>Ga0307470_10000130_pt1 | contig 51767 bp, 44 predicted proteins | sample atmos_gasesAM3C__FD_204565 | JGI IMG/M metagenome (GOLD analysis project Ga0307470, IMG submission 204565) | Hardwood forest soil microbial communities from Morgan-Monroe State Forest, Indiana, United States - atmos_gasesAM3C_05 | ecosystem: Environmental > Terrestrial > Soil > Temperate forest... | reverse complement strand
AGCGGCGATCATCGCGACGCTGCCGCCCGGTCAATATACCGCGCTGGTCCGCGGCAAAGGCGATGCGTCGGGCATCGGTGTCGTCCAGGTTTTCTTTCTTCAGTAACTAAAAAGCCGTGCTGGCGGCTCCGTCTCGGAAATAGCGGAATAAAATCTTGCTTCGGAGCAGGAAGTTTTTTCTACTGAGGCGAACCAATTTCGCGGGAGGAAAAAAACTATGTGGCCACCAAAATTCAGTGACGCAATCGATGCTTGTAATGTGGCGCGGCGGCGCTGTGAACGGGTGGTGACGGCGGGGCTCGCCCAGCCGGATGTGAATACGGTGGCGTCGGTAATCGTAACCGCGCGGGATTGCGCGCGGATCGCGACGTTGACGAGCCAGATGCTGGAGCGCGGGTCGAAGTACGCCTATCCATTGTGCGACGTTTGCGCGCGGTCTTGCGAAGAACTGGGCAAAGCGCTGGCGAAACATCCCAAAATCGAAGCATTTTCGCGTTGCGCAGAAGCGTGCCGCAAATGCGCGGAGGAATGTAGCAAGCTGGCGAAGGCGAAGAAGCCGGCGAAGTAGCCAGAAGTCGGAGGTCAGACGCGGACAAAATGTCCGCTGGGCGCACAGGCGGGAATGCCTATGTTCCGTCTGAATGAAGCGAGTCGTTATCATCGGCGCGGGCGGAAGATTGGGCGCGACGCTGGTGCGCGAGTACGGGAAGGAATTCGACGTCGTCGGGTTTAATCATGCGCAGCTGGATCTCGGGAAACCGGAGCAGTTGCGAGCGACGCTTGGCGAATTGGAGTTCGATGCGCTGATCAATACGGCGGCGCAGACGAATGTCGATCGGTGCGAGACGCAGCAGGAGGAAGCGTTCGCGCTGAATGCGGAAGCGCCGCGGATCCTCGCGGAAATCTGCGCGGCGAAACGAGCGCGGTTCATTCACATCGGCACCGATTATGTTTTCGATGGGGAGAAGCGCGAGCCCTACACGGAAGAGGACGAAGCGCGACCGATCAGCGTTTACGGAGAATCGAAGCGGGAAGGGGAACGGCGCGCGTTAGAGGCAAACGATCGCGCGCTCGTTGTTCGCGTCTCGTGGGTCTTCGGGCCGGACCGGCCGAGCTTCGTCGATTGGGCGATCGGCCAGGCGCGCGAGAAGGAGGAAGTGAACGCGATCGCGGACAAATGGGCGACGCCGACTTACACGCTGGACTTGGCGCAATTACTCAAGCCGTTGGTCGTGAGCGATGAGATCGCCGGCATCCTGCATCTGGCAAATCGCGGTGAATGCAGCTGGCAGGAGTACGCGCAATGGGCGCTCGATTGTTGCCGCGCGGAGGACATTCCGATGAAAGCGGCCAAGATCGGGAAGGCGTCGCTCGCGGAAATGAAAAGTTTCATCGCGAAGCGGCCGGTTTACAGCGTGCTTTCGACGGCGAAATACGAATCGTTGACGGGCGTAGCGCCGCGGCCGTGGCAGGAGACGGTGGCGGATTTTGTTCACGCCTCCGTGAAGCGTTAACGCGGTTTCGGCTTCCTTTTCACGCACCGGGAGGGCAAGGTGGGCCGAGTGAGTCGTAAAGTGCGGCTGCAATTTTTCGCTTTCGTTGTCTTGCTCGTGGCGGCATTCACCGTGGAAGCAGGCGCGCAAACGCAATATTCGATCGGTTATCCGAGTCCGGAACAGCAATACATGCTCGAGCTAATCAATCGGGCGCGATCGGATGGCGGCCTGGAAGCGACCCGGGTGGGGTTGAGCGGTTTGCAGGAAGGTCCGCCGAACATCAATGGCGAAGTTTTCACGATCGCCAATGCGGCCCAGCCGCTTTCGTGGAATCCGCTGCTGGCGATTTGCGCGCAGAACCACGCGAAATTCCTCAACGATAACGACCAGTTTTTTACGAACACTTCGCCGCACACTTTTGGCGGACTGACACCCGAGCAGCGGATGAATGCCGCCGGTTATCCGATGAACTTGAGCACGGAATACAATGGCCCGTCGACTGCGTCCGGATTTTCTCCCGGCCCCGAAAACGTGGCGGAGAATGAGGCGATTGGCAGCGGAACATTTACGGGAGCGACGTTAATCAACGCAATCCTGTTCCAGCACAACGGGCTCTTCACCGACCAGACTGTTCCTGGACGAGGGCATCGCATGACGACGATGCTGACCTACTGGCGCGAAGTTGGGATCGGAATCAACGCCGGCAAGGACAACGGACAGGGCAACACCTGGGATTCGCTTTACACGGTGCAAGATTTCGGGCGACAGACGAACTCAACGCCGTTTATCACTGGCGTGGTCTTTCAGGACACGAACGGGAACGGGTTTTACGATCCGGGTGAGGGGATTGGCGGAATCCGCGTGGATGTTACCGGCAGTAATTTTTTTGCGGTGACAGCACCGTCGGGCGGGTACTCGGTGCCGGTGGCGGGGAACGGTTCCTACACGGTGAAATTTAGCGGCGGCGCCATCGTCCCGCCGATCCAGCGAACCGTGAACATTTCCAATTCGCTGAATGCGAAACTCGATTTGGTCGCGCCGATTCAGACGGCGCCGGTGTTGCTCGCGAATGTTTCGACGCGATTGCCGGTCGGGGCGGACCCGAACGCGCTCATCGCGGGATTCATTCTCACCGGAACCCAGCCGAAGAAAGTGATCGTGCGCGCGATCGGCCCGTCGCTCACTGTCGCGGGCAAGCTGGCCAACCCGACGCTCGAGCTTTACAGCGGCGCGACGTTGCTCGCGTCGAACGACGATTGGCAGAACCAGCCGGCCGCGGACAAACAGGCTGTGATCGACAGCACGGTCGCTCCCACGAACAATCTCGAATCAGCGCTGGTGCGGACGTTGCCGGCCAACGGAGCTGGTTATACCGCCGTCGTGCGCGGCGTCGGCAACACTGGCGGCATCGCGGTCGTCGAAGTTTTCGATCTCGATCGAACGGTCGATTCGCGATTGGCGAATATTTCCACGCGCGGTTTTGTCCAGACCGGCGACAACGTGCTCTTCGCTGGCACGATTGTCCTCGGGCAAACGTCGCAGCGCGTGATCGTGCGCGCGATCGGGCCGTCGTTGAATGTCACCGGCAAGATGGCGGACCCGACGCTTCAGTTGGTGGATGGAAATGGGACGCAGGTCGCGTTCAACGATAACTGGCGGAGCAACCAGGAGGCCGACATCATCGCGACCACAGTCGCGCCCACGAACGATTTGGAATCGGCGATTGTCGCGACGCTTTCGGGGAACGGCTCGAATTACTCGGCGATCGTGCGGGGTGCGAATGGTACCACCGGCATCGCGGTTGTGGAAGTTTTCGCGCTGAACTAATCTGAACCCGGCGTCGCACGATGGCCGGGTATCATGAACGGGGAGTCGTCACGGGGATTTTTTGAGCCGCGGGTCGCGGTGAGCTTTGCGCTTCTATTTACGGGCGCGTTGCTGGGAATGCTGGCTTGGTCTTCCGCGGCGGGAACGAAGCCGGCGGATATCGAGGCGAAGATTGCGCCCGAAGTTGCCGCGGAAATCGCGGACGGCGGAAGCGCGTCGATCGTGATTCTGCTGGCCGACCAGGCAGATGTGAGCGCCGCTCATGCGATGAAGGACCCGAACGCGCGCGGCTGGTTCGTTTACAACACCCTGACGCAACACGCGGCGCGCACCCAGGCGCCATTGCGCGCGGAGCTCGAGGCGCGTGGCGTGAGTTACCAATCCTTTTGGGCGGCGAACATGATTGTCGCGACGGCCGACCGCGCGTTGATCGAAGCGCTGGCCGCGCGCGATGACGTGGCGCGGATCGATTCGAACAGGGAAGCGCGTTGGATCGAACCGCCGGAAGTGGAGAAAGCCGGCGTAGTTCCAAATGCTCCAACCGCGCCGAATACGACGGAGTGGGGCGTGCAGAACATCAATGCGCCCGCCGTCTGGGCGCTGGGATTCACTGGGCAGGGGATCGTAATTGGCGACCAGGACACCGGCGCGCGTTGGACGCATGGAGCGCTGAAGCCGAAGTATCGCGGTTGGGACGGCGCCACGGCGAATCACAATTTCAACTGGCACGACGCGATTCATAATTCGACGGGAAATCCCTGCGGGAACGACTCGCCTTTCCCCTGCGACGACTTCGGCCACGGCACCCACACGGCCGGCACCACCGTTGGGGACGATGGCGCGGGGAATCAGATCGGCGTGGCGCCCGGCGCGAAATGGATCGGCTGCCGGAACATGGACCAGGGCAACGGAACGCCCGCGCGTTACACGGAATGTTTCCAGTTCATGATCGCGCCGACGGACCTGAGTGGGAACAACGCCGACCCGACGTTGCGGCCGCACGTGCTCAATAATTCCTGGGGATGCCCTGCGAGCGAAGGATGCACCACAGGCGCGGAATTGGAGACCATCGTCAATAACACGCAGGCCGCCGGGATTTTCGTGGTCGTTTCCGCCGGCAACAGCGGGTCGGGTTGTTCGACGGTGAGCGATGCGCCAGCGATCTACGATGCCTCTTTTTCGGTGGGCGCCTATGACATCAATAACACCCTGGCGAGTTTCAGCAGTCGCGGACCGAGCACCTACCCACCGAATAATCTCAAGCCGAACATCTCTGCGCCGGGCGTGACCGTGCGCTCCAGTTACTATTCATCCGATGCGACGTATGCGAACCTGAGCGGCACTTCGATGGCCGGTCCGCATGTCGTGGGTGCGGTCGCGTTGCTCTGGTCGGCCCGGCCGGCGCTGGCGCGCGATATCGCGGCGACCAAGACGCTGTTCCAGAACACCGCGAATCATTCCGTCGCGGTGACGCCTCCACAGCTTTGCGGCGGAACCTTATCGACCACCGACATCCCGAACAACTCCTTCGGTTACGGGCGAGTCGACGCGCTCGCGGCGGTGAACGCTTCCAGTTCGACGACCCCTACACCCACTGCCACCGCGACGGCAACCATTACTCCAACGGCTACGGCCACAGCCACAGCTACAGCTACTCCTACGGCGACAGCAACCGCAACCGCAACGGCCACACCCACAGCAACTGCAACAGTTACTCCGACAGCGACTGCTACCGTCACCGCGACGGCAACTATATCTCCAACTCCGTCGTCTACCGCTACGCCCACCGCTACCGCTACCGCGAGCGCTACCGCAACTCCAAGTGCGACCCCGACCGCTACGCCAACCGCGCCCACTGTTCTCGGTAATGTCTCTTCGCGCCTCGATGTCCTGACCGGCGATAACGCGCTCATCGGCGGTTTCATTGTTACCGGCACGCAAGACAAGAAAGTGGTGATCCGCGCGCTCGGTCCGTCGCTCACTCTGCCGAATAAGCTAACCGACCCGACTCTGGAGCTGCGCGATTCGTCCGGCACGCTCATCCAGATAAATGACAACTGGTCAACTTCGCCGAACCGGCAGGCGATCCGGGACAGCGGTCTCGCCCCGTCAAACGATGCCGAGTCCGCGATCATTGCGACGTTGCCGGGGAGCGGGAAGGCTTATACCGCGATCGTGCGCGGAGTCGGCAACAGCACCGGCATTGGCGTCGTCGAGATCTACGATGTGGATCGTTCGGTTGATTCCAAGCTCGCCAACATTTCGTCGCGCGGTCTGGTGCAAACCGGCGACAACATTTTGATCGCTGGGACTATCGTGGTCGGACCGAGTGCGCAGAAAGTAATTGTACGCGCGATCGGTCCGTCGTTGAACATGCCCGGCAAACTCGCCGATCCCACTCTGGAATTGCGCGACGCGAACGGCGGCCTGGTTCGCGCGAATGATAACTGGCGCTCGGGCGGACAAGAGACCGAGATCATGCAGTCGGGCCTGGCGCCGGCAAACGACCTCGAATCGGCGCTCATCGAAACGCTTTCCGCTAACGCCACCTACACCGCCATCGTTCGCGGTGTGAACGACACGACGGGAATTGCAGTAGTTGAAGTTTACGCGCTGAATTGATCGGTCGCAGCGGAACTCTGCCCGCTGGTGGACAGGCCATCCGGCGCATGGAAGTTGTTCATCTCACACCATGGAAAAATTTGATGTCGTCATCATTGGCTCGGGACCGGGAGGTTATGTCGCCGCGATTCGCGCTGCCCAGCTCGGCCTAAAAACCGCCATCGTCGAAAAGGACAAGGACCTGGGCGGGACCTGTCTCAACATCGGCTGTATCCCGAGCAAGGCGCTTCTTACTTCGAGCGATCATTACGTCTTCGCGAAAAAGGAAGCGGGCAAGCACGGCGTCGTGCTGGAAACCGTCGGGCTCGATCTCCCGAAGATGCTCGCGCGAAAAGACAAGGTCGTGAAGACCATGAACAGCGGCGTGAAAATGCTGATGAAAGGAAACAAGATCACCACGTTCCAGGGGTTGGGAACCGTGACCGCTCCCGGCCGCGTTTCCATCAAGCCCAACGAAGGCGATTCGCAGGAGATCGAGACGAAGAACGTCGTCATCGCCACGGGTAGCGTGCCGGTGGAGCTGGCGAACATGAAATTCGACGGCAGCGTCATTGTCAGCAGCACGGAAGCGCTCAGCTTCGAGAAAGCGCCGGAGAAACTGCTCGTCATCGGCGGCGGCGCGATCGGCCTCGAGCTCGGATCGGTCTGGAGCCGGCTCGGTTCGGAAGTGATCGTGCTGGAATTTTTGCCGCGGATCGCGCTCGGGTTCGATCTCGAGCTGTCGAACATGCTTCAGAAATCGCTGACCGCTCAAGGCATGGCGTTCCATCTCGAAACGAAAGTCAGCTCGGTGAAAGTCGAGAACGGACGTGCCGTGGCGACCGCGACGAAGGGAGCCGAAGAATTAAAGTTCGAAGCCGACAAGGTGCTCGTCTCCGTCGGCCGGCGCGCATTTGCCAAAGGCGTGTTCGGCGACGGCGTCAAAGTCGCGATGGACGATCGCGGCCGGATCAAAGTCGACGACCATTTCCGGACGAACGTCGAGGGCATCTACGCGATCGGCGATGTCATCGCAGGCCCGATGCTGGCGCACAAAGCGGAAGAAGAAGGGATCGCGTGTGTCGAGATGATCGCCGGCAAAGGTGGCCACGTGAATTACGAAGTCATCCCGGGAATCATCTACACGAACCCGGAGCTGGCTGGCGTCGGATTGACCGAGGACATGGCGAAAGAGCAGGGGAAAAATGTCCGCGTCGGCAAATTCCCGTTCCGCGCCAATGGCCGCGCCGTCGCGAACGAAGATTACGAAGGCGTGGTCAAGTTCATCGCGGACGCGGAGACCGATCGCATTTTGGGCGCGCACATTCTGTCGCATGCGGCGTCGGAGTTAATCGCGGAGACCGTCGCGGTAATGGAATTCGGCGGCAGCTCGGAAGATCTCGGCCGCACCGTTCACGCGCACCCGACCTTAAGCGAAGCGGTCAAAGAAGCCGCCCTCAGCGTCGAGAAGCGCGCGCTCCATATCGGCAACCGCTGATTGACAAGCGCCGCAAGTTTCGGCAAATCGTCGCCATGGTTCGCATCGTCGCGATAGCATTGGTGTTCCTGATGGGCGCAGCCGCGGCGAATGCCGCTTCCGAGATTGTCGTCGCTATCCGTTATCTTCAGGCCCAGGGCGAAAGCCACGCGCATCTTTTTCTGTATCGCGAAGACGGAACGCTTCTGCGCCAGCTAACGAAAGAAGAACGCGGACAGGACCTCGACCCGATGTTCGCCGCGGATGGCGAGACGATCGTGTTCACCCGCGAAATCGCCGAAAATAAATTCGAGTATTGGAGTGTCGAGCCGAAGAGCGGCGCTTTGAAGCAACTCGATGCGGAGCCGGAATGGTATTCGACCACGAAGACGTCGCCTTTTTTTGCGTGGCCGGAAATGGAAGGATCGGGCGACGATGAAAGCGCGCCGGCCTTCGGTGAACGAACGCAACGATTTCGCGCGCCGGACGGCTCGGTCGAGCTGGTCCTGAAGGAAGTGAAGGGCGACGAAAACGATTCCGTCAACGGTCCCGAGCATGGCAAGCATTACGTCTTGCGCGATTTGAAATCGAAAAAGTCGACGGAGTTTCCGAAGATCCCCGGCTTCGAAGGCGCGGTCGAGCAACTATTGTTGCAAGGCAGCAAGGATACGCGCTTCCTTTTCGATGGCCCGCTGCGTCTCGCCTTTTTCGGCGTGCATCTCAACAGCACCGACGGCGACACGGATTACGCGCTCGACCTAACGAGTCGTCGTTTCGTTCGGCTCTCGCCGAACTGGGCCGCGCCCTTTCCCTTGGCGGGCGACGGCGCGTTTCTCTCCATGACCTACAACCGTTACGTTCCGATTCCCGATTCGAAAAAAACCGCGAACTGCAGTTACCTCGAGCGCTGGGATTCCAGCTTGAAGAAGATTCGTTTCGCGCGCGAGGGCAGCGCCGCGGTTTGCTACGGCGCGTCGATGTTTCGGGCCGGCAAAACTCCGGCGACTATTAATCTTCGGCGGAGCGGCGATTGAATTCGGCCGTCCGCAGTTCACGCGGGCCCGCGCTCGTGCTGGCGATCGCGGCCGCGAATCTCGTCTTTCATCTCCTCATCGCGAATCGCTACGGCCTCTTTCGCGACGAACTCTATTACCTGGCCTGCTCCGAGCATCTTGACGCGGGCTATGTCGATCAGCCGCCCTTGATTGGGCTCGTCACCTGGTTCGCGCGCCACGTTTTCGGCGAATCGCTTCTCGGTTTGCGGTTAATTCCTGCTCTCGCCGGCGCGGCGACGGTTTGGTTAACCGGGAAACTCGCGCGTGATCTCGGCGGCGGCGCGTTCGCGCAGGCGCTCGCTGCCCTCGCTACTTTCGCGACGCCGGTCTTTTTGTTGATGCATCATTGGCTCACGATGAACGCGTTCGAGCCTCTGATCTGGCTCGCCTGCGCGCGGTGTGTCGTGCGCGCAATCGATCGCAATGAGCCGCGTTACTGGCTTTGGTTCGGCGTGCTCATCGGCGTCGGAATGGAAAACAAATACAGCACGGCCTTTTTCGCCTTCGCGCTGGTCGCCGCGCTATTGCTCACGCGGGAGCGCCGGTTTCTCGCCAGCAAATGGATCTGGCTCGGCGCACTTTGCTCGCTCCTGATTTTTCTGCCGAACTTCATCTGGATGGCGCGCCACAATTTCCCGTTCCTCGAATTGATGCACAACATTCGCAGCGGCCATCGCGATGTCGTCCGCGGCCCCATCGCCTTCATCCTCGACCAGGTGATGCTGGTGAATCCCATTCTTTTTCCTCTGTGGGCCGGAGGACTTGTCTGGCTTTGCTGCGCCAATCTCGGCCGACGATTTCTTATCCTGGGCTGGATCTACGCGTTGCTGCTGGTCGCGTTCATTGTCTTGAAGGTAAAAAATTATTACGTGGCTCCCGCGTATCCGATGCTCTTCGCGGCCGGCGCTGTCGCGTTCGAAAACGTCAGCCGCGAAAAGTTGAAATGGACCCGGCCGGTTTATGCCGCCGCGATTATTCTCATTACCTGTCTTCTCGCGCCGCTCGCCGTGCCGGTGTTGTCGCCGGAAAATTATGTCGCGTATCAGAAAGCGCTCGGGATCGCGCCGCTCAAAGCCGAGAACCAGCCGACCGGGCCTTTGCCCCAACATTTCGCGGATGAATTTGGCTGGGAGGAAATGGCGCGCAAAGTCGGCGAAATCTACAATGCGCTTCCGCCCGAACAACGCGCGAAGACCGCCATCTTCGCGAATAATTACGGCGAAGCCGGCGCGATTGATTTCTTCGGCAAGAAATACGGTCTTCCAAAATCGATCTGCAATCATCAAAGCTACTGGCTTTGGGGGCCACGCGATTACACGGGCGAAAGCGTGATCGTTCTTGGCAGCGACGGCAAAGGTGACCGCAAACATTTCGCCAGCGTCGAGGCCGTTGGCCGCACCGATCATCCGTATTCGCGCCGCGACGAGCAGTTCGACATTTTTCTTTGCCGCGAACTGAACACGACGCTGCCAGCGCGCTGGCCAAAAATGAAGAAGTGGGACTAACGCTGTCGCCGCGCGAAACGGAACGCGGCGACAGAGCGCCGCGGCTGCAGTACGTAATAATTTGAATGGAAAGCACAACGGCCATCCTGTTGCGGAAACGCAAGCTCAGCGACACGAGCCTGATCGTCTCGTGGTGCACGGAGTCGTTAGGCTGCATTCAAACCGCGGCCAAAGGCGCCCGTCGCGCGAAGAGTCCGTTTGCGGGAAAACTGGATTTATTTTTCGAAGCGGAGATCCAGATCGCGCGCAGCCGGAAGTCGAATTTGCATTCGCTCACCGAAGTCGCCTTGAAAAATCCATTCGCCGGCATTCGGGAAAACCTCCGCCGCACCCAGGCCGCTTCCTATTTCGTCGAACTGATCGAGCTCTGCACCGAATCCGATCACCACGAGCCGGAACTGTTTTCGTTGCTGCGGCGCGCGTTCGCTTATTTGAATAAGAACGATCCGGATCTTCGCGCCGTGATGCATTTCGAGACCGAGCTCGCTCGAATCGCCGGCGTCCACGACACGAAAATGTTGAAGAGTAATCCGGCGCTCGCGCTGGCGAATCTCTTCGGGCGCCTGCCGTCTTCTCGCGGTGAGCTGCTCAAGACGTTGGCTCTTCTGTAGCCGCCGCCCTGTGGGCGGCGCAACGCGGCAGGGGATGCGTGATACGGCCCGGGCGCTTCGCATAGCGAAGCGGCTACAGAAGAGGTAACACTTGCGTTACCAACGCAGTTCTTGGCAGAGAGTTCAACGCACCTAAGCTCCTGTCATGAAACGCTGCCTCTTTCTCTTGATCGCGGTCGCGGTCGTATCCCAGGTTCACGCCCGCGAAACGTTCAAGATCGATCGAGCGCATTCGACGATCGCGTTCAAAGTCCGGCATATGCTCGGAACCGCGCGAGGCAATTTCTCGAAGTTCAGCGGCGCGATCGTGGTGGATCGCGAACATCCGGAAAAATCTTCGGTAAGCGTCCGCATCGAGGCCGCGAGCATCGACACCGGCATTACAAAACGGGACGAGCATTTGCGTGAAGGGTTATTCGAGGTCGCGCGCTATCCCGAGATCGCATTCAAGAGCCGGCGGGTGAAACAGACTGCCCCTGGCTCCGGCGAGATCGTCGGCGATCTGACCATGCACGGCGTCACGCGGGAAATTACATTGAGCGTTCAACTGCTTTCGAGTGATGCCAGTCGTTGGCGAGTCACAACGGCACCTCTTCGCCGAAGCCAGTTCGGATTGGTTTTCAGCAAGAGCGCCGAGACGATTTCGGGGATCGCTGATGAAGTCGCGGTCGAGATCGAGATTGCGACGGCACCCGACAACTAACTACAAACTTTTCTTCGCCAGCAGGAAAACTACGGCGAGCGGAATAACACCGAGCAGCGAGGCGATGAGCATGCCGGTGAGATGTTCGATGGAACTGGATCCGCGCTCGAAAATCGTCACGACGTTGCCGGCTTCGGGCTGATTGATTACACCCCAAAAAGGAAGGAGCGTCGCCATCACGGTAAGGAGCGCGATGATGATGAGGTCGCGCCTAACGAATGGAAACACGATGCGTCGCCAAGTCTCGACACCGCCCAGCCCGTCCATTCGCGCGGTGTCTTTCAGCGCAACCGGAATCTGCGCCGCGGATTTTAGGAAAAGGACGATGCTGAATCCCGAGACGAGCCAGTTGCCCAGCCACAAAGCATAAGAGCTCGCTCGATTCCCGCCCTGGGCTTCGACGATCCGGAGCGCTGGCGCGATCCAGAACAACTGGCTGATCACGATGAGTGCGATAGCGAGGAACAAACCGCGCCGCTGCCAGACCAGTTGCGCGAGGGCGTGGCTGAGGGCCGCATAAATCACCAGTGTTCCGGCCAGGTTGGCCGCGATTGCGACAAGACAAATTAGGAGTTCGTGCGACATGCTGCGCTGGCTTTCTCGCTCCGGGCGACGAATAATTGTCAGCTTATCCGCTCGATGACGATGGTTTTCAAATCAATGCCGCCAGAAAAATGACGACCGCAATTTTGCTCGCCTGGATTGGAACGCTGTGCTGGGGAATTTGTTTCTGGTGGATGCATCGGCTTTCCTCGCGCCAGGAAATGATGTTGAAGGAATTGCACGACGTGACGAAGCGGATCGAGAAATTGTCGAAGGCCGAGCACGACATGATTCGCGAAGTGCACCCGAAAGTGGACGAGATCAAGGAATCGGTGCGAGACGTCTCCGATAAGGTGTCGTCGCAAAAGAGCTGAGTCGAATTCGGCATGCGCATCGAGCCGCTCGGAGATTCAGCGCTGCTTGTCCACGTCGTGGAAATATTCGAGACTGAGCAATCACTCGACGCCGTTTTACGGGCGACGCGGCAACTCGAGACGGCGCGCATTCGTGGCGTGCTCGATCTGGTGCCTGCCTACACGACAATCGGAATTTTTTTTGATCCCGCGCAGACCGGAACGTTCGACGAAATCCGGACGAGCATCGAAAGCGCGCTGCAAACTTCTTTGGAGCCGGCGCGCCCTCGCGCCGATGGCAACACGATTATCGAAGTTCCTGTCTGTTACGAAGACGAATTCGCTCCCGACCTGGATGAAGTCGCGCGGCATGCCGCGTTGTCGCCCGATGAAGTAGTGCGTCGCCATTCCGAGGCAACTTATCGAGTAAGCTGCGTCGGATTCACGCCGGGCTTTGGATATTTAAGCGGCCTTCCACCGAAACTGGCGACACCACGCCGTGCTTCGCCGCGGAAGGAAGTTCCCATCGGAGCAGTCGCGATCGGGGGAACGCAGACTGGAATTTATCCGCGAAAGTCTCCCGGCGGTTGGAACATTATCGGTCGCACGCCGCTGCGATTGTTCGATCTCGACCGTAATCCGCCTGCGCTGTTTCACACGGGCGATCGCGTCCGGTTCCGGAAAATTTCGCGAGCGGAATTCGACTCGTTCCCAGCATGAAGGTTCTCGTTCGTTCGGCGGGATTTCTGACTTCCGTGCAAGATCTCGGACGAACCGGTTTCCGAGAATCCGGTGTTTCGATGGGCGGCGCGCTCGACACGCACGCGCTACGCGTCGCGAATGTTTTGGTCGGCAACGACGAAAACGCCGCTGGTCTCGAAGCGACGCTCGGAACTTTGCGGCTCCGTTTTGACGACGACCGGCTCGTCGCCTGGTGCGGCGGTGCGTTCTCGGTTCGGATCGCGGACGAAAATCTTCTGGCCGGTCACGCCGGACTCGTCACAAAGAATGATGACCTGACAATCACGGCGCCAAATTCCGGCGGCCGCGCCTGGCTCGCAGTCTCCGGCGGGATCGATGTGCCGCTCGTTCTTGGCAGTCGGTCGACCGACCTGCGCGGAAACTTCGGCGGATTCAACGGTCGCTCGTTGTGTGATGGCGACGAATTGCCTCTTTCCAACAAGCAGCGATTTCAAATCAACGCGCCGCGGATTTCCGAATGGAGCGCGCCGGCGACTTGGACGGCGACTGATCGTAACGACCCGATTCTTCGGATCGTCACGGGAGCGGATTGGGATCGGTTCACACCTGAGGCGCAACAAGCGCTCGTCACCACCGCCTTCGCGATCGCGCCGGACTCGGATCGCATGGGCGCGCGGTTGGCGGGACCGGAACTCCAGCGCGTCGCGCCGGGCGACCTGCTTTCCGAACCGGTTGTGCCCGGAACTCTTCAAGTTCCGCCGAACGGCCAGCCGATTCTGTTGCTCGGTGATTGCCAAACCATCGGCGGTTATCCGAAAATCGCGCACGTGACCACGGTGGATTTGCCCATCGCAGCGCAGCTTTGGCCCGGCGACCATGTTCGATTCAATCAAGTGACGTTCAGCGAGGCCCGTCAGCTGTTGCGCGAGAGGGAAAAAGATTTCGCCGTTTTTCGCGCGGGCGTGGGCCTTCATCTCGAATGAATCTCGTCGTCGATCTCAATTCCGATCTGGGCGAAGGCGCGGGCCACGACAACGAAATCCTCGACCTCGTCAGCTCGGTGAATATCGCCTGCGGTTTTCACGCGGGCGACGCAGCGTCGATTTTCGCCACCATTCGCGCGGCGCGCGAACGTAACGTCTCGTTAGGCGCGCATCCGAGCTTCCCCGATCGCGAGAATTTCGGGCGCACCGAAATGAACCTGCCGCCGGCCGACGTTTATTCCGCGGTCGCTTACCAGATCGGCGCGTTTCATGGACTCGCACGTGCCGCGGACGGCCGGATGAATCACGTGAAAGCGCACGGCGCTCTTTACAACATGGCGGCCCGCGATCGCGCGCTCGCGGATGTGATCGCGAACGCAGTCTTCGCGCTCGATCCACAATTGATTCTTTTCGCGCCGGCCGGCAGCCAGCTTGATTTTGCGGCCACCGAGCTTGGACTGGTGACGGCGTCCGAAGTTTTCGCCGATCGAAATTATTTGCCGGATGGATCGCTCGTCCCGCGGACGGACTCGCGCGCTTTCGTCCACGACCCGATCGAAGCCGCCGAACGGATCATCCGCATGTTGGGTGAAGGAAAAGTTCAGGCCGTGGACGGAAGCGATATCGAAATTTCGGCGGCAACGATCTGCGTTCATGGAGACAATCCGCAGGCCGTGGATTTCGTTCGCAAATTGCGCGAACGCCTCGAGGGCGAAGACATCATGATTGCCGCGCCCGTCGCTCCGTTGTAGCCGGGATCGATGATCCCGGCCGGCCCCAAAGCAGCCGATCGAAGAATTCTGATTCGCATCTCTTCTCTCGACCGGGATCACCGATCCCGGCTACAATATGGCGTGCATCGTCACCTCCGCCGGTTGCACCGAGTCTGGGTCGAGTACCCGATTTATTTTGTTACGACCTGCACGTTTCGCCGCCGTCACGTTCTGGCTTCACCAAGTGTCGCCGCCATTCTGATTGATGAATGGCGCGCTGCTCGAACACGTCACGGCTGGGCTGTCGGTCGCTATGTCATCATGCCTGACCACGTCCATTTCTTTTGCTCGGCAGAATTGGACGCGAAGCCTTTACCCAGATTCATGCAGCTTTGGAAACAATGGACGAGCAAACGCATTGGTGCGGAGTCGAACATTGAGGGGCGCGTTTGGCAGGCAGAGTTCTTCGACCACGTCTTGCGATCCGGAGAAAGCTATAGCCAAAAGTGGGATTACGTCCGCGAAAATCCGTCGCGTGCTGCCCTTGTCGAATCCGCCGATGACTGGCCGTGGCAGGGGGAGATTGAAAGTCTGATGTTGTAGCCGGGATCGCTGATTCCGGCAGACTCGCGTCTTCTCTCGACCGGGATCAGCGATCCCGGCTACAACGTTGTCCGTGAACGCGCCGCCACGAGAATCGGAGGGACACCTCGTCCGGCGTCTTGGTCCGCTCGACGCCATGATGATCGTCGTCGGGTCGATGATCGGCTCGGGCATTTTCATTACTTCGGCGGAATCGTCGCGGCTGATCGGCGCGCCCGGCTGGCTCCTGCTCGCGTGGGGCGTCGCGGGTCTGATGACCATCACCGGCGCGCTTTGCTGCTCTGAGCTCGCTGCGATGATGCCGCGCGCTGGGGGCGTTTACGTTTTTCTTCGCGAAGCTTACGGACCGTCGCTCGGTTTCCTCTTTGGCTGGACACTTTTTCTCGTCATCCAAACCGGAACAATCGCGGCCGTCGCGATCGCGTTCGCAAAGTTCACCGGCGTCTTCGCGCCTTCCATCGCCACCGATAATTATCTCGTTAGGCCGATTCATCTGTTGGGCGGTTACGCGATCAGTCTTTCCACGGAGCAACTCGTGGCAATCGCGTTGATTGTGCTGCTCACCTGGACGAACACGCGCGGGCTCGAGACCGGGAAATTGGTCCAGAACACATTCACGTTCGCGAAGACGGCCGCGCTGCTCGCGGTCATCGTGATCGGCTTGTCGTTAGGCTGGAAACCGGAATCCGCCGCGCGCTCGAGCGAGTGGTGGAATTCCTGGCGCAACGGCTGGGACCCGGCAACCGTGCAACCGGGCCTGACCGCCGTCGGCGCGCTCGCGTTGGTTTTGTTATTCGGCAAAGCGATGGTCGGTCCGCTCTTCGCCCAGACAGCCTGGACGAACGTGACTTTCATCGGTGGGGAAGTGCGCGATCCCGGCCGCAATCTCTCTCGCGCGTTGCTCGGCGGCTGCGCGCTCGTCGTCGTTCTCTACGTGGTCGCGAATCTCGCTTACGTCGCGGTCCTCCCGTTATCGGAAATCCAGCACGCGCCGCAGAACCGCGTCGCGGTCGCGGTAATGAATTCCATTTTCGGCCGGCCGGGCGCGCTCGCCATGGCCGCGGCCATCATGATCTCGACGTTCGGTTGCAACAACGGACTGATCCTGGCCGGCGCCCGCGTCTATTACGCCATGGCGCGGGACGGGTTATTTTTTCATCGCACCGCAAGGATCAATCGCCACGACGTTCCCGCCGCGGCTCTCATCGCGCAGGCCATCTGGACTGTTTTGCTCACGCTCCCGCGCACGGTCATCACGGATCCGGCGACCGGCGCCGTCAGTTACGGAAACGTTTACACTCAGCTCCTCGAGTACATCGTTTCCGCCGATCTCGTCTTCTACGTTCTGCTCGTGGTCGCCGTCATTGTGTTGCGAAAAAAATCTCCGGCCGCCGAGCGGCCTTATCGCACCTGGGGATATCCGGTGGTGCCGATCATCTCCGTAATTCTGGCGGCGTTTTTGATCGTCGACCTCGCCTGGCTCGCGCCGACAACCTCCGGCATCGGTTACCTTCTCGTGCTCACCGGCATTCCTGTTTATTTTATCTGGCGCCGCCATTAAGCATGTCGGATTCCATTTCAATATTAGGAGCCGATATTCCCAAACTCCTCTTGCCATGAGCGCCGGACTACCCACTTCGCTTCTTGTTTGTGCGATCGGCACTACAACGGTGGCCACGAGCTGGGCGGTTGGCGGGGCCGTCGAGACGATGCGGGATTTCCAAAATTCTTCGCCGAGTTTTCGGGTTTCGGAGACCGTTCAATCATTTGTCACGCGCGGCGAGGCAGCCTTTCGAAACGGCCGTTACGAGGAAGCGGTTTCCGATTACACGACGGCATTGTCGAGGCAGTCCCCATCGGATAGAAAAGTGATGGCCGCGATTTACGCCCGGCGGTGCGGGGCGTTGCTTTACCTGAATCGCTTCGACAAGGCATTCCCGGACGCCAACTCGGCGATCGCGCTCGATCCCGAGTTGTTCAATCCATATGAGCAGCGCGGTCTGATCTATCGCGTGCGCGGCCAGCTCGATGACGCGATACGCGATTACACGACGGCTATTCGGTTGAATCCAAGGGCCTTCATGGCTTTCAACAACCGCGGCGTCGCTTACAATCACAAACGTCAGTACGAGCGCGCGATTCGGGACTTCGATGACGCCATTCGCGTCAACCCAAATTACGCCAACGCCTACATGAATCGCGGCACTTCCTACCAGGCCTTGCGGCAATTCAACCGTGCCATAGCCGACTATACTGAGGCGATACGACGTGATTCACGCGTCGAAAACGCGCACTACAATCGCGCGACGCTTTACTACTTCCTCCGTGACTACGATCGGGCGCTAATCGACCTGGATGAGGCGATTCGGCGAAATGGCGATCCGGATGCGTACGCACTCCGCGCCAAGATAGTAAGCGGGAAAAAGCAGCGGGAACCAAATCGCAGTCCGGGAGGCGGGCGGGGAGAATAGCGCGCAGGGCCGTGCGCGCATCTCCGTTACGCTAGTGCGCGTAACGCGAGCTCTGCATACGAGTGTCGTCGGTCGTGGTCGTCGTCGTAGTGGTCCCCGTCGTGGCCGTACAGCCGACGAAGAGAATCGCGATCAGGCCGAGGAACGTCAGTGCAATCAGGTTCTTATTCATTGTGTACAGAAAACGGAGCCGACCGCTGGCGTGGATGTGTCGAATCGGGAGACGCTCTTTGAATCCAGCCGCGCGCACATCACCGCGCGAATCACTTACGATGAAAGCTCATTTTTTTATCTTACTGGCGGCGAGCAGCCTCGCCCTTTCCGGTTGTGCGACCGAAGCAACCACGACAACGACTGCGCAAAATCAGACGGACGCGACCACCACCCGCGTCCACACCCAGGAAGAACTGCGCAAGACCGGCGAATCTCAAACCGGGCCGGCTTTGGAGAAAACCGACGCCGCTATCACTAGTTCCGGCAATCGTTGATTTGCGGCCTGGCGTGGGACGCGCGAGGGTTCGCGGCATCTCGTGAAAGCGCTCCGCTATTTCTTCTGTGTCGTGTTACCGCCGGTCGCGGTTTTAATGACCGGCCGCATCCTGAGTTTCATCCTCAGCCTGCTGCTTACTCTGCTTGGCTGGGTTCCGGGAGTCATTCACGCCTGTCTCGTCGTGAACGATTACCAGGCCGAACATCGGCGGTAATTCTGTAGCCGTCGCCCTGCGGGCGACGCCGGTCGGCCGCGCTGCGGATCGAAGCGTCGCACAGCGACGCTGCTACAAATTATCGCTGCCGAATTTCTCTCGCAGCTTGTCCGTCGTCCGCGTCACGACATTAAGAGTCTTGTCCCGTACGCTGCCGGTTTCGGCGTGAAGCTGATCGATCGCGCGATCCATCGCCGACTTGATGCTGGCCGCGGTCCCGCCTTTCTCGACTTCGCGCACGACCACGCCTTCCAACCGCGCGATGACCGCGTCGACCGTATAGGCCGGGCTCACCTTGAATTTCCCTGGGTCGTGATCCTTGATCGCGCTGTAGACGTCGATCACTTCTTCGCTGTGCGAACCCCAGCGCAGCACCTTGTAAAACAGTGCGCCTTCCCGCTCGCCCTTCACGATTAGATCGATGATCGCCGCGCCCAGCGACACCGGCATCAGCACCAGGTCGCGGACGTTATCGAGAAACATTTTGAGCTGAAACACCGCCACGTCCCGCCAGAATTCCCAGCGCTCATCCGAGTTCCTCTTCGGCGTCAGCAACTCGTCACTCGTCACATGTCACTCGTCACTTTCTTTTACTTCAGCGTTCCCTTTTCCACGAACCACTTCATGAACTCCGGCGCCAGCCGGCCTGCCTTCACCGTCGGATCGGTCGCAACCCACGCCCGTGCTTCGTCCAGCGATTCGGTTTTCAACACATAGATCCCGCGCACATTTCGTCCCGAGAAATCCTCCACCGGCCCCGCCTTGAACAATTTCCCTTCCGCCGCGAGCCGCCGAATGTTGGCTATATGTTCCTCCTGGAGCCGGTCCAGATCCGCCTTCGGCATGTCGGGTGCATTCGGCGCACGCAGGAGCAACACCAGGATGAACGAATCGAATTGGACCGGCGCCGCGCTGGTGTGCGGCGAGGCCGAAGCCGCCGGCTTGGTTTCCTCCGCCGCGCGAAGTTGGTTTGCGAGTGCGAGAAGAACGAGACAGATAACGAATCGAGTAACCATGCGCCCAGATTCGCCGCTACGCTCAGCTTCGCTCAAGAAAATTCCCTGAAGAGAACGGATTAACCAGGAACCCAGGAAGAAGTTCACCGGGCACTTTGCGCATTGCAGCGTCTCAGTCTTTCCGCATCTTGACGTCATGAACGCGATCCCGGAAGGAATGCACACAGTCACGCCGCACCTGGTCTGCGCGGGAGCGGCCGAAGCGATCGACTTTTACAAGAAGGCATTCGGCGCTACCGAGCTGAGCCGGATGGCAGACGCGGATGGGAAAATAATGCACGCCAGTATTAAGATCGGCGATTCCCCTCTGATGCTCAACGACGAGAACCCGGAGTGGGGCGTCTTCGGTCCGAAACATCTCAAGGGCTCGCCGGTTACCATTCATCTTTACGTCGAGAACGTCGACGCCGTTTTCGATCAGGCCGTGCGCGCCGGCGCGAAGGCCACGATGCCGGTTGCCGACATGTTCTGGGGCGATCGCTACGGCAGAGTCGAAGATCCGTTCGGCCATCAATGGTCCATCGGCACTCACGTCCGTGATGTGACTCCCGAGGAAATGCAAAAGGCGATGGAGGAGATGGGCTGACAAAGAAAATGGCGCCGCCGCGACGCTGGTTCGACCGCAAATTTGAGCTCGGGCTCGAGCCAGATGCAGCCGCAGAACTTTTGGAACGTCTTCGGCAAACTCCCGAACGCCTCGCCGATGCCGTGCGCGGATTGCCGCCCGAAATTCTTACTCGACGCCATGACGACAAATGGTCGATCCAGGAAAACGCCGGCCACCTCCTCGATCTCGAGCCGCTCTGGGAACAGCGTCTCGATGATTACAACGCCGGCGCTTCCGAGCTGCGTCCGGCCGACCTCGAAAATCGCAAGACCCACGAAGCTCGCCATAACGACCGCGAGATCTCAGATATTCTCGCCGACTTCAAAGTCGTCCGTGGCCGCATCGTTGAAAGGCTCGCCCGAATGAGCGATGCCGAGCTCGCCCGCACCGCGCTCCACCCGCGCCTGCGCCAACCCATGTCCGTCGTCGACCTCTGTTTCTTCGTCGCCGAGCACGACGACCATCACCTGCGGACTATTCAAACGCTGAAAAACTGAAAAACTGAAACGCTGAAAACGTCCGACCTCTGACTTCCGCCCCCCTACTTGCGCTCGTTCGACCACCGGGAACGAAACCAGGTGATGCCCACCAGTACCGCGCAACAAATGTTCCAGAGCGTGTCCATCGGTTCCGATTCAACCGCGCCTTTACTCGTTTGGTTGCAGAAATAGCTCGCACGTCGTTCATGAAAATTTTCGTTCCAAGAAAAATCGCAACGATCCCGCGGGCGCGGCGGTTTGATTGCGCATGAGCAGCAACGATCCGGGGAGCGCACGCGCCCTCGCGTGCTACTTTCGGCGCCTCGCCGAAAGGCTTCGGAATAAAGTGCGGTGTGTGAGGGCGCTCACCGCAGCACGCGAGGCGCGTGCGCTCCCCGGATTGACAATTCTTCTTCTCGGCTGCGCCCTATTCGTCAGCAGTTGCGCCAGTGACTCCGGCGACGACACCGAAAAGCCGCATCATCACCGCCACGGCAACGGTCACGGCCGCGACCGCGAACAAAGCGAAACCTCCGACAGTTCGAATATCCCGAGCCCGACACCGGCGCTCGGTTGGTAGGTAGACGAAAACGAGTGACAAATTGTAGGGCAAGCGCATCGCTTGCCGCCGAGTTCTGTATTCCCAAGACAAAACCTTCGCTTCCTTCGCGCCCTTCGTGTGAAATATTCCGCACATGACCTCCGCGCCTAATCTTAGCATCACGGAAATTAAAGCCTTCGTTCCCGCCCGGAACTTCGAGCTATCCAAGCAGTTCTACAAAGACATCGGCTTTACTATGGCTTCCGATGGCGGCGGCGTGGCCTACTTCCATTTCGGCGATGCCAGCTTCCTCCTCCAGGACTTCTACGAGAAAGCGCTGGCGGAAAATCTCATGATGCACCTACTCGTCGAAGACGTGGATGCCTGGTGGAACCACCTCAACAAAACCGGAGTAGCAGCCAAGTACAAAGTAAAAGTAACCAAGATCGAGCTACAACCCTGGCGAATGCGCGACTTCTGCCTCACCGACCCCTCCGGAGTTCTGTGGCGCATCGGACAAAATGTTGATTAGACGATGCCTTCCGTCTTCCGACCTCTGACTTCTGATGACGGTGCATGGTGTTAGCGTCAATGACCGGACTCAGTGCGCTCACTATCGCTCCGACCGCGACATCGTCGCGATCCGATTCAAGTGCTGCAATACGTTTTACGCGTGCATCCATTGCCACGAAGAGATCGCCGGCCATGAACCCGCTCGCTGGGAGAGGGATGAGCGCGAAATCCCAGCCATTCTTTGCGGGAGTTGTTCCAGCACGCTCTCGATTGCCGAGTATCTGGCCTGCAAAAATACTTGCCCTCGGTGCAGCGCCCAATTCAATCCCGGCTGCGCCAAACATCACCATCTCTATTTTGAATTCTAGAAGCTAGGGGTCTTCCGCCCTCTAGTCACGTCACTCGTCACTTGTCACACGTCACTTTCTTTGGCTCGCCCTCCCATCCCACATCCCGTATCCCGCATCTCGGATCTCGGAGTCAGGAAGAATTCCTGACACAAAGGACACAAAGTGCACAAAGGAGTTGTTCTGAAATTCCGTTGTGCTTCTTCGTGACCGTTGTGTGAGACCTCCAACTGTCGTATCCTGTGTCCCGCGTCTCATCCTATGAAACAGTTTGCCGACAAACTCTGGCGCGAATGGCTGCGTCCTTTCGCTTTGGTCTTCATTATCGCCGCCCCATTTAAGTCGGCCATCGCAGACTGGAACTGGGTGCCGACCGGGTCGATGAAACCGTCGATCCTCGAGGGCGAATTAGTTTTCGCAAACAAACTCGCCTACGACCTGAAGGTCCCGTTTACGACTGTGCATCTTTCCACGTGGGCCAATCCCGTTCGCGGGGACGTGGTCGTATTTTATTCGCCGGTCGACGGCACCCGGCTCGTGAAACGCGTCGTCGGTTTGCCCGGCGACACCGTCCAGCTGAAGAACGACGTGCTCTACCTCAATGGCATTTCACAAGAGTATTCGTCCACCGATTCAGCGCCCTTCCGGCACGACATTTTTGAGGACGCGAACCCGGTCGTAGCCATCGAACACCTGGAAGCGTGCGATCATTATGTTCTGGGTCTGCCAGGTCGCCAGGCGTTAAGGGACTTCGGTCCGATCGTCGTTCCGCCGGGCCAATACTTCATGATGGGCGACTCCCGCGATAACAGCGCTGATTCCCGTTACATCGGTCCTGTCCCACGCGAAAAAATCGTCGGCCGCGTCCCGCGCGTGATTCTCTCCTTCGATCCTTCCCGCCACTACCTGCCTCGGCCGCAACGCATCCTCCAGCCGATGCACGTCGACGGGGCCTAGCATTTTTCTTCATTTTTTTCCCTTGGGGGAAACTTTGCCGCAATTCACAGACTGATCCTCCCAGGTTCCGCGGCCGCGTCAGCTCAGCGAATCAGAAGGGGCACTGGCGAACTAGCGTGCGTCGGCTGCTTGCTGCCCAGCCCTGAAGCGTCTTTCAATTGCCAGCGAACTTTCGCCAGCAGTTTCCGTAGGACGATGTTGAAAGAAACCTATTATGAAACTCATATCACGTATTTTGATCTGTTTCGTACCGCTGTTAGCGGCCGCAGGCGCGCCCGGGGAAGGAAGCGATTGGCGATCTGTCCTCGAAGGCGAAAAAGCAAAAAACGCCCAACGGATGACTGCAATCGAAGAAAGAGGAGGGCCCATCGCGGCGCAGTTGCGACAACTCAGCGCAATAGTAGATCGACATAACGCGCAACATCCAAGTGGAACCTGTGAGTACCCGGACGGTCACCCAGAGGTCTGTACCCCCTGGGTAAAAGAAGGTAACGCGCTTGAACGCAAGCGACAGACCCTGCGTTCACAGTTGATACCGTTAGTCGATGAGCTGGACCGGCTCAAGGCCCGGAATGCAGAAATCGACAAGCAATTGGCCTGCCGTCGAGCGCTGCAACCCTGCAGCGAGAATAGCGACTGTTGCAGTGGAAACTGCGCTTTATTTGCGGACGGACGTCTTACTGACGCCCACGTCTGCCAGCCGGCTTCGCGATAGCGATCCGCGATGAGAATCGCGCCAAGTCCCTTCGCTCGCTTCGCGTCAGAAAGAAATTTTGTATGACCAAGACGATGCTGTTTTCGATTCTCGTCTCGTGGCTGATTGTTGGCGTGTTTGCCCAAAGCAGCGATCGCTCCGCAGCCTTGAGCGCCGAGCGGGCCCGCAATGTCGCGCGCATCGCGGCCATCGACCGGGAAGCAGGTCCGACTGCAAACGAACTCCAACACGTGTTGCAAGCGATCGACGTTCACAACAATCACAAGCCTCGGTCAACCGACACCGGCGCAGTGGCGGCGTTCAACGCCAGGTCGGATCAGCTCAACCAAAACAAAGTGGGCTTGGCGACGAGACTACGCGCGTTGCAAGACGAGCAGGATCGGCTCGTCGCGCGCAACAAAGCGATAGATGCGTTGCTGGCAGAGGTTCCGTCGCAAACCCAGCCTCACACCACGCCGAAGCACCAGCCGGATATTATGCCGTCGAACGAGCCTGACTGGACCGAGAAATGGGACAAAACCGAAATGAGGGCGGTGAAGAACGCCCTTGCGGGATTTCAAGATACGGAATTGCAAAACTGGATTGCCGGGAATGTCCATTTCGAAAGATTTACGCGCGACAACTTTTCTCCGATCACGGCGAATGAATCGACGCTCAGGTTTAAAGCCGGATTCTTTTCAAGCGATCTAACTGAAGATGATCGAGCGAGTTTGCTGGCCTTCGAGGCGGGCAAAGTTTTTTGGAACGAAATGAAAAACAGAGCCGTTAAACCTGGTGGCGAGACGTTGGAGCACTGGTTTAACAACTACGGCCACAGTTCCGTAACCGAGGAAATGCAGGCGGCGGCACACCACAAATCGAAACTCTCAGGATTGGGCGATTTGGATACTGCGTCGCAGTTCGGATATATTTTCCGCGCTAAAGCAATCGAGCTGGACAAACCGGGCGATGCGATCGCACGACAGCAATGGAACGTTGTGATTCGCGATTTTGAAGCTCATGTTGGACCATTGCTAAGAAACGATCATTAATTAGTCCCATTCGCCACCTTGCATCTTTCCACGTGGCGCGATCCCGTTTGCGAGAACGCAGTCTTCTATGCCAAGGCTACGGCTTGGCAGGCCGACCTCCTACTCTCCGATTTCGACTTTCCGACCTAGAGCGTCGATCGTTCCGATAATTCCAGTCCATCGCCATCACCCGGCTTCTGAGCCGCCAGCAGTCGCGAAAGTTCCCGCTAGCACGTTTTGATTTCGCTCGGGTCCCGTCTCGCTTTCCGCTACCCTCGCGGCTTCTCTGTCTATCCGCCGCGACCCCATCGCGGCGCATTCCCCCATTCCGACCTCTGACTCCGACCTCCGACCTCTGACCTCTGCCTTCTGTTTTCCGCCGTTCGCTTCATGGAAGGCGCCCCCGCGCGTCCGTGGTGGTTGTACACCGCGGAGCGAAAAAAGAGATTCACCGCCTCCTCGGTGGCGACTCGCAAGATTGCCACAACCAGTCGGCAAAAATAAGCTCAACGTGTCTTCCGTTTTCTACTTTCTACTTCTGAATCCTCGCTGCCGAAATTCGCAGACGGCCTCTTCTCCGCAACTCATTCAGTCCACGGCAGGGCTTCATCAGGACCTGGCCCATAGGGAAATGTGCAGGTTGCTCCGCCAAAGTGACTGATCTTGCCGCTAGGCTGCAAGAGAAACGTAGCCCAATATGCGCGCGAATGATTTTGATCCGGCAAATTGTTGTGCAGAAACTTGTGAATATGACAGCGCCAGACTAGGCACTTGTTTGATTGCGACAGCCAATCTAAAAGGGCTTCGCGACGGACGACGCACGCACCGCGGAAGCCTTCCCCAACATGACAAACCAGTGGCACAGTCTCTCCTAGCGGAGCGAAATCAAAGGCGCTACCGAGCCAGCGTAGATTTCCAATTTCCGCGAGTTGTGGCGATGGCATTGAACCGTCGCGAGCACGACGTTGTTCTTCGTCGGGCGCACATCTGCACGTTGTGGAACAGGCTCCAGTGCGCCAAGATTCTGTAGCGTAGCGTTCATTGAGCTCGCATCGAAGACGCAACTCTTCCTGCTTGAGCGGAAACGTCCGAAGCACCGCCAGAGGCTGAGCAAATTCAGGCTCCTCTAACCAGAGACGCGAGCCGTGATCAAAGTCCCTTTTGCTAAGTTCGCGGAGGATTCGCGCCGCGTTAGGCAGACTAACAAGATAGGACTGAATAGCTGTTACGATATTAACGTGAGGAAAACTATGTCCACTCGTCCAAATTGGCTGTGGTTCATCCCACTCGTGGAACGCGGAAAGAGTGTACCAACTATTAATGCCGTCGTTGAGCTCGAAGAGCTTGACGGGATGAAAAATGTCGCGCCCTTCTGCGCCTTCGCGCTGTTGAGGAGCGCTCAAAGGCCGTGGCAATGGATCTAAATATCCACGCCACCACGGCGGAGATGGTCGGATGAAAGTCCACGTCGACTCAATGGGATCGCGTGGCGGTTCGATCACGTACGGATCCAATAGCTCGCTGCCGATCAACTGCCGGGCGGAGCGGAACTTTACCACAGAATTCCCGTAACCGTGAAAGTGATGATGGTCACTGAGAAATCCAAGGAATTCGTAGAGCGCAATCCACTGATATTTCTTACTGAGCCGTTCTACCTTGGAGCGTTGTCGACCTTCGTAGCTAATATCAGGAAGGTTATCAGGACTTTTCGGATCCCAGCCGATTTCGAAAGTTCGCTGTACTACATAGCGTCGTGCAACTCTCGGATCGAATCTTGAGCGGTAGCCCGGTCGAGCCGGCTCGGTTGGCTCTGAAACCTTCTGCGGTGAGAACTGGCCTACATAGCCTTGCATTACGTAACGCCCCCAGTCGCCGTAACTGAATCCACCGGAGTTGGGCGCCACCGATCGAAAAAAGGAGTAGGCCTGTTCGGTGTTCTTTTCTTTTTCCTCGCATCTCTTCTCGGACCAAATCCGCGGCCACTTGGAATGGAAGGGCGGACGAAATGAGGAAGGTGCAACTTCCTTCGGCAGCACTCCTTTCGCGTCCGCCTGTTGGCAGACCTCAGCAGCGTAGTGCCGAACAAGCAAATGGGGTTCGACGGTTTTTCCACCGAATACGCCAGCGTGGACTACTCGCGCCAGCTCGCCTAGGTGGGGGTCGCTCGCACTGGCGTGCTGTGCTGCTCCCGCTGCTGCCAAGAAGACCCACTCGCGGACATACGGATCGTCGACCGAAAGAAAGCGGGCCACGAGGGCCGTAGCGAGTTGCGTGCGGCCCGCAACAAGACGGGTTATGGCGGCCGCGAGGCGCTTGCGACCTTCGACTACGGTTGCGCTTGCACACCATGACAGCACCGTCCGCGAGGAGCAGCCGATGCTCGTCCTCCACCATCTTCAGCGGTGCACGCTCCGCCCATGCTAAGAGCTCCCTCAAAACGGAGCCTTCGTCGAGGCGGAATAGCTGTTGGTTTACCCAAAACGTCCAAGTTCGGTCCCGTTCCGCGAATGGAAGCGCGGCCAAACGCTTGTGCAGCCAATCCGCATTCCAAGGATGCGTCATGCGTCGGATTCGCCGCCAGTGGAACAAGATGGTCGAGTGCGCGCTTGATTGTTGGGTCATTTGTAGCGATCTCGAACAGCTCCAGCGTGCGCGTGGAAACGCTTTGATGCGTGCGCCAAGGCAAGCTATCGAGAAACTGCTCAAGCGCATCCCAATCAGGATGATCGTCGGGAGCGATTACATCGTAGAGTTCTCCAAGGCCCTCCTCGGGAAAGCGAACGTTGAGCAGGCTAACGAGACCAGAATTTTCCCATCGCCAACTTAAATTGCGCAGGTTCGCGGTTAGATCGTGTGAGACGGGCTTGCCGGTGGGCAGCACGCTGAGACTGATAAAGTAGTCCCAAACTCGTTCGTAAGTGAAACGCACGAGTTGCTTAGTTCCGAGCAAATCTGCCGATCCCGGATATTCAGCTAGAATGCCTTCCGAAAGGAGCGCACGATACAATGATTTACTGGTCTCTGTTGGTGCGTGGAATTGCTCGCAAATCTTCCTCGCTTCCCGTTCGGGGATTTGAAGTGCATCCGCTGCACGAATGTTATCTGCTAGATCGCGAAGAGCTTCCAGGACTTGTGTCGGGTCGCAATCTATGCGCTGACCCAGTAACTCCGCTTTACGCTGCGCGTAGTGACGCAAAATGGCTCCGAGACCCAACGAACCGGCTTCAGGTACCCGACCAGCATATGCCTCGCAGAAAATGCGCAAGAACAGAGGATTTTGGAACTCTTGAACCAATGGCGGCAGGCCGCGCCATCTCACATTGTAAGCGGCAACGTATTTTGGAAACGCCTCGAACACGTCCAGACCAAGACCCTCATGTTCGGCGACAGCCCACCCCGGTACCCGATGCTCGCGGAGTTGTGTGGGGAGTGTTTGTTCTAAGTAATCACTCCTGCAACTGACGAGCAGCTTAACGTGGTCTTCTGGACGTATCGCTGCGGCGAAATCAAGCAGGCCATTGCGCCACAGGCTTCGGTTCGGCGTCTCATTCAAAGCATCGATGCAGACGAGCCCAGGCAGTGATGTGCCATCGGCCATTGCCGACAGCGTTTCGATTAGATCTCTTGCGTTGCGACCGGGGAAGCTCGCCCAATCCATGAATTGCTTCCATAGAGGCTCATTCGCTAAGAACTTCGCGCCTTCTACGAAAAGCACGACTCCCCCTTGTTCGGCGTACCGGCTAGACACTTCCGCCAAGACATGCGTCTTGCCCGTGCCAGGATTACCTGAGAGAAGCAGGCACGGCTGATCCGCGATCGCGTTTCCCTGAAGGTAGCTCGCGAGAGAGCTAACTTCGCGTTCCCAGCGATCAAAACGGCTCAGCATCTCCTCGTGTGGGCCGCGGGAATGAGACGAATAGTATTTATCCTCGGAACGCGGCTTGCGCGGTGGGATTAGTGCTGAAAGTCCCTCCATCAGTGGCACCAACGCCTGAGCCGCCTCACGCAATGCAACAGACAGGAGTGAAAAAGATGCGGGAAGAGAAACGCCATCACCGAAAAGTGGAATTGTGCGCTGCCAGGCCGCGTCGGCATTACTAAAGGCTTCGCGCAAGGCCTCTGGCAATTGGTGCGTTTCCTTCGGAAGCCAGGAACGCGAACGCAGATTCTCTCTCGCGCGCTCGAGAAATTGTTGTCTGGAACGCTCGCTCCGCAGAAACACGTGGAGCTTGTTCTCCGCGGCGGTAGCCGTGTGCAGTGACGACAGATATCGGTCGCCAAGCCCGATGACGGTGGCTCTCGTCTTCTCCTGGCAGTGTTCCGCGTCAAAATCTGGAAACTCAAAATAATGGAGAAGCAGCCCCCGATTCTCAGGAGCCAAAAGCATTCGGCGCAGGTGGGACTCGTCCCATAACGTGAACATCGGGGAATGGGGATACTTCAACTCCGCCGCATGCACCGCCCATGCTCCGCAAAGCGAGTTCCATTTTTCAAACTGCGCCTTTGTCAAGTTTCGCGGAACTGTGACGAAGATCTCCTTCAGAATGGAATCGCCGGTATTGTCGGCGAGAGCCTTCTTGATGGAAGCATTCAAATCACGCCATTGCGTGCCACCCAGTCTCTCGTTGAAAAACTTCGCTTGTACTCCGGCTACCGCGCGACCGTCGGGATGGATGATTACTCCTTCTAAGCCCGCATCACCACCTGCGCCATGTCGTCGGATCGCAACTCCACGAGTCTCACAGTGGCGAGCAAAAAGTAGAAACGAAAGCTCCTCGAACGCGGCCCGTCGGTCGCCGCCTTGAGGATGAATTGATTTGAAATCGATTGTGGCTTTCATCATTGGCTGAGGACGTATCCACGGCAAAGCGACTCACCTCAAATTCCGGACTTGTCCAAGGAATTCCCCAGTCACCTCGTTACTCTATGTAAGTAGCCAACATATGCACGCAACACAACGCTCGAGCCACCAAGTGCAAGACTCGGTTGGAATGCAAGAAGAGACAGGCGGGAATTTCTTACCGCCCGTTCTCGAGCCTGTCCTCCAACGTCTTAATCTTGGCTGTCTGCGTAAGCTGGCTTTAATCTGCGCGGGGTCGCTGCAATCCCCGACTTCGCTGCCGGTGCCAATCTTGCGGACACGGCCCCAACGGTCCCGGACGTGGCAGGCCCAACGAAACTTGGTCCGGTAGATCCCGTAGTCACTCGTAGCGGCCAAGCCTCTGCGAGCCGCAAAACCACATGAATAATCTTGCTTCCCTAGTCGGCGGACTGGCGAATATCAGCGAACAAGTTCATTTTCAGATCATACGGGTAGCGCTCGGTTACAGCTTGCTCGGTGTCCTCGTCATAACGGCGACAGTGTGCGTCCTCTCATTCATTACAACTGAAGATCGCAGCTCCGGAAAGCGCCGACGACTGGTGCGTATTGAACCTAGATGGCTGCGAAACACCCTGTACACTTCGCTAATCGTGGAGTTGGCCACGACTGGTGTTCTAATGTTCAAGCAGATCACAGCCATAGATACAAAACAGGTGAGCAGTCAGGTAACAACAGATTTAGGAAAACAGGCGATTTCGTCTCTCGAAGGGGATATAAAAAAAATCGGAATCGTTCATTATTGGGAGCGCTCGGCCGACTTTTTACCCCATATCAGGCGCACGCTCGGCGAAGCAAAAAAAGAAGTCCTGATATCTGGCGCCAGCTTCTATCTAAGTATCCCCGATAACGAGGACATCATTCTCTCACAAGCCAAGAAGGGAGTTCTGATTAAATATCTTGTACTCGATCCCGACGGCGAGAATCTAGCCGCCATTGCGAAGACCTTCAATCAGAATGAAAAGGATTTGCGGGATGAATGTCTTAAGACGGTGAGCGGGTTACGGAAGATAATGGCCCAACTGCCAGAGTCGAGCCGGAAGAATCTCCAAGTCCGATTATTCGATGAGAGTCCACGCGCTCGTTTTTATATCTTCGACCCTGACGATCCAAATTCTTTTACCTATTTTGTGCCCCATGTTAACGCCGTGAACTCTCCAGGACTGCCCGGATTCGAACTCCAGAATTCACCCTTCGGTCTCGCCCAGCTGTACATTCCGTCCGTCAAGGAATTCTGGGAGCGCAGCGTGCCATTGAAGGACGCACCGCAGGAGCCCTCGACGCAGGCAACCCCAGACGGGACGACTGATCAAGATGAAGTAAGACAGCTATCAGATTCATAGGTAAAAGAACAGGCGTAATCTGTGAATCTCGATCGGCAAAAGGCTGACATCCTGAAAAACTGAAACTCGGAAATGTGACGAGTGACATGTGACGTGTCAGAAGGAGTGACAGGCAAACGACAGAGAAAGAAAGTGACAAGTGACGTGTGACGAGTGACAAGGTGGGGATGATCCGTAAATTCGCGCGCATTCTTCTGGGAGTGGTTCTCGTTTCTGCAACCGCGGCGCGGGCGCAGCAGACGGACTACTCCAAAGAAATCGAGAAATGGCGGAGTGAGCACGAGGCGAACCTCAAGACCGAGACGGGGTGGCTGACCGTGGCGGGATTGTCGTGGTTGAAAGAAAGAACCAACATCGTCGGAGCGGGAGACAAGTTTGATGTTCGGCTGACGGATAACTTCAAGCAGGGGAAGTTTGGCGAGATCGAGTTCAAGGATGGGAAAGCGGTTTTGAAGGTGGCGAATGGCGTCGAGGCCCAGGCCGATGGGAAAATGATCGCGGCACCGGTCGACCTGGTCTCGGATGAGAAGGGCAAACCGACTGAGATCCGGACAGGCACGCAGACGTTTTATCTGATCAAAAGGGAAGACCGTTCAGGGATTCGGGTAAAGGATAGCAACAGTGAGGCGCGCCGGAACTTCAAGGGGCTGCACTGGTTTCCAGTGGATGAGAGCTACAAGGTGGCGGCGCGGCTGGAAGCTTTTCCGGAACCGAGAGAGGTCATGGTGCCAAATATCCTTGGCGGGAAGTTTAAAATGAAAAGCCCCGGCATCCTGAAGTTTTCGTTGAAAGGAAAAGAATACCAGCTGCAACCGGTGGATGAAGGAGATGGGGCGCTCTTCATGATCTTCCGTGACAAGTCGAGTGAGAATGAGACCTACAAGTCGGGGCGATTTCTTTATGCGGCTAAGCCGGTCAACGGAGAAGCGGTGCTCGATTTCAATAAGGCGGAGAATCCGCCGTGCGCGTTTACTCCTTACGCGACCTGTCCGTTACCGCCGCCGGGAAACAGTCTTGAGGTAGAGATCAAGGCCGGAGAAAAGCGGTATGATCATTAGGAAAGTGACCCGCCTTCGCCGAGGCTGCGGCGTGGCAGGCGTGTGACGTGACTGCCCTACAAAAGAGCAAACTGTAGCGAACGGCGCTCTGTCGCCGTGTTCCGGACTTGCTAAAATCCGGGGCCGGTGCGTGACAAATAGCCCAGCGCTTTAGCGCTGGGAATTCGGAATTCAATTGGGGCAAGTCCCCGCAGGGACGGCAGAGTCTTTCGTCCCGATGGGACTCTTGATTCGGAGGGGCGATGTTGTCCCAGCGCTAAAGCGCTGGGCTATTGTCACGAAACGTTGGATCGCATCAGCTTCGTCACCTTCGCTTTCTTGTGTGCCTTTTGCTTGTCCTGTTTCTTGTAGGGCGACCGCTCCGGTAGAGCGAGACCGAAAGTCTTCGCGTGCTAGCGACTTGTTGTCGGAGGCGCACCTGTTTACTAAATAAAACTTTCGGTGATTGTCCTAATTTTCGTTAACGGATATCGCTTGGGCTAGCAATGTCATCAACAGTTCTTCGCACGGTAGGTCTCGGGATTTTGGCGCTGGTTATTGCTTTGTTTCCGGGCGGTATCTGGACGGCACTCCTCTTAACCAATCTTCGTGTTAGTCCAAGCGTTCCCTGGGCGGTGGTGGTGATGGGGATTTTTTTGTGGGCGCTTTGGCGATACCTGGGCGGCTGGGGACCGCCGCGCGCTAGCTCGGAGATGCGGCATCGGCTTCTTCGGGCCACAGCTGTGCCGGCGCGGGTGTTCGGGTGGGCGGTTGTCGCGGGACTGCTCAGCGTCATCGCGCTGGCGGGGTTCTGGATCGTACTTCTTCAGCTAGTCAAGGTGCCGCTCCATAGCCTACCGGATTTTTCCAAGTATCCGCTGCTGACGGTCGTGGCAGTTATTGTGATGGCATGTGTGGTCTCTTCGGTTCCGGAGGAAGCAGCTTTTCGCGGTTACTTCCAAAGCTTCCTCGAACAAAGGCTTCCGGCGGCGGGTGCGATTATACTTTCGTCCCTGGTGCTGGCGCCGGGACATTGCGCGACCCAGGGTTTTGTCTGGCCGGTGGTAGTGTTCTATTTCCTGGTGGATTCGATGCTGGGGACAATGGCGTATCTGACAAAATCAGTTTTGCCTTCGGCGGTGGTCCACTTCATCGGCTTACTGATATTTTTCACGTCGGTTTGGCCGCAGGATGGGGCACGACCCTTTGTCTGCGGTGCTGGCATGGGACAATGGTTCTGGATTCATCTTGGGCAGCTGGTGATTTGCGGACTATTGGCGCTCCTTAGTTTCCGTCGACTTACGAGAGTTACTCGCGCTCTCCGCGATGTGGGATGAAGGTGCGCGATGCTTGGACGGATTTTTGTGACGCTGTATGCGGTTTGGTTGCTTCCGAGTTGGGTGGCGGGCGCTGATGGAAGGAACGCACGTCCGACGACGTTGTGTTTCGAAAGTGGGAGCAGGAAGATCCGGGCCGATTGTTATTCGCCGGTCGGGACGCGATCGCATCGCGCGGTGATCGTGCTCTACGGCGCAGGCGGAATGGTCTTTGACGGGCCGAGCATGAAGCGAGTGGCGCGGGCTCTCGCCGACGCGGGCGACACGGTTTATCTGCTGCATTACTACAACCGCACGGGCTCGATCGTCGCGCTCGATTCCACGATGCGGGCGCATTTCGAGGAATGGCTCGCGACGTTGCGCGATGGGATCGCATGGGTGCACGGACGCGAGGAGAAAAGGCCGATTGGAATCTACGGATATTCGCTGGGCGGTCTCCTGGCGATCGCAGCGGCTTCGAATAATCCGATGGTCGGCGCCGTAACGGAGCAGGCAGGCGGGATTTGGGGCTCAGATGAAAAGCGTGTCGGCAAAATGCCGCCGGTCTTGATGGTGCATGGCATCGAAGACAAGCGGGTGCCGTTTGAGAAATTCGCAAAGCCGCTTTTGCACGTTTTGCGAAAACGCGGCGGACACGTCGAGACCGAGTTCGTGGCCAGTGAAGGCCATGTCTTTAGTGAAGCGGCCATGGCTAAGGTGCGGCCGAAGATCGCGAAGTTCTTTCGGGCGCGATTGCGTTAGGAGTGAAGGTCGGAGGTCGGAGTCATTTCGTCTGCTCCTGACAAAGCTTCTCGAACCGAGGATCGCGGCGCAGCGAATCGAAGGCGGGATCGAGACGAAGGATGGGAGGAGTAACAGGTGGTCCAAAGAGTCCGTCGGAGGGCGCGGACAATAGGTGTTCCAGACTGGTGATGGCCCGGTCCTTGTCGCCAAAATGAGCAAAGATCCGCGCGCTTAGTTCTTCTCGTTGGCCGGCGCCGCGGGCGTCGCCCACGTAAAGGGTAGCGAATCGGTCGAGCGCCTTATACGCATCGTCGCGCTGGTCGAGCTTGGCCAGAACATAGGCGAGAAGACCAACCAAGGCTCCGTTTTCCGGTTGCGTTTTAAGCAGAGACTCAACGGTGTCGCGAACTCGGGTAAAGGTCGCGCGGGCTTCGTCTTTTCGACCGGCTAATTCCTGTATGCTTGCCCAATAAGGGAGGAATTTCGGGTCGTTCTCGTTCGAAGCTTGCGGATAAGTGTCGAGGAACTTAAGGGCGATCGCCGGATCGCGCCGCAACAAAGTTTGATACATCAGCGCGACACAGCCGGCATCATTCCCAGTCGCCTCAAACTTCACTCCGGCCAAAACCGATTGCGCTTCGTCGAGCTGACCGCGGGCTTGGAGTGCCGCTGCTTTCAATCCTAATAACGTGGAGTTATTCGGCCAGGTCTGGAGTCCTTCGTCAGCCAGCCGGATAGCGAGAGAGAAGTCGCGCGTGGCGAGGGCGACGTTCAAAGCTTGCGCGCGAGTGCTGAGGTCCTTTGGGTTCAAAGCCATCGATTGCTGGATATAGTCCAGGCTCTCCTTCCATTGGCCGAGTCGCGCCGATATGAAGGACATGACCTCGAGCACTTCAGCGTTGTTAGGCCAAAAGGTGCGTAACTGTCGCATCATCTCGAGAGCGCCGGTGTAATCACGGCGCACCCAGTATTGGAGGTAAGCCCGGGCCAGTTGCGTTTCGGCCAGGTCGGGTTGTAGTCGAAGCGCTTCGGCGAGGGTCCTTTCCGCTTCTGCCCGTCGCGCCGGGGTCTCATCGTAAAGGAAGTAAAGCAGGGAATGGGTGCGCGAGAGGGCCGCCCAGGCCGCGGCAAATTGTGGGTCGAGTCTTACGGCTTGCTCGAACGAAACTTGCGCGGCTTTGTCGCCGGCTTCTTCATTCGCCTGCCTGGACTGCGACTGTCCGCGCAAATAGGCGTCGTAGGCTGCCGAATTAGTGGTCGGCCTTTGGGCGAGGACTTTTACTTCGGCGCCGGTAAGCTTGGCGTGGAGCGCTTCCGCCACCAGCCGCGCGATCTCGCCTTCCACTCCGAAGATATTGTCGAGCGTGCGATCGTAACTCTCGGCCCAGAGATGTTCGTCGGTCGCGGCTTTGATTAACTGCAGATTGACATGAACGAGCGGTCCCACCTTTTGCACGCTGCCTTCCAAGATGTGGGCCACGCCAAGGATCTGCGCGATTTCCCGCAGATTGCCGGGCTTGCTCTGATATTGTTGAGTGGAAGAACGCGAGATGACTTTTAATGCGCCGATCTTGGCCAGTCGCGTCAGGATTTCGTCCTGAATGCCAGCCACGAAGTAAGCGTTCTCCTTATCACTGCTCAGGTTTTCAAATGGCAGAACCGCGATTGATTTCTCCGGGATCGGCACCAGTACGGCGGTCGTCTCGCTGACGGGAGATAGGATTTTTGTGCGGAGCAATTGCCACCCGAGCAACCCAGCTGCAATCAACGCAAGAGTGATAAAGACGGCGGCGAATTTGCGCTTGCTCCACTGCGGGAGAGGTTCATCGGGAGAAATGTTTTCCGTCCGCTTCATCCCTTCGGGCGTCATCTCGAACGCCCAGGCGATGACGAGCGCGACGGGAAATCCCAGCAACACCACCACGATGAGCGTTTGTGCGACCCAGTCGGGCGCGTGAAAGGTCGGGAGAACACTCGTGGCCACCTGCACGACCAGCCACCCGACCACGCCATAGGCGACCGCGACTTTGTAAACGTTGCGACGCTTCAGCTCGGCGAAAAAATTGGGCGACTTCATTAATTGATGCGGCCGGGACAGTGGCCCGGTGCGGCGCATCATGGTGGTTGGGGGACGGTTCCGGCGAGATCAATGTGATCGTCACAAAGAGTCGTCCCGAAATTGTAGCGCGACCGCATCGGTTGCCTTTGTGCTCACGTGGCAGGCGGTGCGCCTGCCCTACAAATCAAGCATTTACGGCGCGATTCGACTAGACGGACTCGGGGCGCGGAGCGAATCTCTCGGTCATGAAATCACTTCGATCCACTTTGTTCATTCTGACTGTTCTCGCCCTGACGTGGCCAGCGTTCGCGCAGGATAAAAAACCGCGGGTGAGTCCGCACGAGACGGTGAACGCGACCGTGGACGGCGCGAAGATCTCGATCGTTTACGGGCGGCCGTACACGAAAGACCCGAAGAGCGGCGAGATGCGCAAGGTTTGGGGAACGCTCGTGCCGTACGACAAAGTTTGGCGGATGGGCGCGGACGAAGCCACGATCCTGACGACGGACAAGGACATCACGATCGGCGGCACGGCGATCAAAGCGGGGAGTTATTCGTTGTATCTGATGCCCTCAGCGAGCAGCGCGAAATTGATCGTGAACAAGCAGACGGGTCAGTGGGGCACGAAGTACGATGAAAGCCAGGATCTGGCGCGCATCGACATGAAAAAAGAAGCGGCGGCCAAGGCGGCGGATCAATTCACGATCGCCGTGGACGGTGGAATGTTGAAACTGACCTGGGAGAACACGCAATATTCGGCGGCGATCAAAGGCTGAAGGGGAAAAAGCTGAAACGCTGAAATGCTGAAAAGCTGAATTCGGATGGCGCCCAGGAAAAAACGCGGGCCGGTGTCGCGGCCGGCGCAGAAGCAGGCTCCGGCTCAAAGCAAGAAAGCTGAGCCGAAGCTGCCCGCAGGCGACGAGATCACGCAGAGCGCAGCGTTTCGGCGGGCGGCGATCGATGCCGAGACGTATGCCCGGGATCCGAACCGGCTCCGGCAACTCGTTGCGGACGCGGCCGGCAAGATCGGCGTGATACCGCGCGGACCATTTCTCGAGACGTGGCCCTATCTCATGGCGATGATCCGGCTGATCCGCGATTATCATCGCGCGGAGTATCGCGACATTTCGGAGCAGAATTTGCAAATCATCATCGCGGCGATCCTTTATTTCGTGTCGCCGTTCGATGTGATTCCGGACTGGGTGCCGGTGCTGGGGCACATCGACGATGCGTTCGTGATTGCGCTCGCGTTGAAATCGGTGCGCGCCGATCTCGACACCTTCATGGCGTGGGAGACGGCGAGAGTGTGAAGTAAGAAGGAAGAATTAAGAATTAAGAAGTTGGGGGACGGAGGGCGGATGCGGAAGGTGAATTTGCAGGAAATTGCAGAAGAGGAACGGAAGTCGCCGAAAGGGAAGTACCATAAATTTGTAAAAGACATCTCGATCGCGCTGGGGCGTGATCGGAAATCACTCGACCTGGCGAAGAGGCACCCGTTCGATTTGGCGATGGTGCGGATCCCGAAAGGGAAAATGTATTGCCCGTATCATTCGCACGGGGCCGAATCGGAGCTTTATCTGGTGGTCTCGGGAAGTGGAAGTGTCCGAGACAAGAGTGGAACGACGGTGGTGACAGCGGGCGACGCTTTCTTTTTTGGTCCGGGCGAAGCCCACCAGCTGGCGAACGCAGGCGAAGAAGATTTCGTTTACTATGTCGTCGCCGATAACCCGCGCGGTGATTCCTGTTATTATCCGGACAGTGGCAAATGGGCCGCGCCTTGGGATGGTCCGGACGAAGCGATCATCAAGGGAGAGATCGCCGACTACTACCAAGGCGAAGAATAGGTCAGGCGGAAGGTTGGACTGGCGCTCTGCTCGAGGCCATGCGCAGAATCCAGCGATACATCAAGAAGCCGACCAGGACAAAGGCGGTGCCGCCGATGATGATGCCGGCGGTCTCGAAGTCAGGGCCGACCAAGGCGAGTGGCGCCCCTTTACCGGAGAAGGCGGCGATTGCCGTAATTACGACGAGAATCACGCTCTCGCCGACGATAAGGCCCGAAGCCAATAACACCCCCAATTGTTTGGTGTCTTCCGGTCTGGACGTCCGGTTAGCACGGCGGTCGAAGATCCACCCGACAACGGCGCCGACTACGATCATCAACGTGCTTTGGGTAGGCAGATAAATCCCGAGGCCGACGGCGAGTGGGGGAAGACTCATGTGTTTGGTCGTGCGCGATAGAGTTTCGTTCACCACAATGAGTGCGACGCCAATCGCCGCGCCGATCTGGATCAAACTCCAATCGATGTCGCCGGAGATCACGCCCTTTCCGAGCGCAGAGATGAGGCCGGCCTGCGGCGCAGCCAGGACGTGTTCCCGTCCTTCCGTGCCGGGGGCGCCGGCGAAGCCGTAAGCGTGATTCACCAGGTCGAGCACGGGCGGAATCACAAGCGCGCCGGCAAGGACTCCGATAATGAGTGCGACTTGCTGTTTCCACGGAGTGGCCTCGACGAGTTGACCGGTCTTGAGGTCCTGCAAATTATTGTTGGCAATGGCGGCGACGTTAAAGACGACGGCGGTCGTGAAGAGGGCGAAAGCGATCAAGGCTTTGTAAGCATCCGGCGCAACGTGTGATTTCACGCCGAAGACGAGGAGCAAGGCGGCGCCGATCACAACCAGAATGCCAATGCCTGAAAGCGGGCTGTTGGAAGAGCCAATGAGGCCGGCCATGTAACCGCAAACCGTGGAGACGAAAAAGCTCATCAAAAAGATATAGAACACGCCGCCGATAACGAGCGTGGTCAGGTGCGCGCCAAGGCCGGCGCTGTTGGCGAAGGAGCCCAGCGCCCAGGCGATGGGCAGCATGCAAATCAGCGTCACCAAACCGACGATGCCGATCGGAATATCGCGCTCCGTGATTGGCAGGCTGGCAGCCTGGCCGGCTTTGCGAGCGCGGTTCGCGGCCATCGCCCCGGCGAGGCCTTGCACGACCGGCTTCACCAGTTTTAACAATGTCCAGATGGCTGAAACCCCGATGGCTCCCGCGCCGACGTAACGCACATAATTGCTCCAGGCTGCTCCTGTAATCGCGGACGGCGTGCCCGACCCAATCGCGGCGACCATCGACTTTGGCAGAGTGGTTACTCCAGCGTGAATCAAGTCCGCCGCCATTTGTGAGTAATGCGGAACGCCCCATCCCCAGCCGATAAATGCGCCGACAAGCATCGCAATCCCGACCGAAAGACCGACCAGATGACCTACGCCAAAGAGCGCGAACGAAAGATTGAAATCGTAACCGCTCACCGCGTCGCGCCGGCCGATCCGAAAAGTTTGAGCGACGTCCGCGGCGAAGAGTTGCGTCGCGACGATCACCGCAAACGCAGCCGAAACAATTGATCCCCACAATACCGCCAGAAGACCGGCCCGTCCCTGTTCGACGGCATCCGCCTGTTGCTTATCGCCGGTGCCGACCTTGAGCATTTCGGCGCAGGCGACGCCTTCCGGATACGGGAGGTCGGAATTGGTGACCAGGGCGCGGCGGAGCGGGATGGAATACATCACGCCGAGGATTCCGCCGAGCGCGCAGATGATGAACGAAATCCAGAAAGGAAACTCGGTCCACCAACCGATCATGATCAGACCGGGCAGGACGAAGATGATCGAGGAGAGCGTGCCGGCCGCGGAAGCGACGGTCTGGACGATGTTGTTTTCCTGGACAGTGGCGTTGCGAAAATTGCGCAGGATCGCCATTGAAATCACCGCCGCCGGAATCGAGGTGGAAAAGGTCAGGCCCGCCTTGAGACCGAAGTAAACGTTGGCCGCGGTGAAGACCACCGTGATGAAGATTCCGATGATCAGCCCGCGGATGGTAAGCTCAGGCCGTTTTTGTTCGCTCAATTCCTCGTTGTTGTTCATGACGACTCCGGGTTAGTTCGGCTGGCAGCGATTATTTGCGCTTGCGAAGCAGAACGATTCTCGAAGCGGAATGCAACAGGAAAGCGTTTGTTGTAGCCGTCGCTACAACGCAGCGTTGCGATTTTTCCGCGGTCCTGACAATCTCGGCACCGCTGTGAACGACGATTCGAAACAGTGGAGCAAATTGCTCCAATCCATTGCGAAGGGCGTGGTGATCCCGATCGTCGGTCGCGATCTGTTGCGGATCGAGATCGAGGGCAAGTCGCAGCTGCTTTACGAATATCTGGCGCAACGTCTCGCGAAGGAATTGGAAATCGAAGACTGTGGCTCGTGCCTGAGCCTCGACCAGGTCGTCGCCGCCTATCTCAACGCGAGCCGGCGAAATTCGCGCGACGACGTCAACGTCAAGACATTCGAGATCCTCGCCGAAGTTCAAGGCCAGGTTCCCGTTCCGGAACCGTTACAGAAGCTGGTCTCGATCGCGCCGCTGCGATTGTTCGTCAGCACAACGGTGGATTCCTTTTTGGCGAAAGCGATCGGCGCGCCGGCCGACCATGTCTTTGCTTACGCGCCGAACTCCACGCTTTGCGATATCCCACGCGATTACGCGCGCTCGCCGAATCGGCTCGTGTTCCATCTTTTTGGAAAAATTTCCGGCATCCCGGATAGCGCGTTGATCGATGAAGAAACGCTCGAGTTCATCTGGAAGCTGCACGAGGAATCGATGTCCGACCGGCTCGCGAATCTTTTCGACGAGCTCCGCACGAAACGGCTCCTTCTCATCGGCAACGCGCATCCCGACTGGCTGGCGCGCTTTTTCGTCCGGCTGAGCCGGCGCGAGCGACTCTACGCCGGGAACGAAACGCGGGAATTCGTCGCGGACGGCGTGGTGGTTTCCGATGCGCATCTGCGCGATTTCCTGGAGAACTTCAGCCCGCAAACGAAGTCATTCGGCGTTGCTAACCCGATCGAATTCGTCGATCAGCTTGCGGAAAAATGGGACGCGTTCGGAGAGAAACCGGCGACGACGACGGAAGTGCACGCGTCGTTGGTCCCGCAAAAAGCGCCGGCTGTTTTTGTCAGCTACGCGAGCCAGGACGTGGCCTCGGTCGAGCGTCTGCAAAACAGCCTGGGCAGTGCGGGGCTCGATGTCTGGTTCGACAAGGGACGCCTCGGCTCGGGCGATCCATGGTGGCCGGTGATCGAGCAAAATATCGCGACCTGCGACGTTTTCGTTCCAGTCATTTCCGCGAACACCAACAAACGCGACGAAGGCATTTTCATTCGCGAATGGAACCGCGCCCTGGAGCGATTGCGCGACATGGACCGCGCGACGGCGCGCCTGATTCATCCGGTGATCGTTGATGATACCCCGGAGAATGCGGTGAGCTTCAGTGGCTTTCGCGAATTCCATTACACGCGCGCGCAGGGTGGGGAAGCGAAGCCGGAATTCATCAAGGCGCTGACGGACATCGTGCGCGAACGGCGGCTCAAGGCCGCGGCCCAATGAACGACTCGCTCGCCACGGCGGAGCCCGTCCCGGGCAAAGGCGGGTTAGGCGAACGGGCGGACGCGCAACATCCGTGGATCGGGCTGGCCTCGTTTACCGAAGGCGATCGCACTTTCTTCGCGGGGCGCGGCGATGAGATCGAAGATTTGCTGCGGCTCGTGCGGCGCGACACGCTCACCCTGCTCTACGGCGTGTCGGGCCTGGGAAAGACGTCGCTCGTCCAGGCCGGACTCTTCCCGGCGTTGCGCGAGGAAAATATTCTGCCAGTGCCGATTCGGCTCGATTACCTGGAAAGCGCGCCACCGCTCTCCCATCAGATCGTGGACGCGATCGGCGCCGCGGCCCGGGCCGCGCGGGTGGAGGCGCCATTGCCGCGGCCTAACGAGACGTTGTGGGAATATTTCCATCGCGAAGGAAATCATTTCTGGAGCGCGCGGAACGATCTCGTCACGCCCTTCCTGGCGTTCGACCAGTTCGAGGAATTTTTCACCCTTGCCCGCGAAACGCCCGCGCGCACGGCGCGGGCCTCGGCTTTCATTGAAGAATTTGCCGATCTCGTTGAGAACCGCCCGCCGGCCGCGTTGCGCGACGATCCGGCGCGCGTCAAGGGTTTCAACTTCAAGCCCGCGCCGTTGAAAGTCCTCCTGGCGATGCGTGAAGATTATCTCGCGGACCTGGATCGCATTCGCTCCTATTTTCGCGCGCTCGGCCAAAATCGGTTGCGTCTTTTGCCGATGGGCGAACGCCAGGCGAGGCAGGTCATCGCGCTCGGCGCGCCTTTGCTCGCGCCAGGAGTGGAAGATCGCATCGTGCGCTACGTCGCTGGCGGCGATCCGGACGCGGAGGAGATGACAGTCGCGCCGGCCTTGCTCAGTCTGGTTCTGCGGGAGTTGAACGAGCGCCGGCTGGCTCGCGGGGCGGAGGCCAAGATCACGCCGGACCTGCTCGACGTAGAGCAGCACAAGATCTTTGAGGACTTCTATCTTAGAACGCTGGCCGATTTCTCGCCTAACGTCCGCCTCTTTATCGAGGACGAGCTCCTCACGGCCAGTGGTCATCGCAATAGCGCGGCGCTCGACGACGCGCTGACTCGGCCCGACGTCACGCTGCCGGTTCTCAATGAGCTGGTCAACCGCCGCCTCCTCGCTTACGAAGATCGCCATCACACGCGGCGCGTCGAGCTTACTCACGATGTCCTGGTGCCCGTCATCAAAGCCAGCCGGGACTCCCGCCTTACTCGTGAAGCTCTGGCTCAAGCTGAGTTACTCCGCGCCGAACAAGTCGCGCAACGACGAAAGCAACGCCTTACCCTTGCGGTAGCGTGCGCGCTGGGTCTCGCCTTGTTAGGCACGCTTTGGGGCGGTTACTACCTCTTTGTTCAGGAACACAAGGCCTACTATACCGAGTTCAGCAAGCGTAATGGGTTCCCGATCGGAGTCATTCCCATCTCGGAAGCGGACGCGCGGCATCATGCCGTCTCCTTTCTATTCGTGCGCAAGGGAATCACCTGGGACGGTTGGCGACTTCGATGGAAACCAGCCGTTCGCATGATAGCGCTCGATTCGCGCCTCAAGCCGACGACCAATCACACCGTCGGCACCTATCTTTGGAGGCGGGATGCGGAAAGCAGCCAGAGCGAAGGCAGCGAAACGCAAAGACGCGCAGAGCGACTGGGGCTCAAGAATGTTTGCCAATGGGAGTTTGTTTCCAATTCCAACGGTGAAATCATTTACGAGCGTGCCTTGGATCTGGATGGTCACATGGTCTTTGGCTTTGTCTATTCGCCACCTGGTTCCGGACCAGCCGATACTCGGCTTGCGCGCTTTGTCGGGCCGGACGGGTTTCCGCAGCTCCAACCTAGCTCCCAGGCTGAATACGTTTCAATTCATTACGATAAGGATGGATGGGAAGATCGCCTCACCTACCGTGACGGAAAGAACCTGCCGGCAACCGGGCCCGACGGCGCTTACGGCCAGGCTATCGGCCATAACTCGAATGGCCAGGTCACCCAGCTGCTCTCCATCGATGCCGATGGGAAAAACATGATCGATAACGCGGGTAACTGCGGTCTCGTCATTACCTATAACGACAAGGGTTGGATGAGCGAGGTTCACTCGATCGGTCCAGATCTAAAGCCGATGCCGGTAAAGGATGGCTGGTATCTTTCGAAGGACGAACAGGACGCCTTTGGACGATCGATTCGGACGACTTACTACGGCGCGAACGGCGAACCAGTTTTGCATAAGGATGGATATCACGGCATGGAAGCCGAATACGACGACCGGGGTAACCAGACAGCAACCATCTATATGGGGCTCGATCGAAAACCGACGGTGCTTGGGAACGGCGTCGCTATCTTTCGTTCCACTTACAATGGCCAGGGCAAAGTGACCCGCATGACTTACCATGGCGTGAAGAATGAGCCGGTCTTGCATCGCGACGGCAACCACGCCTGGGCGCTGCAATACGACGAACATGGCAACGCCGTTTCCACTACCTATCTCGGACTCGATGGAAAACCTACCCTGGTTGCAGCCGGTTATGCTTCGATCAGTGCAAAGTTTGACGCGGTCGGAAGAAAGACGCGCCAGAGCTACCACGGCGTCAATGGCGAGCCATTACTCCATCGAGATGGCAACCATGCCTGGGAATCCGTCTATGACGAGCGCGGCAACGAGACCCTGATCACTTTCATCGGCGCTGACGGCAAACCAGTCGTTATCACCAACGGCTACGCCATTATTAAGCGCAAGTACGATTCGGATGGAAACGAGCTGGAGGAGTCCTATTTCGATGCCAACGACAACCCGATCCTCGAACGAGATTCGGGAATCCACCGGGTGGTGAATGTCTTTGATGGCCGCGGCAAGGTGATTCGGAAACGCTACTGGGGGACGAACGGCGAAGCTATCCTGCACAAGGATGGTAACCACGGATGGGACGCGCAATATGACGACCATGGCAACCGGACCGTCATTACTTATGTGGGGCCGGATGAAAAACCGGTCCTACTCGTCAATCGCTTCGCTACCTCCAAGTCGGAGTTCGACGCCGCGGGCCGCGAAAAGCGCATGAGATTGTATGGCGCAAATGGGGAACCAGTCCTGCACAAGGATGGCTATCACGGCTGGGAGGCGAAATACAATGATCGCGGACAGCGCAGCGAGAAGACCTACCTCGGCCTGGATGGAAAACCGATCCTAATGCCGGCCGGCTACGCTACGCTCAAGTGGGACTACGATATTCACGGCAACAGTACGCAGGAAAGCTACTATGGGGTGAAAGGCGAGCCGGTGCTTTACAAGAAAGCCTTTCAAGCCATCCAATCGCGTTACGACGAGCGTGGCAACGAGATCGCCACCATCTATGTCGGGATCGACCAAAAGCCAACTTTATCCGCGGACGGTTATGCCATCATGAAAGCGACCTACGATGAGCATGGCAAAGTGACGCTGACGGCTTACTACGGTGTCAACGAGGAACCGGTCCTCCACAAAGACGGCTACCACTGGTGGCGCGCGGAATATGACGAGCACGGGAACGAGGTGGTTCGATCGTTCGCGGGCCTGGATGGGAAACCGATCGTGCTGCCCCTCGGCTTCGCCACCATGAAAGCCGGTTACGATGCGCGAGGGAAAGTAGTCAAGATAGCGTTCTTAGGCAGCAATGGCGAACCGGTCATGCACAAGAACGGCTATCACGGCTGGCAATCGCAGTTCGACGAGCGCGGTAACGAAACGGCCACAACTTACCTCGGCCTCGACGATAAGCCGGCCTTACTGCCCGCGGGCTATGCCACTGTCAAGTTTGCTTACGATGGTCGCGGCAACATAATCCGCCAGACATATCACGGCTTGAAGGATGAGCCAGTTCTACTCAAGGACGGCTACCACGGGTGGGAAGCCAGTTATGACGAACGCGGCCAACAGACGGCCAAGGTCTTTATCGGCCTCGACGGGAAACCGGTTCAGGCGAAGGCCGGTTGATAACGGGCCTTCGGGGAAGGGACCTGAATTAATAGCTGGACAAGACCGAAGGTTTTTCGTTTTCTGAAGGGCAAGTCAGCTTCACAGGAGATCGAACCCATGGCCTCTTCCCCCATTCCGCCGGAAAAACAAGCGCAGGTTAAACCATTCGATCCGCTCGTTCTCGACCGGACAGTCATCGCCGTGCCTCTTCTGGAGAAGATGCAGGAGGATCTTGCCCTGATCGACACGATCAAGGAAGCGCATCCGGATTTGGTCACGAAGTTTAACACGGCGATTCATCTCAATACCGATTTCCCGGGCGGCGCGCAGGGCGCACTCGAAAAGGTGCGCGAGATGGCGAAGGCGGCTGCGGCAGCGGCATTGAAAGCTTCAGAGAATCAATCAAGGAATAACAGCAGGGCGAAGGAGCGTCACGATGCGCTCGTGGCGGCGGTTAACGATCAAACCATCGCTGATGTGGAATCGGAGACGGCCTATAGCTTCGCGCGGGTGCACGGCTCCGTGATCCGACGGTTGCTTTCGGCGAACGACCGGCTGCCTTTGCAGAAACCACCGGCTCCTCAGCCGATCAAGGAAGTGCTTCCGCGGCGTTTCGAAATCATCATCGATTTGAACCTGGAGTATCCGGGCGGACGTGAAGCCGCGCGACAATGGGTGCTGGAGCATATTGAACCGGCAAAGAAACAGGCCGAGATCAACGATGCGGGGCAGGGGGTTCATCACGAAAAGGAGCAGCCAAATACGCAGTACGTCTTTGCCAGCCTGGAAGCCCGCGCGATCCAAGCCTTGATCTCGCTGGACCTAGAAGAAGCGGAAAAGGAAGCGAGGGAGCGTCGCCGGACCATAAAGGAGGCCGCGGCCAAGACCCGGGTCGATCCTACAAGGTTGCGCGCCATCTTTCACATTTGGCCGGACTTCGAGGTATCGGCCTGTATTACCCGGTCCGTTTCCACAGTGAAAGCCGACGCGGCGCAGAACGCGTTTGCCGCGCGCGGTTCGGGAATTACCTGGGCGGTGATGGATTCGGGAATCCAAAAGGATCACCAGCATTTTCAAAGGTACTCTAACATCGATGCAAGCTCGGATTGGCATAAGGATTTCACGGTCGACGGCGGTGGGCCTTTTGAAGATGAGAATGGCCATGGCACTCACGTCGCGGGAATTATCGCCGGCGAATGGCGAGTTCCAGCTGAGGCGCCAAAGACTGCGAAAAGGCCCGTGGCCGTCTCGCGTTACTTAAAGAAGGACACCGAAGACGTCGAATACCAATCGGTCACCCTCGACGGTATAAGTGGGATGGCGCCCCGGACGAAGCTGGTAAGTCTTCGGGTTCTCGATGAGAACGGCAAGGGGGCGGTGAGCAATCTTATCGCGGCGATTGGCCATGTGCAGGAAATCAATGGCTATGGGCGCCGGTTGCTGATCCATGGAGTGAACATGAGCCTGGGTTACAACTTCGAGCCGGAATGGTTTGCCTGCGGCCAGAGCCCGCTTTGTGTTGAGGTGAATCGTTTGGTCAAAACCGGCGTCGTGGTGGTGGTAGCCGCGGGTAACACGGGCTACGGCACGCTTAAGTCTACCATCGGCGCGACCTCTGCAGGGATGGCTCTTACTATCAACGATCCCGGTAACTCCGATCTTGCCATAACCGTCGGCTCAACCCATCGCGATATGCCGCACGTTTACGGCGTCTCTTACTTTTCCTCGAAGGGACCTACCGGCGACGGTCGTCTCAAGCCAGATCTCGTGGCGCCTGGAGAAAAGATTATTTCCTGTGCCACCGGCACGTTGAAAAAGGAAGGCGCGAAGGACCAGGAATGTGACTACGTTGAGACGAGCGGAACGAGCATGGCTGCACCGCATGTTAGCGGAGTGATCGCTGCTTTCCTGTCTGTTCGCACGGAATTCATCGGGCAGGCGGAACGCGTCAAAGAGATTTTTGTCTCGACCGCCACCGACCTCCGGCGCGATCGCTATTTCCAAGGTTCCGGACTCGTGGACGTGATGCGCGCCATTCAATCTGTCTAGTTGCCAGTAAACCCTAACCCTAAGAAAGCTCCCATGAACGATATCGCTGGAATTCCCTATACCGAAGCTGAATTCAATAAGGATGGAACTATCGCCACCCAAGGCGAACTCAAGGTGCCCGACGGCACCACAGATCTTTTCGTCATTTCCCATGGTTGGAATAACGATGCCGACGCGGCGCGCGATCTTTACCGTCGGTTCTTTGAGAGCTTCCAGGCAGTGGCGCTCCCGAAAGACCTTGCCGGCCGCCAGCTCGCCATCCTCGGTGTTATCTGGCCTTCAAAGAAATTTGACGAGTTAGTAGCGGCCTCAAGCGGGTCCGCCGATGCCCAGGGCTCGGCCGGGCTGAGCAAGGCTCACGCGGAGTCCGACAAACTCGTGGAAGAGAAGCTGGACGCGATGAAGGTAATGTTTACTGAACCGGCCCAGCAGAAAACCCTCGATGAAGCAAAGGCTTTGCTAGGTGACCTGGAAGACAAAGCTTCAGCACGGACAGAATTCGTGAACAAGATTCGGTCGCTTGTGGATCCAGCCGCAGCTAACAAGGAGGATGCTTCCACCACCTTCTTCAAGGACGACGGTAATGAGCTTATGAAGAATCTTAAAATTGCCGAGGACGACGTGGACGATGAGGTCAGTGGGGATAGTCAAGGTAGCGCCTCCTTACCGCTTGGTGTCGGCAAAGTCCAAACCGCGGAGGGCGGCGCGGCCGGATTCTTCAGCTTCCTTTCGGGATTCAAGGCGGCGGCCATGAATGTCCTCAACTTTACAACTTATTACGAAATGAAGGCTCGGGCCGGTAATGTTGGAAAGAACGGCGTCGCGAAAGTAGTCGATAAACTCGCTCCGAAAGTGCAACGCGTCCATTTGATCGGCCACAGCTTTGGCGGACGGGTGGTGACGGCGACCGCCGCGAACTCCACGACGGACAAGATCAAGACGATGAACCTTCTGCAAACCGCTTTCTCTCATAACGGTTTTTCGAAAAGCATGGACGGCTTCTTCCGCAGCGTAGTTGATAAGAAGCGCATCGGAGGGCCGATTCTCGTTACCCATACAAAGAACGACAAGGCGGTCGGAATTGCTTATCCGCTCGCTTCAAAAATCAGCGGCGATGCTACGGCCGCGTTTGGAGATGAGAATGACAAGTTTGGCGGGCTCGGCCGCAATGGTGCGCAAAAAATGGAAACGGGCGAAGTAGTAAAAGGTTCGCTCCTGCCCGCGACCGGCTCCTATGGGTTTCAAGCCGGAAAATTCTTCAATCTGGAAGGTGGGAATTTTATCATGGGCCACAGCGACATTACCGGCAAAGAGGTCGCGAACGCGGTCCGGAGAGCGGTCGCCTCCTCTTAAGGCGACGATGTAACGTGGCGGTCAGCCTAACGAGCCTGACTCGCCTAGGGATGGGCCGGCGCGCCGATAACGAAGCGAGCTAACTCCGCGGATATTCTCGCAGCATTACCTCCGCCGAACCCGCCATGCCTGACATAGGCAACTACCGTAAGTCGAGCCTTGCCGGTCGGATCGAAAATGAGCCCGGTAAAACATCCATCCGAGCCCGGCCCCGGACCAGTCGTCCCAGGCTCCGGTCCGGTGCCAGTCTTACCGCCCATCGTCCAGCCCGTCTCTGCCAAGATAGGTCTGGCACTCTTCGCTGTCCCGTTTTCCACGGTTCGTCGCATCGCCTGCTGTAATTTCAGGGCGGTAGCTTCTGATATAACGCGTGTTCCCTCCGCTGTAGCCGGGATCGTCGATCCCGGCCGCTCTTGATCTCGCGCCACGTCCGGCACCATTACTCCGTCATTCCCTACGGCCTGAAGAAATCGGGACAGGTGCAGCGCCGTGGTGACGATTCGTTGTTCGCCGATCGACAAGGTATCTTCCCAATCCTTGACGGTCGTCTCTTTGCCTAACGAGTGATAGGTAGCTGCTGGGACAAGTTTGGTTTGCCAACGCGGCGCGAGTTCGGCCCAGAAGATCGTATCCAATCTCGGCTGGTCCTGTCTGCGCGAGGGAAAGCCATAACGTGCCAGATCATCCAACACCTTCTCGGTGCCGACCGCGTTGCGTACCTTAGACGCTATCCGGCGGCCGGCAGTGTCGTTTCCGCTAGCTATCGAGTCAGTAAGCAGCTTCTCGCCGTCCGCTTGCCTGGCACCATAGTGTTCCAACCACGAAGCTGCGGCCAGCAACTTAACTGGTGACAACGGAAGCAGCGCAGCTGTTACATCCAGCTTCGCCGGATCCGAAGCTGCGAATGCGACTAAGCTACCACTTCCCACATCCTGCATCACGATAATCGCCTCGAAATTCCCCGACTTCATGATCTCCAGCGCCCGCTCGCTCGCCGCTTCGCAAACGATGGCTCTCGCAAGCGCCTCGTCGCACGGACCGGCCGCCTGGGTAAGTGTCCCACAGCATGCGTTTGCCAGAAACGCGATCGCGCAGACGCGTCCAAGCGGACCAGGATTCATCTCGCTTTATTTCTTGAGAAGCTCGATAGCGGCTCTTGCGACGTCGGCGATAAGACGATCCCGCGCTTCCTGTGGGTCGGTCGGGTCGACGGTGTAGATCGCGATGAAGATCGGTCCGCCGGTCGGAGGTCGCAGGACGGCAATATCGTTCGTCGCGCCGTCTCCGCTGCGGCCCGTCTTATCGCCAACCTTCCAATCGGCTGGAATAGCTGCGCGAGTCATCATCGATCCGGTCTGGTTTTGTTGCATCCAGCGCTCCAGCTTTGTCCGCGACCCTTCCGAGAGGTAATCCGAGGTCATCAACCGTTGCAGATCTCCGCACATGGCGGCTGGCGTCGTGGTGTCGTCATCCTTTCCGGGCCGGGCAAGATTGAGCTCCGGCTCGTTGTGATCGAGCCGGGTAAACTTATCGCCGAGGGCTCGAGCGAATTCCGTGACCTTCTCCGGCCCGCCAATGGATTCGAGGACGAGGTTGGCCGCCGTGTTATCACTCATTTCGATCGCCGCCGCGCAAAGCGCTTCCAGTGTCATGCCGCCTTCCTTCACATGTGCGCGTGTAACCGGCGCGTAAGTGAGGAGCTGAGCTTCATTATAAGGAACAAAGCGGTCTAGCTTCTCCTTATTCTCATCCACCCGCTTCAGCACCGCCGCCACCGCCAGCACCTTGAAAGTGCTGCACATGACGAATCGTTCGTCCGCCCGGTGATCGACGCGGCGATTCGTCGAAACGTCGATCGCTGCGACGCCGAATCGCGATTTCGTCCGGGCTTCCAGTTCGGCAAACCTGGCGTCCGCGGACGTGCCTGCGACGATGGCCGTCGATCCCAGGAGTAATTCAGTCGACGCTGCTGTGGTGAGTAAAGAAATTAAAATGCGGTTCATTTGGAATAGCGACCGTTGCGGCTTCGTTGCGCGACTAACACAAGAGCTAACGGCCCAAAGATCAACCGTTTTGTATCGTCAGGTCGTTTCGCATCCGGCAGATTCACCGAGATATGAAAAGGAGGACACCGTTCTTACTCTGCTCAGTTCTCGGCTTGGCAATCCTCGCCCCCCGAGTCTGGTCGGCGCCTGCGAACGACAAGGAAATAAAGGGCCTGATGCGGCGCTACACCGAAGTGGAAGGGCAACTCGACCGCTCCATCCATTACCTCAAGAATGAAAGCGCCGACGGGGTAACAACAATCCGGCAGGCCTGGCTAAACGGTGCGAACGACCTTATCAAAGTCGCCGTCGAACGCTCCTCCCCCGCTGGGCGTGAATTAACCGAATACGTCGCAGAAGATTTCGATTCCTATACGGCGTTCGTCCTGACCCGGAAAGAAACACCTGTGACCGGTGGTGACACTCAGATCGAGGAATCGCGCCGATATTTTGTCGCTGGCAACCTGGCTCGCGAATTGAGGAAAAGCGGCCGCTTTAAGCCGGGCGAATCTCTCGACACCGTAAAGCTGCCGAACGTGAAGGTTGAGCCGGCAAAGCCGCTGAAAGACCAGCACGCTGAAGAAGAACGTAATCGAGCGCAGAACGAATTCTTAGCCGGGCCGGAACAAATCGCAGCCGAACTGCAGAAAGAGCCACCGCAGACAGACCCGTTTGCGAACGTGAAAGGGGATTCCGAAAAGTTCCGCGTCATTCATGGCTCCGTTTCGCCGGATGGCCGTTATGCGATCGCGGTTGGGTTCGCGCGCAATGAGATCAACTGGGACGATTTCATCGAAAAGGATAGGGAGGACCTGCGCGGGAAGCCCACTTACTACTCGGAGAGTGAGGACGACGTGAAGAATTACGTCGTCGATCTGACTACCCAGAAGATTCTTGGAGAAACGGGCTGCAACTATTTCGGAACCCGGCAACGCTACAACCACCGCGAATGCACGCTGACGTGGTCGAGCGATTCGTCGAACTTCGTTCAATTGTGGAGCGACAAGTGGGCGGACA
>Ga0307470_10000129_pt1 | contig 52267 bp, 49 predicted proteins | sample atmos_gasesAM3C__FD_204565 | JGI IMG/M metagenome (GOLD analysis project Ga0307470, IMG submission 204565) | Hardwood forest soil microbial communities from Morgan-Monroe State Forest, Indiana, United States - atmos_gasesAM3C_05 | ecosystem: Environmental > Terrestrial > Soil > Temperate forest... | reverse complement strand
GCCCAGCATGCACACACCGCCCATCACACGACGGCTGCGGCAGCGGCCGCTCGGACACGACCCAAGATCATGCCCCCACCCCAGCCCACCAGCCCCGCGACACGCCCACGACCTGGTGAATAGCTACACGGCTGAGGACCTACCCAACTACTACAAAGACTTCATCAAGCAGGCCGAAAAGGTACGGAAGCACCTTGACAACATCGACGAGCCCGAGATCAAGCCAGTCCCAGCGGTGACTTCGGGCGCCCAGCTTGGCGCCGAAGTCACCCTTGCATTCGCCAAGGCCGCGCACCGGCACCGGCACGAGCCCGCCGACGCCACCCCTGTAGGGACGCCACCCGGCTCCGCGACTGAACCGCCCCGGGTTCTGTAGAGGCTAGGCTCATATCGCTGAGACTACTTTAGCAGGTTCTTCTTGCGCATAGTAGCTCGCCTCATACTCGGCCGGAGGAATGTTCCCGATCGCGCTGTACAGCCGACGCTGGTTGTACCAGTCAACCCATTCTAGGGTCGCGATCTCGATGTCGTCGATAGTCCTCCAAGGCCCTCGTTCTCTGATGAGCTCAGCTTTGTACAGGCCGATCACCGACTCGGCGAGAGCGTTATCGTAGGAGCCCCCGGTTGTCCCGACCGAGCATTTCGCGCCAGCATCGACAAGCCGGCCGGTGTAGCGGATCGCGGTATACTGCGAGCCGCGGTCGGAGTGATGCACCAAGTCACCGAGCCGGTCATTGCGTGCCCAGATCGCCATCTCCAGCGCATCCAGCGGAAGGTCAGCCGTCATCGAACAAGCGGTCCGCCAACCCACGATGCGCCGCGAGAACACATCAGTCACGAACGCCGTGTACACCGTTCCCGACCAGGTGGCGCAGCACGTGAAGTCCGCCACCCACAGCCGGTTCGGGGCTGGTGCGCTGAAGTTCCGCTTGACCAGGTCCGGGGCACGCTCGGCGGCCGGGTCCGCGATCGTGGCGCGACGCGTCCTCCCTCGTACCGCGCCGACGATGCCCAGCTGGCGCATGAGCCGCTCCACCGTGCAGCGGGCCACCTGCCTGCCCTCGCGGAGCAGCTGCCGCCAGATCTTCCGCGCTCCGTACACCCCGAAGTTGTCGTTGTAGACGCGCATGATCTCCTTTTTCAGCTCCTCATCCCGCAGGGCACGTGCTGACGGCGGCCGGTCTTTGGCGGCGTAGCAGGTGGACGGAGCGACCTGCAACTGTTCGCAGACCGGCTCGACTCCGAGCTCGTCTTTGTGCTCGTCTATGAGCTCGACCACCTGGGCGGTCGCGGGTCGAGCTCCGCGCAAAGAAAGCCGAGGCCGCCTTCAGGATCTCGTTCGCGCGCCGCAGCTCGCGCACCTCACGTTCGAGCCCCGCTATCCGCTGGGCATCCGACGTGGAGGTTCCCGGCCGCTCAGCCCGGTCGATCTCCGCCTGCTTCATCCACGTCCGCAACGACTGGTCGCCGACACCGAGCTTCCTGGCGACCCCGGGAGCCACACCTTACCTCCGGCCCGTCTCACGGCGAATCTGAAACACCAGGCGGACCGCGCGCTCACGGAGCTCATCGGAGTACTTCTTGGGTGCTACCACGGCTCTTATCCTTTCATAGGATCAGAGCCTCCATCAGACCCGGGGCGGTTCAAGGAATTAAATAACGGACCGACACGATCTAAAAGAGCCGCAAGCTGTCGTCAGCGATGCCGCGCAAGGCATCGTAATCAAGCACCACACACCTGATCCCACGATCCTCTGCCAGCGTCCAGGCCTGTGGTGTGATGGCTTGAGCCGCCAAGACGCCACCGACCGGGGCAAGCAGAGGGTCGCGGTTCAGGAGATTTAGGTACCGCGTGATCTGCTCAACGGCATCGATCCCTGCCCTGCGCTTCACCTCGACGGCCCAGTGTCGCACTGACGGCGCAGCGGTTCCTTCGGTACAATCGGCCCCGTCGATCTCGCCGCGCCGCTTGATCTCCACCGCGACGGCCCTGCCGCCGGGGTCGCGGGCCATGATGTCCACCGGCCCGATCGCGGTCGGGTACTCCCGCCGTACCAGCCGAAAGCCCGCGCCGAGCGTCTCGATGTGCTCGGCCAGCAGCGCCTGCAGGTGAGCCTCGACGCCGTCCTTGCGCAGCCCGGGGTCGACGCCGAGCTCGTGCGAGGAGTCGTGCAGCAGCTCCTCGATCGTGATGACGAGCTGCTCGCCGGCCTTGTTGGTCACCGTCCAACGGCCCTCCTCCTCGACCAGCGAGCAGGGCGGGCTCATCCAGTTCAGCGGCTTGTAGGCCCGGTCGTCGGCGTGCACCGACACCGACCCGTCGGCCTTGACCAGCAGCAGCCTCGCTGCCATGGGCAGGTGCGCGGTCAGCCGGCCGAGGTAGTCCACGCTGCACCGGGCGATCACGAGTCGCACCGACGCAGCCTACCGAGCACGGTCGTTCGTCCGCTGTACCGGTGTCCAGCATTCAGTTATCGACAGTAGTTATCCACAGGAGCGATGATCGCCGCGGTTAGCCACCCGGCCTATGGCAGGATTGCGGCACAGGGCCTGGCTTGGGATGGTCTGGCGTCACCTGGGTCAAATGGCATCATCATGATCTGGCCAGCCCGGCTCGTCTGGTCACGCGAGACAGTTCGGGACGACGGCGCGAGGGGCGGCCGCACGATGGGTGTAGAACGTTATCCAGACGGCCAACCGCCGCCGTTGCAGGACCGGTGGCCTGGCGCCGCGCGGGCCGGCGAGGGACCTCTGCACCTGGACCTGGACGGGCTGACCCGCGCCTTGCAGCCCCTCGTCCGCCAGATCGACGACCTGGCGGGGGCCGGCAAGGGCGGCCTGTCCGACCTCCAGGCCAGGCTGAACGGCACTGAGCCGTGGGGCCGGTGGTTGACCGCTGAGCGACAGCACGCCTTCCACGGTCAGGTGGCCGAGCAGTACCTCGCCGCATTCGGTCAGGTGCTGAGCCAGCTAGGTGAGACTGTGCAGGTGGCGATGCGGAACGGCCGTAACATGGCCGGCTCCGACCAGGACGCGGCGACGGCGCTCGCCCACATCGGGGCCAGCGCCGAGCAGGCTACGTCAGCGAGCTCCGCGGGCCCGCCCGTAGCTCCGGTGAGCTCCGATGGCGGTTTCGACTAAGCGGAGGAGGGGGCTATGGTCAGGGCCGTCGACAGGACGATGCGCTTCACACCCGAGCTGACCTCCGCGCAGGAGGACATCAACCGGGTCAACGCGGGGCCGGGCACGGTCTACGACTGGGTCCGGCAGCGGCTGGCGGAGCTGCAGGCCCTGCTGCCGACGATCCAGACGGCGGGTGACGGGTGGGCAGACTCAAGTGCGGCGACGACCGACCTCGCCGAGACCATCCGGGTGGCCGCCGACCAGGCCGCCGAATACTGGTCTGGTGAGCCGGCGGCCGTGGAGCTCCAGCGGGCGCTGGCTGACCTGTACGGCACGGTCATCCGGATGAGCACCGCGGCGTCGTTCATGGGCCGGTTCACCCATAACGTCGCCCAGCATGGCCGCGAGTCCGCCGCCCGGTTCGATGACCAAGCGGGCCAGGTCAAGCGGGCCGAGCACCTCTTCCCGGGCATCCAGGCGAAGACTGCAGCAGGCGGGCAGCCAGCCGCCAACGCCTCTGACCGGGCTGCGTGGCAGGTCTTCGACGGGCTCAACCGGGCCTGGGACGACGAGGCGCAGTACACCGCCCCGCACGAGCTCCACATCACCTACCCCTTCCCCGAGAACATAGTGAGAGACCCGACCCATGATCGGGACGCCAACCAACAATCCAGCTACGACAACGGACCAGATCAATCTCCACACTGGGCGCCGGGAAGCGCTGGGGGCAGTTCGCGCAACATGCATGACTCACCAGGTCCGTTCCAGAGCAGCTCACATCCACCCCCCTCGCCACGACTCAGCCGACCCAATGCTGGCGTTGAGGCTCCTGGCTCCCCGTACGACCCCAGTACCGTCTTGGCCGGTGGCGATGATGTCAGTAGTGCCTTGGGTGGAAGTGCTGGGGGACTCCGCAGTCCGGGCGTCAGCGGCGGTCCCAGCGTTGTTGTTGACCCTGGCTCCGTCGGTAGCTCAGGTCATTTTGACGGTCCGAGCGGTCGGGGCAACGGAAGGAGTGGTGTCGGATCCATCTCGATTGGTGGGCCAGGTACAGGCGGGGGTGGTGCCGCCATCGCTCCTCCGGTGGGAGCCGGCAGCACCAGAGAGAACGGGCAGGAACGGGAACGCCGATACTGGCTGGCTGAAGACGAGGCCTGGTTCGTCGAGCAGCCGATGCCCGCGGTGCTGATGGGCGAGCACCGACCGCTCCGCCCGGATGACGAGGACGAGCACGACGGGGACGACGACTGGTGACCCGGGTCGTACACCGATGGCTGGCCGGCGCCGGTGCGGCAGCGACTGGCTGCGTCCTGGCGCTTGGCCCCGCGGTCTCTTCCGCTGCGACCAGCGCTCCACTGAACGGACGCGAGTGGTGGTTCGACGCCTGGCACATCCAGGACCGGGTCTGGCCGCGCACCCAGGGAGCCGGTGTCACCATCGCGCTGCTTGACTCCGGCGTGAGCGCCGCCCTGCCAGACCTCACCGGCACGGTCCTGCCGGGGTACAACGCGCACACCGGTAGTGGCGACGGCCGCCACGACACCGACCCCGCAGGTCACGGCACCGAGATGGCCAGCCTGATCGTCGCCCAGGGCAAAGGGACCGGAATGCTCGGTATCGCACCAAAAGCCAAGGTGCTGCCGGTGATAGAAGGGGACAGTCTCGGTAACACCACGACGACTGAAATCGTCACGGCGATCCGATGGGCGGCCGACCACGATGCCATGGTCATCGAGATGGCCTTCGTGGTCGACGGCACCAGATACCTCCACGGCTGTCCCCTCGATGTTCAACTCGCAGTGAACTATGCGGTCGAGCGTGATGTCGTGCTGGTCGCGGGTGCGGGCAACGACGGCGCTGGCGACAACGGCGTCAAGTTCCCGGCGGCGTGCGCAGGCGTCGTCGCCGTCGGCGCTGTTGACCGGCAGGCGCAACCGTGGATAGGCAGCCAACGTCAGCCGTACGTCGACGTCGCTGCACCAGGCGTCGACACGGTGGTGCTGAAACGCAATGGACAGTTGGACATCGGTGGCGCTGGCACGAGTGACGCATCCGCCCTTACCGCCGCCGGGATAGCGCTGATCCGGTCGGCGCATCCTGAGCTCAACGGTCGCCAGGTGGTGGCCCGGCTGCTGGCGAGACTGCGGGACCGGCCAGCCAGTGGCAAGAAGGACCCGCAGCGCGGATACGGCACGATCCTGCTCGACAAGGCGGTCAACGACGACATCCCGCTCGACGCCCCCAACCCGATCTACGACGAGCTGCGGGACAAGTACGGCGTCGGTCCCACCAGCTCGCCGTCCACACCGCGGAGCAGCAGCCCTCAGCCGTCGAGCCCACCGACCGGGGCCAGCCCAGCTCAACCCAGCGGCGGCACGCCCATCGGCCTGGTCGCCGCCCTCGCCGGCGGCGTGGCCGTGCTGATCATCGCCGTCGTCGCCACCACCACCCGCCGACGCCGGGCACCGCCGCCGGCCAGCCATCCCCACTCCGGACCCCCGAGGCCGGCCCCGCCGTACCAGCCGCCACCCGCCGGTCCCACCCCACGGCGGTAGCTCCAGCGCGGGCCGCCAGGAGATCCCTCGGTCACCGAACGTTGATTCGCGGCGTCCAGTCTGGCACCCCACGTAGTCATCACTCGACGGTGTAGCGGCATGTAGGCTAGTCACGATACGGGCATAAAGTGTAAATTTTCGCAAAAGCCTTCCCTAGAAGGACTACTGACAGTTACCTATTATCACCGGGGTTTGGTTACGGTGCAGGGCATCGGCGACCGGCCCCTGACGGGTAGGGGACAGTCGTGCGGATATCTCGGCCCTGGTTACGTCGCGCCTGCGTGGGGATGGCCGCGGCGGGTCTGGTCGGCGTGGGCATCAGCGTGCTGCCGTCGTCGCCGGCCGGCGCGGCGCCCTCGGTGCTGCCCGGCTTCGCCGACAGCGTCGTCTTCGACGGGCTCGACACCCCCACCGCGGTGGCCTTCACACCGGCCGGCCAGGCGTTCGTCGCCGAGAAGAGCGGCCTGATCAAGCTCTTCGACTCGGTGACCGCGACGACACCGACGGTCTTCGCCGACCTGCGGACCCAGACCCACAACTTCTGGGACCGCGGCCTGCTCGGCCTCGCGGTCGACCCGCAGTACCCCACCCGGCCGTACGTCTACGCCCTCTACACCTACGACGCCGTGCCCGGCGCCGCCGCGCCGTCGTGGGGCACGCCGGGTGCGACCAGCGACGGCTGCCCGACCCCGCCCGGCCCCACCACCGACGGCTGCCTGGTGCAGGGCCGGCTCTCCCGGCTCACCGTCAACCCCGCCACCGGCACGATGAGCGCGGAGAAGGTGCTGGTCCAGGGCTGGTGCCAGCAGTTCCCCAGCCACTCGGTCGGCACCGTCGTGGTCGGACCGGACGGCTCGGTGTACGCCGGGGCTGGCGACGGCGCCAACTTCAGCTACTCCGACTACGGCCAGGCCAAGAACCGGTGTGGCGACCCGCCCGGCGCGGCCGGCACGAACCTCACCCCGCCGACCGCCGAGGGCGGCTCGCTGCGGTCGCAGTCGGTGCGCCGGCCCGCGGGCCAGCCGGTGGTCCTGAACGGCTCGATCATCCGGGTCAACGCCGACACCGGCGCCCCGCTGCCGGGCGGGCCGTTTGCCGCCAACCCGGACACCAACGCCAAGCGGATCATCGCCTACGGCATGCGCAACCCCTTCCGGTTCACCCTCCGGCCCGGAACCAACGAGCTGTGGGTCGGCGACGTCGGCCAGAACACCTACGAGGAGATCGACTGGATCCCCAACACTGTGGACGCCGCCGCGGAGAACTTCGGCTGGCCCTGCTACGAAGGCGCGGGCAGGCAGCCCGGGTTCGACGCGGCCAACCTCACCCTGTGCGAGTCCCTCTACGCCGCCGGCACCGTCACCGCCCCGTACTTCTCGTACAGCCACAGCGCGAACGTCGTGCCGGGTGACGGCTGCGCACCGGGCAGCTCGTCGATCTCCGGGGTGGCCTTCGCCGGTGGCGGGAGCTACCCGGCGGACTACAGCGGCGCGTTGTTCTTCGCCGACTACTCCCGCGGCTGTGTCTGGGTGATGAAGCGCGGCGCCAACGGCCAGCCCGACCCGGCCCAGATCTCGGCGTTCGTCACCGGCGCCCTGCCGGTGCAGCTCCTCGCCGGGCCAACCGGCGACCTGTACTACGTCGACGTCAGCGGCTCGGTGCACCGGGTCCGCTACCTAGAGGGCAACCTCCAGCCCACCGCACACGTCACCGCGACACCGGCCAGCGGCCAGCCGCCGCTGACGGTGCAGTTCGACGCCTCGACGTCGACCGACCCGGACGGCGACCCGCTCAGCTACGCCTGGGATCTCGACGGCGACGGCCAGCTCGACGACTCGACCGCGGCCAGCCCGCAGCGGACGTACACCGCGACGGCCACGGTCACCGCCCGGGTGCTGGTCAGCGACGGGCGGGGCGGCTCGGCCACCGACTCGGTCGTGGTCACCGTGGGGCACCCCAGCCCGCCGCCGGTGCCAGTGATCGACACGCCGACCGCCGCATTGCACTGGGAGGTCGGCGACCCGATCTCCTTCGCCGGGCATGCCACCGACGGTGCGGGGGCCGCGCTGCCCGCATCGGCGCTGTCCTGGCAGCTCACCATGTACCACTGCCCGAGCAACTGCCACACCCACCCGATCCAGAGCTTCCCGGGTACGGCCAGCGGCCAGTTCGCGGCACCGGACCACGACTACCCGTCGTACCTCGAGCTCGCTCTCACCGCGCGTAACCCGGCCGGGCAAACCGCCACCACCACGGTGCGGCTGGACCCGCTCACTGTCGCGCTCACCTTCGCCACCGAGCCGCCCGGCCTGCGAGTCACAGTGGGCGACACCCAGGGTGCCGCGCCGGTCAGCCGTACCGTGATCGTCGGCTCGTCCACCTCGGTGAGCGCACCGCTGACCCAGGCCCTGAACGGCCGTACGTACGACTTCGTGTCCTGGTCCGACGGCGGCGCCGCCACGCACAACGTCACGGCCAGCGCCACCCCGCCGGAGTACACCGCGACCTACCGGGCCCGGCCGCTCAACCTGGTGGCGGCGTACGGCTTCGAGGAGGGCGCTGGGACGGTCAACGCGGACATCTCCGGGCACGGCAACACCGGCACCCTCGGCGGCACCACCTGGACCACGGCCGGCAGGTTCGGCAAGGCGCTGACCTTCGACGGCGTGGCCAGCAAGGTGGCGGTCCCCGACACCGCGAGCCTCAGCCTGGCTCCGGGGATGACGCTGGAGGCGTGAGTCCGGCCGACCGCCGGCGGGGCCAACCCGACGGTCATCGCCAAGGAAGGGACCGGTGGCGTGGCGTACTCGCTGGCCAGCGGCTCGACCACCGGTCTGCCCGGAGGAAGCGGCTACCTGGACAGCGCCGAGCGCGGCGCCACCGGCACCAGCGCGCTGCCGCTGAACACCTGGTCCCACCTCGCGCTCAGCTACGACGACCCCGGCGGCGGCCCGGGCCACCTGCGGCTCTACGTCAACGGCGCGCAGGTCGCCGGCACCCCGGCCAGCGGGCAGCTCCCGGCGTTGAGCGGGCTGCTGCGGATCGGCGCCGGCGCGGTGCCCGGCCAGGTCTTCGCCGGCCAGATCGACGAGGTGCGGATCTACGACCGGGCACTGCCCGCCGCGGAGATCGGCACCGACATGGCCACCTCGGTGCTGCCTGTGGCTGTCTGGGACGAACGGCAACATCTACTCGACGGCGGGCACCTCCGGACACTGGCCGGGCTGGACCGCGTCAACTCGAGCACCTTCGGGGCGCCGTCGGCCACCATCGGCTTCGACCCGGTGAGCCAGCAGTACCTCTCCGGCTGGACGCCGTTCCGCCCCATGCCCTGACCCGCTGGCCTGCCTGGCCTGCCTGGTCAGGACAGGCCATGGGCCGCGCGGATCACGTCCACGATCTGGTCGATCATCCCGGTGATCTCGTAGTCCTTGGGGGTGAACACCCTGGCGACGCCGCGGTCGAGGAGCAGGTCGGCGTCGTCGTTCGGGATGATGCCGCCGACGACGACCGGTACGTCGTCCAGCCCGGCCGCGCGCAGCCCGTCCAGCACGGCCGGCACCACCTCCAGGTGCGAGCCGGCCAGCACCGACAGCCCGACCGCGTGCACGTCCTCCTCCACCGCGGCCGCCACGATCTGCGCCGGCGTGAGCCGGATCCCCTGGTACACCACCTCGAAGCCGGCGTCCCGGGCCCGCACCGCGACCTGCTCGGCACCGTTGGAGTGGCCGTCCAGCCCCGGCTTGCCGACCAGCAGCCGCAGCCGGGTGCCCAGCTCGTCGCCGGTACGGCGGACCCGCTCGCGCACCTGCACCAGCCCGGCGCCCGGGTCGCCGGCCGCGGTCGCGCCGGACACCCCGGTCGGCGCCCGGTACTCGCCGAACACCTCGCGCAGCGCGCCGGCCCACTCCCCCGTGGTCACCCCGACCCGGGCACAGGCCAGCGTGGGGCCGACCAGGTTGGCGTCGGGCGACGTCGGCGGCCGCCGGGCGACCTCCCGCAGCGCGTCCAGCGCCCGCTCGACGGCGGCGGCGTCCCGGCCGGCCCGCCATTCGGCGAGCGCGGCGACGGCCGCCTTCTCCACGGCCGGGTCGACCGTCTGGATCGCGGTGGACAGGTCCGCGAGCAGCGGGTTCGGCTCGGTGGTGGTGTAGGCGTTGACCCCGACGACCGTCTCGGCACCGGACTCGACCCGGCGCCGCCGCTCGGCCAGCGAGCTGACGAGCTGGCTCTTCAGGTATCCGCTCTCCACTGCCGCGACCGCACCGCCGAGCTCCGCCACCCGCCGCATCTCGGCTCGAGCACCGTCCACAATGGCCTGGGTCTTGGCCGCGACGACGGCCGAGCCGGCGAACAGGTCGTCGTACTCCAGCAGGTCGCTCTCGTAGGCCAGCACCTGCTGCATCCGCAGCGACCACTGCTGGTCCCAGGGCCGGGGCAGACCGAGCGCCTCGTTCCACGCCGGGAGCTGGACGGCCCTGGCCCGGGCGTCCCGGGACAGCGTGACGGCGAGCATCTCCAGCACGATCCGTGGGACGTTGTTCTCCGGCTGGGCCTCGGTCAGGCCGAGTGAGTTGACCTGCACGCCGTAGCGGAACCGGCGGTGCCTGGCGTCGGTGACGCCGTACCGCTCGCGGGTGAGCTCGTCCCACAGCTCGACGAACGCCCGCATCTTGCACATCTCCTCGACGAACCGGACCCCGGCGTTGACAAAGAACGAGATCCGGCCGACCACCTCGCCGAGCTGCTCCGCCGGGACCTGGCCGGACTCGCGCACCGCGTCCAGCACGGCGATCGCGGTGGACAGCGCGTAGGCGACCTCCTGGACCGGCGTCGCGCCGGCCTCCTGCAGGTGGTAGCTGCAGATGTTGGTCGGGTTCCACCTCGGCACCTTCGCGACGGTGTAGGCGATCAGGTCGGTGATCAGCCGCAACGACGGCCCGGGCGGGAAGACGTAGGTGCCGCGGGACAGGTACTCCTTGATGATGTCGTTCTGGGTGGTGCCGGAGAGTGTGCCGATGTCGGCGCCCTCCTGCTCAGCGACCACCTGGTAGAGCGCGAACAGCCACATGGCGGTCGCGTTGATGGTCATCGAGGTGTTCATCCGGTCCAGCGGGATGCCCTGGAGCAGCCGCCGCATGTCGCCGAGGTGCGCGATCGGGACGCCGACCTTGCCAACCTCGCCCCTGGCCAGCTCGGAGTCGGCGTCGTACCCGGTCTGGGTGGGCAGGTCGAAGGCGACCGAGAGGCCGGTCTGGCCCTTGGCCAGGTTGCGACGGTAGAGCGCGTTGGACTCCGCGGCCGAGGAGTGGCCGGCGTAGGTGCGCATCACCCAGGGGCGGTCGCGCGCACCGTCCGCGGTCGGGTACGGCATCGGCGGACCTCCCCGTCACCGGCGGCTTGGCCTGAGTCTACTGATGGGTAGCCGGGAATCGCCCGGTCTCGTTGCTCACACCGGCACGGCTGTGCTCTTTCCGGCGCTCGGTCCAGCGACGGTCTCGTCGAACCGCAGCACCCGGTGCAGCTTGATGGCCCGCAGCAGCCGAGCGATACGCTCCGGGCAGTTGCGCAGGACCAACGACCGTTCGTGGCTGGCGGCCAGCCGGTAGGCCCCCATCAGCACGCCCAGCCCGACCGCGTCGAGGAACTGCACGTCCTTCATGTCCACGGTCAGCGGCCCGGCACCGTCGAGCACGGCGGCATGCAGGAGACCTCGGATCTGGGCCGCCGCTCCGGCGTCCAGCCGCCCGGACAGGGTGACCAGTTGTCCGTGGGCCGTCGTTGTCGTCTGCATGCCACACCCCCCATAGCCGCGATGCAGTGACGTTGCTTAGGAGGAGACGCCCTAGCCAGGAAATACGTGGCTCGGTCCTCCGAATCGTTTCCTTCTTGTTACGTCGCCCCGTGTTCTGCCGCGCCCCCCGTGTGGTCACCACTCGGCGTTGTGGTCACCTGTCGTTGTCTCAACACCCCAAGAGGTCACCACACGGCGCACAGGTGACCACACGGGGACGGCGGGCAACGAAAGGTGACCACAACGCCGAGTGGTGACCACAGGGGAGGGGCGGGCGCGGCGCTAGTAGGGTCCGGGACATGGCGGTGCACCTGAACCGGATCTACACCCGGACCGGCGACGACGGTACAACCGGGCTTGGCGACTTCAGCCGGGTCCGCAAGACCGACCCACGGCTCGGAGCGTACGCCGACGTTGACGAGGCCAACTCGGCGATCGGCGTCGCGCTCGCGCTCGGCGGGCTGGCCGACGACCTCCGGGCCACCCTGACGCAGGTGCAGAACGACCTGTTCGACGTGGGTGCCGACCTGTGCCAGCCGATCACGCCGGACCCGAGGTACCCGCCGCTGCGGATCACCGAGGACTACGTACGACGGCTGGAAGGCTGGTGCGACGAGTTCAACGCCCGGCTCGAGAAGCTGCGCAGCTTCATCTTGCCCGGCGGCACCCCGGGCGCCGCATTGCTGCATCAGGCGCGCACCGTCGCCCGCCGGGCCGAACGCAGCGTGTGGGCGCTGCTCGACGTGGACGCCGAACGGACCAGCGTGCTCACCGCGAAGTACCTGAACCGGCTCTCCGACCTGCTGTTCATCCTCGCCCGCGTCGCCAACCCGGACGGCGACGTGCTCTGGCGGCCGGGCGGCGGTCCGGATCAGCCCACGGCTCCGGGCCAGCCCACGGCTCCGGGCCAGCCCGCGGCTCCGGATCAGCCCGCGATATAGCCAGGCAGGGTGTAGCCGGGCGGCGAGGCCTCCAGCCAGGACAGGAAGCCGGTCAACGCCTCCTCGCCCATCGCGAGCTGCACCGGGGTGCCGTCGTTGCGACACTCCAGAATGACCGCGCCCGGCTGGATCGCCCACGACTCGGAGCCGTCCGGTGCTCGCCGCCCGACGATCTCGAACACCCGGCGGGAGACCACCCGCGACGACCGGGGCAGGAAGCTGAACACCCGAAACCACAGCAGGTCATCGCCGCTGTACCGAGCCAGGCCGAGCACCCAGCCACGGCCGCCGACCCGGGACCGGACCCGCCAGCTCACGTCGATGGCCCCCGCTCGGACCAGGAACCAGCGACGCAACGCGAGAATGAACAGCGCACAGGCCGCGACAGCAAGCACCAGGGCGATGACCTCGACCATGCTCACCGCCGCCTCCGGCGCCGCGTCGCCGGGCCTTAGACCGCGTGCCCCGCGGCCCGCAGCCGGGACAACGCCCGGAACTCGGCCTGGCGTGCGTCCGGATCGTCGCCCGCGGCTCGGGCCGCGTCCAGCGCTCGCCTGGCCCGCTCCACGTCGATGTCGGTGGAGACCTCGGCCAGCTCGGCCAGCACCGACACGCCGTCCTTGGTGACCGAGAGAAACCCACCGTGCGCGGCCACGACCAGATCCTCGCCGCTGTCCTGCCTGATCCGCACCACGCCGTCATCGACGAGCTGGCCGAGCAGCTCGGTGTGACCGGGCAGCACACCCAGCTCACCCTCGGTCGTCCGGGCGATGACCATGGAGGCCTCCCCCGACCAGATCAGTCGCTCGACGGAGACCAGCTCGACGTGCATGGTCGACACGGGCAGGCTCCTTCGGGTCGGTGAAGGGACGCCCGCAGTCTACCGAGTACGCCGGCCTCGATGCGCGGCGCCCACCCTGGCACCCTTGTCACGTAGACCCAGCAGGACATGCGGGCGTGTCGCACCGGCATCTACGCGGCATCTACGCGACAGATGATGCGACAAGGGCTGCTCAGTCCAGCGGCGGAATGCTGGGCAGCCGCATCGGCCGCGACTGCGACTCGATCCCAGACTGGGTGGGCAGGGCGGCTGTGGGCTCGTCCGCGTCTGGCCGGTCCGCCGTACCCGCCTTGCCAGGGCCGTCGGGACCGCCCGCGCCGGTGGGCCGCGGCTCTCCGGACGGGCGGGAGTCGACCCAGCGGGTGACCCCCTCCGCGACCAGCCCGAACATCAGCCCGAAGGCGGCGGCGGCGAGCGCGACCACGGTCGGGTTGTCCCGGACCGGCGCCCACTCCCGCCACCCCGACTCCGGCACGGTCAGCGTCCAGATCAGCATCGCCCCGAAGCCAAGCAGCGCCCGCGCCCCGATCCTGGGGTCGGGCGGTAAGATGCCGGAGTTCGCGAACGCCGACAGCGCCACCACGGCCGGCGCCAGCAGCAGGCTGACCACCAGCCAGAACCAGTTCGGCGCACCGATCATCGTCACGCCAACGCCGTACAGCGCGAGCACCTCGCCTGGCACCCACTTCGTCACCGTGTCAACGATGTCGCCGAGCGGCCCCCGGCCACCGCCGGCCACCGACCGGTCCAGTGGGGTCAGCACGGGAGTGTCGATCCGTACGGCCTCACGGCCCATCCGCCACATGCTCATGTTTTGTCCTCCCGGACCGTCCCCGCGGGACGGGTCCAACGTGGAGCCTTCCCGGTGAAGTCTCTCAGTCTGGCGGGTCGCAGGGCGACTCGGGAGCAGCGGGGCTCTGACGGCCGCAAGCCCCCGAACACGCACCCAAACGCGCCGGTGACAGTCACCGGGTCAGCCCTGGACCAGCCCGGAGTCGACCGCCAGCAGCCGGGCGATCCGCGGCCCGGCGGAGCGCAGCTCGGCAGCCGGCAGCGGTGGCAGCACCATCGCCCACACGGCACCGTAAGCGAGATTCCAGGAAGGGCAGGCCGGCCGGTCCCCTCAAGCCTGGAGGCCGGCCGCCGTACCGCACACCGCAGGCTAGCCTTGCAGCGCCTTGGCCTGCCTCTCCACATCCTCCAGCCCGCCGCAGAGGTAGAACGCCTGCTCCGGCAGGTGGTCGTACTCCCCCTCGGCCACCGCCTTGAACGACTCGATGGTCTCCTTCAGCGGGACGAAGGATCCCGGCTGCCCGGTGAACTGCTCGGCGGCGTACATGTTCTGGGACAGGAACCGCTGGATCCGGCGGGCCCGGCCGACCAGCACCTTGTCCTCCTCGGACAGCTCGTCGATGCCGAGGATGGCGATGATGTCCTGCAGCTCGTTGTAGCGCTGCAGGATCTGCTTGACCCGCTGCGAGACCTGGTAGTGCTCGGTGCCGAGGATCCGCGGGTCCATGATCCGCGAGGTCGAGTCGAGCGGGTCCACCGCCGGGAAGATGCCGAGCTCGAACACCTTGCGGGACAGCACGGTGGTGGCGTCCAGGTGCGCGAACGTCGTGTGCGGCGCCGGGTCGGTGATGTCGTCGGCGGGCACGTAGATCGCCTGCATCGAGGTGATCGAGTGGCCGCGGGTCGAGGTGATCCGCTCCTGGAGCTGGCCCATCTCATCGGCGAGGGTCGGCTGGTAGCCGACGGCGGACGGCATCCGGCCGAGCAGCGTGGACACCTCCGAGCCGGCCTGGGTGAACCGGAAGATGTTGTCGATGAACAGCAGCACGTCGCGCTTCTGCACGTCGCGGAAGTACTCCGCCATGGTCAGCGCGGACAGCGCCACCCGCAGCCGGGTGCCCGGCGGCTCGTCCATCTGCCCGAACACCAGTGCGGTGTCCTTGAGGACGTCGGCCTCGTCCATCTCGACGTAGAGGTCGTTGCCCTCGCGGGTGCGCTCCCCCACCCCGGCGAAGACCGACACACCGCTGAAGTTCTTCGCGATCCGGCGGATCATCTCCTGGATCAGCACCGTCTTGCCGACGCCGGCACCACCGAACAGGCCGATCTTGCCACCCTGCACGTACGGCGTGAGCAGGTCGAGCACCTTGATGCCGGTCTCCAGCATCTGGGTCCTCGGCTCGAGCTGGTCGAAGTCCGGCGCGGGCCGGTGGATGGCCCACCGCTCCGCCTCGGAGACGTCCAGGTCGGGCTGGTCCAGGCAGTTGCCGAGGACGTTGAACACGTGCCCCTTGACCACATCGCCCACCGGCACCGAGATCGGCGCCCCGGTGTTGGTCACGTCGACACCCCTCACCAGGCCGTCGGTCGGCTGCATCGAGATGGCCCGGATGGTGTTGTCACCGAGGTGCTGGGCGACCTCGAGGGTGAGCGTCTTGGTCTCCCCGAGCAGCTCCAGGTCGACCTTCAGGGCGTTGAACAGCTCGGGCATGGTCTCCCGGGAGAACTCCACGTCCACCACGGGGCCGGTCACCCGAACGACCCGGCCGGTGCTGGTCTCTTCTGCGGTCGTCATCGCTCATCACTTCCCTGCTGGGGATCCACCTACTGGGAAGCGAGGGCGTCGGCGGTACCGACGATCTCGCTGATCTCTTGGGTGATCTCGGCCTGGCGGGCCTGGTTGGCCTCGCGGGTGTACGTCTTGATCAACTCTTCCGCGTTGTCGGTGGCCGCCTTGCAGGCCCGCCGCCGGGCCGCCGACTCCGAGGTGGCGGACTCCAGCAGCGCGGCGTAGATCCGGGTGTTGACGTACTTCGGCAGCATCGCCTCCAGCAGCGCCTCGGGCTCCGGCTCGAACTCATACAGCGGCAGCACCACGCCGGGCGGCGGCGCGTCGGTCTCCTCGACCACCATCGGCGCGATCCGCACCGCGGCCGGCACCTGGCTGATCATCGAGCGGAACTGGGTGTAGACGATGTGCAGCTCGTCAACCCCGAGCACGCCGTCCGCACCCGAGCCCCCGTCGGTGTCGTCGGTGTCGTCGGCACCGGCCTGGAAGGCCCGCACCAGGGTCTGGCCGATGTCCCGGGCGTTGGCCACGCTCGGCTGCTCGGAGAAGCCGGTCCACTCCCCGGCCATCGGGCGGCCGCGGAACCGGTAGTACGCGACGCCCTTGCGGCCGACGACGTACAGCACCGGCTCCTTGCCCTCCTCGCGCAGCAGCTCGCCGAGCTCACCGGCCCGGCGGACGGCGTTCGCGGAGTAGGCGCCGGCCAGCCCGCGGTCGCTGGTGATGACCAGAACGCCGGCCCGGCGGGGCTGTGGCCGCTCCTGCAGCAGCGGGTGCTCCAGCGTGGAGCTGGACGCCAGCGCGGTCAGCGCCCGGGTGATCTCGGCGGAGTACGGCCGGGCCGCCTCCGTCCGGGCCTTGGCCTTGCCGATCCGCGAGGTGGCGACCATCTCCATCGCTCGGGTGATCTTCTTGGTGGACTGCACCGACCTGATCTGCCGGCGCAGCACCCGAAGCCTGGCTCCCATCGGCTACCCACGTCTCTCGGCAGGCGGCGGCGTACGCCGCACCTTGGTGACCTTCGCCTGGTCCTCGTCCGCCTTGTCCATCGCTTCGGGGGTCGCCTCCCGGCCGAGCAGCGGCGTGCCGTCCCCCGTCTGGAACTGGCTCTTCAGGGCGCCGACCGCCTCCTTGAGCCGGGCCACCAGCTCGTCGGGGAGCTGCTTGGTGGCGGCGATCTCCTCCAGCAGCCCTTCCTCGTGGCGGGTGAGGTAGTCCAGGAGCTCCCGCTCGAACCGGCGTACGTCGGCCACCGGCACCTCGTCCAGCTCGCCGGTGGTGCCGGCCCACACCGACACGACCTGATGCGCGACCGGGTACGGCGAGTACTGCGGCTGCTTGAGCAGCTCGACCATCCGGGCGCCCCGCTCAAGCTGCGCCCGGGAGGTCTTGTCCAGGTCCGAGGCGAAGGCGCTGAACGCCTCCAGCTCGCGGAACTGCGCCAGGTCCAGCCGGAGCCGGCCGGCCACCTGCTTCATGGCCTTGATCTGGGCGTTGCCGCCGACCCGGGAGACCGACGTGCCGACGTTGACCGCCGGCCGGACGCCGGAGTTGAACAGGCCGGACTCCAGGAAACACTGGCCGTCGGTGATCGAGATGACGTTGGTCGGGATGTACGCCGAGATGTCGTCACCCTTGGTCTCGATGATCGGCAGGCCGGTCATCGAGCCGGCGCCGAGATCGTCGGAGAGCTTCGCGCACCGCTCCAACAGCCGGGAGTGCAGGTAGAACACGTCGCCGGGGTAGGCCTCGCGACCCGGCGGCCGGCGCAGCAGCAGCGACACCGCCCGGTAGGCCTCGGCCTGCTTGGACAGGTCGTCGAACACGATCAGCACGTGCTTGCCGGCGTACATCCAGTGCTGGCCGATGGCCGAGCCGGTGTACGGCGCGAGGTACTTGAAGCCGGCCGGATCCGAGGCCGGAGCGGCCACGATCGTGGTGTACTCCAGCGAGCCGGCCTCCTCCAGCGTGTTCTTGATCGACGCGATGGTGGAGCCCTTCTGGCCGATCGCGACGTAGACGCAGCGCACCTGAAGCTTCGGGTCGCCACTTTCCCAGTTGGCCTTCTGGTTCAGGATCGTGTCGACCGCGATCGTGGTCTTGCCGGTCTGCCGGTCGCCAATGATGAGCTGCCGCTGGCCCCGCCCGATCGGCGTCATCGCGTCGATCGCCTTGATACCGGTCTGCAGCGGCTCGCGCACCGACTGGCGCTGGACGACGCTCGGCGCCTGCAGCTCCAGCGCCCGGCGCTCCTCGGACCTGATCTCGCCGAGCCCGTCGAGCGGCTCGCCGAGCGGGTCGACCACCCGGCCAAGGAAGGCGTCGCCGACCGGCACGGACAGCACGTTGCCGGTGCGGCGGACCTGCTGGCCCTCCTCGATGCCGCTGAAGTCACCGAGGATGACGACGCCGATCTCGCGCTCGTCCAGGTTCAGCGCCAGCCCGAGGGTGCCGTCCGCGAACTCCAGCAGCTCGTTCGTCATCGCCGAGGGCAGGCCCTCGACGTGGGCAATGCCGTCACCCGTGTCGGTGACGGTGCCCACCTCCTCGCGGGAGACTACCGGCGAGTAGGAGGAGACGTAGTTCTCGATCGCACTCCGGATCTCGTCCGACGTGATCGTCAGCTCCGCCATGGTTGTCCGTCCCTGCTCCCCAAGTCGATGTACGGCGTAATGAGGTGTTAGTCAGCCCGCGAGCCGCTGGCGCGCCTTGGCGAGCCGGCCGGCGATGCTGCCGTCGATGATCTCGTCGCCAACCCGGATGAGCAGGCCGCCGAGGAGATCCGGGTCGATCTCGGTCTGCAGGGCGATCTGCCGGCCGTAGACCCGGGCCAGGACGTCGGCCAGCCGCCGCTCCTGGCCGGCTGAGAGGGGCGCCGCGGCTTGCACATGTGCGATGTACCGGTCACGCCGGGCCGCCGCCAGCTCCGAGAGCCGCTCGACGGCACGCTCCAGGCTACGCCCACGCGGCAGCGCGACAACCTGGCGGAGCAGCCGGGCGGTCACCGGCCGGACCTTGCCGGCGACCACGGCGTCGAGCAGCTCCTCGCGCCGCTCGGCCGGGGCGGTCGGGTCGGCGAGCAGGGAGCGAAGCCGTGGCTGTCCCTCCAAGATCCGGCTGAACCGGAACAGCTCGTCCTCGACCTCCTCGATCGAGCCGTTCCGCTGCGCCTGCGCGAGCGCGGCCTGCCGGGCCAGGATCTCGACCGCCTCGACCAGGTCGCCGGGGTGCGACCAGCGTCCTCGCTCCAGTGGGCGCAGCGTCTCCAGGGTCGACTCATGCACCTTGCCGGCCAGCAGGCCGCCCAGCAGGCCGGGCCGGTCCGCGTCTCCGGTCGCCCCCTCGGCCAGGTGACGCCGCAGCACCGGCTCGCTCACCAGCAGCCTGAGCACCGCGAACAGCTCGTCGGAGAGCCGCTCCAGCTCTTCCGGGCCGGCCTGGTCGGCGTACCGGTCAAGCCGGTCGACCGCGCTGGCGAGGGTCTCCCGGCTGGCGGCGTGCATGGTCATGCCTTCCCTGCGGCGGGCACGTCCCCAGCCAGCTCGTCCAGCTCGTCGAGGAACCGGTCGACGGTTCGCCTGCGCCGCTCGTCATCCTCCAGTGACTCCCCGACCATCCGGCTGGCCAGCGTCAGCGCGAGCCGGCCGATCTCGGCCCGCAGCTCACTGATGACCTGCTGGCGCTGGGTGGCGAGCTGCTCCTCGCCGCGTTGCCGGATCCGGTCCGCCTCCTGCTGCGCCTGTGCCTTCAGCTCGTCCAGGATGCGCTGGCCGTCGGCCCGCGCGGCGTCCCGGATCTTGGCCGCCTCGGTCCTGGCCTCGGCCAGCACCCGCTGGTAGTCCTGCTCGGCCGACTCCAGCCGCTCCCGGGTCTCGCGGGCCTCCTCGAGCTGTCTCCGGATGATCTCCTGCCGCTCCCGCATGGCCTTCTGCACCGGCGGCACGACGTACCTGCGCAGCACCCACAAAATGAGCAGGAACGCGACCAGCTCGGCGATGAAGGTCGCGTTGGGGACGAGGAAGTTGCCCTCGGCGAGGGTGGTCGGCGACATGGGCGCCTACCCGCTCGCGAGCACGAACACGAACAGCGCCATGAACGCCAGGTTGATGAAGTACATGGCCTCCACCAGGCCCACCGTCAGGAAGAAGATGGTGAACAGCCGGCTCTGCGCCTCGGGCTGCCGGGCCACCCCGGATATCGTCGCGCTGCCGGCCAGGCCGTCGCCGACCGCGGCCCCGATGGCACCGCCGCCGAGAGCCAGACCGCCACCCACGAACGCGCCGGCAAGCTGGATCGCCTGCTCGGTTGTGTTAGCCATTGTCCTCTGTTTCCTCACTCGCTAGTCCTGCTGGCCCAGCTCTGCTGGCCCAGTCCTGCTGCCGGTTGGAAGGGGAGCTGATCGTGCTGCCCATGATTTCTGGTCCAGGGAGTCGTCGTCAGTGCCCCCCTTCATCGGCATGGGCGGTTGCGAAACTGAAGTAGAGGATGGTCAGCAACGCGAAGATGAACGCCTGGATGAGCCCGATGAACATGTCGAACAACTTCCACCCAACGTTGGGCGCCCACAGGATGGCGGCCGGGAACAGCGCGATCAGCGAGACCATGATGACGCCGGAGAAGATGTTTCCGAAGAGCCGGAGGGACAATGTGATCGGCCGGGCGAGCTCCTCGATCAGGTTGATCGGGAAGAGCCACCAGTACGGCTGCGCGAGATGTTTGTAGGCGTTCCGAAAGCCCTGCTTGCGGATGCCCGTCGCATGCACGCTGACGATCACCAGCAAGGCCAGCGCATATGCCAGGTTGACGTCTGAGGTGGGTGGCGCCAGGTACTCCGGTGAGTGCCCGCTCGGGATCAGCGCCAGCCAGTTCGCGATCAGGATGAACGAGAACAGGGTGACCGCCAGCGGCACCACCCATGGCGCGGTGCGCAGCCCCATGGTGCTCTCCACCTGGCGCTCGACCGCCTGGGTGACCGTCTCGAAGAACAGTTGCAGCCCGCTCGGTACGCCCGCGGTGGCCCGCCTGCGCAGGTACACGCCGGCACCAACCAGCACCAGGCCCGCCAGCGCGGTGGCCCAGATGGTGTCGACGTTGAAGATGAAACCGCCGATGTCCCGGGTGATGTGATGGCCGATCTCGATGCCGGTCGACGCGCGCGGAGTACCCGTCATGGCTGCCGCAGCTCCTTGAGCAGCGGCACCGAGGCGCCGCCAATCATGATGAGCTGGAACAGCGCCAGCCCGGCGATCGCGCCGAGCCCGTCCGGCCGGACCGCGAAGGCGCAGGCCCCGGCCAGCACAGTGACCAGCGCGAGCCGGCCAAGCACCGACAGGGCGAACCGGCGTCTCTTGTCGGCTGCCTCACTCGCCGCGAACCGCACCACCGAACGCTGCACGAGCCGGCTGTTCAGCGCGCCCAGAGCCAGCCCGAACATCAGGAACAGGCCCACCGCGAGGTGACCCAGCAGGGCGACGACGATCAGTGTGGCGGCACCGAGGCACGCCGCCAGCACCGCCGACCTGCGTAGGTTGGCGGCCGCGTTGGTCGGGACAGTCAGGACGGGTTGCACGGCCGGCCTCTCAACTCAGCTCACTCTCTCAGGAACTCGCGGATCTCGACGTAGGCATAGACACAGCCCCCAGCGATGCCGAGAGCGAGGCCAACGAGGACGAACACTGGGAACGTGTGCAGGCGCCCGTCAACGAACCAACCGAGAGCCATCCCACCAAGCAGGCACAGCGCGATGGCGCTGCCAACGCCGAGCAGTTTCGAACGGTCCAGACCGTTACCAGCCATGGCCGATCATCCCGCCCGCTAGCTGACTGGTGCCTGCGCGCCGACATCACTCACGGGCGACTCCTCGCGGTTCGTCCTGAATATGGCAGCGGGCCGCCGATAGCGGTGGCCCGTTGCTCCCGCCGACGCGGGACGTTGGGGCACAGTACCACAGCGCATATGAGCCTCCTCAGCAACCCGTTGTGCCCGCGACCTGCGGTTCTACGCCGATCGCCAGCTCGTGAATGTTTTCACAAGGGAGCATAGCCGATGCGTTGCCGCACTCCAACCCAGGGCTTGGCCCCGCACCCGGCAGCGGGTGCGGCTACGGCAGCCGCCGGGTCGGCCGGAGCCGCGGCAGGTTCACCAGGACGAGCGCGACGACCGCCGTCCCGCCGACCACCGACAGCACCAGCCACAGCCCGTTGGTAACCGACACGGCCACCCCGCCGAAGGCGAGCAACGCCGTCCACAGATAGATGATCAGCACCGCCCGACGCTGCGAGTGGCCGATCTCCAGCAGCCGGTGGTGCAGGTGCATCTTGTCCGGCGCGAACGGCGACCGGCCCGCCTTGACCCGGCGGAACACCGCCAGCGTCAGGTCCACCAGCGGGATGGCCAGCACGCCGAGCGGGATCAGCAGGCCGATCACCAGTGGCAGCGAGCCGAGCAGGTCCTGGAAGGCCTGCGGGTCGGCGGTGGTCGCGGTGGTGGCCGAGGCGGCCAGCATCAGCCCGATCAGCATCGACCCGGAGTCGCCCATGAAGATCCGGGCCGGCTGGAAGTTGTGCGGCAGGAAGCCCAGGCAGGCGCCGGCCAGCACCGCGGAGATCAGCGCCGGGGTGAACGCGACATCGCCGTACCCGACGTAGCCCAGGTGGTAGGAGTAGACGAAGAACGCCAGCGCGGAGATCGCCGAGACCCCGGCGGCGAGGCCGTCCAGCCCGTCGATGAAGTTGATCGCGTTGATGGTCAGCACGCAGAAGAGGATGGTGAGCGGCACCGACTGGTCCCGGGACAGGATGAAGGTGCCCACCCCGCCGAAGCCGACGTAGACCAGCGCGAGCTGCACGCCGAGGATCACCATCACGCCGGTCGCCACCACCTGGCCGGCCAGCTTGGTCAGCGAGTCCAGCTCCCACCGGTCGTCGAGCGCACCGAGCAGGCAGATCAGCCCACCGGAGATCAGGATGGCGGTCGAGTAGCTGTTCGCCTCGAAGCTGCGGCGCAGCGTCGGCATCAGGTGCGCGATCATCAACGCGGCGCATACCCCGCCGTAGATCGCCACGCCGCCCAGCCGCGGGGTGGGGATGGCGTGCACGTCGCGGTCGCGGACCTTGGCCATCGCCCCCCACCTCATCGCGATGATCCGCACCACCGGGGTGAGCAGGTAGGTCACCGCCGCCGCGATGCCCAGGACGAGCAGGTACTCACGCACGGTCCGGCCTCACCCGGCCCCGCCGGCCGGTGCCCACTCGACGGACGCCGGCCGCGGGTATGCCGGATGGCGCCCGACCAGCGCCGCAACGCCCGCGGCGACCTCGTCCCGGGCGGCCGGGTCGCGCACCGCCCGGCCCACCAGCCCGGCGATCTCCTTCATCTGTCCCTCCGCCATGCCCTGGGTGGTGACCGCGGGCGTGCCGGCGCGCAGCCCGGAGGCCACCCGCGACGGCCGGGGGTCGAACGGGATCACGTTCTTGTTCAGCGTGATGCCGGCCGCCTCGCAGCGGGCCTCGGCCTCCGCGCCGGTCACGCCCAGGTCACGCAGGTCCATCAGGGTCAGGTGGGTGTCGGTGCCGCCGGAGACCGGACGCATGCCCTCGGTGGCCAGCGCGCTCGCCAGCGCCGCCGCGTTGGCCACCACCTGCCGGGCGTACCCGGCGAACTCCGGCTGCATCGCCTCTCCCAGCGCCACCGCCTTCGCGGCGATGACATGCATCAACGGCCCGCTCTGCAGGAACGGGTAGACGGCCCGGTCGATCCGGTCGGCCAGGTCGGCCCGGCTCAGGATCATGCCACCCCTCGGCCCGCGGAGGACCTTGTGGGTGGTGAGGGTGACCACGTCGGCGTAGGGCACCGGGGACGGGATCGCGCCACCCGCGATCAGCCCGATCAGGTGCGCGGCGTCGACCATCAGATAGGCGCCCACCTCGTCCGCGACCTGTCGGAACGCCGCGAAGTCGAGCAGCCTCGGGTACGCCGTGGCGCCCGCGACGATCAGCCGGGGCCGGTGCCGGCGGGCCAGGTCGCGCAGCTCGTCGTAGTCGATCAGCTCGGTGTCGGGACGGACGTGGTAGCCGACGACGTCGTACCAGCAGCCGGAGAAGTTGACCCGGCTGCCGTGGGTGAGGTGGCCGCCGTGCGGGAGCGACATGGCCAGCACCAGGTCGCCCGGCTCGATCAGGGCGGCGTAGGCGGCCAGGTTGGCGCTGGCCCCGGAGTGCGGCTGGACGTTGGCGTGCTCGGCGCCGAACAGCGCGGTCGCCCGGGCGATGGCCAGCTCCTCGGCCGCGTCGGCCGGCCCGCAGCCGGCGTAGTACCGCTGGCGGGGGTAGCCCTCGGCGTACTTGTTGGTCAGGGTGGACCCGAGCGCGGCGAGCACGGCCGGGCTGGTCAGGTTCTCGCTGGCGATGAGCTGCAGCCCGCCGCGGAGCCGGTCGAGCTCGCCGAGCACGACGGCCGCGACCTCGGGATCCTGCCGCTGGAGCGCCGCGAAGTCCGGCCCCCAAAACGGTGTGGTCATTGCCCCGGGCACCCCCTGAGTCGGCTGCCCCACTGTACGGCGCCCGCCAAGCCGCCCGGCACCGCTTTTGCCCAGTGTGGTCACCTCCCGGCGTTGTGGTCACCTCACGTTGGTTGCGCCGCCTGTGTGGTGACCTGTCGGCGTTGTGGTCACCTCACGTTGGCCCCGACCACCGTGAGGTGACCACTCGGCGTTGTGGTGACCTCTTGTTGCCTGCAGACCCCCATAGGTGACCACTCGGCGTTGTGGTGACCTCGTTCAGGCCCGGACCGTGCAGATTGCGGCGTGTAGCCGTGGCCCCTGTCTCGCGGCGGCGTCGCCGAGCCTCTTGTGATGCGTGACAAAGATGGATCGACGTCCGCGCCGCGAGCAGCGAACGCGCGGCGATGGTCGCCGTCACGATCGCGATGACCCGGTGGGCTGGCGCCGGTGCCGAGCGCGTCGGACGACGAGATCGACGTGTGGCCGTCTCCGCACCCACGTGTGGACCCGGAGCAGGAGGTATGTGGCATGACCGTCACACATACGGACCACGGTGCGGTGACCACCTCCGGCTGGTCGCTGTCTGACCGGCTGCCCGAGCTGGTGGCCGCGAGCTGCCTGTACGACTCCGCCGGCTGGCTGCGTGCCTGGGAGACGGTAGGCATCGAGCGGCGTACGCGACACGGCTATATCAGCACTGAGCCGGCAGGCGCGCAGGGGTCCTCAGTTCTCCCGCTCTACGAGGTGACCATGTCGCCGTTCTGGCACGGGTATGAGGTGCAGGTTGGGCTGGTGGGTCGGTTCGGCCAGCCAGTGATCTTCGCCGGGTCCCCGTACTCCATGTACAGCAAGCGCGGCTCGGTGCCGGTCGCCTTGGCGCGCGGCGCGTACACCACCGCGATGGAGTGGATCGGCACCGGTGCGGCCGAGGTGCTGGTCGCGCCCAACCTCACCGACGAGGGCGTGGCTGGCTGGGTGGCCGCGGTCGGCCCACCGGTCGGCACGGTGCTGCTGGAGCGGACCTACAGCACCGAGCTGTCCGGCGGCTTCAGCGACTACCTGAACCGGCTGGCCCCGAAGATCAGGCGAGACGTGGAGCGGCGCCTGCGCCGGGGGTACGAGCGCGGGCTGCGGGTGCGGATGATCGACGGGCCGGAGGCGCACGCGCTGGTGCCGGCCGCTTTCCCGCTGACCGTCGACACGAGCGACAAGAACGACTGGCCAGCGCTGTTCGACGAGGAGGCGCTGCACGGGATGCTGCGGGTGCCCGGAGCCATGATGCTCGCCGCGCAGGTGGACGACCGGCTGGTCGGCGCGTTCTTCGCGTTCCGGCGCGGAGCCGAGGTCACCTTCATGTGCGGCGGTGTCGACTATCCCATGCTCAAGGAGCTGAGCACCTATGTGGCGCTGATGTACGGCGGCACCGAGTGGGCTTACGAGCACGGCATGCGCCGGATCGAGTGGGGCCGGGACAACTACCGGTTCAAGGAGCGGCACGGCCTGACCGGCACCGACCTGTGGGCACTGGTATATGCCCCGAGCCCGCGGCCGGACCTCAGCGCGGCGCTCACCGGCATGCACGAGGTGTTGTCCGCCTACATCGAGGCGGACTGATGGGGCCGGGCCAGCGGCGTGTCGCGCTGATCCTGGTAGCGGTCATCAGCGTCAACGCCTCCTACACGGTGCTGATCCCGTTCGTGCCGGACCTCGAGGGTCGGGTGGGGGCCGGACCGGCGGTCATCGCGCTGACGTTCGCCCTGTTCGCGGCGGCCAAGGCGCTGGCCCAGCCGGTTGGCGGATGGTGGGTCGACCGGTGGCGGGCTAGCACCGTCGCGTTCGTCGCGCTGATCATCGCCGCGGCCGGCATCGTGCTCACGGCGCTGGCCCGAGACTCCCTGACATTGCTGGCCGGGCGGGTCTTCTGGGGGGTGGGCGAGGGGCTGGTGTCGCCTGCCCTCTACGCGGGAATGACCGCGCTGTGCCGGCACTACGGGATCTCGACCAGCCGGATGATGGGAAACTTCAGCTCGGCCGCGGTGGCGGGGTTCCTCCTCGGGCCGCTGGTCGCCGGGGTGGCCGCACCGGTGGGCCTTGAGGCGCTGTTCCTCGTCGGCGCCGCGGTCACGGCGGTGACGGCGTTCGGCCTGCTGCGCGCCATCCCCCCATCCAGCCCGGCGGCGCTGGAGAACCCCGAGCCGGACGCGCCGACGGCGGACGGCGCGGATGGCACGGATGGCGCCACCGCGAGGCGGTGGTGGCTGTGGGTGCTCGTGCTCGGTGGGCTGGACATGTTCACCAGCCTCATCTACACGGCGCTTGAGCCGGTGCTGCCGCTCTACCTCAGCACCGGGCAGGACACCTCGGCGCGCACCGCGATCTCGGTGGTCTTCGTCGTCGGCCTCGCCGTGTCGGGCCTGAGCATGTGGGCGCTGGGCCGCTACGCCGAGCGGCTGCGGCTGGTGACCCTGATCGGAACCGGCCTCGCCTTCCTGGCCGTCGGGCTGGCCGGGATGGCCATCCGCGCCAGCGTGCTGCCGGTCGCGGGGTGGTTCGTCGTGTTCATGGTCGGGTACGCGGTCCTCTTCCTGACCGCGCGGCGAGGCATCGTCGAGCTGCGGTCGGCCACGACCCACCAAGGCAAGGCGTTCGGGCTGTTCGGCGCGGTCTCGGACATCGGCAACGTCCTCGGCCCGATCGTCGGGACCGTACTCTACGAGCTGACCGGCCGGGTGTCGTTCGTGCTGCTGGGCGCGATGGGTGGGCTCCTGCTGGCGGCCCTCGTGGTCGCGGCCGGCCGGCGTAGGAACTTCCTGGGGGGCTTCCTGGCCAGCGCACCGGCGGACCCGCCGAGGCGACCGGAGACAGCCGAGGTCCTGGAGCCGGAGCTGGTCGGGCAGGGCCGCGTGAGGTGACGCTGGCTGCCCGACCCACCCAGCCGTTACACGCGGACCTGACTGACAGGTCCGGTCGGGCGGATCATGGCGGTGGGCGTGGCTGGGGCTTCAGTGCGACCGATCTTGAGACGGTGGAACTCGCTCCCGGGCTGGGAGCGCTCCGCCCGTCGTTGATCTCATCGCTGTGTACCTGTATGACAACGCCGAGCTGAACGGTGTCCGGCGCACCTGCCAGGAGCTGTGGACGGTGGCCGCCAAGCAGCAGTCTCACGTGTGGAGTTGGGAAACGCCTGCCCGCCGCCTACCGCCGCGGCCGGCTGGGTGTCGGCGACGGCCTCGAACAACGCCTTCACCGGCTGCCCGACCAGCCGGGCCCGGGCCTGGGACAACGCCGAGGCATTGGGCACCGCCGCACCCGGGGCCAGCGCCGGGACCACCCGCGCCAGCACCGAGTCGTACCCCTCACCGCCGTACAGGCACAACCCCAGCACCGCCGCCACCGTCACCTCACCGGGCCAGCACCCGCCGGCGCGAGTCGACATGACCTTCCCCAGCCAACGCGGCCCGGACCGCCTCCACCTGCGCCACCACCTGCCAGACCCCATCCCGCAACCCGGCAGCAACCCCACCTCCGGCCCAGCCAACACCGCCTCGCGCAACAGTCCCGGCCCGGCCCCATCGCCCGAACCCGACCCGCACCGAACATCCGCGGACATGGGCAAGACTGCAACAACGAAGTCCCTGGATCTGGACGTAGCCGGGCCTCAGCAACCCGCGTCCTACCAGGAGCTTGAGCATGTTGACCGCAGCGCCGAACGCGCCGCCCGCATCATGACATGATCGTTACCACGAAGATCAGAAACGGGCAACAACCCACATACCATCCTTAACTTAAGGGCAGTGGGCCAGGCTCGCGTACGCGTGATCGTTGCTGATGACAACTCCTCCGGGAGCTTCTCATCCGCTACCTGCCCGAACACAGCATCACCGGAACACAAGATCAACATACGGGTGATGGCCGTGCTCGCATTCCTCCGGCAAGGTCGACCCGATCGGCCCGCCAACAAGCCCAAGAACCATCCATAACACTCCGGAACCGTCCCTAGCCGCTGATTCCAACGACCCCCGACCAACTACACACCGGCGACCCGCCCACGAACGTCCTGGCGGGGAGTGTCGATGGCCGTCCTGGCCAGACGGTTCCACGGCGCTGGCCCGGTGCGGGCCGTCAGGCGGCCCGCGGTGGCGGCACCGCCAGCGGTACCACCCGCGGCGCCAGCCCGGCGGCGAGCCGTTCCAGCGCGTCGGTGAGCACGCCGATCGCGGTCGCGTACTCGTCCAGGTCCAGGTGCTCGTGATCGGTGTGGTCCAGCCGGGAGTCACCCGGCCCGTAGACCGCCATCGGCACCGCCCAACGGTCGGCGACCACGTTCAGGTCGGCGGTGCCAGTCTTGATCTTCAGCTTGGGCCGGCCGCCGTGGGCGCGGACGCCGGCGCACAGCGCCTGCACGGTCACCGCGCCGGTCGGCACCAGGACCGCCGGGGTGCGGTCGTCGACCGTGACCACACCGCCGTCCGCGGCCCCGGCCAGGAACCGTTCGAACGCCGGGATGTCGAACCCGGGCGGGATCCGGCAGGACACCGCCAGGTCGGCCCGCTCGATCGTGCCGGTCATCTCGCCCAGGGTGGCGATCGGCCGGTCGAAAGCGCGCTGCCCGGGGGCGTAGCCGGGCCCAGGGGCATAGCTGGCAAGGTGCTCCTGAAGCCGGTTCCAGAAGCCGACGGCCACCTCCGACGCCTTCTCCTGGTCGCTGGCGGTGTGCGAGGGCGGCCGGCGTACCGCGTAGTCGAAGGTGACCCGGCCCTTGTAGCCGATGCCGATGCCGGCCCAGCCGTTCGGTTCGCCGATGATGGCCGCGTCTGGGTCGAAGCAGTGGCTCAGGTGCCGCGCGCCGTGCCCGTCGGTCTCCTCGCCGACCACGCCGGCCACCACGACCTGGGCGCCGTGCAGGTCGGCCTGCGCGGCCGCGCACACCATCGTGGCCAGCGGGCCCTTGGCGTCCACCGTGCCGCGGCCGTGCAGGATCGAGCCCTCCTGGCGGACCGGGATGTCGCCGGGGACCGTGTCCAGGTGGCCGAGCAGCACGATCATCGGGGCGGCCGGGTCGCCGCGCCGGCCGATGACGTTGCCGACCTCGTCGAGATGGCTGCGCAAGCCCCAGTCCGGCAGCGCGGCGGCCAGGTACGCCGCCACCTCCCGCTCGGCGCCGGACACCGACGGGATCTCGACCATGCCGCGGAGCAGCGCCTCCGCATGCGCACGCATCATCGTCCTCCTGCCATTCCTCGGGTCACAGTCACAGGCGTCACGGGCACAGGCGTCACGGCGGCAGCACCTCCTGCAGGTACCCGACCAGCCGGTCCGCCAGGTCCAGGCCGGTGGCCGCGACCAGGCCGTGGAACTCCATCGTGTGGTTCACCTCGTTGACCAGCAGCTCGCCGTCCGCGCGCTCGATGAGGTCAACCGCGACCGCGCCGCCGCCGACCGCGGTGGCCGCCAGCCTGGTCAGCTTCACCAGCTCCGGGGTCAGCTCGCACACCTCCGCGGTGGCACCCCGGGCGGTGTTGGTGATCCAGTGCTCGGAGCGGCGGTGGATGGCGGCCACCACCTCGTCGCCGAGCACGATCGCCCGGATGTCACGACCGCGCTTGTCGACGTACTCCTGTACGTAGAACACCTGGTGCACCGGCGCGGCCAGCGACTGCCGGTGCTCGATGAGCGCCTCGGCCGCGTCCCGGTCGTTCACCTTGGCCAGCAGCCGGCCCCAGGAGCCGACCGCCGGCTTGAGCACGGCCGGGTACCCCACCTGTTCGATCGCCGCCAGCGCGGCCCGCGGGGTCAGCGCCACCACGGTTCGCGGCGTGGGCAGCCCGGCCGCGGCCAGCGCCACGCTGGTGTGGATCTTGTCGCCGCAGGTCTCGATCACCCGGCTGGGGTTCAGCACCGGGATGCCCTGCGCCTCGAACAGCCGGGCCGCGTACACGCTGCGGGTGTGCGACATGATCCGGTTCAGCACCCCACGGTAGCGCGCACGCGGTCCGTCCAGGGCCACCGACACCTGGCGCTCGTCGACGTGCTCGTACCGGATGCGGCGGCGCTCCAGCGCGCGGAGGATCAGATCCTCCTCCAGCCGCACCCGGGACGTCAGGACGGCGAGCACACCGTCGGTTGCCTCACTCATCATCACTCCCCGAAGTCCTCCTCGAGCTCCGGCGCGAGGGCGAGCATGACCGGCTCGACGCCGACCACCTCCAGCTCGGCCTCGCAGGACGGGCACATGACGATCGAGGTCACCCTGGCCTGCGCGGCGACCGGGACGGCGGTGGTGCACTCGGGACAGCTACTCATGGGATGCGCCTCCTGTGGTGGTTGCCGGCCGGCAGGCCGGTGACTGGGACGCCGGCTCGCCGGCCGGCTCGGGTGGTGGGCGGGACGCCGAGGACGGCCCGGGCCGCGGCGACCACGCGCTCGGTCGAGACGCCGGCTGCCGCAAGCTGGGCCCGGTGGCTGCCGGGCAGGGCGCAGAACGCGTCCCGGATGCCGACCCGGCACACCCGGGCCGGCTGGTGCTCGGCCAGCGCCTCCGCTACCGCGCCACCGAGGCCTCCCAGCACGCTGTGGTCCTCGACGGTCACGATGCCGCGGGTGTGCTCGGCCGCAGCCACCAGGGCGGCCACGTCGAGCGGCTTGATCGTGTGCATGTTCAGCACCGCCGCCTCGACGCCCGCCGCGGCCAGCTCCTCGGCCGCCGCCAGCGCGAACAGCAGCGGGTAGCTGCCGGCCGCGACGATCGTCACGTCGCCGCCCGGCCGCAGCCGCACGGCCCGGCCCACGACGAGCTCCCGCTCGCCGCGGTACACCGGGCCGATCGGGTGGTGGCCGAGCCGGATGTACGCCGGCCCGGGCAGGTAGGCCACCGCCTCGATCATCCGGGCGGTCTCCGCCGGGTCGGCCGGCGCCAGCACGGTCATGTTCGGCAGGGTGCGCATGGCCGCGAGGTCGTGCTGGCCATGGTGGGTCGGGCCGAGGTGCGCGGCCGAGAAGCCGGAGTGGGTGCCGACGATCCGGACCGGCAGGTTGTGGTACGCGATGTCGACCCTGACCTGCTCCAGCGCCCTGGTGGACGCGAACGCCGCCATCGTGTTGACGAACGGCAGCAACCCCGTCCTCGCCAGCGCGGCACCGACCGTCATCAGGTTCGCCTCGGCGATTCCGAGGTCGGCGTACTGCTCGGGCAGCGCGGCACCGAAGGTGGGCTCCAGGCCGCCGGTGTCGGAGTCCAGGCACCAGATCCGGCTGTCCAGCCGGGCCAGCCGGATCAGCGTGGCCCGGTAGGCGTCCCGGTCCGACACCGCCTCGCCCTCCGCCGCTCCGGCAGGGGCGCCGGCGGCGGGCGCGGCGGTCATGGCGTCCCGTGCAGGGCGGCGTACGCCCGCTGGTAGGCGCCGCGGCCCAGCACCGCGTAATGGCTCTGCCTGCGGTTCTCCAGGAAGCCGACACCGCGGCCCTTGACCGTGTCGGCGATCAGCACCGTCGGGCGGCCCGGCTCGGCCGGCAGCCGGTCCAGCCGCTCGACCAGCGCCGCCATGTCGTGGCCGTCCACGCCGACGGCGACCCAGCCGAAGCTGCGCCACCGGTCGGCCAGCGGCTCCAGCCGCATCCGGTTCTCGGTCCTGCCGTTGATCTGCAACTGGTTGCGGTCCACCACCGCGGTCAGGTTGTCCAGCCCGAAATGGGCGGCGGACATGGCCGCCTCCCAGACCGACCCCTCCTGCAGCTCGCCGTCGCCGAGCAGCACGAACGCCCGGTTCGGCCGGCCGCCGCGGCGCGCGGCCAGTGCCAGCCCCACCGCCAGGGACAGCCCGTGGCCAAGCGACCCGGTGGCGAACTCCACCCCGGGCACCGTCGGGGTCGGGTGCGCGAACAGCCGCCCGCCGGTGCCGCCGTAGCTGGCCAGCTCCGCCACCGGCAGGAACCCGCGCTCGGCCAGCGTGGCGTACAGCACCGCGCTGGCGTGCCCCTTGCTCAGCACGAAGTAGTCGCGGTCGGCCCACCCGGGATCCTCCGGCCGCACCCGCAGGGCGTGGAAGTACAGCGCCACCATGATGTCGGCCGCGGACAGCGAGCCGCCAAGATGGGTGCCGATCGGGCCGGCGCCGATGGACAGGATGTGGTCCCGCACCCGCAGCGCTCGGCCCTGCAGCCCGGCGATGTCCGGGCCAGCCACAGCGCCACCCACAGCGCCACCGGCGGCCCCCGGGGCGCCGTCCCCGGTGCCGCCGTCAGTCATTCCAGACCACACTGTTCCGGTTCGCGGCGGCGATGTCCTTCACCGCGGCCCACGGCGGCTCGTACGGCAGCGAGCGGGCGAGCTGGCCGATGGCGTCGATGTTCTCCCAGACCTTGCAGAACCCGTCGGCATACGCCTCCAACGCCGGCCCGGCGTCCGGGTTGAGGTGCATCCGGCGCAGCACCAGGGAGTCCTCGATCACGGCCAGCGTCTGCGGGTACTCCTCGATGTCGTAGTTCTGCGGCTTGGTCTCCGGCAGCGTCCACGGGTAGCCGTTTCCGAACGCGACCCGGTTCTGGAACACCGGCTGCCCCGGCAGCGGAACGATCTGGTAGTGCGACAGCGGCACGCCCTCGGCGAGCAGCGCCCGGCGCAGCGCCTGGCGGAACGGCCCCGGCGCCACCCCGTCCAGGCCGGCCGCCGCCGGGTCGAACCGGAACCGCAGCATGTGCCACACGTGCGTGCGGTCGTCCGGCACGGTGGGCACCAACAGTCCCGGCAGCTCGGCCAGCCGGTCGAGGAACACCGGGATGTTCGCGTCCCGCTTCGCCTGGTACTCCGGGAAGCGGCGAAGCTGGCTGCGGGTGAACGCCGCCAGCACCGAGCTCAGCTTGACGTTCGAGCCGAGCGCGGTCGACACGTACAGCCGCTTCGGCAGGCTGAGGTCCTCGCCGAGCACCCGCAGCTCCTTGGCCTTGGCCGCCAGGTTGGGGTCGTCCATAGCCAGCAGCCCGCCCTCCCCGCAGGTCGGGATGCTCTTCTCGACGTTCAGGCTCCAGGTGGAGATGTCGGACAGCGTGCCGGCTTTCCGGCCGCGGTACAGCGCGCCCTGCGCCTGCACGGCGTCCTCGACCACCTTGAGGTCGTACTTTCGGGCCAGCGCGTGGATCTCGTCCATGTCGGCCGGCAGGCCGCCCAGGTGGACCGGGAGGATCACCCGGGTCCGGTCGGTGATCTTGGCCTCGATCTGCTGGACGTCGATGTTGAACGACACCGGGTCGATGTCGACGAACACCGGGACACCGAGCTGGTACAGCGGCGCCATCGCGGTGGCCACGTAGCTCAGCGCGGGCACGATCACCTCGTCGCCCGGCTGGACGTCCAGCAGCGCCATGGCCAGGTGCAGCGCGACGGTGCCGCTGTTCACCGAGACCGCGTGCCGCGTCCCGACGAACTCGGCCCACTCCTGCTCCAGGCCGCTGATCTCCTGCTCGTCCTTGGCGCCGACCGTGAACTTCCGGCTGTCCAGGACCCCGAGGATCGCGTCCCGGTCCGCCTGCGTCACGATGGGCCATTCCAGCCGGCGGTACTCCTGCTGGACGGCGGGCTCGCCACCGAACATCGCAAGCTTCGATCCCATCGGCCTTGCTCCTCTCGATCCCAGAGCAGCCGCGCACTACGCAGCCGTGGATGGCACGGGTTGGCAGCGACCGTTCAGTGCCCGGTCACGCCGCAGGCCCCTGCCGGAGTGTGCGTGCTGCCACGCAGGCGCCCCGGGTGAGAACGCCTCACACAAGAGCCAGCCCCCGCTAGGAATCCGGACAGCCGGCGACAAGGGGTCGCCCGTCCGAGCGAACGGCCACGCGGTCCGCGCGTACGGCCCGGCGGTTCGACCCGGACCGGCAGGTGGTCAGCCGCCGTGCGGACGGCGGCGAGGTGGCTGGCGACTACAGCCGATCCCGCGATCCGTTGCCGTAGACGACGAATGGCCGGGTCTCGTCGCGAAGGACGGTCCCGTCGTCGTCGACCCTGACCTGGAACGTGACCGGCAGCGTCGCAACCCCTGAGTAGAAGTTGGGGTGCCCGAAGTGAGCATTGACCTCGAGGTTGAGATTGCCTGGCTCCACCAGATCGCACGACGCGGTGCAGTTCTCGATGAAGTAGTACTCCTTGCCGTCGTACATGTAGTGGAGGCCCTGCCAATGCACGTGGAGATCCCATTCGATCTTGACGAGGGCGTAACGTGTCAGCCATGCTGAGTCGGTCGCCCGCTGCGCCTGGTTCCATCGCAGGCTGAACCACTCCGGAGAGGCGTTGTTCCGAATGTCCTGGACGTTCGCCTCGCTCGGATAGGCACAGGCGACGTTCGACATCTCCAGCTTGGTGTGCGAGCTGAACAGGTTGAACCACGAGTCGACGATGCGGTTGAAACCGTGGGTCAGGTCGAGCGAAACTCCTTCTCCCATGGCGACTGCTCTCCTTGTTGGAACGGCGAGAAACGACGAGCCCATCGCCGCCGACCTCAATCTCATGGTGGCTCCTTACCGAGGGGGCACCCAGGGGCGTATGGGCGTCCTCAGGGGCACCGGGCGCTGCATGAGCGAGCAGGAGTGGCAGCGGGAGCCATAATGTCTCGGTGACGACACGGGTGCTGTTCGTCTGCATGGGTAACGTCTGCCGTTCCCCCGTGGCCGAACGGTACCTGCTTTCCCGGCTCGGCCCCGGTGCCGACGTGCGGGTGTCCAGCGCCGGTCTGCGCGCGTTCATCGGGCACCCGATAGACCCGCCCAACACGCAGGCACTGCGCGAACTCGGCGGCGACGAACTCGGCCACACCGCCCGCAACCTCGACGCCGGCACGGTCCTGGACGCCGACCTGATCCTGGCCGCGACCATCGCCCACCGGGCCGCCGTCCTGCGCCTGGTGCCCGCAGCGCTACGCCGTACCTTCGCCACCAAGGAGTTCGTGCGCTTGGGCGGCACCGTGCGGCCGGCCGGAGCACCGCCGCCGCGCCCGACGTCATCGCGGTGGTAACCGACGAGCGCGGCCGGCACCGCCCGGTCCCGCCCCGCTGGGACGACATCACCGACCCGCTCGGGGCTCCCTCGAGGTGGCCCGGGACCGGGCCCGGGAAAGCGCCCGCGCGATCGACAGCATGGCCCGGCTGCTCGGCCTCCCCACCCGCGGGGCACGCGACCGGTAGCACCTGTGGTGTCACCCCTGGCCCATGAGTGCGAGGAAGATCAGCGGGCGCGCCGACGACCCTGCCCACGAGGCCGTGCTGCGGGCGGTGGCAGGCCAGTTGTCTCGCGGCATCTGGCCTGCCGCCGACGCCCCCGTGTCCCCTTTTCATGCGGTTCGTTTTCGGTGTCGGTGGTGGCGGACGGGTTTTCGCTCCGGGTCGATTGATGGTGGGGGTAGGAGCTCGGGTAGTCCGTCTGCTGCTATGTGTACGTCCCAGCCGTTGTGGTGTACGGCGCGGTGGTGGTGTCCGCAGAGCAGGACGCCGTTGTTCTGGTCGGTTCTGCCGCCGTTGGCCCAGTGGGTGCAGTGGTGGACCTGGCACCACTGGTAGGGGCGGTCACAGCCGGGGAAGACACAGCCGCGGTCCCGGAGAACAATGGCGCGGCGGGCCGCCCCGACGTAATGCCTGGAGCCGCGCCCCAGGTCCAGCACCTGGCTTTCACCGCCGAGCACCGCGGGGATGACGTGGGCGTCGCAGGCGAGGCGTCGTACCTGGCTGGCGGGCAGGACGTCGCCGGTGGGCAGCGTGCCGGCGCCGGTGGCGGCGGCGAGCTTGTCATAGGGCATGGTGACGATGAGGGTGGGGCGTTCGCCGCCGTTGTCGGGCAGCTCACCCATGCGTAGGGCGCGTTCGCCGAGCTCGACGAGTGCGTCGGCCATGCGTTGCCCGTGGGTGCGTTCGTCCCGCACGCCGGTGGCCGGGTCGGCGGGGCGGGGCGCGGCGAGGGGGTCGAGGGCGACGCGGAGGGTTTCGGCGCCTTCGGTGTCCAGGAACCCGGAGATCCGCTTGAGCCCGGGACCGGCGGGACAGATCCGTAGGTCACGGCGGGTGTGGGCCTCGGCGGCCTCGCGTTCGGCCTGGCGGCGGAGCAGCTCGTCGCCGTGGTCGGGGTCCACCACGTCCAGGACCCGGCGGCCGAGCAGCGCGACCTCGTCGGGGTTGAAGGTGCCGGAGTGCGCGACCAGCTCCCGCTCCGCCGCGACCCTGGTCTCGGCCGGGGTCTCCGCCGGCAGCGCCCGGATCGCCTCGGCGATCACCTGCGCGTGCTCGACGCTGACCGCCCCATCAGCCAGCGCCGCCGCCGTCTCAGCCAGGTCGCCGTCCAGGTCACGGGCGAGGCGGAGCAGCCGCCCCGCCTCACCCGGCCGCACGTTCAGGCTGTCCCGCAGCCACGCCGTCATGCTCGGCGCGTCATGCGCAGACGCCAGACCCCGCGACTCCGCCTCTCGCACCAGCGGCAGCAGCAACGTCCCCGTGATCTGCCCGACCTGCTGGTGCACCCGCACCAACAGATCCCCCACCGCCGCGTCGGAAAGCCCCCACAACCGCGCGTCACGACACGAGCCAAGCAGCACCGAGATCTGCTCAACCACCGACGCGACCACATCCGACATAGAAGAAGAATAAAAGAGGCCACCGACAAAACCGCCCCGCCAACCCCGAGGGCGGGAGAAAAAGGTGAGAAACTTCGGTGCGTGAGACGGCGAGCGCCCAGAGTGGCTCCGGCGTGAGGCGGAAGACGAGAAACCTCGGGAACATGCCACGTAGTTAGTGTCTGATGATCTTGATCGGACCGCACGTTCCCGCGGGTCGCGGCTCGCAGGTGGCCTCGAACGGCCCTTAACTAAGTGGCATTGGGCCAGAGCCCGCATCCGGACCACGTCGAGAAACTAGTGCAGCACCAGGACCGCGTGCTTGTCGGCGCCCAGCGGCTCCGCCGTGAGGACGAAGGAGGAAGCGAGAAACCTCGGCGAGCGTAGCGGTGGCTCCGGCGTGAGAATGAGGACGACAAACGGTCGTCGGCGGGAGCTAGCCGCAGCGGCGATCCACCGTCGTCACCCGCAGCGGTCGCACCAGCGGCTGGCGCAGCACGGTGACCGGGCCGGCCAAGGCGGGTTCGCGCAGGTCGACCACCAGGGTCCGGGTGCGCGACACCGGCAGCTCGACCGCCCGCGTGTACACCGGATGCCCGTTCTCCCGCTGCGGGCTGGCCGTGGTCGGCACCCCGTCGAGCGTGACCGCCACCAACTGCGCCCCAGCCGTCGCGTAGTAGCTGACCAGGAGCAGGTTGTCACCCACCCTCCGTGAGTACCCGGGGCTCGCGGCATCGGCGGGACTGGTTGCCGGCCCCATTGACAACGACGAGCCCGCTGTACGGCGCGGCTCCGTGCCGGCCACCGGCGTCCGTTCGAGCTGCCCCTGCAGGGCCGGGTCCGCGCTCCACACCAGCAGGCGCCGTTCGCCCGCCACCCGGACGAGTGCCCACACCCGGCTAGCCGGGTCGCCGGCTCCCCCGAGCAGCCGGGCGCCCACCGCCCGGCCGACGTCGAGCAGGTACCGCTTGCGCGCGGCATCGTCGGAGAACCGCGCGTACGCCGTCCGCTGGGTGAGCGCGACGACGTTCCGCGCGCTGACCATAGTGCCGTCGGGCAGGGTCGCCGGCCCGGTCACCGCCAACAGGTAGCCCAGCGCGGTGAGGTCGATCACGACCGCCCGTCCACCCGCTCCCCTGTCTTTCTGCGCCACATCTCCGCCCAGGTCCGCGCGGCGCCGGACACCACGCCGTACAGCCGGTCGAGCTGGGCGAGCACGGCCGATCGGGCGCCGTCCACCGGGGCCAGCCAGGTGCCGGGCCGCCGCCCCGCGACGGTCGACCGCGCCCTGGCCACCGCACCCTCGGCGGCCCGCAACGTCGGAGCCGCGCCGGCCAGCGCGTCCACGTCGACCCGGTCGCCGCCGATGAGCAGGGTGGCCGGGTCGAGCCGGGCCGCGATGCCGGCAGTGCGGCGCCGGCGAGGTTGTGGACACCGGCCGTCACCCCGCGCATGGTGTGCAACGGGTCGCCCAGGTACGGGACGGCGGCGCCGAGGTACCACGCCAGCCCGGTGGTGAGCGCGTGCGCCCAGTCCGCGTGCCGCCGCGGGTCCCGCGCCTCGACCCGGGCCGCGCCCAGCTTCCCCTCGGTGACCAGAACCCGCAGCCGCGGCACGCTGGCCGAGACCTGGTCCAGCTCGTGCCGGACCATGAACGCGGTGACCACGATCCAGGCGACGGCCGCCAGCACCACCCCTCTGGTGCCGATGACCGCCGCCCGGACCGCCCCCCGGCCGCGCGTCCCTCTGTCCGGGCAGCCCCGGGGTGACCGCGGGCGCGGGCGGTCATCGGCGCGGGCCGCCGCATCGGGGCGTCAGGTTACTCGTGCGGCCGCCGCGATCCAGCCGATTCGGCAGATCCGCCAGATCCGGCTGGGCCGGCTGGGCCGGTACCGCCGACAGCCGGCCGGCCGCGTCGTCGCCGGCCGGCGACGACCAGGGCCGCGCCGAGCAGCAGGCCACCAGCGGCGACGCCGTATGGCAGGACCGGAACACCGGTCACCGGGACACCGGTCCCAGCGGTACCAGTCCCGGCGGCGACACCAGGCCCAGCGACACCAGGCCCAGCACCGCCGTCCCCGACCTGGCCCGGGGGCAGCCTGAGGCGCACGATCGTGATCGTCGTCGACACAACCCGGTGGCTCGACAGGCCGGTGGGGTCAGCTTGTGGGGTTCCCCAGCGGCCGGCCGGGATTCGCACCCTCACCCTGCCGGCGCCGTGTGCGTCTGCCCGGACGGTCCTGGGGTGCACCGTCCGGGAATGGAGATCTATCGACACCCGCTCACGCGCAGCGAACCCCGGCGAAGGAGATCGTAAGCGGACCTCCCGCGAAGGGCGTGGATGTGCTGACACTGATGGATGGCGGGGGCGGCGGATAGGGCTGAGCGAAGGCGCGCCGGGGACATTACCAGCGAGCCGGCGACCAGAAGGAGACCCACGCTGGGGATGGTCAGGCTGGGGATGGTCAGGCGGCGAACAGGCATCAACACCTTCCCCTACACGCGTAGAAGGAACCCCATGCGGCTGGGTGCTGAGAGTCTCGGCACGGAGTTCTGGCGCTGACGGCGCGGGCACTGGCATGTAGACCAGTGGGCGTAGGTTTTGATGTTGCTGAGAGTAGCCACAATGGCGGCATTGTATCGGTTCTCGATAGCCCGAGGAAGCCGACCTGGAATCGAGTTCCTCACCCAGGAGATTCTCACAAAATGGACGGCGAGGCGGACGTTTAGCCTGTTTCATGTGCAATTTTTACTACATAAAGTAACCATGTGACTACTTGAAGTAACGAGCTGTTCGTAGGTACACTGCCCCAGCGTCCGGTCAAAGATCACGCCGCGCCAGGCTTTCGGTCAGATTTATGAGCCTCTTCCGCCCGAGTAGGACCATGAGCCATGACGGTAGGTGACTCGATCTCCCGCGGGTGGTGCTAGCCCCAACGCTGCACGGCGGTGGCCCAACGCTGCCGGACCTGCTACGAAGGTACTCGTTGTGGCGCCGCATGTTCGCGCTGATATGCCGATGGCTGACCAGTTCCACCCCGACCCGCCGTAATCGTTCTGTCCGCGGTCGTTCTGTGCTGTGCGCGGTCAATGCGGTTACCGATGGGCTGCTCTGGGTTGTCGCCGTCGAGTGGGCCAACCTGTGTCAGTTTATTTCGCCGTCGATCGCGTTTCCTGGCGGCCGGTCACTATCTTCGCTGTTTTCGTCGGCCTCACCCAGATACTGGCCGGTTACGCCGTCTCGCTGTACCGCGACCGGCTTGCGGCGGGCAGCTTCGACGAGGTCCTGGCGCTGGCAGCGACCGCGCTGGCGGTGTCCGCGCTGGGCTCGACGGCGGTGAACGCCTTCCCGCGCACCGGCCTGCCGCGGAGCCTGCCCCTGCTCGCCTTCCCGTTTGCACTGGTGCTCACCAGCGGGGGCGCTACGTCAAGCGAGCGGTGACCGAGCACAGGCACCGGCCCGCGTCGTCCGCCGAGCGGGTGCTCAATCTACGGCGCGGGCGAGGCCGGCGCCCAGCTCGCCCGGCGCATGCTGCACGACCCGACCTCGCCGTTCCTCCCCGTGGGCTTCCTGGACGACGACCCCGGCAAGCGCAACCTGCGCAGCAGCGGCGTCCGGGTGCTGGGCACCAGCGGCACGCTGACGGCCGCGGCCCGGGACACCGCCGCCACCGGCGTGGTCATGGCGATCGGTCGCGCCGACGCGACGCTGGTCCAGGGGGGCCTGCGACGCGGCCGCCGCCGGGCTCCGCTGCCTGGTGCTGCCGCCGTTGAACCAGCTCGCCGACGGCGAGGGCACCCTCGCCGCGGTCCGCGACGTCGACGTGCCGGACATGATCGGCCGGCATCCGGTCGACACCGACGTCGCGGCGATCGCGCACTACCTGACCGGCAGGCGGGTCCTGGTGACCGGGGCGGGTGGGTCGATCGGGTCGGAGCTGCCGGCAGATCCACCGGTTGGCGCGCAGCCTGTTCGGACCCGCCGCCACCGCCCCGGCTACGGCTGGGCGGCACCGGCCCGCTCCGGGCTCGGTCGGGATCGTCACCGAGGCCCGGTTCGGCCAGGACCAGCGGGCCGGTGGGCGGCGGAGGACACGGCGAGCTGGGAGCCTTACCGGGAGCACTTCGACCAGTGACGCTGATCGTCCGGGAGCAGAGCCGGTCTGTGCTCCAGCAGGTCGCGGAGAAGATCGACTACACGATCATCGACAGTGCGCCGCTGCTCCCCGTCGCCGACGGCGCGCAGGCTGCCGCGCTCGCCGACGCGATCCTCCTGATCGTGCGGTCGGCCGGACGACGTGCCACCAGATGACGCGCGCCGTCGACGTCCTGGCAAAGGTGAACAAACGTCCCATAGGCACCATGCTGAACATGGCCAGGTCCCGTGGCCCGGACAGCTTCGTGTACACCCACGATTACGTCTACCGGCCCCACCCGGACCCGTCGCGGACCGGTGCCGAGGCCCCGTCCCAGGACGGGTCAGGCACCGGCGGCTGCCCGCCTGGTGCGCGAGATCGCCTGGCACCGGCCGAAGACCCCGCCTGCCCCCGGACCGGCCCTGCTGAGCGTGGCCGCAAGATCGTGGTGCCTCGACCCGTAGCCCCGGGGCCGCCCAGTCGTTTCTCACCGCAGCTAAGCGAGGACAGATCGACACGCCGAAACGCCTGGGGTTAGCAAGCTTGTGTCAAAGCCGCTATGCTCCCCATCCGTTATGGGGTGGGTCGGGCCCTCTTCAGAACAGCCGTCTCAAGGAAGGCACCTGTTATGCACCGACGCATCGCTGCCTTGCTCAGCGCTGCCACGCTCCTCCCGTTATCAGCCGCGGTAGCAGCCACCACTGGCTCGTCGGCCGCGGCGTCGACAGCCCAGGCATACACTGCGTCCGCTGACGCCACGTTCCTGAACGTCAAGGCGGTCGGGCTGCCCTCCCTCGGCACGCTGGTCAAGCTCAAGCTCGCTGACTCCTCCGCGGAGGCCGACTCCACCGCGCGGAAGAACGCGACCGCCCACGCCGTTGACATCAAGACCGCGCTCGGCGGGAACCTGCTCCCGATCAAGCTGAAGATCAGCGAGGCCAGCCAGTCCGCGCCTCCCCCGCACACCAGGCAGGCCTTTGACCGGCTGCTGAGGGTCTCGGCCGCCCCGCTGCTCAACGCCGCGGTCGCGACCACCACGGCCTTCGCGCCCGGTGTCGGCCCGGGCGGGTGCACGACCAAGGGCACGATCTCGCGGGCGACCGCCTCGACCCTGGACGCCGAGGCGCTGATCACCGATATTCCGGGCGTCTTCCACGGCAGCGTGGTCTCGCTCCCGGGCACGGTCTACTCGGCCTCGCGGACCAGCCTGGTCAAGGTGCCCGGGCAGGCCGGGCTCGGCGTTGGCACCACCGCCGCCGTGCAGGCCGCGAAGATCGTCCTGTTCGGTGGCTCTCCCTACGAGATCCAGATCAAGGTGATCTCGTCCCCGACGCTCAGCGGGATTGCCGCCGGCACCAGCCGGTCCCGGGTCGACTTCAAGGCCCCGATCCTGGAGATCGCGCAGGGCGGCAAGACGCTGGGTCGCCTGGACGCCCCCCACGCGTCGCTGGACGTGAACATCGGCCTGGCCCAGGTCAAGCTCTCCCTCGCCGACCTGGTCAAGTCTGTGTCACCGACCAAGGTCTCCGCGAGTGCGGCACTGCTGCACGTCTCGGTCACCCTGCTCAACCTGGTCAAGGTTCTCGACCTGAACCTGGGTGAGCTGGAGGTCGACGCGACCGCACCGCGGGGCGGCGTGATCTGCCCGCCGCCTACGCCGTCTCCGACGAAGCCCACCGTTCCTCCGACGGGTACTCCCACAGGTCCCCCGACCGCGACGCCCACCGTTCCGACCGGTCCGCCGACGGCGACGGTGCCTGGTGGCGGTGGCGGCAAGGGCACGGTTCCCGCGCCTGGTCCTGGTGGGCAGCTCGGTAACACCGGGGTCAGCAACGCACTGCCGCTCACTGCGGTCGCGCTGCTCCTCCTGGTCGGCGGAGGCACGCTGGTCTTCATGACCCGGCGCCGCTCCCGGGCAATGCACCGATGATCTGACGATCATCCGCTGGTAGAGCCGGCCCCCACGTCCACAGGACCAGCGGGTCAGTTCTTTTTTCCTGCGACTTGTCGAGGATAAGTCGAGCAAATCGGGCACCGAACTGCCGAACTTCCCCCGACAAGTGGGCCGGAACTTTCGGCGGCGCCGCGTTTCACCCCGCCGCGCATTGATGCGGCCCGAACCTGCCAGCACGTCCCCCGTGTGTGCGAGAGGTATATGAAGGTCGCCGGACGGTACGTCTATCTGTATCGGGACCTAAGCAAACTCTCGGTTACCCGGCGGGGCAGGTGAAATGCCAACGCGCGAAGAGCGCAGTGGGCGCTGGGCCAGGGCGTCGTCCAAACCTCGGACCGAGCCCGCGACGGCATGCATGGCGACGTCAGAGAACCAACCAGCCACTGTCAGCATCACACGCCGAGCGCAGCACGTAACGCAATTTCGAACATGTTACGTTCTCGCTGCGCGGGTCAGGTCATTGCCAGACCGGGCGCCACGCTTTCGGCGAGCTGGGATAGGCTTCGCCGGTTCCTGAACGAGAGCGTCCAACGGCGGAGAGCGCGGGACGACTTTTCCACCGACCGATCCGTTTCGCATGTGGCCCCGCGACGGACGTGAGGTGAGCGTTCGAACCGGAGGTGCAGTGGCCGCACGTCACCGAGTGCCGCGGCCTGAGGTCCACGAAGGCCTCGGCCCGGCGCCCGCGTCCACCAGACCCCCCGCAGGCCGGACCGCATCGCCCGCACCACAGCCGACGACGTCCACGACGGGGCCAACAGCGGGTCCAACGGCGATGCCGTCCACGAGCGCACCCACGACAACACCCACCGGGCAGACCGGAGACCCCATCGGGCCAGCGCCGGAGCCGCCCGCCGTACCGAAAGGCCTGGCGGCGCTGAAGGGCCTGGCAGCCCGAGCGTCTGGGACGGTCCGGACGTCGTCCATCCGAGCGAGGCTGGCCCGCATCCTCCTCCTGTCGCTGACGATCGTGCTGGTGCTGCTGGGGGCAATGGCGGTCCAGCAGGTCAGGTCCTTCCGGTCCGCGACCAGCACCGCGGGCACGGTCTCGCTGGCCCTGCGGGTGCAGGACGCGATCCATCAGCTCCAGCGGGAGCGGGGCCTGACCAACGGCCTGCTCGGTGGCGAGGACCGGTTCCGTGCCCAGGTGACGAGCACCCGGACCCAGACCGACCAGGCGCTGGCCGCGCTGGACCAGAGGCTCACCAGCCGCCAGGACACCGACGCGCGGCGGGTCCGGGACGCTCTGGGCAGGCTGGCCAGGCTGCCGGCCGTGCGCGCCGACGTCGACAGCGGCCGGGCCAACCGGGGCAGCACGTTCGGCTTCTACACCGACGCGATCACCGCGCTGAACCAGCTCGACCTCGGGCTGGACCGGGCGCAGGACCCAGAGCTGCGGCGCGGGCTGCAGGCGCTGTACGCGCTCGGCGATGCCAAGGAGCTCACCGGCCAGGAGCGCGGCTTCCTGAACGGCGTCTTCGCCGCCGGCCGGTTCGGGGCCGGCGAGTACCTGAAGTTCGCCGACATCCGGGGCGGCAAGAACGCCGGGCTGGCGGCGTACGTCCGGTTCGCCACGGCCGACCAGCGGGGCCGGCTGGACGCCGCGCTGCGGTCCACCGCCGCCGCCAAGGCAGACCGCCTGGAAGCGGTGGCCACCAGCTCCCCCGGCAGGCTGGTCGGGCAGGTGGACCCGGTGGACTGGTGGAAGCAGATGACCAGCGTCATCGACCAGATGCGCACCGTTCAGCGCTCGGCCGGGGCCGACGTCACCGCACGGGCCGGCGAGCTGAGGTCGTCGGCAGCCCGCACCCTGCTCGCCTTCCTGCTGCTGGCCACGCTGGCCGTGGCTGCAGAGGTCCTGCTGGTGGTGGGCGCCGCCCGCTCGATCATCGGCCCGCTCGGCGCGCTGGCCCGCGAGGCCGACGAGGTTGCCTCGCGCCGGCTGCCGGAGGCGGTGGCCGCGCTGCGGGGCCCCGACGGCGAGCACCTGCCGACCACCGTCCCGGCGACCGCGTCGGAGCATGCCGACAGTGAGATCCGGTCGGTGGCCCATGCCCTGGACCGGGTACAGAGCGCCGCCCTGACGCTGGCCAGTGAGCAGGCCGCCATCCGGCGGAACACGACCGAGTCGCTGGCCAACCTCGGCCGGCGCAGCCAGAACCTGGTCCGCCGCCAGCTCGGGCTGATCAGCGAGCTCGAGCGGGAGGAGCTTGACCCGGCCACGCTGGCGAACATGTTCGAGCTGGACCACCTTGCCACCCGGATGCGCCGCAACGCCGAAAGCCTGCTGGTCCTGGTCGGCCGGACCAGCCCGCGGCCGTCGGCCCAGCCGCTCTCGGTCATCGACGCCATCCGGGCCGGTATCTCCGAGGTCGAGGAGTACCGCCGGGTCGTGCTGCGCCGGGTTGACGACGCGCTGATCAACGGCTCGGCGACGACCGAGGTGGCGCACATGGTGGCCGAGCTGATCGAGAACGGCCTGTCCTTCTCCCCACCCGACCTCGAGGTGGAGGTGTACGGACGGCGGACCGGGTCGGGGTACCTGCTGGTCGTGGTCGACCACGGCGTCGGGATGGGGCCGGACATGCTGGCCCGCGCCAATGCCCGGCTGCGCGGCGACGAGGACTTCGTCGTCGCCGCGACCCGCTTCCTCGGGCACTACGTGGTCGGCCGGCTGGCGCACCGGCTGGGCGCGGAGGTCCAGCTCGTGCCGTCGCCGGTCACCGGGGTCACCGCCCGGGTGCTGCTGCCAGCCAGCGTGCTCACCGACCACCCGGTCGCGTTGGACAGCGTGAGCGGCAACGCGGCTGAGGAGGCGCTGACGTCGGCCGAGCCAACCCCGGCCCAGGACCAGCAGGCCCCGGCAGACCCGTACCCGGCTGGACCGCCTCCGTCCGACGCTGCCCAGCCTGCCCAGCCGCCAGCCGTGCGTCCGCAGCCTCTGGGTCCCGGTCAGCCCGTCGTGACCGCACCGCCGTACGGCACCGCGCACCGACCGCTGCGGGCCAGCCAGCGGCAGCAGCTTGCCCTCGGCCCGGAGGATGTCGTCCGGAGCCCGAACGGCAACGGTGCACATCCGGCGCCACCCCGCCAGCCGGCCGCCGCGCTGCCGCCGACCGGCCCGCCGACCGGCCAGGAACGCACTCGCAACGGGCTGGTCAAGCGGGTCCCAGCCGCTCAGCGGGCCAACGGCGTGCCCGCTGCCGCGCACCCGCCGGCCCGGGCCGAAACTCGTCCGACGGGGCCGGAGCGGTCACCGGACGAGGTCCGCACGATGCTGGCGGCGTTTCGCAGCGGACACGCGCGCGGCCAGGGCCAGCCACCGGTGCCCGGCGATCCGGCTGAACCCGACCGCACCGACCACGACCACCCACACGACCAGCCAGGAGGCCCCGCATGACCGCTGATCTGCACGCCAACCCACACACCTTCAACTGGCTGCTGGCCAACTTCGTCCGGACGACCGACGGGGTGCGCGACGCGGTGGCGGTGTCGTCCGACGGCCTGCTCATCGCGATGTCGGACGGCCTGGACCGCACCTCGGCGGACCGGCTGGCGGCGCTGGTCTCCGGTCTGGCCAGCCTGTCCCGTAGCGCGTCGCGGTACTACGACTTCGACGGCCTCAAGCTGATCATGATCGAGATGAAGCGCGGTTTCCTGCTGATCTCGATGATCAACGATGGAAGCTGCGTGGCCGTGCTGGCTGACGGCCACTGCGACGTCGGGCTGATCGGGTACGAGATCGCGGTGCTGATCGAGCGGGCCGGCGACCTGCTCACACCGACGCTGATCACCGAGCTACGGGAGTCGCTGCCACAATGACCGACGCGAGAGGATCAGAGATCGTGCACGGGAGCTCTGAAGACCGGGCGCTTCCCATGTCCGGCGCCCCCACCGCCGTCAAGATCGTCGTGAGCGGCGGGTTCGGGGTCGGCAAGACGACGTTCATCGGGGCGATCTCCGAGATCGAGCCGCTGGTGACCGAGGCGGCCATGACCGAGGCCTCGGTCGGGGTGGACGACACCAGCACGCTGGCGGCGAAGACCACCACCACGGTGGCCCTGGACTTTGGCCGGATCAGGCTGGACCACAACATCATCCTGTACCTGTTCGGCACGCCCGGCCAGGACCGGTTCACCTTCCTCTGGGACGACCTGGCCGAGGGCGCGCTGGGTACGGTGATCCTGGCGGACACCCGCCGGATCGAGGACTGTTACCCGGTGCTCGACTATTTCGAGGAGCGGTCGATACCGTTCCTGGTCGCGGTCAACCATTTCGACGAGGCCGAGCACTTCGACGTCGGCGAGATCCGCGAGGCGCTCGGGGTGAACAGCAGCGTCCCCGTCGTCAACTGCGACGCGCGGTACCGGGAGTCGGTCAAGCAGGTGCTGGTCGCGCTGATGGAGCGGGTGCTGCTGCGGTACGCCACTCGGCTGGAGCCCCGCCGCCTGCCCGCCTCTGGCTGACGGTGCCGGCGCCGCCAGTGCCACGTGCCAACGCTGCCAGTGCCGCGCAACGCCGCCCGGCGGGTGGGCCAGGTCGTTGGGGAACGGCGTTGTTGAACACCATATATCGCTGCTGTAGCTGACTTTCTGGGTAGTTCGGCTTTCTGGGTGGTTCGGCGCGGCTGTCGCAGGTGGATGCTTAGAGCTGTTGGTCTGATGGCTTGCTATGCGCTGGTGGTTACGTTGGGATAAAAGCAGCGCCGACGGTAGGTCCGGGTGCCGGCTCGGTTTTGCTCCCCGACTCGCTTTGGTTTGTGGTTCCTTTGGCCGGAAATTAGTTCGCTTTTCTCGCTTTGGGGTTGAACTGTTGGGTCGCGTCGGGGAGAATAGAACACGTGTTCGACTCCGACTCTCCTGGTGGCACCCTGACCGCGATATTCGCGGCCGGTGTTGACCATCTGGACGCCGACCAGGCCTGGACGTCCTGCACGACCTGGAACGCATCTCCGCCGTGGTGGAGGCACGCAAGGCCCGGGTCTACGCCCGCTTCTCCCAGGTGCGGGCGGAGGAGCCGCTGGCACAGCTCGCAACCGACGAGGTCGCGTTGGAGCTGCGCATCACCCGCAACGCCGCCGGCAACCGGCTCTACCTGGCCGAATCGCTGGTCCAGCGGCTGCCGGGCACCCTGGCGGCGCTGGGACGCGGTGAGATCGACCTGCCCAAGGCCCGGGTCCTGGAGGAGCTGACCCACCCGCTGTCTCCCGAGCATGCGCGGGCGGTGGAGGACAAGGTCCTGGCCAGGGCACCGGAGCAGACCGCGCCCCAGCTCCGCCAGGCCGCCCGCCGTGCGGTCCTGCGGGTCGACCCACAGGGTGCGCAGGCCCGGCACGAGCAGCGCAAGGCCGAACGCAAGGTCGTGGACCACCCGGTCGAGGACGGCATGGCCGAGCTGACCGCCACCATCACCGCACCGGAGGCCACCGCCATCTACCAGCGCCTGGACACCCTGGCCCGGATGTGCCGTGACGACAAGACGACGGACCAGCGCCGGGCAGATGTCTTCGTGGACCTGCTCCTCGGGAAGGCCTGCTACGACACACCCGCGACGGCGGCGACCGTGCTCGTGACCGTGGCCGCGACCACCCTAGCCGGGGCCCACGACAAGCCGGGCGAGCTCACCGGGTACAGCCCGATCCCCGCCGCGATGGCCCGCGAGCTCGCCGCCGACGGCACCTCGCGCAGGCTGCTCACCGACCCCGCCACCGGCGCCCTCCTCGACCACGGCCGTACCACCTACCGGCCACCCGCCGCACTCGCCGACCACGTACGCGCCCGGGACAAGACCTGCCAGTTCCCCGGCTGCCGCAAACCCGCCAAACAATGCGACATCGACCACCTCACACCATTCCCGCAAGACCCCACCAACCAGACCAACCTCGGCACCCTCTGCCGCCGACACCACCACCTCAAACACACCCAAGGCTGGACCGTCACACGAGAAAACGACGACACCTTCCGCTGGAGAAGCCCCACCCGCCGAGAGCACGAAACAAAACCCGAACCCTACGACGACGACTGAGTTGTTCGTCGTCAACGAACAGATCTCACCGCGGACAGGAGGCGCCCCGGGTACGCACATGCGCGCGGACCCGGGGGCGCTGCCGGTGGTGGTGATGATGATGGTGCGTTACGACGCCGATCGGATCTCTGCCGTGGCGAGCTGCCAGCGGTCGGCGGTTGCGGGTGCGGAGACACCGAGGGTTACGGCGGTGCCGGAGGTTGCCGTGGGTGCGGTCACGCACTGCGCCCAGAAGGTGTCGCCGACCGCGGTGCCAGCGAGTTGGGCAGCGCGCCTATCCGGTCCAGGGCTGCCTGCGCGTCGGCCCCGGGCACCCCGGCCAGGATGATCTGGTACGTCGCCGGAGTCTCCCCAACGTTCGTGACCGCCACGGTCACGTGTGCTCTCCCTGCTGAACACCCCGCACGCCGGTTGTGACCGGACCAACCGGACCGGGCTCGGAGTTGGGCTAACTTACTGGTACGAAGTGTCGGCGGAGGGGACGATCCGGTGGATCGGGCGGTGGAGCTGGCGGCGGTCATCCAGCAGCTCAGGGGTGAGCTGAGCGAGGCGATGAGGGCCGGCCAGGATGAGGATCTTCGGTTCGAGCTGGGTCCAGTGCAGCTTGAGCTGACGGTATCGGTCGAGAGGGCCGTCGAACCGGGCGGAAAGGTCCGGTTCTGGGTACTGGAGCTGGGCGCGGAAGGCTCGCGGTCGAACGCCTCGACCCAGCGTATCCAGCTCACGCTGGAGCCGCGCCTGGCCAGCCAGCCGGACCGGCGTCCGCTGATCTCCGGGCAGGCTCTGCCGGGCGAGCGCTGAGCCGGGGCCGACGGCGATGGACCACGAACCGTCCGGGTCGGACGCTGGTGCGTGCGACGTGCACCGGGTCGCCGAGGTGATCTCGACCCGCGGGGACTCGTCGGCACACCAGACGTCGGAGTCTCGGGGGTCGGGGTATCGGGTGACGGCGACGGCGGTGCTGACCGCCGCGCACGTGGTCGCCGACGCGGTCAGCGTGTCGGTCCGGTTCGATGCCGACCAGCCGGCCGAGTGGGCCGTTGAGGCCCAGGTCTGCTGGCGCGACGAGCGGTCGGACCTGGCGGTGTTGGCCATCCCCGCGGTCGGCGGGGGCGTCGATCCCGTCCGGTACGGCCGGCTCGGCGAGCGGGCCGCCGTCGTCGCCGTCCACGCGGCCGGCTTTCCGCGCTGGAAGCTGCGCCGGTACGACGACGCGGCTGCGGCGTCGGCGTCGGCCGTGGCTGCGGGCTCCGACGTGGCCGTGTACCGGGACCTGCACGACGCGCACGGCTCCGCCACGGTGCTGTCGAACCGGCGCGAGGGCACCCTTGAGGTCACCGTCCCTCCCCCGGCCCCGGACCCGGACCCCGCAGTGTCGCCGTGGGAGGGGATGTCCGGCGCCACGGTATGGGTGGGCGACCACATCGTCGGAGTGCTGGCCAAGCACCACCCGAACGACGGGCTCAGCCGGCTGGCGGCCGCCCGGGTTGGCCGCTGCCTCGACCGGCTGGCCGCCGATGAACGCGCCCGGCTGGGCGAGCTGCTCGGCCTGCCGGTCAACGAGCTGCCGGACGTCGTGCCCAGGCCGGCCGGGTACCTGGTCCGGTCGGCATATCGGGAGCAGGTTCGCGACATCGCGCCGTACGACGGGCTGCGGGACCGCGAGGAGGAGCTGGCGGAGCTCACCCGGTTCTGCGCCGGCGACACGCCGTACCTGTGGTGGCAGGCCGGGCCGTGGGCGGGCAAGAGCGCGCTGATGTCGTCGTTCGTGCTGGAGCCGCCGGCCGGGGTCGACGTGGTGTCGTTCTTCGTGACCGGGCGGCTGGCCGGCCAGGCCGACAGCGACGCGTTCACCAGCGCGCTGCTCGACCAGCTTGCCGCGCTCCGCAACGAGGATGTCTCGCCGCTGCTGGCCCAGCCGGCGGCGCGTGACGCGCATCGACGGCGGCTGTTGCGGGAGGCCGCCGAGGCGGCCCAGCGGGCCGGCCGCCGGCTGGTGCTGGTCGTCGATGGCTTGGACGAGGACATCAACACCGTGCCCGGCCCCGGGACGAACAGCATCGCCTCGCTGCTGCCGAGGCGGACGCCGGACGGGCTGCGGGTCATCGTCGCGAGCCGGCCGCACCCGCCCATCCCCCTAGACGTGGACCTGGACCATCCGTTGCGGACCTGCCATCGGCGATGGCTGGACGACTCGCCGCATGCCCGGGCGATCGCGCCCCAGGCGAAGCAGGAGCTGAGCAAGCTGCTGCTGGCGGGAGAAACGCTGCAGCGAGACGTGCTGGGCTCATCACCGCCTCTGCTGGTGGTCTGACCCAGGCGGAGCTGGAGGAGCTGACTGGGCAGCCGCCGTACCTGGTCGTGCGGCTGCTGGGCGGGGTCTTCGGCCGCAGCGTCCGGAGCCGGGCCAGCGACTGGGGTACGCGCGGTGGCCCGCAGCGGGTATACCTGTTCGCGCACGAGACACTGCGGATTACGGCGACCGAGCAGCTCGGCCCAGCGCTACTGGCCAGCTTCCGGGAGCGCCTGCATGCCTGGGCTGACCGGTACCGGCATGATGGCTGGCCGAGCGGTACGCCGCTGTACCTCCTGCGCGGCTACCCGAGCATGCTGGAAGCCGAACGGGACGTCGCCCGCCTGGTCGTGTGCGCGACCGACCAGCAGCGGCACGATCGGATGCTGGACATCAGTGGCGGGGACGCTGCCGCGATCGGCGAGATCCGCGCCGCTCAGGATTTGATCCTGCAACAGCAAGACCCCGACCTGCTGTCGATGGCGCGGCTGGCGATCCAGCACGGCAGGCTCAGCGAGCGCAACGCCAACATCCCCACCAACCTGCCGGCCGTCTGGGCCAGACTCGGCCACATCAGCCGCGCAGAGTCATTGGCTCGCAGCATCACCGACCCGGGCCGGCAGGCGTGGGCGCTGGCCGGCCTGGCCCAGGCCACCGCCGCAACCGGCGACCTGGACCGGGCCGAGACCACCGCCCACGCCATCACCCACCCGTACCAGCAGGCGCGGGCACTGGCCGACCTGGCCCAGGCCACCGCCGCCACCGGCGACCTGGGCCGGGCACGGAGGCTGACCACCGCCGCCGAGACCACCGCCCACGCCATCACCCACCCGTACCAGCAGGCGCAGGCGCTGGCCGGCCTGGCCCAGGCCACCGCCGCAACCGGCGACCTGGACCGGGCCGAGACCACCGCCCACGCCATCACCGACCCGTACCGGCAG
>Ga0307470_10000128_pt1 | contig 52425 bp, 41 predicted proteins | sample atmos_gasesAM3C__FD_204565 | JGI IMG/M metagenome (GOLD analysis project Ga0307470, IMG submission 204565) | Hardwood forest soil microbial communities from Morgan-Monroe State Forest, Indiana, United States - atmos_gasesAM3C_05 | ecosystem: Environmental > Terrestrial > Soil > Temperate forest... | reverse complement strand
CGGCGGCGGTGGGCGTGGCCGTGCACTGGGCGAGCGTCGGCAATACCACGCTGCAGCCGGCCGTGGCCGGCGTGGCCGTGCACTGAGCCAGCGTCGGCAGCACCGCGCCGCAGCCGGCCAGCGCCGGATTGGCAATGCATTGAGCCAGTGACGGTGGCGGCGGCGCCGCGGAATATTGCAGGGGCGCCTGCGTCAGGACACCGGTCATCGAGCCTGTGATATTGATGGCACCCGCGGCAAAAAGATCGATGCTCGCGCCTGTCACGCTCCCGTCAGCGGTGAGGGTGCCGCCGGAACTGACGTAAGTGCTGCTCGCAGCATCGTAACCCGCGTACAACGCGACCCCGTTGGCGGCGGTGATGGTGGATCCGGCATTCAGCAGCATCGGGCCGTACGCCGTCAGGGTGACGGAGGAGCCGGAAACCGACCGGGAACAATCGCATGCCAGCATCGTGGGAATGGTCAGCGAGCCGCCGGTATTGACGTCGACCGCGCCGAGCGCGGAGATCGAGTTGACGGTCAATCCGGCACTGTCGTTGATGTATATCGATCCCTGAGAGTCGGCGCTCAGGGTACCGGCGTTGATCTGCAGCGGGGCCGCAGTGCTGCCGATTCCTGCGTTGCCGGAAATATTCAGTGAACCGGCGGTGATCAGACCACCGCTTCCCTGCACCACTGCACCTGCGGGGGCATACAGCAGAACCTCGCCGCTCCCTCCGTTGACCGGAGCGCTCAAGGTGATGTCGCCCGCCGAGGGCGTCTCCAAGACGACGCCGATTGCCAACGCGGCCGGCGACGTGATGCCGGTGGCCGATGGAATATTGCCGACACTGGAAACGGATCCGACCGTGAAGCTGTTGCCGTCGATCAGAGCAAATCCAGAGGCCCCGTTGGCGCTGCCGGCGATCGTGCCGATGGAATTGGTTGCGTCATTCAAGCCCACGCTGCCGTTCGGCGCTGCGGCGGACACCGACGCAGCGCTGATCGAGCCGCTGTTCTGCATGATGTCTCCGTTGGCCGTCTGCAGCGCGACCACGCCGTTTGCAGCGGCGACGGTGATGGAATCGTTGAGGACGATTCCGTTGCCCGCCTGCAATCCGACATTGCCGCCGGAACTCGAAATGCCCGATACCGATGCGACGGTGCCGACGACGATGGCGCCGGAATTTCGCAGACTGAATCCCTGACCGCCGGCGCCGGCGATCGTACCGGTGACATTGTTGGCCGGTTCGATCAGCGTCACCGAGCCGTTCGGAGCGCTCGCGGCCAGCGCCGTTACGGCAATCGCCGCCGGCGCCGAAGGATTGATGATCTGCGTGATGTTTCCGCCGGCCGCCGTCAACACCAGGGTACCGGCCGCGGCCGTGATCGGCGCGTTGATGGAAATGCCTTGATCCGCCGCCAGCGTCAAACTGTTCGCGTTGCTCCACGCAATCGGCGCCGCCACCGAAATAGTGCCTCCCAATGGCGCCGACGCACTCGATGAGGTCGAAACGGTGACGTTCCCCAAACCCAATTCGTTTTGCAGGTCGGCCGCCGACAAGATCGACGTGGGATTCGAGCCGGTAATGGTAAAGGGAGCCGAACCGGGAAGGGTGATGTCGCCGCTCGAGGGTCCCGATGCGATGCTAATGTCGCTGGGATCGAGCAACAAAGTCCCGGACGCTCCGGTCGGTGCGCGCAGATCGGCCGAGCCTTGAAAATCGAGAAGGTTCCTGCTCGAGATCTCGGCAAAGCCGCCATCGCCGCCGTGCGCTCCGCCGCGGGCGGAAATCTCTCCGTACATCTGGGTCTGCTGATTCGACCACACGATCACCGTGCCGCCGTCGCCGGATTCCAGCGCGTCCGCCCGGATCCGCGCTTGCGGACTCACGTAAGTGAGCGCCGCATCTGGAATGGCGGAATTGCCGCCGTGAATATCGCCCCCGATCATGACGGTACCGCCGCCGCTCCGTCCGCTGACATCGACCATGGCGTCTGCGGTGAGTCCCACGCGGTCGCCGAGTACCTGGATTTCGCCGCCGGTGCCGGCGCCCGTGGCGGTCGTCACACTGCCCGCGCCAAGCAAAGCGTCGCCGCTGGCCTTGAACACGATCTTGCCGTTCTCTCCGGCCACGGCACTATCGGCGCTGACCAGGCCCAGCTGGTTGACCAGGGCTCCATAAATACCGATCCGGCCGCTCTCCGCGACCACCTTGCCGACATTGAGCGCTTGGTCGCCGGGCGCGCTGATGACCACGCGCATATTGGGATCGTTCGAATCCGCAAGATTGACGCTGTGTCCGGCCGCAAGCACGACGTCGCCGTTCGGCGCCGTAATGAGGCCGCCATTGGTGACGTTGGGCGCGATCAGATAGACCTGGCCGCCGCTCGGGGTGGTGATGGTACCCCGGTTATCGATGGCGCCGCTCTTTCCCGTGCTGTTGAAATCCAGTTTGCCGGCCAGGAAATCGGCATTGCTCAAGTTGAGACTCGAGGCCGCCAAGCCGCTGACGTTGACCTGGGCGCCGGCCCCGAACACAACGCCATTGGGATTGATCAGAAAAACCCTGCCGTTCGATTGCAATGCCCCGAGTATTTGCGAGGGATTCTGTCCCGTGATGCGGTTCAACACGCTGCTCGAGGAATTTTGTTGGATGAACCGCGTGAGTTCGCCCGGATTGATCGAAAAATTCTGCCAGTTGATGATCGCGCCGGGTGAATTGGTGATCAACAACCGATTGCCCGAGGCAAGGATGCTCACCTGACCGGCGACGACTTGCGGGCCGCTCGGATTGGCGAAACCCGCGGCGCTCGCCAGCAGGCCGACAACCGCAGCGGCCAATGCCTGCCGCGGGCGCCAGCGGCGAGTGAAATTCGATCGGCTGCGCGAATTCATATTCTCGGTCCCCGCATTCATATCTCGGTCCTCATCCTCGGCACTAAAACGCCGCAGCGACCAAGGCGTGCAGCCGCTGTTCGCCTTTCTGTTGGTTATCCGAAGCGCTGAATACCCGCCCATAATCCATCTGAAGAGATAATGTGCGGCCGCTGGCGAGCCGGAATCCCACGCCCGCGCTGCTCACCGACAGGTGAGTCTCCTCGCCGGGCAGCGCCTGATTGCGGGACACGCGCCCGTCGTCGATGAACGCCAGTAGGGTACAGCGGGTGGCCGCGCTTGCGACGGCGGCGCACACATTGGGGGTGTAGAGCTCCGCGCTTGCGGCGAATCCCGCGTCGTCCGCAATTTCCCGCTCGTGCAGCCCGCGTACCGACGCTGCGCCGCCGACGCCGAACTGCTCGCCCGGCACCAATGCGTCATGAGTCGACTGACCGTTCAACATGAGCCGCATCTGCCACTCCTGCGGCAGCGCCCGGGTATATCCGGCGCCGTAGCGCAACAGTCCGTAACCGGGAGCCGCGCCGGAGCGCGCCGCGGTGAAATCCGCATCGCTGCCGTGGGCGCCCCCCGGCACATTGTGCACGGCGGTCAGGTAAAGATTCAGATCGCCGCCGGGCAGCGCCCACTGCCCGGCATAGGACAGACTGAACGGATCGACGGTGACATCGCCGCCGAGCTGCAGGCCCGTCAACACGACGTCGTTGCGAAACGCCTTGTGATCGAAGCCTGCCGTCAACTGCGAATCATAGTGTCCGATGCGAGGCAGACCGTGATTGTAGTGCGCGCCGTACGTGGTGCCTGCGCCGCTGACCTGCAGATCGACCAATCCCGCGGAGACGGTTCCGGCGTTGATGTTCGAATAGCTGCCGTAGAAGTCCAGGGAGTCGCCGTTCGCGTAAAGAGGAATGTGATACCCGGCACCGTACACGCTGATCTTGCTCGCATCGTCCACGCTGGTCGTGTATTGCGCGCTGAACACGTGATCGAGACCCCACAGATTGAAATTCTGATACTGCGCCGTGACGTGATAACGGCCGGATGGATCGAATCCGGAGTTGTCCAATACCGCGCCGACGGACCAAGGCTTTTCGTCGACGACTTGCGCAACCCCGTCGATCACACCGGGGCTGCCGCCGTCCTTTAGTTCCAGAGTGATCTTCTTCGAGGGATTTTCATTGGCGATCCTGAGGTCTGCCGACAGCGCCTCGGTGTTGGGAATTCCGCCTTCCCGCAGTTCGGGCAGGCTGCGCCGAATATTGGACTCACTGTGGAAGACATTGCCGGCTACCCGAACCTTGCCGATGTGCGTCTCGATCACCTTCAGGCGAACCACCCCCTGATTCAATTCCTGCTCGGGAAGGACCACCTTGACGAGTGTGAAGCCGCGCTTGCGGTAAGCCTTTTCCAATGCGCCGATGGCGCGCTCAATGTCGCTGAAATTGCGCATCTTGCCGGCAAATCCGCCGACAGCCGATTGCACCGCGGCCTCGTTCAACGAGGTGTTGCCTTCGACTGCGAATCGCGCAATGTCGAAGGTGCCTATCGCATCGCCGGGTTGGACCGCGGCGAGCGCCGGTGCCGCAAGGCAAAACAGCAGACAAAGCGTCGGCCACGAAGGAATGTTTGCAATCATGAATGGGTGTCGTCCGCAGCGGAGTATTTTTTTGTTCCGCGTTCATCGCATTTCTTATACCCCGACCCTCGGATCTTGAAGCGTGAACGGATCGACATCCTGGTTCACGGGAAGGATTTGTAGAGCTGAGCCTGAACGGGCGGTAGGGGATTCACTCGCGAAGCGCACGCCGGGCCGTCGACACCACCGCACGGGTCAGGCGCGCCAACATGGGCATCTGCAGCCGCGTGTGCTGCCAGTACAGCGGCACCGACAGAGTACGCCCGGGAACCAGTTCCACCAGTGCGCCCTCGCGAAGCTGCTCCTGAACGAGCGGTACGGGGTTGACTCCCCAGCCGATGCCCGCGAGGCCGGCGTCGACGAATGCCTGTATCGAAGGTAGCCAGTGGACGGGAACGTCGACGTCCCGCTTGCACACGCCGCGGATCCACCGGGCCTGGAGGCGGTCTTTGCGATCGAAATTCAGGCTTGGCGCCTCGGCGAGAGCGGCGGCCGTAACGCCCCGAGGAAAGCAGCGCCGCACGTACTCGGGGCTCGCGACCGCCACATAGCGCAGCCTGCCGAGAGCGATGCTATCGCAGCCTTGCACGGGCCGCGAGTTGGCCGTCACCGCTGCCAGCACTTCTCCTGAACGCAGCCAATCCAAGGTATATTCCTGATCGTCCAGCGCGACGTCCAGCAGCGCGCGATCGCCGCTCAGGAACGCCGTCATGGCGCCGATGAACCAGGTGCCGAGACTGTCGGCGTTGACGGCCACTCGCAGCGTTACTCGTCCGCCCTCCGTCCCCGAGGGCGCCATGCGGGGCAGCGCCGTGCGCAAATCCTGTTCCAACATTCCGACTTGTTCTACATGCCGGCAAAGCAGACGCCCGGTTTCGGTCGCCGCGCATGGCTGACCCCGGACGATCAGTACGCACCCCAGTCGTTCTTCCAATTGCTTGATTCGTTGCGAGATGGCCGAGGGAGTGACGTTGAGCGCGCGTGCGGCGCGCTCGAAACTCCCCTCGCGCACGATGGCCGCGACGGCCGCCAGGGACGCATAGTCGAGCATTAGCCCTCCTTAATATACGTCAGAAAGTTTAACTGGAATCATGCACTCGCGAAACCGAAACTGCCCGCATGATGGGTTCCGCTTTCACCACCGGCTTTGCCTTGAGCGCCACGCTGATCGTCGCCATCGGCGCACAGAACTCGTTCGTTCTCCGCCAGGGATTGCGGCGCGAGCACGTCATGGCGATCGTCGCCTTCTGCGCGCTCGCCGATCTGGCGCTCATCTCGGCCGGCGTTGCCGGTCTTGCGTCGATGCTGGGCGCGGCGCCGATGCTCACAGCGGCGCTCACCGGCGGGGGCACGCTGTTCCTGCTGTGGTACGGCCTGGGAGCGTTGCGCCGTGCATTTCATCCGCACTCTCTGCGGATGGCGGGCAGTGCGCGGGTATCGTTACGAGGCGCCGTCGCTCAGGCGGCTGCCTTCACCTTTCTCAATCCTCATGTCTATCTGGACACGGTCTTGCTGATGGGATCGATCGGAGCGCGGCAGCCGCCCGACTCCCGCTTGTGGTTCGTGAGCGGCGCGGCGTTGGCGAGCGGCGCATGGTTCGCGGCGCTGGGCTTCGGCGCGCGTCTACTGACGCCGCTTTTCGCGCGGCCGCGGGCATGGCAGGTGCTGGACATGCTCGTCGGAGCCACGATGCTGCTGCTGGCGGCCGGTTTGGTTCATCAAGCTTTGGGCGGTTGATGCCGCGACGGATCGCTGAAATGCACGGCTCGGGCGATGGCGCGGGACACACAATCCGCCGCGGCCGAGCCGATGCGCCCGACGTGGGCGGCGCGTTGCAGATTCCCGGGGAGCGCCAGCGCTGAACTCGCCAGGGCGAAAATCGTGTCGCCGTCGAAAGGCGTGTGTGCGGGGCGTACCGCACGCGCAATCCCATCCTGCGCCATCATGGCCACGCGCTTGCACTCCACCGTGGTCAAATCGGCATTGCACGCAACCACGCCCAGCGTGGTATTGGCCCCGGCCTGCAGACGGCCGAGCGCCACGAGACGGGATTCATCGGGTGCGGGATCGCTCAAGTCCATGGGTCCGCAGGGTGCTCCGCCGCCGCCGAATTCCCGGTCGAGCTCGAAGGCCCATGCCCAATACGTCCTGCCGTCGGGCATCAGCGCCGAGCCGATGGAGTTGACCGCCGCCAGCGCCCCGACGATCAGTCCGTCGCCCAGATCCAATGAGGCGGAACCGATGCCCCCTTTGATCAATCCCGCCATGGCGCCGCGTCCCGCACCCACGGAACCCAGCGCGAAATCGCCGCCGGCGGCGTCGAGCGCGCGGATCCCAAGGTCGCGGTAAGGCGGCGCGAGACCCCAGTCCTTGTCGCCGCCGTTGCCGAGATCGTGCAGCACGGCCGAGGGCACGATGGGAATCCGCGGCGAACCCGGCCGCAACTGCAATCCGATCCCCTGGGCGGACAGCGCCGCGGCGACACCGTCTGCGGCGGCCAGCCCAAAGACCGAGCCTCCGGCGAGAACCACCGCGTGTGCGCGGCCGACGAGATTTTCGGGAGACAGTGCGTCGGTTTCGCGTCCGCCAGGTCCTCCGCCCCGCACGTCCACGCCGGCCGACCAGGCCGCGCCGCATGACAGCACCGTCACTCCGGACCTGACGTTCTCGTCGTTCGCGTGGCCGACCGTGAGTCCCGCGATATCGGTGATCAGGTTCCTCGGGCCGGCGTGAAACACAGTCGTCTAACGCGGCTGCGCCGCGATGACCGCCAAACCCTGCAGCACCAGATCCGGCACGATCTCACCGTGAGCGCGCATCGTGCCCGTGATCATGCCGGCATCGCCGCCGGTGATGAACAGCTTGGGCTTCGTGCCGGTGCTCTGTTCGATCACTTCGGCCGCCCTATCAGCCATACCCGCCAACGCAAAGACGGCGCCGCGCGATACCGCACCGATGGTGTTGTTGGCCAGAACTCCGGCGAGCGAGGGAGTGCTGTGCAGGGTCGCCTTGGCGATATCGCTGGTATTGTTCATCAAGGCCTCACGCATCATGTGGATGCCGGGTGCAATCAGTCCGCCCAGATGCTGGCCGCCCGCGTCCACGCTGTCGACCTTGACCGCGGTACCGGCGTCCACTACACAGAGCGCGGAGCGCGCCTTGGTCCAGGCGCCGATCAAGGCCAACCAGCGGTCGGCTCCCAACAACGACGGGTCGAGATAGCCGTTCGTGAGCCCGTGATATTCCTGCGCGGCGGTCACGAACTCGATCTTGACCCTGAATACTTTCTTCGTGAGGCGGGTCAGTGTCTTTGCCATCACCGGCCCGGCGACGTTGGAAACCAGCACCCGACTTGGGCGTTGTCCCGACTCGAACAGGGCGGTGGTCCAGATGCCGGGCTTCGCGTCTCGATGCACGACGGCCTGTTGATCGGACAGCCCGGTGCTCGTGAGCCAGGCCCACTTCAGGCGGGTATTTCCCACATCGATGACCAAAATCATGCGTAATTCAGTACCTTATATGCGCCGACCAACACGCAAGCGCGCAAGGATAGCATCTCCGACATGCGGGCAATATTATCTGGGAATCAGTGACTTAGATTGAGCGTGTGGTCCTGCTATCGGTGCTCAGCGCCGCCACCACACCGTACGCCGCCTGGGATACCCGCTCGTCGATTTCCGCCGCATTCTGCAAATGCACCGGATACCGGATGTGCGCGTCGACTCCCGTTGCCGAGAAACTCAACTGCACCCGAGGTTGCGTGTCGGTGCCGGAACGCGACGCGGTGGCTCTTTGGATTTCCATGGTTTGCCGCAGGATTTCCTCGCGGTCATCCTTCAATACGTTGGTCACTGCCGCCGCGAGCTTCCTCTTGGTCGCGGCGTAGTCGACACCGGCCGGGAGGCTCAGGGTAATTTCCCGCCACGCAAAGTTGACGCCGTGGATCTGCTTGAATAGCCCGCTCGACACTTGAAAGACGATCGAGTTGGCAAAGGCGACGACCCGTCCCGTCGGCCCCGATGAACCGTGGCCGCCGAGTTCCATGAGATGCAATCTGACCAATCCCAACTCGATGACTTCACCCGTGACATCGCCTATCTGCACGCGATCCCCGACGCGAATTCCGTATTTTCCGATCAAGAAGAAATAGCCGACGATGGAAACCAGGACGCTCTGCATGGCGACGGCGAGACCCGCGGCGATGAGGCCGGCGAAAGTCACGATCGAACCCAGCTCGCTGGCGAACGCAAAGCCGACGATCAGGATCACCAGGCACCAGAGCGCGATCCGGCGCAGCAATAGAAACTGATAGCGGCGCCGCGTGTCCAGCACATAACGCATCACCGCGCGCCGCCAAGCTTCCGCAGCGGCGAACACGATCGTCAACAGCACCGCGAGAACGCCCAAGCGCACGCCGAGCGTCTTGAGCGCGTTGCCGTATTGACTGTTGATGCCATCGCGCCAGTTGCCGATGTTGCGCCGGTACTGGTTGAGCAGCACTCCGACTTTGCTCAACGGGATGAGCAGCGCCGAGGCCTCCTTGAATTGACCCGACAGGGCGTCCAGCTGGTCGTGTACGCGGTTGAGCGTTGCGCTATCGGCCGTATCCGCCTGTGTCGCCAACTCGTCCCCGCGGGCCGACAATTGCTTCAATTGCTCTATGAGCGGCGCGCGAAACCGCGCGAATGTGGTTTCCAGCGCTGCCGTACGCTGGTCGACGGCATCGATGGTGGCGGCCTTCTCGGAAAGCCGCACCACATTCGCAGCCAAGTCCCAGATGCCGAAGCGGGCCGCGGCGATTCCGCTGGGACCGGTCAGCGCCGGCGACGGAACCGGGGAGGCGGGAGCCGTGGACGAGGCGGAGCCGGCTGCAGCGGCAGTCGGGGATGCGGCATTAGACGACGCGGAACCTGCGCTCGCCGAGGGCACGGTCACGGCCATGGCGTCGATCTGCGCCTTGAGGGCGCCCGCGCTGACGCCGCCGGTGTCGCTCTGGTTGGCAAAGGAGGACATCGTGGCCAGAAGACTCTTTCTGGCATTGATCAGGTCGAGCTCACCTTGCAGTTCGGCGATCTTTGCCTGTAGTTCGATCTTCTGTTCCGGTCGCGCCCCCGCGAATTGATCTTGGTCGGAATCAAGTTCGGCCTGGACTTTGGTCCCTTGCGCCGCAAATTTATTTTGCAGCTGGGTCAGTGTTTGGGACGAGGCGGAGGCGCCGGCATCCTTGGGATTGGGTTGCTTGGCGAGAATCTCCGCATTCCCTCTCGCGACTTCAAAAGCCAATCCGATGACTTTGTTCGCGGTTTGCCGGTTGTCGTAGAGAATCAACAAATCGCTCGGTTCCGTGGACACTTGCTGTTGAATGCCGAGCGTGCGATACCAGTCGATCGTTTGATCCAGCACTTGGATGACCTGCGGACCGGTCATGAGCGCGGCGGCGCCCGGGGCGGCCGGGGACGCTTGGGCCGGGGCCCCTTCGGCCGCGGACGATCCGGCCTGGGGCGATCCGGCCTGGGGCTGCGCCGGCGAGACGGCCGATTGCGCCGGTGCAGGTACCGGGCCGTTCAGCGCGAGGAGCAATGCCAGCGCCGCGCTTGCCCGCAAAAGATGAGGGGTTGGCTTCGACATGGACCAATCCTACCTCTTTGTCGTCGAGGGGAGGCGCTGCCGTGGTTTCGGGGTGCGGCGGAGATCAGTGCGCCCGGCATAAAATGCCGGGTCACGGTAAACTGCGGCGCGGTCGATGGGCCTCATATAGTTTATCCAGTGGTGTTGTCTATGTTCGAGTTGCAGCAGGCGATTGCCGACATACCGGATTTTCCGCGTCCCGGGATTCTATTTCGCGACATTTCTCCGCTGTTGCGCGATCACTTCGACGCCGCCATCCATGCGTTGGATGCACTGCTCACGGAGGCGGAATGGGGCGACATCGACGCCTTGGCGGGAATCGAGTCGCGCGGCTTCATCCTGGGTGCCGCCCTCGCAAACCGCCGCGGCAAGGGATTTGTATTGGTTCGCAAGCAAGGCAAGCTGCCGCCGCCGGTGGTCGATGTGGCTTATGATCTCGAGTACGGATCCGGTGTTTTGGAAATGCAGCGCGGCCGGGGGCGCCTGGTGCTGATCGACGATGTGCTCGCGACCGGCGGCACGATGACCGCCGGCGCCGATCTGTGTCAACTCGCAGGCTACCAGCTGCAAGCGCTGGTGGCGTTGATCGATCTGAACATAGTCAGGAACTTTTCCTGGCGGCAATTGCGCCTGCGTGCGGCCATCAACTATCAGCCGTGACCTGATGCTCGACCTGCCGAGTGCGCTGGTGGTCGTCGCCCTGCGGGAAGAGTCCGCCGGGGTATTCGAGGCGGCGGGTATTCCGGTGTTGTATTGCGGCGTCGGCAAGGTCAATGCGGCCAGCGCACTTGCGCGCGCGCTGACTCGCTATGCGCTGCAGGGTCGAGCAATGCCTCTGGTGATGAATTTCGGTTCGGCGGGAAGCCGCCGCTACCCCACCGGGACCGTGGTCGAGTGCCACGAGTTCGTGCAGCGCGACATGGACGTCAGCGGTTTGGGATTTGCCTTGGGCGTGACGCCGTATGACGAGGCACCGTCCTGTTTGCGCTTCGAACCGCTGTTCACTCGCTTGCCGTCCGCGGTTTGCGGCAGCGGTGATTCCTTTGCGACGTCGGTCACCGGCATGGACTGCGAGGTCGTCGACATGGAGGCCTATGCGCTCGCCAAAGTGTGCTGGTACGAAAAGGCGCCGTTCGCCTGCGTCAAGTATGTGAGCGATGGCGCGGATCACGCGGCAGCGGAAGATTGGCAGCGAAATCTGCACAAAGCGGCCGACGAATTTCTGCGTTTGTACCAGGACGCCGTGCGATAGTCGCAGCGCCGGCTTCGCCGGCGATTGCCGCACAAGGAATCATGGGCTTATCGAGATCCGCGTTGCTGGCTTGCCTGCTGATGTCGGCTTTGCCGGCATCTGCCGGCGCGGCCGTTCGGGTGCTGGTGGGACCCACACCGATTCGGGACGGCGAGGCCAAGTCGGCCGGCGATATCACGGTGGTCAACGAACGAATGGCCTTTGCGCTCGCCGTCGGGTCGCCGGTTCCGTATGGAGTGCCGCGCGGCGCGATCGTCGATGTGGCGCCGGTGGTGAACGGCACGGTCGGCGGCGACTGCGTCGTCTTTGCGGACTTCATTCCCAATGATTGGTCGGCATGGCCCAATACCTTCCAACGCGTCGAAATCCTCGAGCGCGGCCCGAAGCGGGCCGTGGTGCGCACGGTGCGTGATTGGGGCAAGGTGACGATCACCACGCTCTATACGCTCGAGGCGCAGGCGGATTCGGTCGCGATCCGCACGACCATGAGCAACGGAGGTGCCGCTCTGTCCGGGCTGCTGTCCGGCCTGACGCTGTGGCCGAAGGGGGGATACTTCTTCGGCGTTCCGGGATTGACGGGTGTGGTGCAAGGCAAGACTGACGGAGCGCTCGCCGATCGGGTGGTTGCCTATGACGAGCAATGGAGCGTTGCCCTGCATGCGCCGTATGCCGACCATATCGCCCACGGATCTCTGGACCTGTACCAATTGCATACACTGGCTGCAGGCGAAAGCCGGGTCTTCGATGCATGGCTGCAGGTCGGCTCGAGCGGGGATCTCAAGCCCATCCTCGCGGCTGAGATTGCGCGCAAGCACCTTGCATCCGGAACCGTTCGCGGCGTGGTCAGCGGAGGCGACGGCAAGGCGGTCGAGGCGCCGGTGGTCGTGATCGAGAAGCAAGGCAGGCCTTTTGCCTGGGTGTTGGGCCGGCACGGCGAGTACGAGCTTCTACTCCCCGCCGGCGACTACGATCTCTATGCCACCGCCAAGAATTATTCGCAGAGCGAGCGGATTTCCGTGCAGGTCACGCCGGGCGCGGCCGTGGTCCGCGACTTCCGCGGCCTGCAGGTCCCGGGAAGCATCCAATGGACCGTGGCGGATGCCCGCAGCGGCAAGCCGTTGGACGCACGCATCAGCATCGCGGAAGGCCAGCAGCCGCTCGTGGAATTCCTCGGCCGGAAGACGTTTTTTACCGAGCTCGATCGCAAGGGACGGCTCGATGTGCCGATCGCCCCGGGTAACTATGTTTTCACGGTTTCGGCAGGCGGGGGATTCCTGTCCGCGAGGCAGCAACTCGCGCTCGCGGTCGTCGCCGGCGGGGCGCAGACCGCGAATGTCGTCGTGACGCCCTTGTTCGATCCGCCGGCGCGGCAATGGTATTCCGCGGACATGCATCATCACGCCGATCAGGCGGAAGCGGTAACACCGCCGGCGGATTTGGCGCGTTCGCAATTGGCGGCCGGCCTCGACCTCTTATTCGTCAGCGATCACGATTCAACCGTGAACCACGGCGCCTTGCAGGTCATCGCCGACCGCCGCGGCGTGGCGTTCATTCCGGGCATCGAACTCTCGGCTTCCTGGGGCCATTTCAACGCGTATCCGTTGCTGCTCGGCCGGAAGCTGGCGATCGATACCGGGACCGCGACCGTCGACGAGATCATCAAGGAAGGCCGGCGCCAAGGTGCTGCGGTGGTGCAGGTGAATCACCCGTTCATCCCCTATGGCTATTTCACCAGCGTCGGCAGCGGCGTCGCGCCGGGCGGATTCGATCCAGCCTTCGATCTCATCGAGATCAACGCCGCAGCGCCCGCCGACGACCTGAAAGTGCTGCACACCCTGTGGGACTTCTGGAATGCAGGACATCGCTACTACCTTTCAGCGGGAACGGATACGCACGATGTGTGGCACGACGAGTCCGGAGCCGTGCGCACCTTCGCCCACCTCGACGGCGCGGTGACGGCCAAGGCATTCGCAGAAGCGCTGAAGCAGGGTCACGGCTATGTGACCTTCGGGCCGCTCGTTTATCCATCGGTGATGTTCGGCGACGAGCTGAAGGTGAAGCCGGGCGAATCCTTTACATTGAGCTTCGATCTACAATCCGTCGCCGGTATGAAGCAGATCGAACTGATCGGCGGCGGGGTGATGCTCAGATCCGAGTCGTTTCATGCAGCGTCGCAACAAGCTCACGTCGACTTTCCGCTGACCACCCGGAGCCGTACCTGGTACTCCCTCATCGCGGAAGACAATCTGGGTCACAAGGCCTATACGGACCCGATCTGGGTGGACGTGGTCGCGCCGCCCAGCATGAGCTCGGCGACCGTCGAGTCGCAGCGAACGACCGGCGCGACCGGCGACCAATGAGTGGCCGCACGGAGTGGCCACACGGAGTGGCCACACGCCTTCAGGCGCCCAGCGTGTGAGCCAGTTGCTCGGCTTCTTGGCTGATCGGGTGCGATAGCCCCAGCGTGAAACGCAGATGCTCGCTTGCCCGATGGCATGCCTCGCGGGCCGCGTCCGGTGCGCCTCTCGCGCGGTAGCTTTTCGCGAGCGTCAGCCATGCCCGGCCGGTGATGAACGAGTGCGGCAAATCTCCCTGTGCTGCGCGCGCGACGGCCAGGGCCTGCTCGGCGTGGGCCTGCGCGTCGTCGAATCGGCCTTCGGCGATTGCGATCTCGGCGCGGCTGATGGCCGTCTCCGCCATGACTCCGGTCTTCGCCTGCAGCCGGGCGTACTGCGCTTGAACCTGGGCGAACGCTTGGTCTGCCTCAGTCAGCCGCCCCTGGCTCTGCCATAGCATCGCCTGGGCAATGTGCAGCCACAGGGCGGGCGCGCCGTCCGGCGGCAGCGCCGACTGCCGCAGCATATCGCTGCCGTCGCCCACGCGTTGCCGCGCCTGCTCCAGCCGGCCGAGCTTGAGCGCAACGATCGCCTGGCCCGCCACTGCATAGACCTCATAACTCGTATTGTTGTCCTGACGCGCTAGTTGCTCCGTGCGCTCGAAGGCAGTCATCGCTTCGTCGTAGCGACTCAGCGCGCGCAATGCATGTGCCCTGTTAGCATAGGACGTAGCCGACTCCTCGCCCGTCGGCGAGCGCCGTACGGTGATCTTCATGCCCCGGTCGAGCTGTTCCAGCGCCGCTCGCGGATCGCCGGCGTTCCATAGCGCGATGGCCCAGTCGTTGTAGACGCTCACTGCGAGCGTGCTCTCGGCGCGGCCTGCCGTAGCGAGCAGTGCCGCGGCCTTGCGAAACCGGTCGTTCGCCAGCGCCGGACGGCCGTTCAACATCTGCGCGTAGGCCTCGTCGGCCACCAAATGCGCTCGCCGCAGCAGCGAGTTGTTGCCGGCTCGCTCGAACTGGTGCAGTGCTTCCTGTGCGTAGCGCAGCGCGCCTTGCGCGTCGTTGAGCTGCAGCGCAGCCGTGGTGCGCCGTTGCAGGCAATACCAGGAGGCCTCCGGATCGTCCGCCGAGGCCGCAAGCACCTGGTCGAGCTCACGCAGCGCCGCGTCGGTCTGCCCAAGCCCCACGCGGGCGGCCGCGCGCTGGCAGCGCAGCGTGCGGACCAGCGACGGATCGGTATCCTCGGGTAGCCCGTCGAGCGTACGCGTCAGAAGCTCCTGCGCACGATCGAATTGATCGTTGGTGATGAGCCAGTCCGACACCGTGTCGGCCGCCACGGCTCGCTCGGTGGGATTGCCGCCGTACTCGCGCTCGGCCAGCACTTCGCTGCGTTGCACCAGTTTGTTCAACGTGAGCGTTTCATCGGCCCGCAGACCTTCGGTCAGCACCGACAACGTGAAATCGGCCGACGCCTGGGACTGCTCCTGCTTCGCCCGCGCGATCGCGCTCTGACGCACCGCTTCGCGCGCCTGCAAACAAGCCACGCCGAGGCCGAATAGCAGCGCCGCCAGCATCCCGGCGATGGCGGTCAGCGGAAGCGCGCGGCGCCGCAGGAATTTCCCCGCCCGATACCATCGGCCGTCGGGCCTGGCCAATACGGGCTCGCCTTCGAGGTGCCGCTGCAGATCCGCGGCGAACGACTCGACGCTGACGTAGCGCTCGCGGGCACGCTTCTTCAATGCCTTGGCGAGCACCGTGTCGATGTCGCCCCGCAGTTGCCGTGCAAGCCGAGGGTTGTGCTGCGCCCGGGAGCTGGCCAGCGGCACATCGGCGGCCAGGATGGCCTCCTCCAGCGCGGCCGCCGAGGGACGTTCCAGACGATAGGGCCGCTGTCCGACCAACAACTCATACAGCACGATGCCGAGCGAATAGACGTCGGTCGCGACGGTGATGGGATGGCCGCCAACCTGCTCGGGCGACGCGTAGTCGGGTGTACCCGCGCGGCCCATTATTTGGGTCAGGTTGGCGGCCGCCGGTTCGTTCTCGAGCAGCTTGGCCACACCGAAGTCGAGCAGCCGTACCTCTCCTTCGGGCGTAACGAGGATGTTGCTCGGTTTCAGATCACGGTGCACGATGAGGCGCGCGTGCGCATGCGACACCGCATCCGCCACCTGCAGAAACAGCTGCAGGCGCTGCCGTACGTCGAGCTTTTTATCGCTGCAGTAGATGTCGATCGGCCAGCCGCTCACGCACTCCATGGCCATCCAAGGCCTGGCATCGGCGGTGACGCCGGCATCGTACAGGCGCGCGATTCGCGGGTGCTCGAGGGCGCCAAGGATGTCGCGTTCGTGCGCCATACGGCGCTCCAGGCCGAGCCCCCAGCCGGCACGCGGCAGCTTCAGCGCAACCTGCCGCTGCAGCACACCGTCGGCGCGTTCGGCGAGCCACACCGTCGCCATGCCGCCGGCGCCTAGCTCGCGGACGAGACGGTAGGGACCGACTTGGTCGCCGGGCTGGTCATGGAGCGCGTCGAGGCCGCCAAGATCGGCCACCGGAATGCCGATTGGCCGGCGCAAAAAGGCGTCGGTCTGGCGCTCCAAACGGTCGACGTCCGCCGTGGGCCCGTCTGACATCGAGAGCTTCAAGATTTCAATCCCACATGCGTTCTCCCCGTGCGCACGGCCGATGTCCTTGAGGTAAGTACCTACTTGCGGCAAATTAGGTGCATGATCTCCGGGAAAACAACATGATAACCATCGAATCGTATTCCGGGGCCGTCGTGATGTGCATCGTCACGATGTTGTGTTGGGGTTCGTGGGCCAACACCCAAAAGCTCGCCACCAAGGAATGGCCTTTCCAGCTGTTCTACTGGGACTACGCCTTCGGCGTGTTTCTATTTGCGGTGGTACTCGCGTTCACGCTCGGCAGCAGCGGCAGTGCGGGCCGGGGCTTCTTGATCGATCTGATGCAGGCCGATGGCACATGGCTGGGCTCGGCCTTTCTCGGCGGCGTCATTTTCAACCTTGCGAACATCTTGCTGGTCGCGGCGATCGACGTTGCGGGGATGGCGGTCGCCTTTCCCGTTGGGATCGGCCTTGCGCTCGTCCTCGGTGTAGTGACCACCTATATTGCCAAGCCGATGGGGAATGTGCCGATGTTGGCGCTCGGTGTGGGATGCGTGATGATCGCCATTTGGCTGGACGCGCTCGCCTACAAGCGTCTCGTGGCGGCGGGCAGGAAAACACCGACGAAGGGCATCATTCTGTCCGTCGTCGCCGGCGTGCTGATGGGCTTCTTCTACAGCTTCGTGGCGCAGGCGATGGGCCGATTCGATGCCGCAACCCACGGCCTGGAACCGGGCAAGTTGAGTCCGTATACGGCCATCGTGCTGTTCAGTGCCGGCTTGCTGGCATCGAACATTCTCTGGAACAGCATCGTCATGGCCAGACCCTTCAGCGGCGCGCCCGTGACCTACCGCGACTACTTCGTGAAGGGCGGTACGCGTCTACACCTCATTGGAATCCTCGGCGGGATGATATGGAATGTCGGCATGAGCTTCAGCATCATGGCGAGCAGCGCTGCCGGGCCGGCGTTGTCGTACGGTCTCGGGCAGGGAGCGACCATGATCGGCGCCGTCTGGGGAGTGTTCATTTGGAAGGAGTTCGACGGTGCCCCCCCGGGGACGGGCCGTCTGCTGGCGGCGATGTTCCTGCTCTATGTCATCGGCCTCGGAGTCCTGATTGCCTCGAAAGTCTGAGCCAAGCCTGCATTCGAAATCCATCGTGATCGTCGGCAGTTCGAACACGGACATGATCATCCGCGTACCGCGTATTCCGCGTGCCGGGGAGACTCTCATCGGCGGCGAGTTCTTCACCGCCGCCGGCGGCAAAGGTGCGAATCAAGCGGTCGGAGCCGCGCGCTCGGGCGGGAAAGTGACGCTCATCGCCCGTGTCGGCAGCGATACGATCGGCGCTCAGGCCGTCGCCGGATTGCGGCGTGACGGTGTCGACGTGAGCTGCGTGTTCCGCGACGAGCTCGCCGCCTCGGGAGTGGCACTCATCTTCGTCGCCAGAGACGGAGAGAACAGTATCGCGGTCGCGGGTGGTGCGAACGCGAACCTGTCTCCCGCCGACGTGAAGAAGGCAGCCGGTGTCATCCGTTCCGCCGCCTTGCTGGTGGCACAGTTGGAAACGCCCCTGCCCACGGTCGTCGCAGCCGCCGAGACGGCCGCGAAGGCCGGCGTGCGCGTCATCCTCAATCCCGCGCCGGCGCGGCCGTTGGCAAACTCGCTGCTCAAGTTGATCTCGATTCTCACGCCAAACGAATCAGAGGCTGAATTGCTCACCGGCATCAAGGTGACCGATGAAGCCGGCGCTGCGAAGGCCTGCGCAAAATTGCGCTCGCGCGGAGTTCGCACGGTGATCCTCACCTTGGGGAAGCGCGGCGCGTTCCTGGCGGACGTCGACGGCCAACAACTCGTGCCCGGCTTCAAGGTCAAAACCGTGGACTCGACCGCCGCCGGCGACATTTTCAATGGTGCGCTCAGCGTGGCGTTGGTGGAAGGCAAGGCACTTCCCGCCGCCGTTCGCTTTGCCAACGCGGCGGCGGCGCTTTCCGTCACCAAACTGGGTGCGCAGCCTTCGGCGCCTGACCGGGCCGATATCGAAAAATTCCTCCGGCGCGCCACATGACCTGCGCCGCGCCGCGCCCTTGGATTCCATCTACAATCTGACCATGCTTCGACGACTTTGCGTGTTCTGCGGCTCGAGATCCGGGACTCACCGGCTTTATCAGGAGGCGGCGCAGACTGTCGGGCGGCTGCTCGGCCGGCGCGGCGTCGAACTCGTGTACGGCGGCGGAAATGTCGGCCTGATGGGCACCGTGGCGAACGCGTGCTTGGACGGCGGGGGACAGGTCATCGGGGTGATCCCGCAAGCTCTCGCCGACCGAGAAGTCGCCCACGCGGGATTGACGGAGCTGCGCATCGTCAGTTCGATGCACGAGCGCAAGGCCGTGATGGCGGACCTCTCTGATGCCTTCATGGCTCTGCCCGGAGGGTACGGCACGTGGGAAGAATTTTTCGAGGTGTTGACCTGGTCGCAACTCGGGATCCAGCACAAGGCATGCGCCTTGCTCAATGTCGATGGATATTACGATCCTCTGCTGGAAATGGCCGACCGGGCGGTTTCCGACGGATTCCTTCTTCCGGTCAACCGCGACCTGCTGATATCGGACGGTGATCCCGAGCGCTTACTCGATCGATTGAGCAGCCATACCGTCGCGGCCGCCGACACCGGGATCGGCCGCTCCGCACGGTGAAGATCAGCACCGGAGCGCGCGCGGCCACAGCCCTGTGGCCGCGCGCGCCTGGGCGGCGGCATATCGCGCGCCCATACGGTCGCTACTCTCATTGCTTGTCGTAAACCGCGACGTTGTCGTAGGTCTTACCGCTTGCATCCGTCGCTTTGGTCGATAATGTCAGCACTTTGCCTTTGGCGGAAATGGTACGTGTCGTCGTTCCCACGGGCTTTCCTGCCTTCATCATGATGCTCTTGACCGTAGTTGCATTCACCTGTTTCAGCGTGATCGCGTCGTAGTCCGCCGATCCTTTCATCGCATAGGCCCTGCCGTCATATTTGAACGTGGATTCCTGCGAGATCGCGGTTCCGTCCGCACCAACCCCCTTCACGTCGAGCGATACGCCGGCAGAATCCACGGAGTATGTACGCGTCTGAGATTTGGGCGCCGGACCCGGGTTAAATTTTGATTTCGCGACGTTCAGCGTCCAGGTGCCCACGACAGGGTCCGTTGCATCGGCTGCCAATACCACGCCCGACGTCGCCAGAACCGCTCCGACCAGAATTGTCTGCAATAGCGTTTTCATGCCGCTCCCCTTTTGATTTGTTTTATCAGCCCACCGATGGGACACATGTTCCACCGGTCGAGGGGATTATGCGCCGAAGGCGGCGTCGAATCATTATGCATGCACGGGCGGCTTCGTATTCACCGTGCGATAGATGATCCCGCCGGGAACGGTAAGCGTGACTACCGTACCGGTACCGGCGGAGCTCTCGACCGAGAATTTGCCCATGATGCGGGCAGCACGCTCGCGCATGTTTTGCAGACCGAAGTGCCCTTGCTTGCCACGGCGCAGGATATCGGAATCGATGCCCGAGCCATTGTCACCGATACGGAGGCTGAGATCTTGCGCATAAGAGAGTTCGACTCTCAGCTGCGTGGCCTGCGAGTGTACGCAGGCGTTGCGGATCGCCTCATACCCGATGCGATATACCTCGTCACGGACTATGGGGTGCATCTCCTGAATCTGCCCCGACACCTGAAGCGAGACTTCCATCGAGCTATGGATCCGGCACTCCTCGAGTGCCCGTCGGAAGGCCTGCGCAAGATCATTCACCTCCGTGGCTGAGGTGCGCAAGGAATTCAGGGCGGCCCGACCTTCCTCGGTCGCCCGTCCCAGCCAGGCCGACAGTCTCTCCATGGCTTGACGCATGTGCGGCAGATCGGTAGTGGCGCTCAGCGCATCGTCGGCAACCAGTTTGCTGCCCTGGATGGTCTGCAGGAACGTGTCGTGCAAGTCGCGCGCGATTCGGGTGCGTTCGGCCAAACGCTCGTCGAAACGAGCTTTCATGATTCCCGCAATCCGGCGCACCCGCAAGCGATAAATCGCCCAGAGCAGCAGCAGGCCTGCGACGAAACACAACGAGCGAAACCAGATCGTCTGATACCACGCGGCGGCAACCTTGAAATCCAGCGTCGCTCCGGTTTCATTCCACACCCCGTCGTTGTTGGACGCGATCACGCGAAAGCGATAACTCCCCGGTCGAAGATCGCTATAGAACGCCTGGCGGCGCAATCCCGGATTTTGCCAGCCCTTGTCACGGCCTTCGAGAATGTAGCGGAAGCCCATCCTTTGCGGCAGGACGAAGCTCAGCGCGGTGTAGTCGATGTGAAGGTCTCGCGTGAGTGGCGGAAGAGTGATGGGGGAAGCCGCCGAGTAGCTTTTCCCGTCGGCAACGAGCCCCTCGACGTGTACCGGCGGAGGCGTCAGGTTCTTATACGAACGGCCAGGGTCAATCATTTGGAGGGACGATAAGCCGACGAACCAGAGTCGACCATCGGGTGATCTTGCAGCGCTCGGCTGGATCCGGTCTCCATTCCATCCCGGGTCTGCCCCATCGAGTGCGCTGAAAGTTGTCACCGTCACTTGGGCCTCAGGGTGGGCCGCCCAATTTGCGAGGTCCGCCGCGGGAATTCGCATGTAGCCGCACCTCGCCGAGTCGAGCCACAATGACCCGGAGTCATCTATGAGTGCCGCGGAAAACTTGGAGCACGGTAATCCGTTATGCGAGTCCATGACACTCAATGTTCCATGGTCCCATCGATATAGGCCTCCGCTGGTTGCGCCCCATACGACTCCCGCCGAGTCGACGGAAAAACTGAACATATCGACCGGGGGGGCGCCGCTGCGTCCGTTAGAGACAATCTTCGCCGCACCATTCTGATAGCGGGCCAGTTTGCCATCCGCCGTGCCGATCCAGATTCCGCCGGCCGGATCGGCCCCGAGAAAATGAGCACGTGGTACGAGCGACGAAAGATCAATGTCTTCCTGCACGCGGCGGTCTCTGATGCGCAGCAGATGAATTATGTGCTTCGGATCGTCATATCCGATGGCCCAGATATTCCCGTCAATGTCTTCTGTAAATGAAAAGATTTTTGCGATCCGGTCCAAGCGACTCCCATCCTGCCCCTTGATCTCAAAGAATCTCCCCAGCTGGTAGATCATCACCGTGCGATTGACGCCAACCCAAACCTGGCCCAAGTGGTCGCCAAACAGCGCATACACATCTTGAATTGGACGTCCGTCAGCCATCGTGGTCAGCGAAACAGAGTCCGGACGAATGAGGGCCAGAGCCCCTCTAAGCCCCACCCAGAGAGCATTGTCGTTTCGAGCCATTACGGAACTGGGATCGCTTCCACTCAGGCCCTCGGTGGAGGCGAAGCTGACCACGGGGATATCTCGAAAGAGATCCACACCCTTGTCAGTCGTGATCCACAAATTCCCCTCTCTGTCTTGGTAGATCGAATGAACTTCATCGCCGGTCAGGCCCTGCGCGGCGCCGTAGTGATCCGCATGGCCGTCATGAACGTGGTAGAGGCCCTGAGACTCGGTTCCGACCCAGAGAGTTTGATCGCGGTCCAGAACTAGAGCTACCGCTCGAATAGTCGCGCCATCGAACCCGGGGACCACATAGCTCATGAAGCTTCCATTGCTGTAATGGCGCACTCCCAGCCCCGGCCCCACGCCGTCCATGGCCACCCAGACCGAGCCTGCGGCCCCGGCAGCAAGCCCAACTACGCCATCACCGGCGGGATGATCCATCTGCTCTTGCATGTAGTGGCTCATCGAACTCCCGTTCCAGCGGCATAGCATCTGGCATCCGAACCAGATGTCTCCTGAGCCGTCCTCCGCAAGGGAGGTCGCAAAATAGGCGGGGTTGCCGTCGTTCTCGTCCTTGGCGTAACACTTCAGATCGTTTCCAGCGATTCGGCAGAGCGCCCCCTCGACGCCGCCCACGCGGCTGCGAGTGATCCAGATCGCACCGTCGTGATCCTCGAGGATGCTCTCCACGCCGCCCCTCTTGATCGGGAAACTGAATGCCTCGCCGTCCTTGAGGCGGTACAAGCCCTTATAGGTGGCCATCCACAGACTTCCATCGCGGCTACCCAACAGCCAGTTGATGCCCGCGTCGGTTGGGAAGGATTTCTGCGGCAACACCGGAGTCAGGGTCACGCCGTCAAACCGAAGCAGCCCGTTGACCGCAATCCAGATGTAGCCGTCGTTGGTCTGAGTGATCATGTGCGGCCCATGTGGGAAGCCGTCCTGAGTCCTCCAGACCGTGTGCGCATATTGGGAAATCAGCCGGTGAGGATCGAGCGCCGATGCAGTCCCGGTGAGCAGCATCAGCAGAAAACTATAGATCGCCAGTGTTGTGCCGTGCCGCGACCAGGAACAAAGCGACGGAAAATTCCGACGGTGTTTCATGGACGCTTCAGATGTTCGCACACAAAGTATCCCGCCGGTTTAAGATCGGCTCGACAGTAGTTCCGCGACGCCAGTCCCGCCCCGTAAGGACATAGAGCGTCCGTCCTGTAGCTATCTACAGGTGCCGTCGCTACATCTGGAGCAGGCCGCGGCGAAGCGCGATCGTCACCGCATGCGTTCTATCCCTTGCCTCCAGTTTGGCGACGAGATTTTTGATGTGGAAGTTGACCGTCGTCTCGGCAATGGCCAGCTGGTCCGCGATCTGCTTATTGCGATACCCATCGCGAATGAGCCTGAGCACTTCCAATTCGCGCACTGTCAGGTCGTCCTCGCCGAGATGCTCGGCCAGGCGCGCGGCAACTTCCGGCGGCACGTGCCGCCGGCCTGCATGTACCGAGCGGATCACCGCCAGCAGGTCGTCTTTGGCCATGCTTTTCAAGAGGTATGCCGCGGCACCGGCCCGCATGGCTCGCTGAATCTCGCCATCGCCGTCCGAGGTTGTCAGCATGACGATACGAGCTCGCGGGAACTCGCCTCGAATGGCGATAAGAACGTCGGTGCCGTTCGAGCCGGGAAGTTGCAGGTCCATCAGGGTCACATCCGGCTGATACCGGCGAAATTCAGCCACAGCCTCCACCCCATTGCCCGCAAATCCTATCAGCCGCATATCCGGCTGCGATGCGATAACGGTGGCCAAACCCTCCCGGAAAACCGGATGGTCTTCGACGCACAGGATTCTCATCGGCGCAGCGGAGCTCAGAGGAATACCTCTTGGGGTCGATTCTAATAGCGGCCTCGGTTCATGCCCCACCGAACGCTTTGCCCCATACCTTACAAGGGCTGTCTGTGCCTATACAAGAGTGCAGGGCAGTTACTGTGGCTTCTGAGGTGGCGGCAATTCCCGATGGAGATGACCCTATCACGCACGCAGAGGCGGCGCTTGCAGGACAGCAGGCTTTCGGAGGCGGCAAAGTCGACAACGGTGGGATCGCTGGAGCGTAGAGGAAAGCACTGGTAATGGACGGTCACCTCGACGAGACGGTGGCGGCAGCGGAGCCAGGTGCGACGCGACCGCACGAATGGGTGTACCGGGTGATTTCGCTCCTCGAGGCGGCCGTGGATCAACTGCACGACCAAGAACACGCAGCCCAGGGCGCATTGCTTGAAGCAACCTCACTGTTGCGACAGCAGATTCACCCGCCGGCTGCGAGAGACGTTCCCGACGGAAGGGGGTGCTTGCTGGCCTGGCAGGCACGCAAGGTGCGCGACTATATCGATAGTCACATCACAGGGCCGGTACTCGTCTCGGATCTCTGCGCGCTCGTTCAGCGTAGCGAAGCGCACTTCTCCCGCTCCTTCAAGCGCACCTTCGGGGAATCACCGCACGCTTTCCTGGTGCGACGCCGCGTGGAATTGGCCGCTCAATATATGCTTACGACCGATGCCTTCTTGAGTGACATTGCGCTGCGGTGCGGCTTCACCGACCAGGCACACTTGTGCAAGCAGTTCCGGCAAGCCGCGGGCCAGACCCCAGCGGCCTGGAGACGTGCGCACAGGTCGCACCGTGATGAGAATGGGACGCCCCTGTGGAGCGCTTTGCGACAGCCTCGCGATCCGGCACGCCATCGAACGCAGCAACGCAGTATGCCGATTCAGAGGAAGGTCCATGTTAGACCGAGCGACAATAGACTTGGATGATCGCCGGCTGCGTTGAATCGCCTGTGTGAGCGACTGGCGACGCGCTAACGGGATATAACGGACGGGTGCGCCCCTGGTTGACGGCAACTGATCGCTGGGACTCTGATGCTCTGGGCGGCATTACCGCTGCGGCGGAATGCGTGGTTTCGTCGTTTCGATTGGAGGGTGCCGGCGGCGCCCGAGGGCGCAGCAGGTTGGACAACGGTAAATTAAATTACTCCCCCGGGGCGCTTTACCAAGACGGCCCGGGGGAGCGATACGCCGACGGATAGAGCCCAACAGCGTTGGGACAGAGTGTGATCCGCTCACCATGTGCAGTCTGTCCGACGTTAGCCTTCGTGTGGTGTAGGAAAAACTGAAAACCCGGCGCAGGGCCTATGTGTACAATTATTCGACCAGCGGCAAAGGGGCCAATCATGCAGACTGATTCTATCGCTGGAATGTTCGATCAGAACGCAGACCAGTGGGCCCGGCGGGAGCCCATGATCCTCTCGGACTTCACGGCCAGACCGCTCGTGCTGCAGGAACTCGCGCCCGTGACAGGCAAGCATGTGCTGGATCTGGGGTGCGGAGAAGGATACGTTGCCCGTCTGGTGGCGGAGGCAGGCGCTCAGTCGGTATTCGGCATCGATATCTCCAGCGAGATGGTCGGGCGTGCACGGCAGGCTGCCGCGAGCGGTGCACCGTGCCCGATGACTTTCGAGAGCGGCAATGCGGCGAATTTTCAGGATTTTCCACGGAAGCAATTCGACCGGGTGATCGCCGTGTTCATGGTCAGCTATTTGAGCTGCGCCGAAATGACCGCGGTATTCCGGACCGTACGGTCGCGCCTCGCTCCGGGCGGTCGTTTCATTTTCACGGTACCGCACCCGTTTCTGCCCTATATCCGCCCTCAGGAGAAGCCCGTTTACTTCGACGCAAAGGGACGAGACTACTTTGCCGGTGTCGATGAGTCCTATGAAGGGTACATCTGGAGACGGGACGGCAAGGCCGTTCCCGTGAGTTACATGCACAAGACATTTGCCGACTATTTCAACGCCTTGGCCGCTGCCGGGTTCCAAACACTCCCCAAAATCCTTGAACTGAAGGTAACCGAGGAGCATCTGGCTCTGGACCGGGCGTTTTTCGAAGGTGCCGCGGGTTATCCGCTGCAGGTACTGTTTCGCATCGATGCGCAGTAGGCGTCTGGGTCCGCTTCGCGGTCGGTGAGACGCGGAATCTCTGATTTGACAAAAGATGATTCGGCGGCGTGCCGGTCGTAGCAGCAACCGTCGAGTATGAGAGAGTGATTCTAGGAGAGCAGTATGGATTTCGATGTTAACTGCCACGTTCGCCCGGATCACCGCAATTTTCTTGATAACCGTTCCTTCAGTCGGGCACCTACCAGTACGCCGCGTTCTACGCGCAGCGGGGCGATAGTCCGAAGGCCCTCGAATGGCTCGAGACGGCGCTGCGGCTGCGTGATCCGGGCTTGGAGAACCTGAAGACCGACCCACTCATGGACCCGTTGCGCAAAGAGGCACGTTTCCAAGCAATGATGCGGGAATTGAAGTTTCCGAGCTGAGTCGCGGTGCGGTTCCGACGCAATCTGTCAATCGAAGATCGTTCAGCGCCGGTCTCGGAGGCTGCCTAGGGCACCCATCCCCGGGTGCCCATGAATAGGCCGTGATTCTGCCCGGGCGCATTTAGACCGTACATCCGTTTCCCCGACCAGGAAAAGCGCGGTATCAGTTGCGCCTCCGACGCCGGCTCGAGAGTCTCATAGACCTGAATCGCGCAAAGTAGCGGGTTCTTCCGAGCGATGCCGATGAGAAAGTCAACGATCTCGGTGATGGGCGGTATTGTGCGGCGTAGATCCAGACCGGTGCGCTTGTTCAACGCGTCGCCCCACGGCGGCGCGATGAAAGCAATCAGCAATTGATCCTGTTCCATGTTCAGAGAAGATAGCCCCATTCTATAGTCGCGGTTAGATACCTCGATTGATAGATTGAGAATCGCTAGATTCCGAGCCGTAAGCTGGAACACCAGGGGGTCTTGCTCGAGTCCCAAACCATGCGCATCAGGTAGGTGGCGGAGCATCCAGTAGAGAGTGTTGCCCGAGCCGGTGAAAGGGTCGAGTACCAATGCCCCGGTTGGAAGCGGCGCGGACTTGGCGACGGTGGCGATGTCTCTTCCGATTTTGTCAGCCAGCTCATCGCGGGTACATTCCACCGCGGTGCGCCCCAAAATCCGTATCCCTCTGCCGTACCAGTCCACAGGCCGCAGGCCGTAAATGCAAATATAGTCAGGATCACCCCAGCTTTCGATCCCGTATCGCCGCACCTCGGTCAGGTCGAGTACGGCATTCCGCTTTGCGCCCTCCAGCAGTAGCCGGCGGTCGTATGCAGGGCCCCTGTTCCCGGTGATCGTGGCTGGCTCTCCAACGATGCGTGATGGCTATTCTCAATCCATTTGTCGCCGGGCTCCAAGTCTGCGCCGCTCAATCGCTCTTTGGGTTAAACTCCCAATGACGCAATGCGCAATTCCCCCTCTTCAATCCAGGTCATCGGTTCATGGGACCGTGAGCATCTGCTGCTGAATGTCTAGCGAGCCAAGGCTCTGTCCGCCCGGCGCCGGCTGCGATATAACGAGCGCTCGCAGAAGTAGTGAGGGGAAGACTTTTATGTTCAGCGTAACTCGGACGGTGATATTGGCGCTCGGTTGTGGGCTGCTATTGAGCGCTTGCGGCGGCGATAAATCGGGATCGACGGCTCCCCCGGGTGCTGCCAATGCCGAGAGGGTCCTGAACCTATACATCTGGTCCGATTATCTGGCGCCGAAAACGCTGTCGAAGTTCGAGAAGCAGACGGGTATCAAGGTAAACGCTGCCTACTACGACACCAATGAAACATTGGACGCCAAGTTGCGTGCGGGCAGCGGCGGCTACGACCTCGTGATGCCCACGGCATCGTACTTCGAAAGTCAGATCAAGGCGGGCATGTATCTGCCTCTCGACAAGTCAAAGCTGCCGAACCTCAAGAATATGGACCCGGAGCTCATGGCAAAGGTCGCTTCTCACGATCCCGGCAATGCTCACGGCGTCATTTATTTGTGGGGCACCAACGGCATCGGCTACAACGAAAAAATGGTCAAAGCGCTGCTGCCCGACGCACCGCTCGACAGCTGGCGAATGGTGTTTGATCCCAAGGTGGCGTCGAAAGTGGCCAAATGCGGCATCAGCGTACTCAACTCGCCGGCGGAAATGATGCGCGCCGTCTTCAGTTATCTGGGCAAGGATCCGAACTCGCAACAGCCGGAGGATTTGGCTCAGGGCGAGGCGGTGCTTTTGAAAATCAGGCCCTACATCCGCAGCATCAATTCCTCCGAGTATATCGAGGCGCTTGCCAACGGTGATCTGTGCGTGGCGGTGGCGTACAACGGTGATGTCATGCAGGCGCGGGACCGCGCGCAAGATGCCAATAAGGGCATCGAAATCAAGTACAGCATACCGAAGGAAGGCACGATTCTCTGGTTCGATATGCTGGCCATTCCCAAGGATGCGCCGCATCCCGAGAGCGCCTATGCATTCATGAACTTCGTCATGACGCCGGAAGTCATCACCGAAATTACCAACTTCAAGGGCTACGCCAATGCCAACGCCGGGGCGAAGCCGCTGGCGTCGGTCAAGAATGATCCGGGGATTTACCCTACGCCGGAATTGCTGCCGAAACTCTCGGTGCAATTGGCGGATTCGGACGATCAGACCCGCGCCATTACCGCCGTCTGGGAGAAATTCAAGAAGGGTCAATGAGCGACCTGGCTGATCGTCGTCCCGGGCGCCACGGGCTGTGTCGCTCGACCGTCAGCGGGCCGTCGCATACGCGAGCGTCGACAGGGGGTACAACCAGGGGTTCGGTGGGGTGAACAGGACGGTGCTGGTGTGGTACCCGCGCGCCGGCGTGAGGATCCCTCGATAGCGCCAAATGTTGGAGGACTGATCGTAGTACTCGCCGGCGCCGCCGGTTTCTCCGCCGCCGACGACAAACACGTGTCCATTGAGGAAATCGGCAGTGTGGCCGACCCGTGTGTAGTTCATAGGGGGCAACGCAGCCCAAGCTTGCTGGACAGGGTCGTAAATCTCCGCAGCGCTGAGCGGTACATTGGGACCATTGGTACCGCCGGCCACGACCACGCGCCCGTCGGGCAGCAGCGTGGCTGTGTGATGCGCACGGGCTTGAATCAGACTCGCGGTCGCTGTCCAGGTTTGAGAAGACGGATCATAAATCTCGCAATCACCTCGGCCCAGCACGTTATTGCTGTTCACGCCTCCGACTACCAGTACTCGGCCGTCCGCCAGAAGCGTCGCCGTATGTCCATAACGCTCCACCGTGGTGTCGCTGAGAACGGTCCAGGACGAAGTCGCTTCGACGAATAGTTCAGGAGTATGTGTGCCCGTCCCAAAGCCGCCGACCACCAGCACGCCGCCATGTTGCAGACGCGTGGCGGTGTGCATCATGCGCGTGCAGTGCATGCGTGCAGTCGGCTGACCCACATATGTGGTCGTACTGTAGATTTCACAGTCGCTACGGAAAGGCACGCTTGCGGAGCTCCCGCCCGCGATCAGAATGGAGTCCTGATAAACGGGTGTCGCCGTATGGTTGGATCGGGCATGATTCAGGTGCCCATAGGCAAATACCGCGCCGGTGGTTACGTCGTAGGCCTCAATCGTGGCGAGCTGGACGGGGCTGCCGCCCGCGACGCCGCCCGCAATCACCACCCGTCGCCCATCGGGCAGTAGCGTGGCCGTGTGGCCGACGCGACTCAAGTACATCCCACTTAGGTCGGCCCAGTTCATGAGGACGTCGCTCCCGACAAAGGTCCCGCTAAATGAGCACACGTCGACTGAATATAGGCTGTTGCCCTCAGAATCCAGCCCGCCGATTACCAGGAGATGCGCGGGTGGCCGGTGCAGAACTGCTGCAGCCGGAGAGGAGGGTTGGGCGGTCATAGAACCACCGGCTGAGGCTGAGGCGGCGTTCGACATCGGGGCACTTCCTTGATGTTGAGTTGAACGGGGGGGGCATCCTCTCGCGGAACTTTCTCTAACCGCCCGATGATAAGCGTCTGAGCGTGTAGGATCCACTGACGCCACGCGACCGCCGCGAAGGCGCTTTGCGCGACAATGCCGTCCAGGACGGTATGATCTGCGACGGGCGTGGGCTATGCCCTGTGTGCGGAGAACGACGATGCCAACGACTCCCTCGGACAAAATTTTCATTTCGGCGGACTCGCTGTTGCGCGACTCGATGGAACTCGGCCTGCAAGTCGTCCGCAGCGGTTTGAGACCGACATTTCTGGTTGGAATCTGGCGCGGCGGCGCGCCGATCGGCATCGCGGTTCAGGAGATTCTCGAGTACAACGGCATCGAGTGCGACCACGTTTCGATCAGAACCTCATCGTACATGGGGATCGATCGGCAGAGCCGCACCGTTCGCGTACACGCTGTGGACTATCTGGTCTCGTCGCTCAATGCGGAGGATCAACTGCTGCTGATCGACGACGTGTTCGACTCCGGACGCAGCCTCGAAGCGGTCATCGCCGAGCTGCGCCGGCGCTGCCGCCGAAATCTGCCGGAGCAGATTCGGGTCGCAACGGTTTACTACAAGCCTTCCCGCAATCGCAGCAGCTTGACGCCGGACTTCTATGTTCGGGCGACCGATCAATGGCTCGTATTCCCGCATGAGATCCATGGCCTCACGCGCGAGGAGATTCTCGCGAACAAGCCGGTGGACGAGTCATTTTTTTTGGCGCGCACTGATCCGTCCTAGCGCCGCACTGATGGTCTAATGTCCGGCTGCTCGCCGGCTGAGCAGTTCCAGCGCGAGGGCTTCGAATTTCGCCAAGTCGATGTCCAGCACCACTTGCACCGGCCGTTCGCCGAGGCCCGGGCCTTTGCCGATCGACCAGCTCAGCGTGTCCCCATAGCCTGCGGTGAAGCTGGTGTCGACATCGACCAGCAGCTGCTCGCTGCGCGTCACGATCGACGGGTCCAGCCAGGCGGCGGCGGCGAGTTCGTCCCACATGGGGTAGGACTGGCCGAACTTGTCTATGTAGGCGGCGAAAGGCGCATTGCCTTGGCCTATGCGCTTGCGCATGTCGGGCGTGAAAAAAGTCTTCGTGGTCGGATCGATGGGTACTTGGGTGATCTTGCGCCAGGGTTCGTGCAGCACCATCGACGCCGCTTCCGGGTCCCAGCGCATGTTGAATTCGCGGCGCGGGTTGTTTGCGTATTCCGCCGCAAACGCGTTATTCGCAGGCCTCGGATTGAAACTGCCGCCCATGAAAACCAATTCCTTCGCGAGTCTGCTGAACTCAGGATCCAGCCGTGCCGCGAGCGCCAGGTTGGTCAAGGGACCCGCGGCGATGATGGTCACCTGGCCCGGATAGCGCCGCAATTCGCGAATCAAGAAATTGGCGGCAGTGTCCGCCGCCGCTTTGAGGTGCGGGGCGCCGGCCGGCGACGGCGGAACGAGGTAGGGGTCGGAAGGATGCGGCGTGCGCGGAACGGCGCCTTGCACCGGCCAGGTCTCCATCCACGCACCCTTGTAGATGAGCTTGCCGTACAGACTCTCCCACGCCGTGGTTCGCGCCGCCGAGTTCACGAGGGGCAGCACGGCTCCGGGAATGACCGGTACGTCGCCGCGTTCCGCGATTTCGAGGAGCCTCAGCGTATGATCCACCTCTTCGTCGCGCCAGCCATCGCCGCTGACGATGGTGATGCCGAGTACCTCGACGTCGCTCGCCTGCAGCAGCAGCAAAATCGCCTGCAAGTTGGAGCTCGCCGGGCCGAATGCATCCTGATCGATGATGACCATCCGCCGGTGGTCCCCGGGCTTGGCGTTTGCGGCATGGCAGGCCGAAGAGAGGCCGCAGACGGCGAGCGCGGCCGCAATGACGGCTGGGAAAAATCGCTGCATCGCTCGATCCTAGCACCGCGCCGGCCCCAGAATCAGATTTGCATTGCGCTCCTCTAATAACTTCATTATTGTAGAAGATATGAGGAAGCGCGAATATCTGGGACAACTGGAGCTCATGGTTCTGTTGGCGGTGATCCGCCCGGCCAAGGATGCCTATGGCGTGCTCATCTCGCGTGAGATCGCGGCCAAGAGCGGGCGCGAAGTGGCGCTCGCGAGCGTTTATGCCGCACTCGAGCGGCTCGAGAAAAAGAGATTGGTGGTTGCCTCGCTCGGCGAACCCACGGCGGAACGGGGCGGCCGGGCACGCACCTATTTCAAACCGACCGCGGCGGGCCTCAGGGAGGCGCGTGATGCGCACGACACGCTGCTGCGGCTCTCGAGCGGCCTGCCGGCGCTGGAGGGCGACACCATATGATCGAGCGGGTGCCGCCGACATTGGCATCGTGGGTCCTGAAGCAGTGGCGCGACGCCCGCCCGCCGGCGTGCATGGGTCCCGGTCCATTGACGGGCCGCTGAGTCATGGACCTCGCCGGCATTTTCACTCTGCTGCTGGTTGCGGCCGGCATGATTCTGTTGGCCGATTGGGCCGTCTTCAAGAGGCGCCGCCTGCACGGCGCCGCCCGCGCGCTCGCGCGGGAGCCGCTGCTGGTGCAGTACGCGCGCTCATTCTTTCCGGTCGTCTTGATCGTGCTGCTGCTCCGCGCATTCGTAATCGAACCGTTCCGAATACCGTCCGCGTCGATGATGCCGGGGCTGGTCGCCGGCGATTTCATTTTCGTCAATAAATTCGCGTATGGGTTGCGGCTGCCGCTGATCAACAAGAAAATCGTGCCGATCGGCGCACCGCAGCGCGGCGACGTCATCGTGTTTCGGCTGCCGTCGGATCCATCCATTCACTTCATCAAGCGGCTGATCGGTTTGCCGGGAGATCACGTCGCAGTCAGGGATAACCGGCTCACGGTCAACGGGGAGTTGATTCCTCTGAAACCCGACGGCACCTACGCGGGAGATCATGGATTTACGGGCGCAGCGCTCGGGCTCGAGCGGATCGGCACGGCGCAACACGTCATCATGCTCGCATCCAATCGCGATGCCACCGATTTCGACGCGGTCGTGCCCCCGGGCCACTATTTCTTCATGGGGGACAATCGCAATGACAGCGAGGACAGCCGCTTCCCGATCGTGGGATTCGTTCCCGAAGGGAACCTCGTGGGCCACGCCGTTCGAATATGGTTGAACTGGCAACTGCCCGGCTGGCCGGACTGGCCGCGCATCGGCATGAAGATCCGCTGAGCGATTTTAAGGATCAATGCTCCCAGTGGCCGCTCACGCGCTGCCAATGCGAGCCCACCGATTCCCATCGATCGGGAACCCAGTGGGCGCCGCGGTGCTCGAATATGAAGTGCCCCTCCACCCAAGAATACGCATGACCGTTCCAGTCCCAGTAGCCGGGCGCCCAGACGTAGCCGTCGCGTGGCGCGGGAGCCCGTTCTTCCCGCGGCGGCGGGGGTGCGGAATCGGCGTCGACGCCGGCGGAAGCGGAAGTTCCCAGCGCGCCGGCGTTGAGGCACAGCGCGATCAATATTGCTTTGCTCATGGCGTTCATTTCCCGTCGCTCCTCTGCAGGGGATGCTCTTGACTACACCGACCTGTGTAAGTAGAACGTCAAGCATGCCGCCTGTCAAGCAAAAACTACACAGACCTGTGCAATCATGAGCCGCTGGCCTGCCAAGCAAGCCATGCAGGAGCGGATTCTGGATACGGCCGGCCGGCTGTTCTACGGGCAGGGCATCCGCGCCGTCGGCGTCGATACCATCGCCGCGGAGATCGGCATCAGCAAGCGCACGCTGTACAACTATTTTCCGTCCAAGGACGAGTTGATCGTGGCCTATCTCTCGCGCCACTTCACTCGAGTCAAGCCGTCCGATCGGCCGCTGCTCGAGCAGATTCTTCGATATTTCGATTGGCTCGAGCGCTGGTTCGCCAGCGATACCTTCCGCGGATGTCCCTTCGTCAACGCAATCGCCGAGTTGGGCGACGCAACGCATCCGGGCACCAAGATGGCCGTGGCCTACAAGGAACAGCGGCGGCTTTGGCTGCGTGACGCGCTGACTCAGTTGGACGTGCCGGATCCCGACGGTTTGGCAACGCAGGTGGCGATATTGGTGGAGGGCGCCATCATTGCGGCGCTGGTGCGCGGCGATCCCGCCATGGCCGGTGCCGCCAAGGCGGCGGCCCGGGTCCTGCTGACCGCAGCCGGCGTGCCGGATCCCGACGCGGCCGCTCAGCCCGTACGGCGCACCGGGCAAGCCCGGTCCCGCACCCCGACGCGCGCGCCGGCGCGCAAGCGGCGGCCTCGCGCCCACTAGGCTCGAAAAATCAGCTTTGCCGCTGCCAGGTCTGCGATCGGCCGAGCAGCGAAATGCCGATGAAGCCGCGCACCACCAGAACGGTTCCGTCCTTCTGCAATTGAAATTTGCAGCGATACACGGAGCCGGTGTCGGGGTCGAGCATGTCGCCTACGCCATATTCGCCGTCGCGCAATACCACGTTGCGTCAAGGATGACGCGACCCAGCGGCGGCGGGTTGCGTAAGCCCCGCTCCACCCACGATCAATTATACTGTCGCGCCGGTATTCGTGCAGTTCGGAGAGTTCGTGCGGCCGAGGTTGTCGATAACCCAAGGATCGATTCCGGTGCCCTGTCGGCGCGCGGGAGTGGCGAACGCGATGGCGGCGCCGGTACGCGGCGTTTGACGCGGCCGCTGGCAGTGCGGTGCGGCGCGTTCGGCGACATGGTGCTGCTCACCGCATTGATCCGCGTGCTGCACGCACGGTTTCAGTCTCCCGTGGACATCGTGACCTCGGGCCCCTGGAGCGGGCCGCTGCTGCGCGGACAACCGGGCGTGGGCGAGATATGGAGCCTGCGCAGCCGTAAAACGCCGTATTGGCTGAGCGCGGATCAGCGGCGCGTCGTGCGCCGCCTGCGGGCGCGCGGCGTGGGGCCGACTTGGTTCTGCGACGGCAGCGACGCGGCGCGGCCCTTGCTGGCGCGCGCCGGAATTCCCGGGGATTTCATCGTCGACGTACGCAATCACCCCCTGTTGCCCGGCGAGCATGCGACCGAGCAGTGGCGGCGGCTTGCGCAAATCACGCCGGACGCGGTCGCCGGGACGGCGGCCGCGGGTTGGCCGGCCCCCGAATCGCGCGTGGCCGAACTCGCCGCGGTGACGCCGGGGTGCCATCTCGACGTCGGCGAGCCGCAGCGCATCGATCTCGAGTTCTGGCTGCGGGCGCGGGGCCTCGACGCCACGCCCCTGATCCTGGTTCAGATCGGCAACAAACGCACGATGCGGCGCGGCCTGCGCCGGCTGGCGGTCAATAACAAGTACTGGCCGGATGATCGCTGGGCCGAGGTGTTGCGCCACGTACGCCTGCAGCATCCGCAACACGCGATCGTGCTGCTCGGCACGGGACCCGAATATGCGCTGAACCAGGAAGTTGCGGCGCTGGCGGATATTGCACGGCTGTACAACGCCGCCGACGATCTGCCCATACCCCGTCTGGTCGCGCTGCTGGCGTGCGCCGCCGGTTTGATCACCGTCGATTCGGGACCGGCGCATGCCGCTGCGGCGGTGGGTTGTCCGCTGGTGGTGCTGTTCGGCAAGGCGCTGCCGTCGCTGTACCGGCCGTGGGGTACGGCGGGGGCGGACGTGAAAGTCCTGTGCGGTCAAATCGCGGGAGAACCCGACATGCTGGGAATCGAAGCGCGCAGCGTAAACGCGGCGTGGTCCAGCTTGAAATTACGCGAGACGCGCGGCGGCGCTCACACTTTATCGAGCGGCGGTGCGCGCAGCATGTCTTGAGTCACCAGCACCACGCCGCGCCTGGTGACGAAGAAGCGCTGCTGATCGAGCGCGTGATCCTGCCCGATCTGCGTGTCGTCGGGGATCATGCAGTTTTCGTCCAGAATGCAGCGCGTGATCTTGCACCGGCGGCCGATGGTCACGCCGGGCAGCAGGACCGAGTTCTCGATGCTGCTGCTGTCTTCGATGCGCACGTCGTTCGACAGCAGCGACTCCTTCACGTAGGCGCCCGAAATGATGCAGCCGCCGGCGACCATGGAGTTGACCGCCATGCCGCGCCGGCCCTCTTCGTCCAGCACGAACTTGGCCGGCGGCTGCTGGGCCTGGTACGTCCAGATGGGCCATTGATGATCGTAAATGTTGAGTTCCGGATTGAGCGACACCAACTCCATGTTCGCTTCGTACAACGCGTCGACGTTGCCCACGTCGCGCCAATAATTCTGCGCGCGGGTTTCGACGTCATGGAAGGGATAGGCGAACACGCGCAACGGCTTGATGGCGGAAGGAATGATGTTCCTGCCGAAATCGTGGCTGCTCTTTTCGTTGACCGCGTCGTCCTTCAGCATTTTCTCCAGGCGGTCCATGCCGATCACGTAGATGCCCATGGACGCACGCGCCAGTTCCGGCTGGCCGATGATGGGATCCGGGTCGCTCGGCTTCTCGGCGAACTTGGTCACGCGATTGGTGTCGTCGGTGGTCAAGATGCCGAATTCATTGGCGCGTTCCAACGGCACGTCCACGACACCGACGGTAATGTCGGCCTCGCATTGTTCGTGATACGCGATCATTGGACCGTAATCCATCTTGTAAATATGATCGCCCGCCAATATCAGCACATGCGTCGGGTGATGGGAGCGTATGAAGTCCAGATTCTGATACACCGAGTCGGCGGTGCCGCGGTACCAATGCGGGCCGATCTGCTGCTGCGCGGGGATCAATTCCACGAATTCGCCGAGTTCGCCGCGCAGATAGCTCCAGCCGCGCTGGATGTGCTGGATCAGCGATTGTGCCTTGTACTGAGTCAACACCGCGATTTGCCGGATGCCCGAATTGACGCAATTCGACAGCACGAAGTCGATGATGCGGAACTTGCCGCCGAAAGGCGTGGCCGGCTTGCAGCGGTGCTGGGTGAGCGCTTTGAGCCGCTCGCCGCGTCCTCCCGCCATGACCACCGCCAGCGTGCCGCTCGTCAAGCGGCTGACGTAGCGTCCGGTGTTAGTACGAGCAGCGTGTCGCATACCTATCCCAAGCTTCACCGTGAGTAGTCCCTAACCAGCACCCGCCTCAACCCCAGCTTGCCGCTCTCAGCCTGCCACACTCGGCGAGCGCCTGCACCTTTTCTCGCGGCGTCGTCGATGCCTTTGCTAGACTCTGAAATATGTCGGTATTGAAGCTGTGCGTCTTGAGTTCGGAGATCTTGCCGTACGCCAAGACCGGCGGACTCGCCGATGTCGTCGGCGCCTTGATACCGAACCTCCGGTTGTTGGGACACCACGTGTATGCCTTCATGCCGCTGTACGCCGCGGTTCGGACGGCTCACCCGGAACTGCAACCCGTCCTCGGCGTGCAGCACATCCCGATCGCCATCGGCGGCACGGAATACCGCTTCTCCCTGCAAACCGCCAGTTTCCCCGGTACGGACATCGCGATATATTTCATCGAGTGTCCCCCCCTCTACGATCGGGCCGGTTTTTATACCACCGATCCGGACGAACATCGGCGCTTTCTGTTGTTCACCCGGGCAGCTCTCGAAAGCTGCAGGCGTCTGGGGATCGCGCCGGACATCTTCCATTGCAACGACTGGCATACGGCATTTCTGCCGCTGTACATCAAGACGCTGTATTCGTCCGATCCCGCGCTCGCAGCGGCGCGTTCGGTGCTGACGATTCATAACATCGGTTATCAGGGCATCATGCCGGCAGCTGCGGCGGCCGATTTGGGATTGGACGACGCTGCTGCGCATCTGGACGCCGCGGATCTGGCGAACGGGATCATCAATCCCCTGAGGACCGGCATAAAGTTCGCGGATCGAGTCAGCACCGTGAGCCCGACCTACGCGCGCGAAATCTGCGACGGGCCGCTGGGCCTGGGGTTGCAGGCAACGCTGCGGGCGCGCACCGATAGAGTGATCGGCATACTGAACGGTGTCGACTACCGGCATTGGGATCCGCGGCACGACCCCTATCTCAAGGCGCATTTCGGACCGCAGGATTTGCACGGCAAGCAGACCAACAAGGAACAGCTCATGGCGGACGCCCACCTCGGCATGGCGGTGTCGCGGCCGCTGATCGGAATGGTGACCCGGCTGGCGGAGCAGAAAGGCATCGATCTCTTGTTCGACGCATTGCCGAGGCTGTTGTCGGAGCGCGACTTCAGCTTGCTGGTGCTCGGCGCCGGGGATCCTCCGTATGTGGCATTCTTCGAGGAGCTGGCGCGGCGGTTCCCGAGCCGCGTGGCATTCCGCAACGGATACGATGAATCGCTGGCCCATTTGATCGAGGCAGGCAGCGACATTTTTCTGATGCCGTCGCGCTATGAGCCCTGCGGTCTGAATCAAATGTACAGCCTTCGCTACGGCACCATTCCGGTGGTACGCAAGACCGGCGGACTTGCGGATTCGGTGCAGCATTTCGATCCCGACAGCGGTGCCGGAACCGGATGCGTGTTCAACGACTACGATGCTCCTGCGGTGCGCTGGGCCGTCGGGACCGCGCTCGATTGGTACGGCGTCCCGAAGAGTTGGCAACAGCTGATGCAGAATGCGATGGCGCAGGACTTTTCGTGGAATCGGCAGACCGTCCAATACGATTCGCTGTACCGGGATCTGCTCGGCACCATCCGCGAACGATAGGGGACTTCGAAATCTGCCGTCACTTCCCGGCGAGCGGCACGGATCGGGGATTCAATTCGAGCAGCGCATAGCGGCGGCCGTTGGGCAGCGCATAGCCCTGCGCCATGCGCAATCCTGCCGACTGCAGCCAGGGCAACTCCGGCCGGCCGCCGGACTGCGGCGCCGAGGAGCCGCGCCGCGGCCCGAACTCATCCCTCAGCCGCTGGGCGATTGCCCCTGCCCGGCCCGGGAGTTGCACCACGACGAGACTTTGCGGCGCGGCGCCGGCAGCGGCCCTCAGACGGTCGATGGAGGCCGCATCGATCGGACCGGGTATCAGGTCCACGGAGGCCCGGGCGTACATGTCGATGATTGCCCGAGTGGTCTCGTCCGGTGCGAATAAAATCAATGGCTTGCCGGCGGCGTTGCGTTCGATCGCGCGAGCGATCGACGCCAGATCCTGCCAGGCATCGACCCGGGCGTACACCTGCGAGGCCGGCCCCACGAGCAACGCGCAATACGCCAACAACAGCGACCACAGCGCTCGCCGAATGCGATCGCGCGCCGCCGTCCACGCACGCAGCGCAAGCGACGCAGCCAAACCCAAACCGGCCGCGGATACGATGATGAATTCCGAGTGCGAACTCATCGAGTTCCAGCCGTCGGCGCCGACCATGACCAATGCCGCGAGGAACATCATCACTCCGAACAGCAACAGGATGGAGGTCGCGCGCAACGCGCGTACATCCCAATGGTCCGGGATCTCCGAGATTTCCCGCGCCCACCAGGCAAGCAGCAACGCCACGCCCGGCAGGGCCGGGGCGAAATAGATGTTGCGGGCCGTCGCTGCCATCGAGAGTATGACCAGCGGCGGCAGCGAGGCGGCGAGCGCAAAGCGCACGGGTCTATAATCATCGAACGCGGTCTTGCGCTGCCGCCATGCCCGGCGCAGGGCCGCAACGACCAACAGGGTCCAAGGAGCCAGGTACAGCGGCAGCTCGATGAGGTACTTGCCCGGAGAATTGCGATGGGCGGCCGCGTATTGCAATTCATCCGGCGCGTCGACATGCGCGAATCGTCCGACCAAATTGTTCCAAAAGAACACCTTCAAACGAGCGGCGCCGTCCGGACCCACGTACACGAACCCGATCCAGGTCAAGACCATCGCGGCTTGCAAAACCAGCCCCAGGTACAGTTCCCAGCGGAGAAGTTCGCGCCAGCGCTTCTCCCAGGCCGCAAGCGTCACCAGGGCCAACGCCGGCACCATCCAGGCGACCGCGCTCTTGCAGAGAAATCCCAACCCCAGGGCGGCGTGCATCAACAGGTAGCCGCGCAATCGTTCGCGAGTGTGGGGCGCATAGAAGCCGAGGTACGCGCCCAACAGCGCGATGCAGACGGCTGCGAGCAGCGGCGCGTCGGTCGCGAGCCAGATGGCGACCTGGTAGGCGAGCAGGAAAGTGCCGATGGCGGCCGCGCCCGCCAAGCCGGCGACGGGTCCGGCACTGCGGCGCGCCAGCAAGCCGACCCCGAGCGCCGCAATCATGGCGTACAGCAGATTGGGCAATCGCGCAGCCCAGGCTGCCGGGCCGAATAGCTTGATGGGGACGGCGGCGAGCCAGTATGTCAGCGGCGGCTTTTCGCAGAAAGCCTCGCCGGCCAGCAAAGGTACCGCTCTGTCTGCCTGCCAGCTCATGCGCCAGGAGATGTCCGCCTCGCGCGGCTCATCCGGGGTCCAGTAGCCGCGCCCCAACATGCCGACGCACCAGATCGACAGCAACGCCGCCGAGAGCAACGCGAGCGGTGCGCGGAGCCATCCGGACAACGCGGTATACTTCAGCATCTACAAAGGAGCGCGCATGGCATTCGCTGACTATACTTCACACGGCGCCGTCGCCGTGATCACCTTGAAAAATCCGCCGGTCAACGCCTTGAGTCTGGGACTGCGTACCGCCATCGCCGACGGGGTGGAACGCGCAACCGGCGATGAGTCGATTCGAGCGCTGGTGATCGTTGGGTCCGGCAGTGCATTCTGCGGCGGAGCCGATGTCAGCGAATTCGGATTGCCCGCCATGTCCGCGAGCCCGTCTTTGGCGGATTTATTCGCATTGATCGAGAGCTCGCCCAAACCGGTGGTCGCGGCGATCAACGGACTGGCGTTGGGCGGCGGGCTGGAGCTGGCCATGGCCTGTCACTACCGGGTCGCCGCGGCGTCGGCGCAGCTCGGACAGCCCGAGGTCAAGCTGGGCCTTCTGCCGGGCGCGGGCGGCACGCAGCGGCTGCCGCGGCTGGTGGGGGTCGAGCGCGCACTCAACATGATCGTGAGCGGCAATCCCGCGAGCGCGCGCGATTTGGCCAAGACCCAGCTGCTCGATTCGGCCACGGACGGCGACGTGCTGCCTGCGGCGCTCGCCTTCGCCGAGCGCGTCATCGCCGAGAAAATGCCGCTCAAGAAAGCGCGCGACATGACCATCGATCTACCGAATGCGGAGGCGTTTTTGGACTTCGCGCGCGGCGCCGTCGCTCCGCTCGCCCGGAACTACCCGGCGCCGCTCAAGTGCATCGACGCGGTCGAGGCGGCCGTGCTCAAGCCCTTCGACGAGGGAATGAAGATCGAAGGGACTCTGTTCGTCGAACTGCTGAACACTCCTGAGTCCAAAGCGCTGCGGCACGCGTTTTTTGCGATGCGCGCCGCCGCCAAGATTCCCGATGTGCCGAGCAGCACCCCGCTGCGCGCGGTCAAGTCGGTGGCCGTGATCGGCGCCGGCACGATGGGCGGCGGCATCGCAATGAATTTTGCCAATGCCGGCGTCCCGGTCACCGTGCTCGAGACGACGCAGGCGGCGCTCGACAAGGGCATGGGCACGGTAAGGAAGAATTACGAGAACACCCTGAAGAAGGGGCGGCTGACCCAGGAAGAATTCGATAAACGCGTCAAACTCATCGCCGGCACGCTGTCATACGACGATATCAAGACGGCCGATCTCGTCATCGAGGCGGTATTCGAAGATATGCAGGTCAAGAAACAGGTGTTCGAGAAGCTGGACCAAGTCGCAAAGAGCGGCGCCATCCTTGCGTCGAATACTTCGACCTTGGATTTGAACAAGATCGCGGACTTCACGCGGCGTCCGCAGGATGTGATCGGTCTGCACTTCTTCAGTCCGGCGAATGTCAGCAAGCTGCTCGAGATCGTGCGCGGCGCCAAAAGCGCCAAGGATGTCGTGGCCACCAGCATGGCCGTGTCCAAGCAGATCAAGAAGGTCGGCGTCATCTCCGGGGTGTGCGACGGGTTCATCGGCAACCGCATGATGAACGCGTACTTCCGCCAAATGGAACTGCTGCTGGATGTCGGCGCTCTGCCGCCGCAAATCGACAAGGCGATGGAGAAATTTGGCTTTGCCATGGGGCCGTTTCGAGTCAGCGATCTCGCGGGAAACGACATACTTTGGTACATACGCAAACGCATGTACGTCGAGTATCCGCACCTGGTATTTTCCAAGACGCCGGACCGCATCTGCGAGCTGGGACGATTCGGTCAAAAGACCGGCGCCGGCTGGTACGACTACAAGCCCGGCGACCGCGCGCCGATTGCATCCGATCTCGTCAACAAGATCGTGCTCGAGGAGTCGGCCCGCTCAAGGATCCCGCGGCGCAAAGTCAGCGACGAGGAGATCGTGCAGCGCGCCCTGTATTCCTTGATCAACGAAGGCGCCCGCATCCTCGAGGAGAAGATCGCACTGCGCGCGTCGGACATCGACGTCGTGTATTTGACGGGATATGGATTTCCCGATTTTCGCGGCGGCCCTCTCTTCTATGCGGATACGGTCGGGCTGCCCAACATCCTGCGCACCATGCGCGAATTTGCGCGGGGCTACCAGCCGGACGCCTGGCAGCCGGCGCCCTTGCTCGAGCAACTCGCCTCGGAAGGCAAAACCTTCGCTAGCTGGGGAAATCAGTCATGACGGACGCCGTAATCGTCGCTACCGCCCGGACCGGGCTCGCTAAATCATGGCGCGGAGCGTTCAACATGACGCACCCCGTGACCTTCACCGGCCACGTCTTGCAGCACGCCATGCAGCGGGCGCGGCTCGATCCCAAGGAAGTCGAGGACGTCATCGTCGGCGGAACCTTCATGGAAGGCGCCGCGGGAATGAACGTGGCGCGGCAGGTGGCACTGCGCGCCGGCTGCCCGGTCACGACGGCCGGCCTCACCGTGAATCGCTTTTGCTCCACCGGCCTGCAAACCATCGCGCTTGCGGCGCAGCGAATCATTGCCGGCGAGGGCGAGATTTATGCGGCCGGCGGCTTGGAGTCGATCTCCTGCATTCAAAATCAAGCCAATCTGCGCATGCTCAAAGAGCGCTGGTTGGTGCAGCACAAGCCCGAAATCTATTGGAACATGCTGCAGACCGCGGAAAATGTGGCCAAGCGATACGACATTTCGCGGCAGCTGCAGGATGAATACGGCGTACAGAGTCAGCTGCGTGCGGCCGCCGCCGCCCAGGCCGGCCGGTTCGACCACGAAATCGTACCCATGACCACGGTGATGGCGGTGGCCGACAAGGGCTCGGGCACCATCGGCACCCAGGAGGTCACGATCAGCGCCGACGAGGGCATTCGCCCCGATACCACCTACGAGGGCGTGTCGAAGATCCGCGCGGCTTTGCCGGGCGGCGTGATCGCGGCGGGCAATTCGAGCCAGTTCTCCGACGGCGCGTCGGTGTGCATCGTCATGGACGCGAAGCGCGCCGAGAAAAAGGGCTTGAGCGCGCTCGGCATCTTCCGCGGCTTTCAAGTCGCAGGCTGCGAGCCGGATGAAATGGGAATCGGTCCGGTCTTCGCCGTGCCCAAACTCCTGGCCAAGGCCGGATTGCGCATCGAGGACATCGGCCTCTGGGAATTGAACGAGGCCTTCGCGGTACAGGTCATCTACTGCCGCGATCGGCTCGGGATCCCCGCCGAGCGTCTCAATGTCGATGGCGGCGCCATCGCCGTCGGGCACCCCTACGGCGTCTCGGGCTCACGTCTCGTCGGCCATGCACTGATCGAAGGCAAACGGCGCGGCGTCAAGTATGTCGTGGCGACGATGTGCATCGGTGGCGGCATGGGTGCGGCCGGTTTGTTCGAAGTGGCCTGAAGATCATGCCGACCGCGAAAGGCGTCGGCAGAATCATCGGCGTGCTCTTGCTGATGCAGATGATCGGAAGCGGGGTGGTGAACTTCGTCCTGCTGGAGCCGGCGTTTGCCCCGCCGGGCTTCCTGGTGAATGCCGCGGGGCATTCCTTCGAGTTCGGTCTGTCCGCATTCCTCGGCCTTGCGATCGGCATGATTTTCGTCGGCATCGCAATCGCGGCCTTTCAAGTCTTCCGCGCATACAGCCACCCGATGGCGCTGTGGTTTGTCGCACTCGCGGTGGTGGGCTGTTCGTTGACCGCGGTGGAGAACATCAACGTGATGTCCCTGCTGTCGTTGAGCCAGGCGTACTCCCGGGCCAATGTCGCCGACCAAGGTCTATTCGAGGCGCTTCGGACCGTGGTCGCGTCGGCGCGCAACTGGACGCATTACATTGCCTTGATCGTCGCGGGCTGCACGCTCCTCGTGTTCTACGGCGTGCTATTCAGATTCGCGCTGGTTCCGCGCGCATTGGCTGCGTTCGGGTTGGCGGCGGTCTTATTGCAAATCACCGCGGTCGCAATGCCGCTTTTCGGATACGCCATCGTGTTCCCCATGCTCATGCCGCTGGGTTTGGTTCAACTCGCGCTGGCGCTGTGGTTGATTGCGAAGGGATTACCCGCCTCGAACAAAGTGGCATGAACAGGCCGCCGGGTGGGCCGGGGGGAGATTTGATGACCATCACCCGTGTTCGATGTGGTTGCGGTGTCGTCGAGGTGCAGTTGACGGGCGAACCCATGGCGCAGTACGTCTGCCATTGCGACGACTGCCAAGCCGTTCACGGCAAAGCCTATCCTGTCGCCCTTTACCCAGCATTCGCGGTCGCCGTAACGCGCGGCGAGACTGCTGCTCTAACTTTGAAGACATCTCCTCGTACCAAGTGTAGCCGCTGCGGGACTTACCTCTTTGCCGAAGTACCGGGATATCCGTTTCGCGGTGTAAATGGCGATCTCCTAACCGAGGGACGGTTCAATCCTGAATTTCATGTTCAATGCCGGTATGCCGCAGATCGGATAGTTGATGACCTGCCACACTACAAAGACAAGCCTGCGAAATTCCGTGGTTCAGGGGAGCTAATGTCGTGGTAGGAGTGGCTTGCGATTGCTGTTTTAGGTTGTCTAGTGGATGTTCCTCGTCCTCCCTTTTGAGCTTAGCGCGCCTCCTATATATCCGCCTCTATCATCACTAGGATATAATTTTGAGTGCATCACACCATCGAAGTCCACGTGAAGGACATCGCGGTCTGCCCGGGCGTCCGCCGAAGCCATCGATCGCGGTTGTGATAACGTTTATTGCAATTGGGTCAAAATCCTAAACAACGTGACTTGGTCGAACGTTCGGGCGGACTCGTGTCGGTGCGCATTACACTCCTCTTGGCCGCATCGGCTTGCCTCGCCGCCGCGGTGCTGGTGCATCTATCGGCGCTCGAGGGCCGCCTGCTGCGCGCGGACCCCAATGTGGTTCCGGGCAATGCGGCTCTGATGGGTTTTGCCCTGGGCCGCGGCGAGGGGCTGTTCGAGGCGCATTGCGCCGCCTGTCACGGGACCGGAGGACAGGGAGATCCGGGGCGCGGCATACCCACGCTGAGCGACGGCGATTGGCTGTACGGGACGGGATCGGTGAGCGATATCGAACAAGTCGTCAAGTATGGAATCCGCTCCTACCATCCGAAGTCCTGGAACTTGGCCATCATGCCGGCCTATGCGACGCCGCAGCCGAGCGCACGGGATGGGAAGATTCCGCCGTTGTCGCCGGCCAACATCCGCGACCTGGTCGAATTCCTGATTCGTGAGCAGGGGCGCGGCGCCGGCGGCGCGGCAGCGGTCCGCGGCGCCGCATTGTTCGCGGGCGCCGGCGGCTGCTTTGACTGTCATGCGGCGGACGCGAAGGGGGATTCGGCCATCGGCGCGCCGAATTTGACGGATGGAATCACACTCTACGGCGACGGCAGCCGCGAGTCGCTGTGGATGTCCATCGCCTATGGCCGGCACGGCCTGTGTCCGGCCTGGGTGGGACGCATCAGCCCGGCGGGAATGCGCGAGGTGGCGCTGTTCGTGTACTCGCTGTCGCATGCGCACGGGCCGGCCGCGGGCGCCGTGTCCAGAGCTGCGGCGTCGGGGGCCGAATGATGAGCAGCCGGCGATCCTTCGTCCTCATGAGCGGCGGCGCGCTGGCGGGCCTGTTGATGGCGGGTTACTCGCTGTTCACGGCGCGCGGCACTTCCACCTTGATCGTGCCGCCCGACGACGTGGCGCTGGTCAACCAGCAGCCGATTTCGCGCAGCGATTACCTGCAGCAACTGCAGACACTGTATGGGGTGGATCTGCCGCACGCGACCGCCGCGCAGCGGCGAAAAGTGCTGGACGACATGATTCGCGAGGAACTGTTCGTGCAGAGGGGCAAGGAGCTGGACGTCGCGTCCACGGACCCGGACGTGCGCGCCGCAATGGTCAACGCGGTCGAGCTGGAAATCGCCGCCGACGCGATCACCGCGCAGCCGAGCGAGGCGCAGCTGCGCGCCTATTACGCGCTGCATCGCGCGCGGTATGCGAGCGAGGGCATCATGACGCTGCGCGACTATGTATTTCCCGCGAGTGGATCGGCCGCAGCGGCGGAAGCGGCCGAGACGCTCAAGTCCGCGCCTGCGACCCCGGCTCTCCTGGCACGGTGGCAGGCGCGGGACTCCGGCAAGGTCTCCGACGAGGAATTCTATTTTGCCGCCAAGATTCATTTGGGAGAATCGCTGTTCGAGGCGGCTCGCGGCCTGCCCGATGGCGGGGTCTCGGCTCCCATCGTGCGCGCGGACGCCATCCACGTTCTCTATATGGTCAAGAACGAGAAACCGGTTCCCTTCGATTTCGCGGCGGCTCGCGATCGAGTCCTGACCGACTTTCGCAATGAGGCGATCGGGCATCTGCGCAGCGGCGACGAGGTGTTTCTGCGCAAGCGCGCGAATGTCGTGATCGCCGACGACGTGCGCTAGTGCCGCCGCCACGGGAACCAAGACCGCCTGCGGTCAAACGCATTCGTGGGCTGATGCCTCGGCGCCTGGGGTGGGTCCTGCTCGCGACCATCGTCGCCGCGTCCGCCGCCGGTGCCCACACCCGCAGCCAGTCCCACTCCGTGTGGGAGATCAGGGGCGCCGAGGTCGATCTGGTGATGACCATTCCGGTCATCGAGGCCGATCGCCTGTCGAGCGATCAGAGTGCGCCTTCCGACGATCGCCTGAAAGCCTATCTCGCCGAGCGCGTCTACCCCTTGGCCGGCGGCAAGCGCTGCGAGACGGTGCCGCCGATCGACACCCTGTCTGCCGCCGCGGGCTTTCGCAAATACGATCTCACGTTCAAGTGCGCCGCACCGAACGACATGCAGATCCATTCGGCGGCGTTCTTCGATCTGATCCCGAGCCACACCCACTTCGCGCAGGTGCAAAACGCGCTGACCGGCGAGTTCATCGAGCAGCTGATCACCGTCGAACATCAGACGGTGGATGTGACGGGAGGCGAGGGGAGCCGTCTGAAGAGCGCGCGCTTCACCGAGTTCATCCGCATGGGGATGATGCATATCTTTACCGGCGTCGATCACATGTCCTTTCTGCTGGGACTGGTGCTGATATCACGGCGGCTGCGCGATCTGGTGTTCGTGGTCACCGGATTCACCCTGGGACACAGCCTGACGCTGGCGCTGGCGGTGACCGGGGTGCTGCGTCCGCACGCGGAATACATCGATGCCTTGGTGGCGCTCACCATCGCGCTGATCGGCGCGGAGAACATCGTGGTTCAGACGCAGCGGCCCACGCCGGTGGCGCTGGCGGTCGGCGGGTCGCTCGCGTTCATGGCCTTGCTGGAATGGCTGGGTTTTGGCGGGCTGCCCAGCCTGCTGTTGCTCGGCGCGGGCCTGTTCACCGCCAACTATCTGATGATTTCCGGCAGATTGCGCGATGCCGGGCGCCTGCGGATCCTGATCACCTTGGTGTTCGGCTTGATCCATGGTTTTGGATTTGCCGCCGACCTGCTCGAGCTGCAGCTTCCCCCCGAGCGCCTGGCCGAGCTCTTGGTGGGCTTCAATGTCGGCGTGGAGATGGGCCAGCTGATCCTGGTCGTCGGAGCGACGCTGCTGGTCGCGATACTGGCGAAGACCAAATTCGCTCTCCCGCGGCCCCTGGTCGTCGATGTGGCCTCGTCTTTTCTGGTGGCCTTGGGCGTATTTTGGTTCGTCAGCCGAAGTTACGCATGACGACGTCCGCCTGCGGCTCATCGCGAAGGCCGGCGCGCGCGCAAACGCCGTTCTTCGAGAGCGGCGCGATCGCGGCCGCAGCGCTCTGCGCGCTCGCAGTCTGGGGCGGGGCGCGCGCCGCACCGGCCACGTCGGTAGATGGCGGGGCTTTGCAGGATATCGTGGTGACGGCGGAGCGGCTCAAGCTGATCGGCATCGCCAGCACGGCCAGCGAGGGCGTGGTGGTCGATGCCGAATTGGCGCTCGTCCCCGCGTACCGGCCGGGCCAATTGCTGGAGACCGTGCCGGGGCTCGATGTGACATCGCACAGCGGGGAGGGCAAGGCCAATCAATACCTCATGCGCGGCTATAACCTGGATCACGGCACCGACCTCGCGATCTACGTCGACGAGATGCCCGTCAACGAGCCCACGCATGCTCATGGCCAGGGTTACTCGGACGTGAACTTCTTGATTCCGGAATTGGCGACGAATATTCGCTACAGCAAGGGCACCTATCATGCCGGCGAAGGCGATTTCGCGTCGGTGGGCGCCGTGCATCTGAATTATCTGAACGCGCTCGACGATCAGATCGCGCTCACTGCCGGCACCCTGGGGTTCCAGCGTCTCTTTGCCGCAGGATCGCCGGCGCTGGGCGCGGGCCGTCTGCTCGGCGCCCTCGAACTGCAGCACTACGATGGTCCTTGGGACCATCCCGACGATCAGCGCAAGATCAACGCCGTGCTGCGCTACAGCGGCGGCGATGATCATGATGGCTATTCGCTGACCGGGATGTTTTATCACGGACTCTGGAACAGCACGACCGACCAGCCGGCGCGCGCCCTGTCTGAAGGGTTGATCGGCCGCTTCGGCTCGCTCGACCCGTCGGACGGCGGCCAGGCAGAACGCGCGAGCGTGTCGGCGCGATGGTTTGCCGGGATCGGCGGGGGACAACTCGCCGTCAATGGATATGTGATCGATAACCAATTGACGCTGTGGAATGACTTTACCCACTCTCTGGCGGACCCCCTCAACGGCGATCAGGAGGCGCAGCGCGAGAATCGAATCACGGTCGGCGGCGGCGCCGGCTTCACCCGCACCGATGAGCTCGCCGGATGGCGCAACGACTGGTCGGCGGGCGTGTCCACGCGCTGGGACTTCAACGACGTGTCGCGCGTGCCGACCCGGAGTCGCGTGACCTTGCCTGCCGGCGCTGATCCGCTCGAGGTATTCGAGAAAGACCACGTGCGCCTGAGCGACGTCGCCGCGTATGTGCAGATGACCACGCATTGGCGGCCGTGGCTGCGCACCGTCGTGGGGTTGCGCGAGGACGGCATTCAAGGCAGCGACAGCGGCACCAACTGGGGCGAGGCAAGCGCCTCCTTGTTCCAGCCCAAGGCGAGCCTCATCGTGACGCCGCTGGCCACGACGGAATTGTATCTGAGCGCCGGGCGTGGATTTCACAGCGACGATCTGCGCGGCGTCAATCAGGCGGCGCTCACCGGCGTCGCGGGGGCACCGCTCATCGCGCGCCAGGACGGAGCGGAGATCGGTATACGCCAGCAAGTGGGCCGCCGGCTTGCGATCACCCTGGCGCTGTTCACCTTGGACGCTCAGTCGGAGACGACTTACGACCCCGACGTAGGGCAGGACTCCGCGGGACCGGCCAGCCGGCGGCGCGGATTCGAGCTCAATGTCACCTACCAGGCGGCGGCGTGGCTCGAGTTCTACGCCAGCTACTCGGCGGATCATGCGCGCTTCAAGACGCCGTTCGACGATGGTACGGGGCATGTGGGCGAGTACCTGCCGAACGCACCGTTCGCGACCGGATCGTTCGCCGCCTACGTCAAGGAATTAGGTCCCTGGAGCGGCGGTTTGCAATACCGGTACCTCGGCGCCTATCCTCTGTCCGCGGATGGCGCCGTTCGCGGGTCCGGTTATGGCGAGTGGAACGGCGATGTTCGCTACGCATTCGCGGGCGGCTGGAAGCTCGCGCTCGGCGTCTACAACATCACGAACACAAAGGCCAACGCCGCGGAGTTCTGGTATGTCGATCGCCTTCCCGGCGAGCCGGCCGCGGGCGTGGCGGACATTCACCTTCACCCGCTCGAGCCCGCTTCGGCGCGCTTGACGGTGTCGAAGAACTTTTGAGGGCGCGGGGAAGCGACGAGGGGAGAATCATGGCTCGGATCCTGCTGGTCGAAGACGACCCTGCGCTGTCGCGCGGAATCATTGCCCTTCTCAAAGCCGCCGGCCACGCCGCCGACAGCGCCAAGGACGGCGAGACTGCGCTCTTCTTGGCGGAGGCAGAACCCTGCAGCCTCTTCATACTGGATATCGGTTTGCCCGACATATCCGGATTCGAGGTGCTGAAACGGCTGCGCGCGCGGGGCTGCAAGACACCCATCTTAGTATTGACCGCCCGGGACCACGTCACCGATCGGGTGAAGGGCCTCGATCTCGGCGCGGACGACTACCTGTTGAAGCCCTTTGACGCCGGCGAATTGGGCGCGCGCGTCCGGGCGCTGCTGCGCCGCGACCATGGCGATCCCTGCCCGGTTCTGGTCATCGGCAATCTCACCATCGACCGTGCCCGCGCCACGGCCGAGGTCTCGGGACGGCCCCTGCAATTGCGGCGACGGGAATGGGCGGTGCTCGATCGGTTGACGGCCAAGGCCGGCGAGGTCGTTTCCAAGGAGCGGTTGATCGCCGAGGTGTTCAGCTACGATGATGCCGTGGCACCCAATGCCCTCGAAGTGCATATCGCGCGGCTGCGCCGCAAGCTCGAACCGGACGGGCCGGCGATCCGGACGATGAGAGGGCTCGGATACATGCTCAAGGCTTCGTGATCCCCACGGGTGCCGCCGCCGCGGCAACCGGGTGATCGGACCGAATGTTCAAGTCGTCGATAACAAAATTCCTGATTGCCTCATTGGGCATCTTGATGACCGGTCTGTTTGTCGCCGTGCTGATCCTCGCCGTCCAGGCGTGGAGCAATTTCGCATTGGCCGGCCGCATTGCCCGCCTGACCAGCACCGACCACACGCTGTTCAACGCCCTGGTTACCGTTCGCGCCCAGATTCCAAAAGACAGCACCGCGCTGATCGCGCAGGACGACCCTCGGCTCGTCATGCAAGCCACGCACCGGGAAGCGTCCCTGACGGTGACGGCGGCACTCGAGGCGTTGCACGCCACCGATATCGCCGATCGCGCCCAATTCGTCGCTGCCATTGAAGCCGCCTGGAAGAAAACGGAAGCGTTGCAATTCACGATTGAGGCGCAGGCTTCCCGCGCCCGCCCCGAACGGGATCTGCATGCCATCGACGACTGGCGCGAGGCGGTTCACGGAATGACCGACACGCTCAGCACCGCCTCGGCCGCCGTCGGCAACGCCGTGAGGATGGGCGACCCGATCATTGCCGAGATGGTGCAGATTCGCCGCACCGCCTGGATCATCCGCGATCGCTATGGTCTGCAATGCTCGATGTTGCGGCCCAACGTCGACAGGAGCCTGCCCCTGGATGGCAGGCAGCTCGACCTTTGGCGCGGAGATCGCGCCATCTACACCGCCGCCTGGCACACCCTCGATGAATTTCTGTTGCGGCCGGGCGTGTCGACCGCTTTGCGCAAACGCATCGACGTCGCACGCACGGAAACCAAACAGGCACAGATCCGGGTGGATTCGATCGTCGACCGATTCGACGGCGCGGGCAAGCCGGCCATCGGCAGCGCCGAATGGACGGCCCTCTGCGACGGCCCGTTCGACTCGATACTCGCCATCGCCCAACAGGCCCAGGACGAAGCCAACGGCCATGCCGAGGCCATCCGCGCCTCCGCGTTCCGGACGCTGCTCGTCGCGGGCCTGGACCTGACCTCGGTGGTCGCGTTCGGCGTTTTTGCCGTCGTGCATGTCCAACGCCGGCTGGCCCGTCCGATGAAGATCCTGATCGGCGCCATCGCCCGCCTGAGCCGCCGTGAATTCGATGAAGCGGTGCCCACGACCGAAAGTCCCGACGAGCTCGGCAGCATGGCGCAGGCGCTCGAGACGCTGCGTACCAGCGCGCTCGAAGCCGAGCGCCTGCAGCTGGCGATGAGCCGGTTCACGGCCGATGCCTCCCACCAAATGCGCACCCCGCTCACCATCCTGCGCACGCATATCTCGGTTCTCGCCGGCCTCATCCCGGCGAACGACGCGGCCTTTTCTTCGCTCAAGGACATCCAGGAGGCGGCCGATCGCCTGCAGCGGCTGCTCATTCAGCTGCTGAAACTGGCGCGCGCCGACGGCGGTCGATCGCCCGACAGGGAGTTGGCAACGATCGATTTGCGCGAAGTCATTCAGGAGATCGCGGCGAATCACGTGCCGCAGGCGCTGGAGGCTTCGATCGACCTGCATTTCGAGGCGGAACAACGCACGTTCCCGACGCAAGCCAACCCGATCATGATCAACGAGATTTTTGCCAATCTCATCGACAACGCGATCCGCTACAACGAGGCCGGCGGCAGCGTGGTCGTCAGACTCTTCGACGACGAGGGCAGGCAGGTGGTCGATGTCGAAGATGACGGTCCCGGGATTCCCGATGTTGAGCGTGAGAAGGTGTTCACGCGATTTTATCGGCTCAACCGCGATCAGAGCCGGGTCGGCAGCGGACTGGGACTGGCCATCGTCCAGTCCCTCGCCGCGACCCTGAATGCCGAGGTCAGGATGAGCAGCGGAGCCGGCGGCCGCGGACTGCGGGTCCGCGTCTCATTCATCTGACCTCGATCGTGCCGTAGGCATATTTCCAGCCGTTTGACCCGCTGACAGCTTCTTGAAAGCTGAGGACGCCCATGATGGTGCGCCTGATGCCGCGGCGAGGAATGCCGGGAGCGTCAGACGCTGCAATAACTATTATGGGGAG
>Ga0307470_10000127_pt1 | contig 52440 bp, 101 predicted proteins | sample atmos_gasesAM3C__FD_204565 | JGI IMG/M metagenome (GOLD analysis project Ga0307470, IMG submission 204565) | Hardwood forest soil microbial communities from Morgan-Monroe State Forest, Indiana, United States - atmos_gasesAM3C_05 | ecosystem: Environmental > Terrestrial > Soil > Temperate... | reverse complement strand
CTCTCGATGCCGGCCGTGGCTCCAGGTTTGGAAGCTTCCATTCTCGCAAGAGCTGACGCCGTGGCCGCCATAGCTATAATAATGGCACGTTCCAGCAAAGGCTGTGCTCGCAAACAATAAGGCTAAGATAAGGCTAAGCTGTAGCAGTCTGGCGATCGGCGCCCGCAAAAGTTCCATACCCATCGAAATATGCGGCTCCTCGGCTATGTTCACTCGATTTCAAAACATGGTTCACAGTATTATTCGCTATCATCTTGCCGTCAAGATAGACAGGGGTATGAATGTTAGCCTGGACAGTTTGCTGGCCTTTATATGGAGCGGCGCTTGGCCTGCGAACGTGCCGCAAACCATGCCAAATATTGGAACTAAATCCGCCAGCGCGCTCGACATGTCTCCTGACAAAAGCGATCTGCGCGCCTACCGTCGATTGGTCCGCGAGGTTCAGACCGGTCTCATGCTCGAATAAGTATCCTTGCGAGCCGGGGCCGCCGCGGTGCAATTGGAACGGTCCGAAGCTACTCCCGCCATCGCCGACATAACCACTTGCGCCCTCTTTCGAATAGGTCAGCAAAGCCGCATTAAGATAAGGCGAGCCGGCGAATCCCTTGCGGATGGCGTCTGAGTATCCTCCCACAGGATTACGGATATTCATTAATCCTGCGCCGGCGGTCCAATCACCACCACCACCAAGGCTTGTCTTCAGCAGGCCACCTAATGAGGTGATCCACTTCAACATTCCAGCTCCAGCCTCTTTAAGCCAATCCCAAAATCCAGTGATCGCTCCTTTAACAGTATCGAAACCTTTCGTTATCTCGTCCCAATTGAGCGCCACAAGCGCACCCAACGCGGCGATCAGCGCACCAAGTACTCCGCCGACGGCCGCGCCAGCCGGTCCGCCTATAGCTCCGCCAATAAGTGCACCTATGCCGCCAACAAGAGAAGCAGAGCCAAGTTCCGTGAGTGCCCTCGCCAGCCCAGTCAAGTAGCCGAAACCTGAAATCTTATTCATAGCATCAGCAAGTCCGGTGAGAGCCTTAATCGCCGGATTAACAAGTGGCCCACCTAGCTTCGTCAAAAGGGCGTCCCACGCTGCGGTAAAGCGGTTCATGGCGGCGTAGGGATCGTTCTTGACCAAAAAGTCGGCCGCGCCAAGTCCCATAGTTTGGCCTATGAGCGCGGCGTCTTTCTCAAAACGCTGTGGCTGCAGGGTCATAATCGCCGCCGACTGTGCAGCTGTACGTTGGCTAATCAAATCCCCTATAGCGCCGATGACCTTAGCATTATCTGGGGTAATATCAGGGCCTAACTTCGCACGCAGTGCAGGCGCCAGAACTTCCTGAGCCCATTTGTACGGATCTTTAACCAGTAAGTCGCTTTTTTCGATAGCACCATAATGGAAGCCTTTGATTTCTCCCTTCTTATTATAAACTATCTTGCTTGGATCTGTGAGTAGGCCGTATTCATCCAATGCTTGGACGGAACCAAGTGGAGTGTGACCCTGCGCAATATTTCGGAACAAGGACATCAGTCCCGTGCCAGCCTGCATTCCCCTTTGTTCTTGGATTAACGTAGGCAACCACTTTGCGACAAATTCTGGTGTCCATCCCTGCGTCGCCACACGTCCATATTGCGCTGCAGCAAGGAAGCCCTCGGGAGTTAATTTTCCGCCAGTAGCAATAATTGCCTTCGTCTCTGCCTCGAATAAATTGCGGAAGTCTTCATTTGTTTTCAGGCCTCTCAGTTCACCTGAACGTGCAGCGGCATAAAGAGATTCTTTAGCCTTGTCGCCGGTGCCTTCCTTAAACGCATTGAGTACTACACGCATCTGCTCTAGAGGCTCGGCGAAAGCAAGCGCATGCTTCATGCCGCCAAGCGGAAAAGCTATTTCACGTATATCACTAAGTGCTTCCGCATATTTCACGCCATATTTTTGTTGCATCTCCAAGGCTTTGGCGGTTGCCTGTGCCTGTTCCGCCACTGAGTATCCGGAAGCAGCAAGCTGATTCTGAACATGCAGAAGCTTCGATGCGTGCTCCGTCGCCTTAACCAGGCCGCCTATAATCCCGCCCCCGGCAACAGCTGCCGCACCTCCGAATACAAGAGCCGCCTTCTTGCCAAGGCTCTCGAAGCCCTTCTCCAGCTGACCGACCTCTGTTATCATCCTTATGAGAGCCGGGCTCACCATGTTTTTAAGGTTAATTGCGGCTTCGATCTCGTAAACGCTAGCCATTGGCAACCCTTGACAATCGGTTAAGTGGTGCTTATATACACCATATGACTAAAAACCCGAGACTTTCGATAACATTCACCAAGCGACAGCTTGTCTTTATAGAGCGGGAGGCTGACAGGCTTGGAATTACGATTGCGGAAACCGTTCGACGCATCGTGGATTTCCATATCGAGCGGAAGGAAAAATCAAAATGAAAACGTTTATCGCAATCATGCTATGCTTGGCTATCTTGCCGAGCGGTGCTTACGCCAAACAAGGTGACTCTGATAAGATCATGCTGGATGCTATTGCAGGTATAGAATTTGCGAACCGGGCATCTGCGATGTGCCTTGATTTTAAGTCTCCGATAGATCTTGAAGCCGGGGAACTATTCATCAACCACATGGAAAATGTAATCGGTCATAAGCAGGTCTCTGCAAAAATCAAGAAAGTTGATAGCCTTGTATCCAAACTCAACACAATCGGCGGCAGAGATGCCTTTTGCGCTTTTGCAAAACACGTCCAAGAAGAGAGTACAGATTGATGCGTTTCTGGTTGAGCGTGCCGTTCCTGCGCCGGACGAGAATAGGCATCAGTGTTTCGGACCAAGAAATAGCCCGCGCATTTCAGGCTAAGAAAGAACGAATAACTGCAAGAGGAATCCGCCTAGATAAGCTTGGCGATGATCTGAATATCGAACGTTATTGGGGGGAGCCTGATGCTGATTTTCGTAATAGAGTTCAATTAGCTGCAGAGCAGAAGAAGCGTGCGATAGAAGATGCCGTGCTCGACGCAAAATCGAAAGTAATCGCCGATCGATGGACACCGTGGGTCGTATTTGTCATATGGGTGATAATTTTGTATGCAATTTGGCGGATGATCCTATGGCTATTTTCTTAGGGCGCCGATACCTAGCATACCAAGGAATCTTAGATAAAGAGAACGCCTTAGCTCTTCATGTACTTCATGCTCCTTCGCACGAGCCGCGCCTCCGAGAAATGACCTAGGCGGAATGCGGCTGGTTCCAAGCTCCTGATAGACCGCAATTAGGCTATTTGATCCGACATAACAAGCATGCTCGTGCTCCTTAACGGTATGGGAAATCGAATCTCGAAGATCACCTTCGCGCAGCAAGGGCTCATTGGCCGGGTAGCCGCGCCTTTCCCGTTCCACTTGGGTTGACTCCGCAAGCTGCGGCCAGCCGTAGTCGTAAGTCCCAATAACGCGCTTGGCTTCTTTCTCGACGATCTTGCCAGCCCCCTCGAGCGCCTCATGCTCCCACAGAAGATAGCCGGCTTCAAACCCTGCCAAGGAAGCTGCAAATTCCCCTAAGCTATGGGCCACGCTCATCCGCCTCCAACCACCTGAGACCGCGCCAATCGAATTGACCGCCCTCGAATTCCCCCATAATAACAGTCCAAGCTATGACATCAATATTCATGCCGCATTCAACCATAGCCCACGCAACGTCAAATGGGACACCGCCCTTAATCAAGCCGAGTGCCTGACGGGTCGCGGTGTCCTCACTACGTTTTTTGCTTCTTCAATCACATCGGCTGGAGGCTCATCATGCGTCATGAGTTTCGAAAACCCAGTTGCAGCGGCTTCAATACCCTCATCATCAAGCCGATCGAGAATAGCATCCAACTCTTCACGGTTTTTAGGAAATGGTATCGGATTGTCATTAATCTCTCGCACATGCGCAGCAAGAATCAGGCGCCAGTTGCGAGGGATTGATGATTCCTTTCCGGCATCAGGATTTGTAACTTCCTGTCCGGTCTCTGGGTCAATAATGGTTCCGGGAGCCTCAACTTTCGTCACGCCCTGCAAGTCAGAAGTAAACCCCTGAATCCTTTCCATCTGCGACTGTTTTAGCCGCTGAACGCTGATGATGCGGCCCCATTTGTCGGAAACTTTTTCCTTTTGCTGATAGCGGGCTGCGCGCGCTAGAATTTCGTCGCTCTTTGTTTCAATCATGCAATCTGTACTCTATCAGAAGCAGCTCCCATAATGGTCATCACAACTGCCTTTTTACGATCGACGTCACCGTGTTCAGTAATGCGGAACACGAATTTTGTGTATTGGTAGTTAGATTTTGTCCCATCAGGATTGGTAATCGTCTCGTTAAGGTAGCCGGGCTTCAGCGCAATTCCTGCATTGAATTTCTTATCAAGATCAATCATGAAATTCTCGAGCGCCGGACTCGTGCGCGTGATAGTCATAGAAATCGACCAGCCATTAGGCACATAGTCAAACCGCGGAACGGCGTTATATGGATCACTTTGGATAGTAGTGTAATGAGGGGTAATCTTCACATTCTGAACATCACCAAGATCGACGGTCGACGCAGTATTCCCATCATAATAGATGAACGAATAATCGACGCCAGCGCCCATGTTGTTGGCGGACATTTACAGCTCCTAAATAAATTACGTGGGAATGAATGAAGTGGATTAAAACTGAGCGGGCGATGGCGGAGTTGATTGCACTGTGACCGTAACAATTCCCGCGGGACCGCCAGCAAGCTTCACAACGATGTACCGAATGACATTCAAGAAAGCGACAGTCCAATAGATGAACAGATATCCTCTGGCCTGTAGATTAGGCGGGTTGTTGTTGAGATCACACTGAACAGCCCACCCGTCGATCATTCCTAGGCCGCTACTGCCTGATTCCGGAGCGGCAAGTTGCGCCGACAGCCCGTCGAACAGCGCCTTCGCTCTGGCGCGGGTTGGATCAGTTGGACTTGTAGATTGAAGCTGGCCAACAAGCGCGCCAACCGCAGTTGATTGAGCGGTAGCTGCAAGGAAATTGATCATTGTCGAATATTCAACACCGTTCGCCGCAGTATTTGAAGAAGTGTTGCGGCCAGTCATAAAGGTGAAATAATTACCGCCCAATGTTGTCGGTGGACCAACGATTATGTCAACGCCTCCAAGTTCCGCAACCGACAACTCTTGATTAGAATATGTCTGACTTGTATTAGACCGCTGCGTCGCAACGATTCCTCGTAGAACCTTATTAAGTGGTGATTGCTCAGGCGATTGATTGCCGATAATTCCAAGGCCGAACGCTGAAGGATTTATAAGGCGGGCTATTTGATTCTGAGTATCATTGAATGTCGGATAATCGCCAACAATTAGCCAACTCGAGAAGCTGTCTATGCCACCCGTGACGCGAGTTGCGACGGCACTAGGAATTGTATCACCTGAAACAGTTCCATGAACTGCCAGCATATTTTCAGACAGCGCAAAGCTATCAATCACCGCATATTTGGTAGCGTCGGTAAGGTCGCAACATGTGAAAGCGCGAGCGCCAGAGCTACGCAGAGCATACATTCCCTTTCTGGGCGAAGTGTCCTGACCAATAAGAGTTGCATCTGTAACTCCTGTAGCTCCATCCGTTCCGCCAGCAAGAGTAACAGGGCTGCCAAGGGTCGGCGCTGAAACTCCGGCACCGGCCGACGCTGTGACAATCGCAGAAGGACCGCGCTGCGAATTTCCATTATTAATTGCCGCAGCGGCGTTAACCCAAAAAGCGTTACCGGCACCCACTATGTTGTTGAATTGCTCCGGAGCGCGGCCAGGCATAGACACAATCAACATGGTCGAATTAGCGGCCGTACCAGAGACCATGTTGTATTGAATGCCGTTGCCAAGCGCACCGGTATATTTCGCGGTGACAGTTAGACATGTGGATTGTATCACCACAGATGCAGCGACGTCGGTGCCGTCAGTCACCCGAATGCAATTGTATCCGATCGCGCCGCCGACTTGAGAAGAAGCCCAAATATACGAGGCAATGTCATATTTGTAGCCTAGCGCACCTCGACTCGTCGGAACGCCAATCGCGAATGCGGCATCATTGGGCTTTGAGGCTGAGATTACCGCTCCAACAGGCCCCCAAGACGCAACCCCTACAAGGCCAACAATATTTGTTGGAACGCCTGCAAGAAAGGGCGAGGGCGGAATAACATCTACATATACGTTAGGGACAGTTAGCGCAGCTAAATTATATTGCCCATCAAGAAAGGTCGGCATTTAAAAATTCCCAATAAAAAAGGCGCCACGAGGCGCCTGTGCATTGCGATTGTAATAATTTATTATTTCGAGAACTTTTCCGGTCCAAGGCGTGTTTGAAGATCGACCGGAGTGGCGTTTTCTTCGGCCGATACCGGCGCTGTAACCTGCGTTACAAAATGAGCGTGGTGCTCCATTACTTTCGCAATCTCAGTTGGATCGGTAATCGTCGAGCCACGCTCATAATGCCAGAATGGAACTTGAACCACTAGATGAATAGCCATGATTAATTATCCAATTGACGGGCAACAGATACGTTGCCGGTTACGATATCCTTTGTTGATAATGTATTTTCGACCGCGGTAACTTCGACGCCAGGGAGCTGCTCAAGGGTAGCGTACTCAGCATCAACAATCATATCTCGCCTGTAAACGGTCATCGCTTCCCATGTGTCAATGACGTTGGTGCGGTTATAGACTAAAAGCATTTGCGTCGTATCAGGTAGTGGCACGCGGACATTTGCCGATAGCACTACGCTCACCGCTTTCGCCAGTGACGTGCGAATGGCGGGCGTTGGCGCCCAGACGCTAACCATAATACCTTGGCGTTGACGATGCACCACGCGCCCTATAGTACCAGCGGCGCCAACCCTGGCCACCACATACGCCGCACCTGGGATTGTCAGTGTTGAGCCCGTTATCGATGAGCTTGGATAGTTTGTCAAAATATCCGCAAGCAGTGCGGAAAGAATCGCGGCGGACGTCAAGCCGATTTCTGAAAATGCCAATTTCCTGTCAAGAACCAGCGCACAAAACTCAGTAGACCCTGGCGTTCCAGTTAGCGTCACAGCATTACCAACTACCGAGACCACCATGCCATGAACAGGCGGGACAATGGTGTACCATTCGTCTAAAATCTGAAACGGTGTTGCCGTGGCGCCGGCCATCGGAAAGATTGAAACATTCGATATACCGGCCTTCATATCTGCGTCGAGCTGTGCCGGAAGAGGCCAGCCTGGAAAGATGCGAACCTGTCCACCGGATATGCTAGGCTGGCTAATCCCGTTCGGATAAACCGCGGTAGTCACAAGAGACGCAATGGCGTTCGACACGTCGTCAATGTCTGCCATCGCATCACACTTCCAGTCTAATCGCTATAAGATCCCAAACGAGTGGAGTCCAAACAGACATGCTCACATAATATCTATAGCCACTTTCATCGATCAGAATGTCACGATCCTTGATCGTACCTCTTGCTACGGCGGTCGACGGTATATAGATAGCCCATTGTCCTGGCCCAGGGGCATCACCCGGCAGCAATCCTTGACCCTTTACTCTACCCATGCCCTTGGCCTGAATAGAGCATGGAACTCCAGTCGCGATGACTTTTTCGCCGAGGGTGCCGCTTCCTGCGCCCTGCGCCATTCCGGAATAGCCAACCAACCCAATATTTGGCGATCCGTCGGCCACAGTTTCAGAGCGATGGATATCAACTGTGTTCGGATAAAGAAACGAGGACATGCATCATTTTCTCTCTTGAGGAATGCATGTCATTCTTTTGGAACCATCAATTTGATGCAAGCATTCTTGCTCCGTTAAATAGACGGCGCCATCGCCGTCGCCATAATAAGAATTCATGAGCATGTCGCATGGATATTTCGTTCCGGTAGGATTCACGCAAACGACCGTAAGAGCGATTACCCAATAGGTCATGAGGTCATCCTGCATCAGAGATTAACATCAAGACGCCAAGGCGCCTCAACCGTGGGAAAATGGTCTTTCGATATCGAGACAGAAACTGTCCTGTCATAACGGGAATGCGTATCTTAAGTAAGCGCTCACCTAAGAATATCCATAAATGTGTTTTCACGAAAGGCCGCTTTCGTATCGGATAGAATCATATAGACATTGAGTCACAAAACGAGGAATATAAATTCCCATCGTATACCGAATAAAAAGACACGCCTTTATAACCGACGTAAACCACCATGGCTTGATAATTTTTATTGTGCAAGTGTGGCCGCAGCATGAAGCCGTCATGCTATCGGGAAATCCATCGCGACCGGGATAATTTGTTTTGAATACCACATTTAGAGCATACTCGCCCATGAATTGCTCCATCATTAGCACTTCGAATTTAAAATAATAAACGCGAGAATAATAATTAACCACCAAATACCATTAGAATTATCGTCTAAGAACTTCCACATCTCTGTCCTTCAGAACATCGTCTTCGCCTTGAACGGATCAAGCAGCCGCCTTGTCTCATCATCAATCACCGATGCGCCAAACCGCTCGATTTTGCTGTTTCCAGCGGCCAGCATCTTAATTTGCCCGGCCAGCGCGCCGCCAGCCTGAGAGATTCCAGAAGCTACTGAAATTGTTGCCGCAATAATCGGATCTGGGACTTTTGCATATCCGGCAACGTAACGTACACGCACATCTGAATAATAGGCCAGCAACAGACCAGCCGGAATCCAAAGCTCAGAAGTCTGATTTGACCAATCGCATTGAGCAAGTGGGATCGGTATCCATTGCGGAGGGCCGCCAAACGTCTGCACGGCAGCCAACAAATTCATCTCTTGGTACAGACCGCCAACCTGATCAGAGCGGCGACCATAAGCATAGCGCCCGAGCAATGAGAGGACGTTCACGATCGGCCCTTTGGCAACCCTAATGATCGAACGCTTGCTCGGGCAATTTCGATCTTCAGTAATCGTTAAACCTGTCTGAGCAATAGCTCCTGCAGAATGTGCGAATTGAACGCTTCCTAGCGTGACCTGATTGTTACCATTAGTTGAAACTACCAAGCAAGCTTCACGAAGCGTTGAGCTTGAATTCTCGAGAACAAACACCTCGCCGACAGTAAACGACTTAATAAGCGCTGGCGTTACCGTTGCGACAACATTCGTACCCGGCGATATCGAGCCGGAAAGCGTGTATGTCACCTCCGGTGTTGCGGACGCCATCGAGCATGGATTGCCGTTGGCATCGATATTATATAGGAGACCCTCCGGCCGCTTCAAATAGGCGTCGACGAACGCACTGGCCTGTAGCGCCAAGCTGACAGTGATAGGTGGCGTAATGCCATATCCATCCGTGACATCGGCGAGATAGTTTGAGGCCATTCCATCACTGCGCCGTCAAGAGAAGAGCGTAACCGGTAATGGTCGCCGGTGATCCACCAGTGTTGGTAATCTGCACGGTAAATGATTGGAATGGCGTAAGCGCTCCGTTAACATTAAGAATGTTTGGAGTGGCAGCAACCAGCGCTACGGTCTGCACGGCGCCCTGCTTGATTGTTCCAGCCGCATCGACATAAAGCTGAACATTGATTGCGCCGGCTTGAGATGAAGTCGCAGTGACGGTTATAAATTTGAACCCGTCAGCGTTGATCGCCGATGTTATGAACCATGGTGTAGTAGTCGGAACGGTTCCCTGAGGTGACGCATACGTGGCAAGAGAAAGATCAGCCTGCGCAACGGGACCACTGGCAACCGGCTCCCAATATTGGGCTGAGCGCTCTGGGGAAACTAATGGCATATCAAGCAGCCTTCGCAGGGATAATGAGTTTCGACCTTGAGGCGAGGCCATATTTGATCATGTATTCGCCAAGATTCTTGTCGACTTCTGCCTTGCCAAATTTGAATTCGACCTGAAAATCTATTGGCCAATTTTGGTCTGTCACCCATTCGCTAGGCATTTCTTGACCTTCCAGATGGCGCGCGGGAGAAACGGACATAAAAAAAGACGGCATTGCCGCCGCCTTCGAGCCGTTATTGTAGATTTTCATAGGAGCCTCATCATCGATATAATTCTGCAATAAATAAAAAAATGGAGCCGATCACAAATAGACCGGCCCCTATTAGCGATAATGTATGACTCATACTTATGGGCGGATAACCTGAATCAGCCGATGTGCATAAGTCGAGCCTTTGACAACAATGGCGTCAAAGAGGATGCCGACATATTGGCCCTGCAAGCCGCTGAGCAACCCAAGCTGGAATAGACGCGGATTGAGGTTGCCGTCGCCGCCATGGATCACCGGCATTTCGATGTCCTTCTCGGTGACGATGACCGCGTAATACCCTTTTTGGCCAGCCGGAACTGCCGAGAAGCCATAAGCAACCACGGTTGCCGCTGTAATAGCCGCAGACAGGAACGGATCAGCAATTAGCGGTATCGGCCCCACTTGAGTCTGGATGGTGCGCACCCATACACCGGCGGTAACCTCGATCTTATCGAAGGTGATCTGCGATGCCTTTGCTTCACGATCGATATAATCGCCGAGGATCGGATCGATATATATCGCGGTCGGCTTGATAACGTAAGTCGTGTTGGCAGCCATCTGCGCAATTTGCGCTTTAAGACCATCGATAATCGATGCCCCTTGCGCAACCGAACCGGTAGTCGTGATCTGCGAAAGAACAGACATATATTGAGTGGTCGTTGGCGTAGTGAGCGATGTATCGGTACCAGTCCATACCGCATTGGCCGAAAGAACAACAACCGAGGAAATAATATCCTCAATATCCTTGGCCTCGACATAAGCGAACTGACCTTGCTGGCGCGTCACATCGACATCAAACAAGGACAGATTGGTCTGGTTGGTAAGCGCCTTGATAGGCACATATCTCTCAAGGCGGGTTGGTCCCGTCGGAGTCGGCACGATATTGCGCGGGTCCGTAAAGGTAGCCGATGCAATCGCCGTTTGTTCGAAATAACGATGCGGGTGGCCATTTGCCGGACGCCTATCAACGCGTTGCAGAAATACTGAGGTACGACGAATAATGTCGAAAATCTCAGTTTCATACTTGTTGACTTCAATAGCGCCATTGCCAAGGAAATCTGCCGCCGCAGTAAATTTCAACATTGCGGCTTCAGCACTATGCGGGTCTAGGAACCCAGCGGATTGTGATAATCCCATGTTCGTTCCTCCCCTTATAGTGCGCCAGCGCGACCAAGCTCATTTTTAAGCATGATCTTTTGCTGGGTTGTAAAGTTGCCCTTGCTCAAGGCTTCGTCTACCTTGGCGAGCGCAAGTTTCTCTTCACCTTCCGGCTCGGTAATCCCGGCCCTGGCGAGGAGGGTCGTAATCATCGGGCTGACGGTCTTGCGCGTAGGCGGCGGGCTAGCGGCCTGAGCAGAAGCTTTCAGATCAGCAATCTGCGTTTCGGCGGAAGCTAGCTTATCGAGGACCGGTTTCATGGCGGCCTCGACGGCTTTTGTAACGTCCTCAGGCGTCATGTCGTCGGGTTCCTTTGATCTTTGAGTAAAATATTTTGTGATATCGTCTAATGATGCTTCCATCGGGTAGGATTCATCGCGGAAAATATGCGGAATCTTGCCCATTGCAGCCGCAGCGCGCATATGCCCAACCATTCTTTTGAGCGTAATCACATGCCCTTGCTGGGGATGCATGCCAATGCCGGCGGCTTCCATTGCAGCATGGCAGGCCTCTAAGGTCGCTGCGTGCGGTTCTACTTTGTCGATAACAGGCGTCGACGCGTCAATATACGGGGGCGCCTTCTTTAGCTCTTCAACGGAAGCGGCTAGGCTCGTCACCTGAGCAGCAAGGCCGTCGAGGAGCCCCTTAAGCTCTTCGGTCATATGTTCATCCTTTGCGGCCGCTGCCGCTAGTGACGTTGTTTGATAGGCTGCCTGGTCCTTTCGAAGGATAGCGGCGCCCGTGAATGCCATCTCAGTAATTCTGAGGATGTCCGCAGTGGGATCTTCAACGCGAATCCGTTCAGCTTCGAATGAAAAGCCAAGCGCGGATTGTAGCGACTTGATGCTAGCGGCCACCTCTGGAAAGTCAGAGGCGTAAACGAAACCTTCGATCTCAATCGCGTTGCCGACAATATTGGCTGACGTGATTATGCCGATCTTGGCTTGCGTATCGTGCCCGGAAAACATCGGGCTAAAATCAATTCCCATGCCGAGTAGCGACCCTAGCGCCTTCTCGGCAGCCTCTCTCGTGACAATGATACGGCGGCCGCTGGAACCTCCCGGCGGTTCATCTGACGGTTCGTCTACCCTTGTCAGGATGCCGGAGAATGCCATCTTATTTGGATGGTCTCCGTTGGAGATGTTGAGCGACATAGCAGCGATGGAGTGCCACAACTCTGGAGCGAGGTGCATCGCCTTCATTTTGTGCCAGTCGGCAGTATCGACGCCAAGCTCATGTGCACGCTGTATAATACGCGAGCGAGCTGCCGATCTCTCTTCCGGAGTCAGATCCTGCGTGCGGTCCACCATGTCCCATGCTAAGCGCGTATGATGCTCATCATTGATCGGCAATTTGCGCTTGCCAGGCACAGCAAAGTGCTCATCCGGCAGCGCATCGCGCGCCGGCTTGTTCAGTTTGGACATTTGATTAGATTATTCCTTCAGAAATTCTGCCAACGCTCTCAAGGCAGCATCAAGCTTGCTATCTTGTGATTGCTCAATCGCATGTGGTAGAAATGTCTTGATTTCACGCAATCTCAATTCCAGTGCCTTGATAGCAGTCGTGTCGTAAAAATTATCGTAACTGGCTAAAATCGGCAGTATGGGTATAAACTCCACGCCTCATTCCTTCAGAAGTTCTGCCAGGATCTTCAGAGCGGCATCGATCCGATCATCTGCAGACTGCTCGAATGCATCTTGTAGAAATGGCTTGATTTCTCGCAATCTAATTTCAATTGCGTGAAGCGCGCCACCATAAGCGCCAAGAAGAGGCAATATTGGAGCGAACTTCATGCCGCTCTCGCGTTCTCGAGAGGTTATAAAAGAACGCGATCTTTCCATCATAGCTCGGCCAAGATAGTATTGAGATTCGTGAGAGTTGTTGCATCGCCACTCGTTGGATGGAGCGCTATCATTTGAGCCACAATCACTTTCAGCTCAGAGGCCTTAAGAATGGCGGCATTCTGCAAGCTAGCGTAATCCTGAGCCTTGACTGCAAGAGCAGCCTTCGCGGAGGCATTCGGCGCTAACGCCTTCACATCTACGAGCGCAGTCATGCGAGCACCAAAACGTCAAGAAGGCCAGCACCTAGCGTAGTCCCAACGAGTACGGGCGTAATTACAACGTTAAATCCTGCATTGGTCTTTGACGTTACGTTGACCGTAACTGCTAGATTGCTCGTTGCAAAAACAGCATAACTTGCAGGAAGTGGCTCCGCGAATGTAATTGCGGTCGTTACTGCCTGACCGGCGCCACCGCCAACGGCAGTCGCAATGCCAGTCTGGGCGCCGACAATAGAGCGATCGGTGAAAGCTCCCAGCCCGCCATCAAGCACCTGTATCGTATGTTTATCAATAGCCATATTACTACCTTCTAAAAATTATATCTTGACAAGTCATTAGTTTTACTATATTGTGTTTGCGGTACTATGAAAGGAGAAGATATGTCGTCACCAATCACACTTATGAAGACGTCCAAAACTCTCATGACGCAAGTCAATGAAACAATAGGACTTAACGACACTCAATCTGAGCTAGAAAAGGCTCGTTTTGACTACGATGCTAAGCTGTTCTCACTTAATCAGGAGTTCTGCGATAGACGGGACAAGATGCGCAAGGAGTATCACGCAAAGCTAGCTGAGATCACAGTAGGCGAATAAGCAAAGGGCTGGCCGGGTAGCCGTTAGGTTCCCCGGCCCTCATCACGAAATATTCCGGCACGGAAGATGCGCGGTTATCGTTCGAGTTCCACCCATGTTCGTCGAAACGGTCGCAATCAAAAGATAGGTCACACCACCAACCAAAGTCCCAATTACTTGCGACACGACGTTACCGCTAAGAGACGGCGCACCAATCAAATGAGATGATGGCGACGGGTCGGTTCCGCTCTTAACGGATATCGTAACGCTCGGAGGCCCCGTTATCGTCTCGCCAACGGCTAGTTGAGTTGTGAAATCAAACCCGCGCGCTCCCACAAAGTATGGCGCTGGGTCAACTGGTGTAAAATCGGTCGAAGCTTGCGGCATGTCCGCCCTCAATCAAAAAATATCGGGCAAAAAGGTATAAAGAAGTGCACAGCAAGTCCGCCCGCAAATGCGCCGCAAATCCAAATCGACAGCGGCCATGTCGAGCCAATATAGGCAATCGTCTTCGAAAGCGTCCATTGCCGCTTTGGATGCCGCAACGCCAAACCCTCAACTGCAGCAAAAAATAGAACGGCTCCGACTAGGCCAGCGGCCCACATCCATGTTTCGCTTATCATGCCGTCATCATAAGCCAAGGAACAATATAGAACGCCGCAGTGCCCTGATAGGTTTGCCCGTAGAAGGTGAATTCATGGTAACCCTCGCGGCTTGGGATTTCGATAAAGGGTTGCGCTGACGAAATATTCATATTAACGTTTGCGGGCGTGGTAACCTGACACGGCGACCAGTAGTTGTTATTGAAAATACCATCTGCGGCCGTGCCTCCTGTCACCTGACATGTTCCATTAGAAACAGAGCATGATGCCTCGCCCTGCTCGCCGAATAAGATACTCTCTTCGGTGTAATCCCAAATTAGGCCAGGCAATCCGTTTCCTACTACATATTTGGCGGTGCCATCAGCATTCATTCCGCCGTAGCCGACTGGATACTGCGACATTTGGGAAAGAAGATTGCAGAATCCGTAATTCGGATAACTAGAGTTCGCGTAAGTTACGCCGCCGCCATTCGTCAAATGAAACGGCTTCTTATTGAACCAATTTTTGATGCCCACAAAAGCGGTGGTGCTTGGAAGAATATCGCCGTTAAAGGCAATGCGAACCATGCCCAAAAGGGTGCGAGACGAGTCGCCTGTTTTTATCGGCCATCCCGTCGCCGGATCGGTAGCACGCTTAGTAGTAGAAAATTCTATCTGTACGGATTTGTCATAGTCATAGTATGCATAAACATAATATGTGGTATTTGGCGTTAGCCCCTTGCCTATAGTATCGTAAATAGTCGACGCAGGAAGAGTATAGTCGATTCCTCCAATAGTTAGAAGGTTGCCATTATAGGGAAAAAGATTGAGTTGAGTTTTATTAACATACCCAATACGGCATTGACCATGCATAATGTCCCGTTAAACCTTCACAATTGAAACTATATTGTCGACCGAAACAGTCGTAACCGCTGGCTCGCACTCCACAATAAAGGCTTGTGTTGACCCAGCCACGATCTCGAGCGGCGGGATAAAGGTTGCCACCCCGGAATATGCAAAAAATGGCCCTAGAGCCCAATCTCGCACCGCCCGGATTGTTTGCCCCTTCGGATCGAAGAAAGCCGTCTGCCAACCGCTGGAAACGCCTACAGGCGGCGAAAGAGGCGAGTCTCGCCACCAATCAGCGGCGCGACCTCGAGCCGTAAGTCCCCACCAAGCTTGATCCATAAACGGAACAAGCCTCGCGCCAGGCGGGATGAAATCCCACCATTCCGCGCGACGGCGAGTAACTGATTTATGCCACCATTCTGCACCGATAAACGGCGGCGCAACTGGCGTAGCGGGCGGAATAGGACGTTGAACATCCCCCCACCATTCCGCGCTTCGGCGAGGAGCCGACTTCTGCCACCACTCCGAGCCGGAGAAAAACGGCGGCGTGGCAGACGGAAGTAGCGGTGTAGAGCTATCCCAGACAGGAACAGAGGCCTGCCGCCTTACCTGAAGCCACCATTCCGCACTAACAAAGCTTGGCGTGACTACCGCAGCAACGAGCGGCCTAAAGACATCTGGCGACCACGTCGAAACCGGTGGCGCGCGGCGAAGGGCCGTCCACCATTCCGGCGGCGGGACCGAGGTAGGAACCTGAGTTCCAAATGGCCGCACCCAAGTGGGTTCGAAGCCAGGCGGCGCGACCCATCTCTTCGGTGGATCGAACCAAGGCTCAGACGGCTTCGCCGTAGGGACGAGTATGCCGTAATTTCGCGTCCAAGTTGGCTCAAACCCAGGCGGCGCAACCCACCTCTTTGGTGGATCGAACCATGGTGTCGGCAATACCGAAGATGGCGTTGCCGTCCCAGGTATTATAGGTTTGAGCGTATGGGGCTCAAAGCCAGGAGGCGCATTCCACCGCTTCGGCGGATCAAACCACGGCTCAGATGGTTTCGCCGTCGGGACAGGAATCCCGTAATTCTGAAACCAGGTTACCTCAAACCATGGCCGGGGTGACCAGCGTTGTGGCGGATCGAACCATGGTTCCGAAGGCTTAGTTGTTGGAACTGCGGTTCCGAGGTTGCGCCATGGCGGTGCCTCAAAGCCAGGCGGAGCGATCCATCTCTTAGGCGGATCAAACCAAGGCGCTAAGCCGTCAGTAATTGGGACCGTTGTCCCGAAAGGCTGCGGTGTCTGGCTATCCCATACTATCGCAGGACGATTATACTGCCGGTTTAGCGTCCACCAATTATCGGGCGGCGATAATATAACCGCAAGCGGGACAAGATTCCCGTCCCAGCTCAGCGTCGAATAAGAACGCCTGGCCTGAAACCACCAATCGGTCTGAGTAAACAGGACCGGCGCCGGCTGTACAACGGGAATTGTAAGCGGTTGGCTATCCCAAACCTGAGGCTTGATAGTCTGCCGATAAGGCGACCACCAAGCGTCAGATGAGAACGTAACGGTAGCGGGCGCAAATACGTCCGGCGTCCAACCCGGAATCGAGTATCGCCTTAATGGGTTAACCCAAAAAGGCTCCGGCAGTAGAACCTGCGGAACGTTTGTTCCGAGATTACGCCATGGCGGTGCTTCAAAGCCAGGCGGAGCAACCCACCGTTTCGGCGGGTAAAACCAGGGCTCGCTTGGCTTCGCGGTCGGCACAGTAGTGCCAAACGGCGGTATTACATGAACCTCAAAGCCAAGAGGCGCGTTCCAACGCTTCGGCGGATCAAACCACGGCTCCGAAGGTTTAACCGGCGTTCCAAAGACTTGCGGTATTACGCCAGTATCAAACCCCGGCGGCGCAATCCATCTCTTTGGTGGATCAAACCACGGTTGCGGCGGCAATACCGTAGGGACGAGGATACCATAATTCCGCGTCCAAGTAGGCTCGAAGCCAGGCGGCGCAACCCACCTTTTAGGAGGATCGAACCACGGCGGTGGCAAAACTATCGTCGGAACAATTGTTCCGAAAGAGCGTAAGGCAACTGGCTGCAAATCCCAAGATTGGTATCTATCTACCTGTCTTGGTCTACGTATTGCCTCGTTTGGCCACCATGCCGACTGTGGCGCATTCGCAGCCGCTGCTGGTTTAACCGTAACACCGACACCAAGAACATCACCAACGGCCGATGCCCATGTGATGGTTTCCGTACCGGGTGCAGAACCGGGCGCTGTGGTGCCGACCTCGAAAGCCTCGTCGGCTCCAGCGTTGTAATAGACATTGCTTAGGACCGGCGATGTGCTGTTTACCGCCAGGTTGTTGTTATTGATTGAGCACCAGTAGTTCCACTGCCCAGAGGTAAAGCCAGAAGGGCCTGGAATGGCGCACGCCGCAACGATGCCTGATGCTACAGACGTAAAATTACCGAGTGCTGCACCTACAGTAGCACCCGTTCCGGAGAGCCCTCGAATCTCCCCGTCCATACCGCCGGTGCCGAGGCCGGAGCCGGCGAAGACACCAGTCAGGCCGCCCGCATAGATAGCAGCAAATAAATAAAGATTCAGACCTGTGGATGTGCTGGCAATATTCCCAACTTTAGTCCACCCTGTCGGTGTTGCGCATACAGGGGAGCCTATCGTGACACCCTGAACGCATACCGATGCGAGGACAAGATGCCCTGTCGCAATACTCGCTGGGAACGCGAGGGTTAGGCTAGCTGTTCCTCCTGACGCAGCCGCAGAATTATAGCCGCCGTCACCAACATTACCGATCGCCACATTAGGCTACCTTTAGGGAGTTAAGTCAATCGATTGTGATTCGCTCACGATGATGGGTGGGCTACCAGGCAATGTCGCAGTAACGGTCAATTGAAAATGAGTGCCACCGATTGCGGTAGCTGGAACTAACATAGTCGCATTGACGCCCGCCGCATCGGTTGGAACCGTAGCTATAGCGCCTTTTGCGGACCATACCGGCACGGATGCCCCAAGGGCCCTAGCGCCGATCACAGACGCGCTTACCTGGTATGTGCCGCCGAACTTTCCTTTAGTAAGCGGCCCCATGGTAATGAACGTGTCTTGCATCGTTGCCCCTTAGGCGTGCATGGCCTCAAGCATCCGCGCGCGCCTCTCCATTCGTTCCAACTTCCTTTCGATAGGATCGCAGCCCTTGCCGACACAATGCTTGCAGATTAGACTGTCGCAACATGTGCAGCGCCCGCCCATTTCGGCCGGATCGCACATAGGCTTCACAGTCACGATTCGACAGCAATGCCCGCATACGAAAGTGTCTTCTTCCTTTGTACCTTCTGGCCCTGACGTAATAAGGACGCCGTGACGCGTACCACGCATACATTACTCCTGGTTGGGATTGCTGTCCGATCGTTTGGCAACTTCAACTAGCGTAAAAACGCCAAGCAAGAATGCGGCTATAACTAGCACGATATCGGTAACGACAAGAGTGGCGATAACACCCACGCCGAATCATTCCTCAAACGTCACATGATATAGCACGGGCGCGGCATAAATCGGAGATAGTGCGCGGAACACAAGACCAGAGGCGGCAGTTGCAGGCCACGAAAGCTTATCATCAGGACCAGCAACCCATCTCTGCGTCGCGCGCTGGTTTAAAGCGAACGTCTTCAACGAGCTTGCGGCCGTGACAGTCGGGGCCACGGTGTAATTCACAAATGCTGACGTTTGACAAGCACCACTAAGAGTATCTTGCGCCAGCGGCGTTGCCGCAGTCGCAGTGCCTGCGGCCGTCATTCGCGAAACATCATAGATAATCTGCGTGTCAGACGCGTTTGGAGCACCATCTGCGCCAAAGGCAAACTCGACCAATCTCCCACGGCACAAAGCGGCCGTTGTCGCATTGATGCCTACAGCGACGGAAGTCGCGCCGAAGGTCGTGCTGATGTTTTGCTGAGTACCAGCAAGACGGTTATTAACTTCATACTTAGCCATTGAAATAAACTCCTTAACAATTATTTTTTAGGTTTGGGTTTAGTAGTTGACTTGCCGTCATCTATATCCGGGTCATCTACCTTCGCCGACCCGCGAGCTGCAGAGATAGCAATTTCCATATCGGCAAATGTCTTGTCGCCCCAATCGTTTTCCATGGGCGGCATGCCACGATGTTCACGATACTCATTCGGAGTTATCGCGTTGTTTTTGTATTCCATCTCATAGGTTTTCGCGATCGCCTCTTCGTCTTCCTGCTCAATGCCGACGAATTGGAATCTAAGTTGCGAAAAACCTAGCTTGGCGTGAATTGCTTCGCGCGTTAGATGCGATTCCAGCAAATGCGCAATAGGCTTGATGGCCTGCTCTCGGTCGCGGTCCTCTGCCGTCTCAGAGGTGTTGCGATTGAGATCTCGTTCAACACCGAGATTTTGAGGGCTGATATCGAACGCGGCGCATAATTCTCGGTGCAGAAACTCCTGGTATTTGAGATACAGCCCATCATCACCCTCCGGATAAAGCCTCAGCACAGACGGGCCGCGCGATTTCCCCATACTATCGAATTCAGTCATGCCCATCATGGGCATTAGGCCTTGGCCCTCAACCTCATTCCGCCAATACTGACGGAACGAATTCAGCATTTCTGTCGATGCGCCAGAACCTAAATCCAATGCAATCGATGGACGCGCATTCGTCGCAACGTTGCCGGCAAACTCGCCTACGCCAAGAATTCTAGATATCGTATTAAATGCAATCTCGACCGGACCTCGCCCAAATGGCGTTGCGGAACTTGGGTTGGGTCTGATATAAATAAGTTCATCATTTCGAAGTAGAACTTGCTGACCGATTCCACTTCCGACAAAGTTTCCGTATCCAACGATTTGGATATAACGCGCTTCATTTGTGTTCCCCGCCCAGCCTGGGTAAATCTGTATCGTCAGACCATCAACCGGCCACATCCATAAAGGCCGATTCGCGTCGCCCGACAGTTGCATCTCAACCGCGCCGGCACCCATAAGCATGTCTTCAACGACCTGCTCGGCGAAGGTGCGAAAGCTGTCATCGATATTCGGATGATCCAAGCAATAAGCGGCGATTTCAGCCTGCTTTTCCAGCTCGGAATTCATCTTAATGTCTGGCATGGGGACGATTTCCCACTCCAGCAAGGCAATCGGGTTCTTAATCGTATTAATTGCGCGGCGCGTATAAGGCTGTTGACCGAACCACCGCAGATTTCTCGGAGTGGGCTTATATGCAATGCGGCGCGCCGTACCAACCTGACCCATTTGGACAAGATTGGGAAACGCGATCGTATCGCGCTGCGGCTGCTTAGGGTTGCGTCCTGGCCGCTTGCCTTTGAAAAAATCTAGGACGCCCATTCATCTTAGCCAATCACTTAATAACGTCCGCAATTTCAACGCCCACAAATTCAGCTATGCGCTTAACGAGAGCAATTTTCTCCTCGTGTTCACAATTTGGTTGTCCGGTAGCCGCGTCGAATTTATTGGCGGCCTTCAGAAGTTCTTTCAATTCTAAGACTTCCTTACGCAGCGCCTCGAATTCGGCTTTTGTCACCTCTGAAATGACAATTGGTGATTGAGGCAAGACAATCTGCGGAGCCGGCCAGATGTCAGGGTAACGTCCAGGCCCTTTTTGGGTCCAATCTTCAATTATTGCGGATACCACACACATTAAAAATCTAACCTGACGTCAAAAGCGGCAATAGCTTAGTTACTAGGAAAATCATCACGCACGCAAAAACTATCACATGGACAATTTTGGTAACCAAAGGATCTGGCGAAAACCGCTCTGCAACCCATACAATAATCAGCGCCACAACAACGACTATAATAATAGGAACGATCAAGGCTATTAAAGCGTTCATTATTCATACCTCTTCTGGGTCGACCCCGCCGGTTAGCGACTCCGGGCTTGCGTGATGACGACACCTAGCTTCTGCAAAGGCTGTTATCGCGCCGTGCATGCTCACACTACAGGGCCGTTATTTCGACTTTCTTGGAATAGCCTTCGCCGCTTCTTTTCGGGCGGCCTTTTCAAGAGCGGCACGCCGAGCGGCCGGGTATCGAAGTTCAATCCGCTTACCAGCACGGCGCCTAGCCGCAACGCTCATTGAGAGCCTCGAAGCGGAATTAGCGCCAATCGAATCCGCTCATTCTCGCTCACCTTCAAGAAGCCGTCGTATGCCTCCTTAGAACTGGAACTGCTCAGGGAGCGCCGTGTCGCGCCTAGGATGGCCATCATGGTAAAGTCCCCAAGCGAGAGACCGTGAAGTTTTGCCGCGGCTTGAAGGAACCCAACCATAGGCTCGTCAAATATCATTACAATTTGCTGGGCAGTGGGCGCCATGGTCACTTAGACCGTTCCATCAAAAGCTCTTTTATTTCTTTGCATAGAGCCTCCAATTCCGCTAGGTCGCTACGCAGAGCCTCGATATCGGCCCTCATAACATCCGAGAATATGGTAACAGGCGGCGGAATAGTTGGCTGCGGAATACTCGAGGGCGGTTCCCATACGGTCGTGGGAAGGTTGGGGATAAAAGTCCCATCGTAAGGATTGCCAATTCGCATCAGCCTAAATTCGTGATCTGCGTGTTGATTGTCGTGATGTTGCCAGCATCGCCGCCGCCCGGCGTGAGAATATCATTTTTGAGATATGTCAGCTGAGTAATCACTTCCGTGCAGTGCAACTGCAACTCCGCAAGCATGCCGGTGATATCGCAACCCATGATTTCGGCCTGATTCAAGCCCGCGGCCGAAATCGTCAACCCGGCCAGTGTTGTCTTAACTCCCATTTCAATAGCTCCTTATAAAAATTGGTTGCGGGGGCAGGATTTGAACCTGCGTCCTTCAGGTTATGAACCTGACGAGCTTCCGGGCTGCTCCACCCCGCGCTTCCGCGAATAAATTTTTCCAGATGGCACAACCTTGGGCCTCAACCGCCTGACAGCCTTAGCGATGGGATTGCGCCTACCGCCCTCGTGACGATCGCCCTCACAGCAATACGCAATCCCGCTGCCAGCACAGTCAGGGCAGGGAACTGTTTCTGTTCGCATCATAACACCATAGCCATGACAAGACGCGCAACGCATCAAGCCGACTCCGTCGGCTCCGTCGGTAAAACCATGGATTCGCGATGGTGACGCTCAATCATATCACCGATAACACTAACATCAATGGAGCGACGCCCAATCAGATATCCGACCGCCGCGATAATAACATCTGATAGGACAAGAAGCACGATTACGCTCATGGAAATTCACCCTTATGCAAACACGAACTGCGATACTGGCCCCGGTCGGAGGAATCAAACCTCCTGCTCGGCCTCTCATTGGCCCCTGACGCGTAACTCAAGCCAATGATCATGGGCTCTGTATCAACACCGGGTCATGCAAACACGAACTGCGGCGCATACACTGCGACCATCAAGTCAGTTAATGCCCACACGGCCGCGTCGCAAGCGTCCGGCGAACCTTCGCCTAAAAACCCCGTGCTTGACATCTGGCACATCTGATCTTCGAGCGCCGCCAAGTCGCCGATGTGCGAGACGCGCCCTTGTTCGTAGAGCGCAGCGACGGGCTCGGCACGCGCAACCTTTCCACGCGAGGCGATAACCTCACGATATGCGATATTCGGGTCCGCGGTGCGAATAGTGTGCTCTACGAGTGCACCACCAAAATTGCGCTCTGCAATCAACCGGTCCGCCCTGAACTCGTGATAAGCATCAACAGCAACGCGAGCCCATCCTGCAGGGGATAGCTTGCAACTTCGGTCTGCCAGAACATAACCCCGGCCATCAACACCAAGAGCAGCGACAACGATGCCAATGCTATCTGCCGCTTCGTCATCCATGCTCCTCGCGCCGCTCGGATCGACCGCGACAACTACACGCTGCATTCCCGGAAAAGTTACCTTGCGGCGGGCTATATCGATAGTGTCACGCGTCCATAGTGCGCCCGGCACATCGTCAAGAATCTCAGCGTTCAGCTCCTGTCGGCCGAGGCGCGTGCCGTCATAGCGCTTTACAACTTGGCTAAAGAAACTCGGCGCTAGATTAGCTTTGTTCTGCAGAGTAGAACCGCGCGTCGTAACCGTTGATGGATCGGCAAGTATGCGCTTTACTATTGCAATAGGTCGCGGCGTTGTAGCGACTATTTGCCGCGGATGTTTTCCTAATCTTAGTCCGAATTGCAGCTGGTCCCATGTTGCTTCGGCGTACTGCCATTTAGCGAGCTCATCACACCAAGCAAGTGAGTGTTGAGGTCCTCTAAGCTGGTCAGGTTCTGTCGCGTTAAAAAGAGTGGCCCTCGCTCCATTCGGCCAAGTAAGTCGTCTCTTAGAAGGCTCATATTGTGGTCTAAAGTCTCTAGGATGGACCGAAAGGATTCCGCTTTCACCCTCAACGCAGACGTCTCTCGCATCAGCTGCCGTTTCGGCAACGATTGCGATGTGTCCATATTCGGTTCCCTCAAGCGGAGTTGTTCCGCATACCAGCTGGCGAACTGCTTCGGCGGCAGCCCTCGTCTTACCGAATCCGCGTCCGGCCAGCAACAGCCATGTAAGCCATTCTCCGGGCGGTAAGAGCTGGTTTGGTCGAGCATAGAAGGACCAATCGTACTTGAGCTGCTCAGCTTGGTTTTCAGTCAGAAGAGCGAGTATCGCCTCTTGCCGCTCGGCGGGCAGACGAGTCAGAGATTCTAGCAGAGATAGAGTCACGAACTGCTTCCGATTGTGGGAAATTCAAACGAGCATCCGGACCATAGATGAAAGTAGCATCGTAATCATGTGCGTGCGCCGCCTCAATGGCAGTACAGAAAAACCCTATTTGGCAAAAATGCCCATTCGGCTCGATATAGGCTTCCCAGCATTCAAGGTTCCCATCATGAACGATGGGCCTAACGCCAATAAACAGCGATTCGAGCAGAGATAATGTCAAGAGCTAAGCGCCCCAATAGTAAATCCAATGGGCGCGCCGCTCGCCCTCTAGCCAGATATACAATTCTAAGTGATCATCCTCATCAGGATAGACGTCACCAGTCTTCGCTCCCAAGCGCCTTAATCCATGCATTTGTGATTTCTTCCGCAAGCTCTTCTTGAGCTTCCTCACTCCAGATAGCACCGCAATCTAGTTCGGATTCCTGTATTGCCTTAAGAATCAGTGCCTTTATCTGCGCTTTCATGGCTATTAGATCCAATTTTCGCCCACTCAGCTATAGTTCCGAGTGCCATTTCGCCGCTTTTGTCCTCGAGGCGCTCGGTTGCGCTGGCAATTTGTTCACGAATCACGTCAATTGCGCTCACGTTTGAGACTTCGATCGGACCGCCGTCCTTGCCGGTTTGTTCTGTAACAGTGGTTTCTTTCCATCCCATGCGGCGCGCAGTGTACCATTTAGCCGCGTCAAGCCTCACTCGCGAGTCAGGGTCACGCAAAAGCTCAATGACGGTTCTGCCGGCAGTCATAGCAACCTTGAATTTGCCGCTGTTCAGCTCCTTGCGGAAACGCTTGCGCAGAGTAGGTTCGCTAATCTTAAGCTGGGCGGCTATGTCGGCCTGGGTCATACCAAAAGCCGCAGCGTTCTCAACGAGCAATCGTTCAGTGTCAGTTGGCATTAGTCATGCCTCAACCCCGTGACAACCCCTATCCCGTGCAGCATAACCTTGAGTCCATCCCAAGCAGCAACCGAAACTACGATAATCCATGCGTCGCGGAGAGTAAGCATCAGCCCTTCCAGCCCATGAAGTAGCAACATATTCCCATAGCAACAAGAAACAGAATGAACCACATCACTTCTTCTCGGCCCCCAACCCAACGCAAAAAAACTCATGCGCTTCAGCAAGAGTAGAGACATACTCCGCACGCGGCACATCAACACAAAGAATTGATCCGCCCCAGCCATCGCAAAATATTTCGCAAGCGGCCTCATAACTGTCAACCGCAGGGGAAAATTCGTCATTCTTTCCGGTAAAAGAAAACCAACCCCTCCATCACTTCTTCTCGGTCCCCAGCATGTCCCGGCAATCGAAATATTCCATCGCGAGCCGGCCTTCCTCATGCGCGTCGGTAAATTTAATCTGCGATTGAAAATAAGCAAGCATGCCATCCTGCAGACAAACATCTTCAGGCTTGGGTTCTATTCTAACCTCATTGAACGGCTGATCGTCAAGCATGCTTGGCGGAAGCGGCGTGCGCAGAGTGGACATGTTTAACCCCTTCCAAGCTTCTTAGCCGCGCGATGCAACCTCACACGATGCGCGACAGTCATTGGTTTATCGCCCTTAGCCGGACGGCCGCCGCGAGGTTTCGTTACAGGTTTCGTTACAGGTTTCGTTACAGGTTTCGTTACATCGCTCACTGTCCACGCTGGAACAGTGCCGATTTGATTCGGGCTGCGAACCTTGTCCACAAAGAGAACTCGGCGCGGCAAGTCGGGAAACGGATCTGTAATCATTAGTGGAACAACGCGCTAAATACGATCGCGACCGCTACGCCAATCGCATATCCAATGGTGAATGAGTACGGCCGATACAACGGATCAATCATGAGCTTAAATCGCGCATCGAAATGTCAACCATATCAACCACATAGAGGATAAAGGAAATGGCTGCAACGCTTTAGGTAACAAATCGTGATATCACTAATTATAACAAGCACTTAAGGCTAAAGCCTTACTGCCGATTTTACTAGCGATATCGTAGGAGTTATTAGATAAATCGCAGAAACACAAGCAAATTCAATATGTACCTTTGCCCTAGTAGGGCCAAATTGGGGCGCTTACCTGAAATCTAAAGCTCAACTATTGTCTCGCGCGCGTTAATCACAACCTCGCGAGAAACAAAAGCTCGCCCAGTCAAAATTTCACGGCTTCTTCTCTCGCCCACGCTTTAGCCTGACTCTCAGTATCAAATCTTTCTACCGAGCGCTCTCCACCGCATGTAAACTCGTACCGCCATTTCGTACCAGTCCAATATTCCGTATCGGCCCAGATATCCAGACGCCCGCCTCCATCATCAGCCACGAACACAAGCCCATACCATCCCTCTATGGTTGGCTTATCATCAAGCGATACTGATTGGCTCATGCTGAATTTGTGCGAACGAGCCAAAGAGCGAATAAAATCGTAAAGCCGAGCCTAGGCGACAATATGCCCATAATCGAGGCTACTCCCAGACAGGCAATATCCGCGGTGCTCACTTCCCGCCTCCTCATTAGGGGCATATGGGATGAAAATGAAACGCTGCCACACAAATGGCCAAGAACACAACCAACGCCCAAGCTATAACTTCAGTCATCACTTATCCCGCTCGATAAACAAATCCGTGCATCCCTTGGGGATCGGCGTGATCTGCTTGCCCTCGCGGTCGTAGCACTTGAGCAAGACCAAGGGGAGACTCGGTAACTTGTGTGCGCGCCGCATGTGGTGACGCCTTGGGACATATGCAATTAAGCCTGGCCAAATCTCATTTTCGCGTCGCAATTCCCATTCATATGGTGCTGGTCTCGCCTGTTGTATCTTAGACTCAAAGATGCTCCAACCGATCGGCAACAGAATGAAAAACACAATCAGGACAATGACGACTAACCAAAATCGCATTACATCGGCCTGAATAAGATAATCGCGCACACAACCAAAGAAATAATAGCGGGGTTTATGGTGTCCTGATTAGCCCAGTAATATTCAAGCAACGCCACGCCTCTTGTAACAATTAGTGATCGAAAAAGCAAATTATTCTTGCGTGGCACCCTTATTCGCTTGACATTCCCGCAAATTTGCTTATATTACTATTATAGGCAGTAGGGAAATGGGAAAGACTAAAAGGCCCCCAAAAGCACCTCCTAAGGCTCCGGCTCAGACCCGGTCCGGAAAGAAGAATGCATTGCAGCGGGCTTTCGGGCGGCTACCAGATCACGAAGCTCAGCCACCAGATACAAAGAAGCAAACGCAGCACAGATGGACACGAGGTGGCACAGACTGAAAACTCGGCCGGCCTAGAAGCTACCGGAGCCCGCTGCAATGCACTCACGGTGCAGAAAAAAGGAGACGACAATGACAAATCGGAAAATCAAGACGATGACGAAAATACATTTTCCAACCGAAGCCGAGCGCTGGTCAAATGTGCCAGGTTACAAGGAAGGCTTCGCAGACGGTTTGACCGACAAGCAAGACTACGAAAGCCGCGCCACTCACGAGCAGAAGGCAGGCGTTTGGGGCCAAGCGTATGACCGAGGCCTCTGGGCGGGGCGGCAAGAATATGACCGATATCATTGGGGCGATGACCCGACGATCGGCGAAAGGGTTGGGCTAAACTGACGCTAGCCTATGCCGCTATGGCGGCATACACGAGCGCCTGGAAACTGATCTGGCTAGATTAAATCGCGCCTATGACCAAGGATATCAAGAAGCGCTTCGCCCTAAGCCTATACGCCAACCGCGCCAAACCACGCTCAACCGTGAAATAGTTTTGGCATGGCAACGCGGATTTGAGGCTGGTCGCGCAGCTCGAAACAAAAGGAGACGAAAATGACAATACGGTTTGAGATCCTCGCCTCTAAAGAATTCGCCTATTTCATCCGTCAGGGATACGTTCTTGCGGAAGTTCTTCGCATCGACGGCCTTTTAATGGCGAAACTTATCAAACATGACTGACGCTACGAAGTTTGAGTTTCGGCATGGGCCGCGCGTTGCGGCCCATAGCGAAGCTTCTAACCACAAGGGAGAGACTACAATGACTAAGAAAGCAAAAGACAAGGTCTGGGCTATATTTTCATATCCGCGAGGCTCATGTGTGCCTGACGGGGTTATTGAAACTTCTAAGGGCTATCCGCACCGCGAGCTGCAACGCATTGCCAAGCGCATGAATTGCAACGGTGACGAATGCCGCTTTAGGGTTTCTAAATGCTACCTATGACGCTAGCCTCTGCGGCCTCCGGGGCCGTAGACACGAGCGCCAAAGCTCGAAACAAAGCCCGTAACCAATCGAGCGAAAGACGGCGGCTGGGCAGACCGTGCCAACTATCACGTATCAGCTAGTGCTCACACGTGACCAGCACGGAGCCGCCGGAACATAAATAGGAGAGACGAAAATGGCAATCGTTTATCATTACGGCAAAGATGGCTCATTCGTGGCCGGCGATACCGAAACCAAGCGCACCCGCTATTCATACCCATCAAGTCCAAACGCTGTTTGGGCAAAGACCGATCCGCTGAGAACCGCAACGGACATGATGCGACAAGAAAACAAAATGCCAGTGTGGAACTGTTCCGCCGATTATGACAAGCGCAATTGGGAGCGGTTAAACCAGCGTAGAAGCGACGACTGACGCTAGCCTCTGCGGTCCCCAGACCGCAGACACGAGCGCCAATGCTCGAATAAAGGGAGACGAAAATGACCGACGTACAGACTGAAGACAAAATGGCCAATGCCAAAGAGCAAGGCCAAGCTCAATTCAACAGCATAAAAGAGATGGTCGAGGCCCTCGAAGTTGCGCGCAACGCAGAGGACAAAGACGAAGGCCAAACTGACCTAGAGGCAACGGCCCTTGAGGACGCAGAGCAAGCGATCCATGAGGACGCGTTGTCTGTGCTGGTTCGTAGTGACTGGCATGAGCCTGGTCGCGAGGCCGAAGATCCTGACGAGTTTCAGATATTGCTCTGCACTGGTGGGCCAGCGGTACGCATACGCGGCACGCTCAACGAGTATAGCGAGCCTGAAAAGGCTTGGCTCGAAGTCCAAGATTGGTTCACCCCGTGGACGGAGTTTTGGCCTCGGCGTGATGAGGACTTAGGCTCAAAAGACTACACATCAACCGAAGAGATATTGCTCGCGTATGCGAGATGCTTCTATTTCGGAAACTGACGCTAGCCTATGCCGCCGATGGCGGCATACACGAGCGCCCTGCTCGAAATCAAAGGAGACGAAAATGAAAAGAGAAAAACTGACGGAAGAGGAATTGCAACAAATCTACGAATTCTTGGCAAGGTGTGGATTTCAAACCTACAAGAATTTAGTGCGAAAGTGACGCTAGCCTCTGCCGCCATTGGCGGCAGATACGAGCGCCAGCTCGAAACAAAGGAGAGACTAAAATGACCTATATCGAAGAAGACCAAACTCGTATCGATCAGCTTGAGACCGAGATAGCGCACTATACAAAGGCGGTTATAGTGGCAGATAGCCTCCAACAGCTATGCGATTATCTAAATAGGCTCGACGAGCGTGTCGCCGAACTTAATACACTAACTGGCCTTGATGGCTCTATCGAAGACTATATCGACATAACCGATCTATCGACTTTCGGTGGCGACGAACCATCGGACACGATGGGAATCTATTCATGGGACCCAAATAAATTCCTGTGCGCAGATTCCCATTGGTACACGACGGCGCGTTACTGACGCTAGCCTCTGCGGCCTTTGGGCCGTAGACACGAGCGCCCGCTCGAATAAAAAGGAGACAAAGAAAATGACCACAAACGAAGCCAAATGCTTGGTTTGCCACAAGACTTTCAACCGCGACTATTGGTATAGCTTCCCGTCATGCTTCGGAACCGGCAAAAACAATTTGCGCCGTAAGATCGCCAAGAGGGGCAAGAAGTGACCCCCGCATCACTCAAAGCATGGCGTGAGCGCATGTTCGGAATAGGCTACGGCACACGTAGCAAGGAAAGAGCTGCCAAAGCCCTTGGCCTATCACAACACGCCTATGACTCATATGAGGCCGGCGAGCACCGGATACCACGGTATGTCGAGCTAGCGTGCATGGCTCTGTACTACCAGTCAGAAGGCATAGAGCCCGAAGATTTCCTCTTTGCAAATGCCATCGATATAGACAAATATGAATCTGAAATATACGACATTATCCGTCGTACCCAGAAACTTTTGTTGAAGTGACGTTTCGAACATGCCGCGTACTAGCTCGCGCGGTATGCTGAAGCGCCAGAAATTGAAGCAAACGTCTGGCTCGTAGTGGTCAGCCAATGCACGGATAGGGCCCGCGACGCTTCACCTTTTCCTGTATAAGCGCATCAGAGCCTCAAGCAACCTAAGTTCAACATCTTGTAGCATACCATTAACCGGTGCGCCGGCGAAATAAGCTGCATAAACCTTCGCGGCGGCGCGACGCGCATCATTAATCGAGGCAATACTGTTTATCTGCGCTGTCATTTTCTAAAAAACATTTTTGTCAAATACCAAGTCAATGAGACGCAAAACATCATCGTCGCGACCAGCACGAATAAAATCACTTGGAGATTGATTGCTAAGCAGCAAATGAGGTTGATCAAGCCATTCCCGAATCTCGTCTTTGCTAAGGAATTGCTCAAGCTTTTTCCTTACACAGTCATCAGACATTAGTAGTAGCCGTGCTCAAATATTTCGTCTTCTGGGATCCAATCGTTGATCTTTGCATCGTACACAAAATATGTGCCATCTTCCCAGTATCCATTAAGATCCTCATCTGGATACAGGCAATGACCTGCGTCTCTTCCAATTTTATCCTTGATATTGTCGTCGGCAGAATACCTCTCCACCCAAGATGGCTTCAATTTCTTGGCAATAGTCATCGGCCGAATCCAAATGGCTGATTTAAAAATTAAATTGTTAGGTAATTCAAAAAGTTAGCCGCCAGCCTAACCCGTCTCGTGACTGGGGGCGCTCGAGCGTCTGGCTTGGCGGCTAATTGTGTTGATAGATGGGGGCTTAAGAGCGCCGGAAATTGGTCCTCGGTAGCTCTATGCACAAAACACCTATCATAATATTATCCCATGTTTTTATGGAAAAATCAACGCATAAATGCCGATTAACGGCAATAGTTCATTAAAAATTCGTAATAATTCAAAGGTTAGACTCTCAATGATAGCTTATGAAGTTGCAAAATTGCACTTTCATATCGTCTTTTCGCAGTGTCGTGAGACAACTTTGTGCCCCATGCTTTGAGCATTCGATCGGCAACTTCTGTGTAAAAGTAACCACATGCTCGAAGATAAACGATTCTGAAATCCTTCTTTTCCAGCGCCGCACACCAACCCATGACTGTTTCCCAATCGGCAATTTGCTCCCTACTAGGCTTAAATCTAACCTTAACTTCTTCTGCGCCATATTCTGTCCATTCCTTGACGGCCTCGCGCCATATCGCATGCTGTAACGGCCGATTCCCCTGAAAACGGCTATCAGGATCGGAAAGCGCGCGGTCCGTCATGCAAGCCGTCCATATACGTCGTTCGAAGTCCTCCGGGATGGCGGGATTTCTCAAATCATCGACAAACTCATACAAATACGTCCTGGCGATACGATTCCGATTACGTCTTACCCCAGGCGGGCGATGCGCGCGCCATGCGCTGTCTGAGCAAACCATATTTGCATCACGCAACATTGATAATCCCCCTGGCATGATCGAACGGAAGAAAAGCACCCTTTTTCTTGAGCATCTTCGTGTTGATCAACGCTTCCGTGATAGCCAAAGCTATACCATATGCAACAGCTTCGATATCACCCCGCCGCATAAGCATTAGCTTTATCAGGTCAACTGCCGGATGTTCACGCAGCATTTTTGTTTTCCTCACGCATTCCGCTCAGCACGTCGCACCAATCACCATGCTCGCGGGGAATCTTCACATCAACGGACAGCCGAGGATCTCTAGAGAGCCTCTTGGCCAGCGCGTAAGCCGCTCCTTGCCCAACATAGTGCGAGTCATTGTCGCCGAAGATCGTAACGCGCCAGACGGACTCGGGAACCTCCCAAGTCTCTAGCCCATGGCAATTCACCGCCGCCCAGCATAATGCTCCTGTCAGCTCTGTAACGGCTAACGCTGTTTCAATCCCCTCGGCAATACCAAGCCAACCGTGAGCCGGCGGAGTCAGACGGATCGCGGAACCTTGTGGCAGTGAGCCCGCGCAAATCTTTTTAGGCGAAGGCACATCCGCCTTATGTCCGTCGGGCGTCAAATATGTACGGTGAAGGTTGACCGGATTGCCGTCTGCGTCCGACACAATCGCAATCATAGCCGGATGAAATGTCTTGGTCCCATCATCATGCAAATAGGCAAGCCTGCGATGGTAGCGTAATTGGCCGGAAATGGCCCGTAGGTACCCAAGTCTGCGTCCCAGATACACACCTACCGGGCACCCTATAGTTGCCATCTCAGCGGCTGACCAAATGGAATTTAGATTGCGCCGATTGGGCTCACCAGATTTAAGCAGCGGCTTGGCAACAGGTATGTCTTTCGCGACCGACTCAATGCGCTTAACGGCTTCCCTGAAATCCACTCCCAGCGCGCGCTGGACGAATTCGAATCCATCGCCGGAACCGCATTGGTTGCAAATCCAATCGCCGCGGCCGCGGTAATCGGTGTAACGAAACCTGTCCTTGCCGCCGCAAAACGGACATGGGCCGTGCTTACCGTTAAGCAATTTCAGGTCGAGACCGAATTGCGGCAAGATTCCATTCCAGCGATTGCGGAAGGCTTCTTTGTACTGTACGGTCGGCGCCATTATAGGCCGCCATCGGCCTGGATTGACCCGCATACGGGAAAATCAGTTTCCTCGGTTTTTGAGGCACCCGTTACATCGGGAAATGGCCTCCATTTACGCAAGCTAAGTGAAGGCCTTCCGTTTTCACTTTCCGACACCGTTAGCTTAGCCAATTGCCCTACAATGCCAGACAGCGACAGACAGCCGTTCCGGTAAGTTTCAATCAGGTCCTCGGGAAAGGCCACGCCGTTATCAAGCAGCCAACGCGCAGCTGTGAGGATCGGCTCTTTAGACTTGCCGATTTCCTTGCCGTTATAGGCGAAAGGCTCTGGACCATAGCGGCGCCCATCCGAGCGAGGTAGGATGTCAATTCGATGAATATTCACGCCACCTTCCGCCTTTTCGAGTGAATCCAGCGCAACCGTGCATGCCTAACCCATCCGATCACGTCATCCATAGCCTGCTTTGGCTCGGCGCCAGGGTGATGTGGCCAGATTCCGTAGATATCCCGATACCGGTGCGCTGCCTCGCCGGGATTCTTACAGGCGCTTAGCAACTGCCGATAAATCTCTCGCCCAGCCTGTCGCGCAAGCCGCTCTTTGGCCCTAGTCGGCGCGACCTTCGCGCCCATGCCAAACTCAACAAGCTCGCCGTCAGCATTCTCAACACTGCTTAAACGGCGCGGCCGCTCGGCGCCACATTGCGAACATTGGCGGGCAGTAGGCGGCATGAGGAAGCCGCAAGACTGGCATTTCGTCGGCTTCCTAGGCTCCGCACCATTTTGCGGGTTGATGCCACCCTTCTCGCCAGGCCTGCGAATATCTAGATGCTCGTGACGAATCTCGTCAGGAAAGCCCAACCGCTCGGCATTGCCGGCGTGATCCAGAATCAGGAGATAATCCTTGCCCGGCGCCGTCCGCAGCCCGCGACCGATCATTTGAACCCACAAGATTTCAGATTTCGTCGGCCTCGCCATAATGATGCAACGCACGTCCTCATCGACTCCCATCGTCAGGCAGCCGACGCTCGAAATTATCTTGTCGTCGCCGTTGCGAAAGCGGCGGAAGGTTTCCTTGCGCTCATCAGGCGTAGAGTTACCGTCGATGTATCCACACGATAAGCCAGCCTTTTGGAATTGCCCTTGAAGGGCCGCAGCGTGTGCCCGATCCACTGCAAACATAAATGTTGGACGATTGTGAGCACGTTGTGACCACGTTGTAACTACGTCTGCCACAAGCTGAGGCCGTTGCATTACGCAAGACAAATCTCCTTCGTTGTAGTCGCCGGCGGTCGTGCGCACACCAGTCAGATCAGGATCTAGCCCGGGTCCGTAGCCTCGGTATGGAGAAAGCCAGCCCTCATCGATTAGCTCGCGCGTTGTCGCCGCAATAATTAGCTTAGTCCACCTAAGGCCCATTCCCTTGCGCCATGGCGTAGCGCTAAGACCGATTTCAACACAGTCAGGATAAGAATGGTCTATGATCTCATCCAATGCCGCGCAACCGACATGCGCCTCGTCGCGAATAAAAAATCCAACATCCTTCAGCTTACGGCGCACCAGCGTTTGCGCCATTGCAATCTGCACTCTCGCTTCAAAATCCGTCCTCTCGTGCTGTGCCTGAATGACGCCAATGTCTCGTATTCCCTCGCCTTCAAAATCAGAAATCGTTTTCTCGAGAATCGTCAACGCCGGACAGACAAAAACCGGCCTTCGTCCCTTCGCAAGCGCGCCGCCGATTATGTGAGCTGCAGTCAAGGTCTTGCCGAAGCCGGTTGGAGCCTGCAGGATAATCCGCTTGTGGCCTTCGCGCACAGCCTGCTTAATCTCGGCAATAGCCTTCCATTGCCGCAAACGAAGCGGCCTAAGCGTGGCAGGGTCAAAGTAAGCTCGCGCCGCAAAAAGGTCATAGGCCACGCTGTTTCAGCACCGCCAAAAGTGGACGGCAATTATCGTTATGATAATCAGAGCCGTTTGAAGAACCATAGCGATTTCCAAGCTCATTTATCTCCACTCCTTGTTAGCCATGCTTAAGGCCCTCGCGCGTGCGGTATAGTAAGAGCTAATTACAACCTTACGTGACTGTTTCTTAATTATAGTATCTATAACCGCGCGCGTAGCAAACGCTGTGCCAACGGCATGGAATGGCATCCAAGGATTGGTCATGCGGGCACCAATACGATGACTTTCTCTGCATAATTTTTGACGGTCTCAAGCGGTAGGTAGAATGTTTTGATAGTTCCGCGTTTTTCATGAATTTCTGGCTTAATCTCGTCATGATACCGACGTAGCCAACGAGTAGAGAAGATTGCCAGAAACTCGTAATTTCCTTGAATGTATAACCAGGAATTGACTTTGGAAAAAATGCCGCTTTTGGTCCAACATGAAACGTCGCGCGAGCTTTTCTCGGCAACTTCTATTGACATTCTTCCCGTCTCGGTACATCGCTTGTCTAACTTAATTTCCCAGCTTTGGCGGTTCTCCCCCTTATTCCATTGAAACTTTTTACTGCCGAAATTCTGTATGATTACACCATGTTGTGAGAGGACGTCACAGACGAAGTCTTGGAATTCCAAGCCATCCTGATATGCCGTAGGGCTCTTAGCGTCAGGATATGTTGGCTCAAGCAGCGGCATACTCTGCCTCGTAACCATAAGCGTCCCATCCGGCTCGAGGTGCTCCGCGTCGATACATCTCGAGGCGCTTACCGATCGGATACAGCGTCTCGATTATCTCATAGAAGAACTCTGGTTTGCGGCTATGCTCTTGCCGCTCTATGCTAACGACGCTATCAAACAGCTTGCGCTGGTCTGGCTGGCAGGAGCCGCGAGTGGCGATCAGCAACAATTCATGGCGTACCGAATTGTAGTGGCCCATGTTGTGCTTGATTTTGTCCCAGACAAATGATGCTTTGTATTTGAACCCCCAAGCTTCGATCACCTGAAACGATTCCTCGAGGATTGGTGATGTTACCCAGAGGAATAGAACTGCGTTGTCTTCAGCGTATTGGTTCTTAACCGGCTCTGCGCAAATGTCAGCAAGGCTCATCACCGGATAGTGGTCGCGTTGCTCGGTTGTGCCTTCTGGCATTGTGTTGCCGTAGCTCCACGGCGGATCAGCATAGATCACACGATATTTGCCGGTAGGCTCGACTAATCTAAGCTCTTCTGTTTTGCTGGCGAGAATGCGCCTAAACGCCTCAGTAATTTTAATCGCCCCAGACTTGATTTGTTCAAACATTTCGCTGGGAAGCGCCGCCAGCTTTTGAGCAAGAGCGGATTCTTTCTTGCTCAAGGTCATGTCTTTAAGCGTGGGTGGTGCTGAAACTGGTACCAAATCGGAACCAGTTATTTTGGGCCGCCCGCCTTCGTGCCTATCCGTTTCGAGCAGCATTTCGCCGCAGCGGCGCATCGCTTCGAGAAAGATCGCCTTGGCTTCTTGCTCAAGCTCCTTTCCAAGTTGCTGTTGCCTGGAATAGATGCCCAAAGCCTTCGAAATGTCGGCTACTTTTTTTGATTCTTGTATGGTGCGTGCTTGCGTGAGAGCACGTCTTGCAACATGTAGTTTTGCCACAACCACGTCTGATTCGGCGTGTTCGCCAATTGGAACAAGCTCGCTCATCAAAGCGCCTCAACCATTGTCTTATTCGCGCTCGGCTTCGTATATGTCGTGCAGTCAAAGTACCTTGGCCGAGACAATAGCGGATCAATCTGGGCACCAGCCGCGTCATTATCCGGCGGCGCAATCAAGTCGAGAACGGCACCAATAATGCTTGCCGCGCTGTTGTCAGATAGGCGCGTGATTGAATCACGCATAGCCCTAAGAGGGACTCCATATTGCAGCGCGATCGAGATCAGAATCGAGGCATCGCGAGCTACGTCAGAAATCTCGCTTGATGGACGAGACGAGCTAACGAAAACTTCGGCCGGCACTCCATCAGAATAGCGTCCGACGCTGACGGTGTATTTGCCGTTTCCGCAGGTCATTGACAGATGCTCGCAGCGGCGCCGCGTCGGCAATACTTTTCGAGTCATGGAAGAAATTCCCTCAATCAGTGAGTAAATGTTTGAAGGCCGGCCTTGCGTACCGGTGACGCGCTTACCGACAACCTTGACGAGTCCACTGTCGCGAAGGATGCACAAAATAGCCGAGCATGTCGCAGACGGGATGCCAATGAGCGAGGAAATCTCTTTCACGGTTCCATATCCGCTCTCGAGGGCGTCAAGGATTTGAGTATCAAGCTTGATTTTACGGCGAGCGCTCATTAGGCTTCCTTCGCAGCATTTTGAAGGATGCCTCTGCAAACCCTTGCAACCGTCACGCCTTGTTCGGTAGCTAAAGATTTTAGATGCTCGTAAACATTTCCTGAAATGGAAACCTGAACTGTTCTCAGTGAGTTATCGTCATCGCGGAATGAAATTCCGTTGCGGCGCATTGTGTGATTAATGGCACTTGGCGTCCGGTGCTTGAGAACAAGTGAAGAAATGCCCTTAGCTGTCATTCCCCTGTCCCGCGCGTCGCGAAGGATCTTTAATTCGGTATTAGTCCAAGGAGTCACCTTCATAAATCACCAATCCTTTTGTTGATTTTTTTGCTCGATTAAGAAGGCCCGTAATTTTTCTTGAAATGGTGCAAGTTCTTTGAGCGCGCGAGCGGCTTGTAGGGTTTTCTCGCGTGAAGATTCTTTATCATCTAGAGTTGCGCCGCTCTCAGAAAGAAACCGCACGATGATGTCTTGGCCCTTGGCCATCAGCTCAAGATGAGTAGCGAGTTCGGCTAGAGACCATTTTCCCATTACGCGGCCTCTTTGCCCGGTCGCAGAAGTCGAGTCGTCGTCATGTGATAGCAATTCGGCTGCCACACATACCAAGTCACATCAAGGAACGGCCTACCTTTGCCGGTGAAGTCTGGGCGCCATGTAAGCGGCAGGCGATGGGCATAGGGAAATTCTTCAAACAGGCCGCCACGGTAAGCATTCTCGAAGTTTGCCTTTAGCAATAAGGCCATATGAGTCACGCCTATTTTGAACGCGTGACGAATGAATTCCTCCGCGAGAGAATAAGGCGGGTTGGTGATAATCGCATCGGCGACTCGATCAGTTGTCGCAAGAAAATCTAACGCATCCCGTTCCTCGTTGTTCACGATATCGGTGCAGGCAATAATGAAGAATCCTTGATTGAGCGCCTTGGCGAGTGAGTCATCACCGCAAGCGGGGTCCCAAACGAAACGAGGGAAGTCTCCAAGGAATGGAATCAAGACGTGAACTACCGCAGACGGGGTAGGGTAAAAATCCCTTTCTCGCCGCGCGTCAGGCGATGTTACTCCCGCCCGCCAAAGATGCGTTCCGGTCATTTTGAATTCCGCGAGTGATCTGCTAAGCGGCTAGCTTGCCGTGATGATGATAAAGATCTTCAAGATGTTGCTTACAGCGTCTCTCAAAAATTGCTTTCTCACGCGTATTTACGCTGAGATCATCTATTATCCTACGCAAATCATGCCCGGCATCCCTTGATCTGCGTAGACTGATCCCAACCACATGACGACTCACATTGCAGAGTTCAGCAATTTCTACATAGGTGTATCCATCCATATATAACTTTGCGATTTTTTCGTCCTTACTCATTCGCTTAGACTCCTGAACATGCTTTTCTTTCCCTCCGCCTTGACGGCAATCTCAGCGGCGAGGTTGAGGCGTAAAATGACTAGCGCTTCGCGACGATCTGAGCGCGTGATAAGCACGTCTCGACCGTCCAGCCATGCGTACAATTGCCGAAAACCAGCCCCACGCGATTTAGCCTCAACCACAAGATCGCGACCTAAACATGGGACAGAAAGATCACCCGAAAATCGACCACCAGCGCTACCAGATAAGGGGACGCGCTCGGCGCCGATGCCGCGATCCTGAAGCAAGCGGACAATCGCGCGCTCGAATCGATCACCCTTTGCGCGCGGAGTCTTGCCGCCGCTCACAGCAATTGCTCAAACTCTTCAGCGGCTACTGTCTTTTGAGAGGACTTTAGCCAGTGGCGCAGCGCTGAGCGCTTCAGCGAATGAATGATCAAACGAAGGGTCCAGTTTCTTAATCTGCCTAGCCAGCGCGGCCAGGGCATTTCGTAGATCCTCAATAGTGATATCACTGTTTTGCTCCCTCCGGCCCACACCGGCCGTTAGTTTGGAGACCGCGTATCTAATAGCGTCCATTTCCGCAGACGATACTTTGTTGCGCGGGTAGGTTTCTCCATAGAAAAGCTCTTTGACTCTGTTTCGGCTAAAGATCCCGAAGTGACTAAGACGCATGTACGCAAGATTGATCGCCTCTTTGCTTCTTACGTTTTGGTAGTTTCCTAACTGACGCACCAAAAACGACGCTTCAGAAAGTGGTGTACCAAAAGCCTTCCTGTCCAACGCATTGTTGGCCATTTCCAAAAATCTCCATGTCAAGTTGCGGGCATGGAAACCACAACTCAACAACCCCCCGAGGAAGACGACGATGGCGACCTATGGATTCCACTATCCGCGGTGCGCCTTGTGATTTTCAAAAACGCCGGCGATGATCGCGTGACCACCAAGAAGAAGTCTTCTTGGAAACGTTCCGGCGACATCCGACATCCACGATCAGCACGACAATGGCGATGGCGACGCCGATAGGGACGAAATCGTAAAGGCCGTGCGCCCAATTTTCAAAAGCTTCAGGCATGAAAGTTCCCCTTCGTGACTTTATAAGAATATTAATTTGATACACGCATGTCAACAATTTTTTTAAACTTGGTCGCCAGCATGGCGCAACTTAAAATCGCGGCATGACTGACGAGGCTGATTTGAATCGCAAGGCTGAGGAAATAGGCGAGCGCATCCGTATGTTTATGCGCCACAAGGGGCTGAGTCAGGAAGCGCTTGGCAAAGTTCTTGGGGTCACCGGCAACGCTGTGTCCCAAATTTTAAGCGGACGAGGGACACTGCAATTTGCCAAACTTTCCAATTTAGCTGACGCCCTTGGCGTCGAACCCAACGACATTTTGGGGTTTCCGTCAGGTCACGGGCGCCATTTGCTTATGGGTGCTCTAGAAGGGATGTTGCTTGCCCTAGATTTTTCTCACGAAGAGGCGTCTGAGCTTTCGTTAATTGTCCTAAGAGTCCTCGACACACCTTCAGGCGCTCATTTAGACACCTCGACTCCCAAGCATACTGGCAAAGTGATAGCTGAGTTTCTAACTCGGCAATTCGCTGATTCAAAACGACGACAATAGCAATGCCGAGCTTAAGAAACATTCTTTTTGCTCCCAATCCAATTTTTGCGGCGCATCATTACATGAACATTACCTGGGTTAAAAATGACAAATTTGAGAGTTTATAAACGAGACACCTTTAAAAGGATTTGGGCGCCTAAGGAATTTTTTTGTTGCCAAAGGTATTTTTTTGGATTATGACGCCTCCTTGCTATGATTTTTCAAACCAGCAACGAGGAAAAACGTCAAATGAAAGCTCTGCTCCTAGCAGCTACGTTTCTTAGTTTAACGGCAAGTGCCAATGCAGCATGCGTCAGTGGATCTCCATGTCGGTTTAGTCTCGGCATAACGACCGTGCAGCCAACCGCATCAACCATCGATTCAACAAAATCCTTTGCGCAAAGGATCGATGTCCCTAACGTGGTCAACGGGTCTCCGATCACGCGAGCTAGGCTAGACACTTTCCACATTTATATTCCCAAGCTATGCCTGAATTCTACCGTGCACGTGGCGCTTTATAACGACTTCCCGATTAAGGATTCGACCGGCAAAATTGTCGATCATCAGCCCGGGCAATGGGTGGGCGCGACGTTGCAGGAGCCCGGTCTCACGCCGCAACAAAAAGCGTCCGGCGAAACTGATCCCTGCACAAATCAGCTATGCCACTCGCTCACTCAGGGGTGGAATCAGTTTCCGCCCTATATCGTTGGCGTAGTGCCTCCAGGGCCGGCATGGCTAGCGTACAAGGTTGATACTGGCGAGCAGGCCTGCACGCAGGTATCCCTTGGCGCGCGCACTGTCGACGCCTATTCACAGCCAAACACAACGTCGAACACCTATGTGTTTGTTGGGAACTGGCAACACGCACCATCGACAGACTTTCCGAACCAAGCAGCCGTCTACGCTGATTTCGCTGGTTGGTAATAGCGAAGGCAGTTCCCGCCGGTTAGTTCTTGTCCGGGTCCTTTCCGGCGGATGAGTGGGGCGCGTTGACTGTTTCTCTCCCGGTCCGCGCCCCATTTTCAAATGAAGGCCCGCGACGCTTCACTCTCTTAGCCAACACGGAGCACTTTATGAGATATCATCTTCTAGCCGCCGCTGCATCAATAGGGATGCTCGCCGCAACGCCTAGCTATGCGTGGGAAACCGATACTGTCTTGCTCGCTTCTATGGTTTGGAACGGTCCATCGTCCAGCTACATCGCAACTTTCAAGACCACATCGGCCTGCGAAGCGGCCTTTGCGTCATGGTCAACAGATCTGCGAGCAAGAATCATTGCCGCCAGACCAACCCTTATTACTCAGGGGATTTATCCCGTGTTTGGACATACCTGCTCACCCGGCCAGTAACAGAATGCAAGAATCAGATCGTCGCTTAGCGGATAAGATTGATGAAGCTGTTTCGCTTGCTAATCAACTCGGCGCTTGTCTTCATGTCATAAATGAGACCGAACGTAAGACAATGCAACGTTGGATTGTACGTTGGCTTGCGATCAAGCGACGGCTGCTTAATGAGCGCATCTCAGAATAGGCTTCCCAGCATTCAAGGTTCCCATCATGAAACGGCCACGTTATGTCAATTTGGCCTCATTTTTGGCGTCGCTGCCATCAAGCCAGCCCGAGAAAATTATCAAAGGCCTGACGGTTCGGCCTGCTCACTACTAGCCCGGTGAGCAGTGCGAAGCGCCAAGCAAACCTACGATTAGTAACCTCGAAGACGTTGTGAATTTCGAGTTTAGGCTCGACGCTTCGCTCTCAAACAAGAAGGCAAAAAAATGATCGTTCGTGTAATCGCATTTATTTTCATAATCGCATCAATGTTCGCTTTCGGAGTCATTGCTCATGCTCATGGGGCTAGGCGGTGGCGGCTGGCATGGCGGTTGGCTAAAATGCGCGGATAGCGGGGCCCACGACGCTTCACTAATTTGAGAGGATGCAATGACCGGCACGAGCGAAATTAAACCCATAGCACCAATCAAGAGAATAAAGGCTGCCCTGCTTGACGCTCTTGAGGAGTGCGGCTTCAGCGCAGACGATTTTGATTCTGAGGATATGCTGGTGCTGGCCTTGGCCGCGATAGACGCTGTTATGGCGGAGCATGAAGTGCTTGCCAATGACTGACGCACAGAGAGTTAGCATACTGCTAAAGGCAATCCGTTGTGTTCTAGCGGTAGACGATCGGGATTATGGACTTCGCGCGCGGCTTATCAAGTCCGTGCTCATCGAAGCGGTGAAGCAATGCGGAGAAGAAGTTGAGGAGATGCTTCGATGAAACTTCGACGTTTAATTTTTATCATCTGTGGCGCGGTCGTCTACCTGTGTGGATTCCTCTTGGGCTATCACGAAGGCGACAAGCACGCGCTCGACACTATGCGAATTATCGGTTGCCAAAACCCGGATGCAGAGTCGTTCCAAATGCACGAAATTCCAGAAAATGGTGAACATCTGTGAACAAACTAGAGCAGCTTACGATTGAGCTTGCAACGACGTGCGCTCCGGCATTTGCAGAGCTTGTGAAGGCAATGCGAGAAAGACAAAAAGAATATTTTAAAACGAGAGATCACAGTGTTTTGATTGAGAGCAAAAACCTAGAATTCCAAGTCGATATAGCTATTGAAAGAATCCTCAAATGAGCAAACCACCAGTTGAGGAACAGACTCAACAAATCGCGCCAGTCAAGCAGCCGGATCAACCGCGCGACGCGGCGGTGCTTATGGATATCATCTCGCGTGCCGCCGGCGATACAAACTATGATCTCGACCGCATGGATCGCTTGTTCGCTATGTATCAGGCGATGCAGAAGCGCGATGAGGAAAGGCTGTTCGACGAAGCGATGGCGATCGCCCAAGCAACTATGAAGAGCGTGGCCGCAGACAAAGACAACAGCCAAACGCGAAGTAAATATGCCAGCTATGCCGCCCTAGATGGCGCGATCAGGCCGATTTATACCGAGCAAGGATTCTCTCTAAGCTTCCGCACGATGCCAGTCTTAACTGAGAATTTCATAAACCTTGTCTGCCGAATTTCTCATAAGGGGGGTGCCTCGCGAGATGTTGAGCTGTTAATTCCCGCCGATGGCAAGGGCGCCAAAGGCGGCGATGTCATGACGAAGACTCATGCGATCGGCAGCGCTATCACATACGGCATGCGCTATTTGCTGAAGATGATTTTCAATCTTGCGGTTGGCGATAGCGAGGACGATGATGGCAATCGCGCGGGCGGCCAGAATGATAGCGCGATAACCAGTTCTCAGGCTGAGCTCATTCGACAAAAGCTTATATCGACCGGCGCGGATTTAACTAAGTTTCTCGCATTTTTCAAGGTGGAATCAGTTGTCGACCTTCGGGCTAGCCAATTCCGAACGGCTATGAATCTGCTCAAGGCTAAGAGCTCCGGATGATGGAAATTTTCGATTGCGAGCAGGGTTCCGACGAATGGTTCGCGCGACGCATTGGACTCCCGACAGCATCGAACTTTCCATTGGTTTTATCCAAGGGAGTTGGCGGCGAGGCGAGTAAAACTCGGCAAACCTATCTTTACAAGCTGGCCGGAGAAATCATCACCGGAAAGCAGCCTTCAGAATCATTTTCAAACGTTCATACTGAGCGCGGGCATGCCATGGAGCCAGACGCGCGCCGGCTCTATGCCTTCATGACTGATACGGAGCCGATGCGGGTTGGCTTTATCCGCAACGGTCGAGCCGGATGCAGCCCGGATGCGCTTATTGGCGAGAACGGCTTGCTTGAGATCAAGACAAAGCTGCCGCACCTCATGATCGAAACCATGCTCAAGGATGAATTTCCAGCTATGCACAAAGCGCAATGTCAGGGCGAGTTGTTGATAGCGGAGCGTGAATGGATCGACCTATTTGTTTACTGGCCTGACTTTCCGGCAATCATCATGCGCGCGGAACGCGACGAACCATATATTAAAAAGCTGTCGGACGCGATCGATGCATTCAATGCAGAACTTGACGAGGTAGTTAGCAAGGTCGTCGCAAGGGGCGAGTTTTCGTTATGAGCCGTGCGCTCGTAATTCTCAATGATCCACTATCGCGTGCGCGCGCGCTCCACTGGCTTGCTGAATCGCCTAAGGGAACACGTGTTGAGTTCAAGGCTGCAAAGCGCACACTACCACAAAACGATCGCATGTGGGCAATGCTAACCGACGTAGCCACGCAAAGGGAGCACTTCGGAGGCCGCTACACGCCGGATCAATGGAAGGCAATTTTCATGGACGCGTGCGGCGCCGAGCTTCAGTACATCCCCACTTTGGACGGGTTAACATTCCTTCCATGGGGCTTTAGGTCGTCGGATTTATCGAAGGAAGAGATGAGCGAGCTAATTTCATTCATGCAGGCGTGGGGCGATCAAAACGGCATCGTTTGGCATGACAGTCATGGGAGTGGAAAGAATGAGCGAGTATCACCGTGAGGCGTTCTATAAGCTCGAAGAAGAATATCGTGCCATCAAAGCGCAGCGCAATGAGCTGCTCTGGGCGGCGAAGGATGTCTATCGCGCCACGCGGTGGCTTAAAGATGAAGAGCATGAACGTGCATATAGACGTCTCGAAGCGGCCATTGCGAGGGCCGAACAACGTGCATGATGATGTACGGACATAATACCACGCCTCCCTTTTATCGTGAGCCTCTAATTTATCTTTGGCGCGTTAGCCGCCTTCCTCTGTGGGTGCTTCTACGTATCGCTTGTATTATCGAAACGATCAAGGGTGCTAGGAGGGATATTGTCGCGTAAGGAGTTTCCAACGAAGGTCCGTGTTGCTGTTATCAAGCGGGCGACTAAGGATTTCGTCATCTACTGCGAAGGATGCGGATGTTGGACGCGGGAATTCCAAATCGACCACATAGTTCCAGCCGCATTAGGGGGCCCTGCAACCTTAGAAAATGCGCAGCTCTTAGGACGGTGCTGCTACTCGGTTAAGAATCCGTCTGATACTAAGAAGGCGGCGAAAACGAAACGCGTCGAGGCAAAGCACCTCGGTGCAGACCGGCCGAAACAGAAGATCAAATCAAGGGGTTTTATGAAGGCTAAGAAACGAGAACCGAAACAGCCTTTGGAACCAAGGGCACTCTACCAGGAGCGACAAGAATGAGTATTGAGAATATGGGATGGTTTTTGCTTGGTATCACCTTAACGAACATCGTCCGGCACTTCATTGGATGAAAGGATAATCGATGGCTGGCTCATTAAATAAGGTGCTTTTGATCGGCAACGTCGGCCGCGATCCGGAAGTCAGGCTAACCGCCAGCGGAAATACAATCGTCAGCTTCTCGGTTGCAACTTCGGAGTCTTGGAAAGATAAGGCTTCGGGAGAGCGCAAGGAGCGCACCGAGTGGCACAATGTTGTCATCTTTAACGAACAGCTCACGAATGTTGCCGAGGCTTATGTCAAGAAGGGCTCGAAGGTTTACCTCGAGGGCCAGCTGCAGACACGCGGATATACCGACCAAAGCGGAGTCACTCGCAAGGTTACAGAGGTCGTCTTGCAGCGCTACCAGGGCGCCATGGTTCTACTCGACAGCAAAAAGGAATCGTCTGGCTCATCGCCAGCTCCGGATACGCGACGTGCAGCCGATATCGTCGACGACGACATGCCATTTTGAGGATGCACAATGAGCTTTTGGGATTTTATAGACAAGCACGCTCAAGGAATTGGTGGATTCTTTATTGGTATAGCGATGTTCATAGGATTTTTAATCCTGATTTTCGTTGTCACGCATTTACCAAGGTGACGAAATGTCAGTTTTGAGCGCCCAATCAATCCGAGCCCTTTGCACCCATCTTGAGTACAATCTGCGGCCGCTAATATCGCCGTTTGTCGAGCGCGGTATATCTAACGGACGATCCTACGGTCTTTCCGCATGTTCGTATGATGTCAGAATAGATCATGATCTTGTCATTCTTCCAAAATGTTGTGCGCTTGCAAGCACAATAGAGCGCTTCATTTTCCCGGACGATGTTTGCGGTCACGTTCGTGACAAATCGAGTTTAGCGCGGCGATTCGTCTCTGTGTTCAATACGCATTTTGATCCCGGGTTCGAGGGCTTTGCAACAATCGAGGTAATTAATCATGGTCCGGAGACGGTGATATTTGCGCCGGGCGATCCTCTTTGCCAATTCGTATTCTGCGAACTTGATGAACCGACGCTGTATCCCTACCGCGGGAAATATTTCGATCAAGAGCGCGGCCCGCAAGAGGCGAGATATGAGGAAGCGAAATGAGTCCTGAACTACGTAAATTGCTGGAATCCATACGGAAAGATGAAGAAAAACTAATCAGGCGTGATTTTTGGATCAACATTTTGCTAGGCGGCATATTACTGTTTCTGGCGATGATTTGTTTGGAGATTGTGACGTGACCAGGGAAGAAATCATTAGGGTGATGGCGAGCACAATGATAGAGCTTGGTCATAATGCCCCGTGGTTGGAGCGCGCGAAAGTGGCTCTCTCTGCCATCAGTTGGATGGGCGCCGCTGTGGTGGATCGGCATGAGCTCGAGCTTTTAAAGAGCATTTACGGGTTCTCTTTGCCAGACCTTACGGAACCGCAGGAATGAAGATCACTTGTCCAAGCTGCAATGCTCAACACAATTTTGAACTAGCCGCAGATATGCGCGGCGATCACTATCTTTCGTTTAAGATAACGCCAACCCCCGGGGGCGCGCTTTCGCCGCTTTTTGTTGGCGGGATGATGCGGTCATTCGAGCGTCTTCTCGTTTCTATCGGCCGTGATGTTGGCATGACGACCGCCGTCGTTCTTAGAAATCTTTCAATTGATGATCGGGACGACTCTGTTGTCATCGATGTGATGATTATGCGCAGGAAAGAAACATGAATATTTTCGGCTCTAAAATAGACGTTCTCGACCACGGTTTCGTCCGCCTAGTAGACTTCATGGGCAGCGATCTTTCAATAGCGCGCGCGGCGCGGGTCTCATATAACACCCCATGGCGTGCAGACGAGGACGGAGGAGTGGGAGGATTAGACGAGCGCCTAATCAATTATTTATGGAAGCACGCTCACACTTCGCCATTCGAGCACGTCACGATAACCTTCGAAGTCAAGGCGCCGATCTTCGTTTTCAGGCAATGGCACCGGCATAGAACGTGGAGCTTCAATGAGGTAAGCGGAAGGTATAGCGAGCTGCCGGACGAGTTCTATGTACCGAAGCCTGAGCATGTAGGTGAGCAATCTAAGAGCAATAAGCAGGCCCGCGATTTAGCCCCAGAATTAGGATCGGACGAGGGTCGATCGTTCCAATGTCATGTCTACGCACAAGCCTGCGCGAAGGCTTTCAAAAATTATCGCCTATTACTTAATTGCGGCTGGCCGCGAGAGCTAGCGCGCGGCGTACTACCAGTTTCGACCTACTCGCATATGTTCGCGACAGTGAATCTGCTAAACCTAATGAAGTTCCTGACACTGCGCTGTCACGATCATTCGCAATATGAGATTCGAGAATACGCTTATGCCTTGAAGGATATTGCCCAACACGTCGCGCCGGTCGCGATGCGCGCATGGGAAACTATGGCATGAGCGTGTTGCGTCCTGATGAAGTTGCGATACGCTGGCAATGCTCTGATCGCTTTGTGCATCGCCTGATTCAGAAGGGGGAGTTGCCAGCGATACGACTTGGTGGCAAATTGCTTCGGGTGCCGCTTGAGGCGGTCGAGGCATACGAGAAATGTCACCTCCTAAATTCCGCGTCGTCCTCTTCCGAGGTTGGTACTACGCAGCATGGCGAGATCGCGGTGCTACCCGCCGATGTTCACTTCGGACCCAAAATCATGAGATTGCCGAGCAAGGGCTACGAAGTTTTGCCGTGCAATACGAAATCGCCAACCGGCCAAAAACTATAACGGTGGAGCTTGTCTGGAATGGATATCGTGAGACGCTTAAAGGGCGACCTGCTTTTCAGACTATGGGCTTTGAAGGGCGCTCTGTCCTTCCTTTCTTTGGCAATATGGCCGCCGACGGGCTCAGCGAACAAGCTTGCTTCGATTATCGCGTTAGACGGGAAATGGAAGGTCGCAAACCTGGCACAATCTGGACCGAACTTGGACGACTCAGGAGCGCGCTAAGATGGGCAGAGAAAAAGAATCTGATAGCCAAGGCGCCTTACATATCCCGCCCGGCTATATCGCCACCGAGGGATTTGCGTTTGACACGGGAACAAGCGAACCGGTTCCTTTCATCGTGTTCCACCCCGCACATACGACTTTGCGTTATTGCAGCCATGACAACAGGAGCACGTATTGGTGCCTTGCTCGGCCTGACGTGGGGCAGAGTGAATTTCGAGACCCGTTTAATAGATCTGAACCTACCTTGTCAGTCAGGACAAAAGCGACGAGCGGTAGTCCCGATTAACCGGACCTTGATGGCAGCTCTCCAAGAGGCCAAAATGGGAGCACTGACGGACTTTGTGGTGGAGTGGAATGGGAAACCAGTCAAAAGCATTAAGACCGGTCTACAAGCCGCCGGAAGGCGCTGCGGGCTGCCATGGGTCACTGCCCATATATTCCGTCATTCAGCCGCATCTTGGATGGCCGAGGCCGGAATCGGAATGGATCGTATCGCCGCATTTCTCGGGCACTCTGACAGCCGGATCACTTCGCGGGTATACGCTAAGTTTTCGCCGGATTATCTGAGGGATGCGGCTGAAGCGCTGGAGATTAAGACAGGTTAAAAATGGTCAAGGTATTCGACACTATATCAAGCAATCGTAAACAGACACTAATTGTTAGCGTTGAAGACGGAGCGGCAGAGTTGACTTTATCGTCATGCTTTGAGCCAATTATCGCTACCGAGGGACGACGCCTGTACATCGACTATGAAGCCGTAGATAGCAATTCCGTACCGATAAGGACAACAGTTTTTGCGGAGCATTCAGAACAAAGTCCTGTGTCAAAAGATGCGGAGCGCTCATGGCCTAGTGAAGAAAGCATTGCGGCTTTAATTGGCGGCGCTTATTGGGAACACGGAATTGGAAAATCTGACGAATGGTGCATGAAATTGTCTAGGAAAATTATCAATTGTTTTAGGGAAGCGGAAAAATGAGTGCAATGGCAGCGCTACGCCGGCTCGAGGCAAAATACGTTGAGAAATTGGCTTACTATGCCGAGCAGAAGAATCTCGGGAACCTGACTGAAGATTGGGGAGAATGTTCAATGATTTGTGCACGCTTGACGTTAGACGATATCCGATGGGAAATCGAAAATGCGGAGTGCCAAGGCAATGACAATACAATACGGCCTAGTGTGGGAAATGAAAGCAGAGATAGCGAGGCTCGAGATGAGCCTCCGCGCTGATCACCATCAGATCTATAAAAAGCTTGCTCGCTTGCGTGAAGTCCTTGCGGAATATGAGTCTATTGCGGAGTGCTCCCGTGTTCAAATGAACACGACCACAGAACACCAGATGCACAAAACGGCACCATATGCACAACGAAATGAACCAGACGACACCAAAAGCCCTTAGATTCCAATAGAACCACAATTTTGGTAAGGGAGAGGTCCCCAGTTCGAAACTGGGCCGTAGCACCAATGAAATCAATAAGTTGATGGAAATGAGCGAGAATATCGAGGGTGTTCAATTGAACACTAACCAAGTTGAGTCCGTTGTAAAAGCTACGGATAATGTCCAGTTTATGACTGGCGGCATTCATGGCCTGGTGTGGCAGATAGTATGGACTTTCTGCTATGATGGAACCGACAGAATAATGTTTGTCGGTCCTCCATTCAAAAATGAGGACAGTCTTAGCAAGCCAAACGCCGACATGATTTATGAGATGAAGCGCTGCAAGGCACGTGCAGCAATCGAAAGTGTTAAATTGAACACAGAAGCGGAAGCCGAACTTAAATATGCTGCGATTCGCGCTTTACAATGGATGCTGGGCGCGCAGAAAATTGAAGAAACAAAATCATGGATAGATCCGGTGCTCATTAGAATGCTTGAGGCCGCTATCTCACATTCCAGTGCCGCTGCAGTACAGCCAAGTCCCCTCGAAACTGGGCCGCAGCACTGCACTTAGACAAATGGAGGAGTGTTCAATTGAACACGGAAACTGAATATGGCTGGGATGCTTTTGACCGGCGCATCGCCGCGCTTGAGGCAAAAATCGATGCACTCTATTTAAACAGCAAGCTTTCTACACATGAGCAGCGCGTCGCCATGCTTGAGGAAACCCTTGAACGCTTTGAAGCTTATTTTGATTATCTTGAAAAAGATGGTGTGTTGGGTGGCTTCAATGCCCGCATCGCCGCGCTTGAAGCAGTTGATCATTGGAATAATTTTGGAGAGCGCATCGCCGCGCTTGAGAGTATAGTCGGTAAACACATAGAGTCTAAGCTCGCAAAATAGTAACGCTCGACTCGGTTTGATTCTCCCTCGTTTTCCTCGCCCGTTTCGCCCGTTCGACGATATCAAGAACAATCGCCGCAAGCGCATTCATCTCATTCTCTTCGGTAGCGGAGTCACCGTCATTCGTGCATGTGGCAATTGCGCACGCGACAGGAATGATTTTGCGCAGATCACGCTCGAACTTGTTCCGAAATGCGTGAACCTTCGCGTTTGCCATGGCTAGCAATCCTGTTGAAAATGCGTCGGATGAAATACTGGCGCCAATAGGACAGAAATATCATGATCAGGGTTATCGACGCAGCACTCACTATTGGTATTCCGAAAGCCCACAACACTGCTTGGCTTATTGCGGACCCGGCAAACATGTTCACCAGCGACTCGGCGTGGCTATGCGAAGCGCGCTGCATCTCGCTTCCAGTGGCAAGTGTTGCTTTCGTCCCAGATCGCAATCACACCTTCAAGGCGAGCGAATAGGATTTCTTTGTTGAAGCCTTCGTTTAGAACGCACATATCTGCTCGCCAATCTTGAACCTCGGAGATATGCGCATCAGCTGCACCCGGGGGCGCCGGACGCCGGATCTCTATCACTACTCCGCAGAGGTCGTGGATCGCCAGCGCTTCATTCTTAAAGCGGCAATCATCGACGACCACGAGCGGGTGCTTGATCGCTTCATGGCGCCAGAGATTGACCCAGAAATCAGGATGAATGCCTCGGCCCCATTCCGTTCCGAGCGTTTGCATCGCATGGCGCGGCGTTGCTCCGGACAAGAGAATCGAGGGCTCACCTTTGCGCTCACCCTCTATTTGCTCTTCGGAAAGTCCGAGCGCGCGGAGCATGTTCTTTAATGGATCAGCAACCTTTATGAGCTTGTAGCCGCGCTCGATGAAATATTCGGCCGCCGTCGATTTGCCTGCGCCGATCTTGCCTTTGAGACCGATGACATTGGGAAAGTTCATTTTCTCTCCAATTGCTGCGCCGTGACTGTGGTTCTGTAACGTTCCCCGTAGTTTTTGTGAAATGCGATCGCCGTCATGCTACGGCCGCAGATCGGTCCCGCACCATATCCCTGGCGCTTATGCCAAGCATCCGGCGGGCATAGAGTCTCAAAGGCCTCGACAATCGCGCCGCCCTTTCGGAACTTGTCTATATGGTGGGTGTGACCAACAAACGCATAACGATAGTCTGACCCTCCCCATTCTCTTGGGAAGTCGCGCGCCATTATCTCAGGGGCATTCTTCGGCCTAGCATTGTTGCCATGGTAGGAAACGATAAAGTTTCGTCCGAAAGTCCATTTCCAAAAGAAGCTGGGATCGCAGTTGACCTTGACGCGCGGTTCATTATGAAACCACGACCAAAGACCCAAAGCAAGCCATGGAGCGCTAAACTCATCGTGATTGCCAGGGAGAAATTCAACCTCAATCTCTTGATATTTCTGCAGCGCAAGTTCGATCATCGAGCGGGCGGAGACCAACGCTGCACGGCATACACGCGAGCGTCGAGAGTCAACGTCTATTTGTGTGCCTGCGGTAGTCGTCCCGGCGGCGGTATCGAAATGGATGAAGTCCCCAAGGCCAAGTATGAACGCCCGTCTGGTAGAGGGCATGGAATTGACCAAATCGCGCATTGCGTCGAGATGCATGCGTTCAGCGATCTTGGTATCCCAGTTTGCCACCTTGGTTTCAAACGCATCTGCATATCCTCCGAAATGAGCGTCGCCAATGATGAAGCCGATAGCTAGGTCATCGGTGAAATGCATTGGTGGCGGCGTTAGCTCTGCTCTTCCCTGATATTCTTCAAAGGTCTGCTTTAGAGATTCAATTGCTAGATTGACGAGATCGGCATTCGGCGCGTAACGCGGCCATTGCCTTTCGACTCGACCGTCGGGACCGGTTTGAACAGTCACCTTTTGCAATGCGAAACCCGGTGGTGGAGCGAACTCAGTTTCGGCTTCAGGCATCAAGCATCACTTCAGTGGAGAAATCGGAGCGCGAGCACGATAATGATGAAGGCCGTGATGATAAATATGATGGTGGTGGGTATGGCGTAACGAATAAGAAAATAGAACAGATCCGGCATTTGATGAGATAATCACAAAGCTTACTATTATCAATA
>Ga0307470_10000126_pt1 | contig 52775 bp, 68 predicted proteins | sample atmos_gasesAM3C__FD_204565 | JGI IMG/M metagenome (GOLD analysis project Ga0307470, IMG submission 204565) | Hardwood forest soil microbial communities from Morgan-Monroe State Forest, Indiana, United States - atmos_gasesAM3C_05 | ecosystem: Environmental > Terrestrial > Soil > Temperate forest... | reverse complement strand
CGAGTTACTATGAATCGGAAGCCCAGCAGCTGTTACCCAACGAATTCGAGCGCATACACCATAACCAATGGGTAAGCAGTACGCAGTCGTTTATCCAGATCGAATGGTGGGACGCGTGCAAGGTTGCCGAGTTGCCAGCGCTCAACCGTTACAGGGAGGTTGTGGTTGCTCTGGACGCGGCGGTAAGTAATGATTGTTTCGCCATATGTTGTCTATCACGGCATGACGATAAAACGGCACTGCGCTATGCCCGGCGCTGGTTGCCGGTCAATGGCAAGATCCAATATCGCAACCCCGCCGATCCTGCTGACCGCGATTACCCTGAGGGCGTGTTGCGCTGGCTGTGTACTGAGTACAACGTGGTGATCGTTTGCTATGACCCGTATCAGCTACATAGCTTTGTTACTGATTTGTCGATTGAAGGGTTGGCGGCGTTTGAGGAATTCCAGCAGGAAAAGCCGCGCTTGATCGCTGACAAGGCGCTGTACGATAACATTATGGCACGGCGGATTGTCCACAACGGCGACTTTCCCGATATGCGGGAACATCTTCAGAACGCCAACAGCACGGCTGAGGACAAGAACACATTGCGCATTGTCAAGCGGTCGCTTAGCTTAAAAATCGATTTGGCGGTAGCATTGTCGATGTGCGACGACAGAGCAAGATTCTATTTGCCGGAGTGAGAATGGCTGAGTTTAAGCCGATTGAACCAAGTGAAGCCGATAAGAAGTGGATCGAACTAGATAAAATAGCGCGGGAGTATGTCGCATTGTCGTTGGGTGTACCTTCTGAACTATTCAACGACTGCCAGCATCAGTTCGTGCATCTCGTTGGCGGTTGGCGTTGTTATCGTTGCGGATTGCAAATACCGGAAAAAGTTTTAGATAAAACGTGAATTCAATCAGACGCCCGCATGTAATGTTCTCAATCTCCGCATGGTGCGTATCATACGCTATCGAGCATGGCGGCAACAGTCCGACATTACGTGAAATTGGCGAACACTTCAATAAAGCTCACTCAGGCGTTGAGCATCACATACAAAATATGTTCCGCTATGGCATTGCCGAACGGCTGAACGGCAAACTGTGTATCGTCGGCGCTCAGTATTTACCGCCGCAGTGGTACCTTGATAACATCAATCCGCCGATGAGTGAAGTCGATCTATCGGCTAACGCATGGCGTAGTGCCGCGATAATCCCGGTTCCCGGCAACCGTTAAACTCGTACAACTGTCCACCTTCACAAGATAACGCTTGACTCCTATGCTTATGCTTAGGAGTTTTTCAGTTGCCAGCAGACGCCACTATCGAAGATGCGGTTTTAACCGATTTACAACAGCAGTCGGTACAAGCGCGCGCCCGAAAATCACCCTGGGACAGTTCATCAGCGCCCGGCATTGGCCCCGGTTTCGAGGGCGCATGGTGGGGCGGCGGTACGCTGTTTCTTGGGCTTCAGCAGGCTGCCGACGAGATTGTGCAGTGGGGATACTACCCTATGCGGCGGGATCGGCAGTTGCGCGCGTTCTGGAAAACTGAAGCGATCCTGAGTGGCGGCGTGTACTCGTTCAGCGCGCGCATATCAGCGTTGCCAGCGAAGATCAACGGGCCGCCGCGCAACAAAGCTAAAGCGACCGACATGTTGCACGCGCTGGACTTGCAAAAGCTCGTGATCGACATGTTGACCACCGACAACGGGTTTTTCATTGAGCGTGTTGGCCCCGGTAGACCGGACAAGCCGCTCAACCCGCGATTGGTTACTTATTTATCGACAATGGACAGCCAACAGGTGTGGCGCACGTTCGATCCCGAATACCCAGTCATCTACATTAACCCATACACTGGCGCCTACCACAAAATGCACTACAGCCGGATTATCACCGGGTCAAGTTGTCCGCAACCCGACGAACTGGCACGCGGGATCGGCTTCTGTGCAGTGAGCCGTTGTTTGCGTTTTGCCCAGATCGAACGTGATATTGAGATTTTTAAGCATGAGAAGGTGGGCGGGCGGTTCACGAGGGCACTCGGCACTGCTTCCGGTTTAACGCCGAAACAGTTCAACGCGTCGATTGACGCCAGCAAAGAAGTTGACGATAACCAGGGGTTTACCCGGTATCGTGGTATCCCGTGGCTTGTGTCGGTCAATCAGGAGATTAAAACCAGTATTATTGACCTGGCCCATTTGCCCGATGGATTTGATGCCAAGACGGACACCGAAACATACGTTAACGTCCTGGCGCTGGCGTTCGGCACTGATGTGCGCGAGTTCTGGCCGGGGCAGGGTAGCGGTGCAACCAAAGCCGATGCAACCGTACAGCACGAAAAGGCGCGCGGCAAGGGTATTGCCGATGTTACCAGCACTATTGAGCGGGCGCTGAACTGGGGTGTGCTTGACGCGCTGGGCTGCGAGGTGGAATTCGATTACACCGACGACGCCGAACAAATGGCAACGGCGCAATACCATTTCCAGGTCATTACCAACGTGAGCACGATGCAGCAAGCCGGGAACATCAGCACAGAGCAAGGTACGGCACTGCTCGTTAACGCGGGCGTGATTGACCCAGATGTTATTGAGAACGTGCAGTCAGCCGAAAGCGCAGAGCCGGCCAGCACTGAGCAACCGTACACCGAAGAACAAGTGCCGGTGCAACAGACTACCGTACCCGCCCAACAAGGCCCACCACAATTAGCGAAACCGCCAGCCGCGCTTGGTGCAACGTCGCCAGTGCCGCCCGGTGGTATCAAGCCGCCGCCGCCACAGCAGCCGAAACCAACGCCGCGTATGGCGACTAGCGATATGAAACCCGCTAAGAAGGCGGCAAGCAAGCAACCCGATGTAACCCGCTTCCACGCGCGCACAAACGCCTACCAGGATCGGCTCAAGGGACTGATGCAGGACTTCTTCGATGGCGGCACACCGTCAAGCGAAAGTGACCTTGACAGCCGGTTAGCCGAACTGCGCGCCAATTACCTGACCCTTGCCAACAGCGGGCTATCGGCGGCGTTCAACACCGGACTCGACCACGGTAGCGGCGGCAATTCGCCAGGTGCATCGGCACTCGGCAAGCGCAAGCTACAGTTGATTAAGAACAAGTCGAACGATTACTTTGACGGCATGTTGGACGACCTGAAAAGCGCCGTCCTCAGCAACACAAAGGAAGTCGGCAACAAGGCGTTTAGCGACCTTGCGGCGGGGTTTGTGAACCGGATAGGCCAGTATGCCGGGCATTTTTGGGAGTCGTTGTGGCAGGGTGTTGGCGACTTCTTCAGACAAGACGGCGATAACCAGCAAGTCGAACGGCACTTAGACCCGACGGCTGAACATTGCGCAACGTGTCCTGACAAGGCGGGGGTATACGATAGTTGGGAAGATATGGCGAATAGCGTGGGTGTTCCAGGGGACGGCTCGGATGATTGCGGGTCGAATTGTCGGTGTACCGTTAGCTGGGGAATGGACGTATCATGACTCAGTTTACCGCTATCGTACCTCCTGATATGGCGGCGGCGTGGCTGGCGCTTGGCGAGTCGTTGCTGATGGATGCAGTCGATCAGGCAACCAGCACGATGATCAAACCGGACTTCGACAGCACAACCGCTACGTGGAAATCAGCACCGGACTTCAACGTTGACCGGGCCGCATACCAGGGATCGGATATTGTCGGCTCTGTGTGGACCGATAACGAAGTGTACGGATATGTGAACAATGGCACAATCCCGCATGACATATTCCCGGTTAAAGCCAAAAAACTGCACTTCATGAGCGGTTACACGGCAAAAACGGTTAAGCGCGTGGTCGGTTCGCAATCCGGCGGGGCATTTGGCAACGACGTGTTTAGCGCTGGGGTGCATCATCCGGGTAGCGAAGGGCGTGAATTTGATCAGGCGATTGTCGATAAGCGGCAAGCCGGATTTGAAGCGTTGATCGTATCGCTGATTAATCAAGCAGCGGCAAAGGTGAGTTAGATGCCATATATGATTGTTCCTCATGGCGACAAGTTTAAGGTGCATAAAAAAGGCGCTGATGGCAAGCCGTCAGGCCCGGCACTCGGCACACATCCGAGCCGACATCATGCGGCGGCTCAAATCAAGGCGCTGTACGCCAACGAGTCGACCAAGCCGAAAAAGAAGGAACTTGATTTTAAGCAGGGCGCGGGCCGTCCGACTTCGAGTGAGGATTACGCGGTTGTGCCTGACCCGGATAAGCCGTCAACGTGGAAGCTGCCGATCCAGGACCGTAAGCACCTCGGCTTAGCCATTGCCGCGCTTGGTTCTGACGCTAGCGCCCCACATGGTCATGCCGCCGATTTGTCACCGGAAGATCGCAAGCAGGCGCTCAGTCGCATCCACGCGCGTATCGGACGACTGGCAAACGACGAAAGCGACAAAGCCGACCTGCACGCCGAGTTAGCCAAGCACGGTAAAAAGTCGCTATTCGGCGGCGGTTGGTCGCCACTCGCTGAACAGTCCAATCCTAGCCCGGTGCAATTCGACGATGATGGTGACGATTATCTGGGTGACACACTCACACCGAAACTCGATCCCGATGATCCGCGTGTGCAGTATGAGCCGACGGGCGGCGACAAGACATCGGCTTGCGCGAACTGTGCATTCTTCGATGCTGATGACGCAGCTTGCCGATTGGTTGCTGGGGACATCGTAGCGCCGGGACTTTGCAATCTGTGGTTGCGCGAACTAGACGACGACGAGGAAGACGCGGCAAACGCACAGCCGGTAACGGTGGTAGACGGCGGCAAGGAAGTTGACCGACCGGGACTGATTGAAGTCATCAAGACGGCGGTCAAACAGGCGCTTGGCATAGTTGAGTGGCACAACCCGCCGTTAGACATCACCACCGGATTCAAGACGTTCGGGCCGGACAACCAGTACTGGGTCGCGTTCTACTCGAATAACGCGCAAGACCGTGACGGCGAATGGTTCGCTGAAAAGGCGCATGACAAAGCGATTGAGCGTATCGATAGCGGACTGGCGCCTATGCCCAAACTTGATTACTGGCACTGCAAAGCATATCACGGTGAGGCGTTCTGGTTGGGACGTGAGGGGCATGTGGTTATGGCGGCGGGCGAATTCTGGCCTGACGAGTTCAGCCAGGCTATGAAAGAATACTACGTCAACGCCGCGCCTGACGATGATTTGGTTTCATTCGGGTATCTCTACCCGCGATCAGCTTTGGTCGATGGTGTGTACCACGATTACACGCCGTTTGAAATTTCGCCGTTGCCTAGCGATATGGCGGCGAACTTATGGACGGGGTTTGCAAACTTAGAGGAGTTCAAGGAAATGACAGTAACCGCGCAAAAGCGCAAGGAGTTGGAACGGCGTTTAGGCCCCGCCCTAGCCAAACAACTGCTTGCAACCGCTGGCACGAAATCGCGTGCCTTAGACCAGATCGAAACGAGCTTTAAGGAGGTTGACGCAGAGGAAAGCGACCTTGCCTCAGACGTGAAGGCTCTCAAGAACGCCGTTTTGATCCTTGCCGGTCAGAAGACCAAGACTGATGAGCCGCTGCCCAAAACCGGGCGTCAAGGTCAACCAGTCACCGAAGAAGAACAGAATAATCCCGAAGACGAGCCGGAAACCGACGAGGATGAGGACGAGGAATTCGGGCGGCTCAAGAAGGAAGTCGCCAAGCTCAAGCGCCAACTGAAAGCGGCAAAAGCCGCTGCCGCGTCAGACGGTGAGGACGACGGCGAAGATGGTGAGGATGAGGAAGACGACACCCCACCGGCAAAGAAGGCGCGACGCAAAGCGCGCACTCCCGAAACCGGGCTGAAGGAACTGGCAACCGGCTATAAGGCTATTGGTGACGCGTTGGGTCAAGTGTCTCAGGCGTTGGTCGCTATCAATCAAAAACAGGCCGGGCTTGAAGCGGGTATCAACGCGCTGGCAAAGGAGTTGTACAACCCGACGCCGGCCAGTCGTTCGCCGTATACGCAAGTGCCACCCGACGATCCGGCGTTGGTGTCAATCAAGGCACGCATGGAAGGTATCGGCGGCAATACCGCACCAAACACGCCCGTCGAAAACATCAAGGCGGTTGACATGGCGGCGTTTATCGGACTGCCCACGGCATTCCAGAACGGGCACAGGGGTTAAATCATGACACTACAAGTTCAACAGCAACCGCACCGTTTCAATCCGTTTTCGCCGTTCGATAATCCGTATCACGTTACCAACAAGAACGCGAAAAACATCCCGCTCAGCTTCCAGCAGAAACAACTGGCCGGAACTGATGACCAGATGACCGGCTTCAAAAACAATCCAACGGGTGTTGGCGCAAATCCAGTAGGACCATATGTCCATGGTAATGGCGGTCTCTTTTCCGTGCCCGGTCAAATGCCGCAAATCTTCAGCGCGATGATGTTGCCGATGCAAGGGCTGATTGACGACTTGCCGATCATCTTCGAGGGACTCGGTCAGGAGTTTGACGGCGGCGATCAGGGGTTCGGCGGCTTTTCGGCTCCGCTGCACACCTATATCACCGGTGTAACGTCCGGCAACCTGGACTCGGTAGCCAATCAACCGACTACCCAATGCGCCGTTGGGCCGGAAGCCGGACTGCTCAAGGCTTGCACGGTGACAATGCCGTTTGGCAAGTATCGCGGTTCGTTCTCAATGAACCTCGAAAACATCGCTACATTGCGTGACCGCGCCGACCCGACGTACCTCCAGTTGATGAATATGGCCCCGCCACAAACCAACCTGATCCCGCAAATGTTGGGGCAGGGCGGCGGCAATCAAATCCTCTTGAATGAGTTTTCAAAGCGCGCGTTTGTGATGGCCGTTGGCCTCAAGCGGTTGCTTGCCACTCAGACGTACGCGGGCAACCCGGCAAACAGCAGCACGTCGCAAAACTACCAGCAGATCGAAGGGTTCGATCTTCAGATCAACCAGGGCAATCACAAGGACGTGTTCAGCCAGAACGTGTGTACCGCGTTGGACTCGTACCTTGACGACTTCGGATCATCCATCGTATCGAGCGGCTCAAACGGGCAGTCGTTCTACAGCCGTATGGATATGATGGTTCGCTCGTGCTGGTGGAACGCCCAGCGTCAGGGGCTGCTGCCCTGCACCTGGAAGTTCGTCGTTCACCCGAACTTGTTTGACGAAATCGTCAAGGTGTGGCCGGTGTACGAGTACACCGAAGCCCTAACCGCAATCGGCGCTTTCAACAACGGGCGCGTGACCATCGACGGCAAGGAAACCGTTGACTTGCGCAACGCTATGCGGCAAGGGTCGTACCTGCCGATTCGCGGCGTGCCCTACGAGGTCATCCAGGACGACACGATCACCGAAACCAACGTCACCAACAATAACAAATTGAGCGCCGGACAGTACGCCAGTGGTATCTACTTCATGCCGTACCGTGTGCTTGGCGAAATGCCAATATCGTATATCCAGCCATTCAACTGGGAGAACGGGATCATGGATGACGTCGTACAGCAGGGCGGGTTGCTGCACACGTTCACGACCGACGGCGGGATTTTCCGCTGGTACGTATACTACAATGGACCTTGCGTTCAGTGGGACACGGTTACCCGCTTTAGGGTGCGTACGCATATGCCACAGTTGGCAGGTCGCCTTCAGAATGTCGGATACGCTCCGCTCCAGCACGTGGCGTCATACGATCCGAATTCACAATACTTCAAAGACGGCGGGAGGACCTCGGCGCCTGCGCAGACTTCCTATTATGTGGACTGGCAAAGCAGCCCACCCGTGGTCATTGCGTAAAGTTCGCAATTCAGCGATTACTCCGGGCGCAACGTTGCGCCCGGTTCTGTTTGATGGTACAATTCTTGTGTGGCTAGGGTCATTCCCGAATACCGCTTTTTACCGGCGGTCGCCACACCCATCAGGTAAACCAACTTGAGGTAAACGGGGTATGTCTCCACAAATCCACACATGCGGTGACTGCGGTTGCCGAGAAGGTCAGTTGCATAAATTTTTTCCGAATTGCGATCATGAGATATGCCCGTTTTGCGGCGGGCAACTTCTTTCATGTTTCTGCAAATACGTGCAACTTGGCATAATGGATAGAGCCAAATACACACTTGAAACATCCTACTTGCCGCTCGATGTATATACGAAAGGGCTGTCAGTAATTGACGCGGCTCGATGGGAGTTGATGTTGACCAATAAGGGACGAATACCTTATATTCGCTATCCAGTGCGTTGCGTGCGGTGTGGCAACGAGGAACGCAAGTTCTTTGCCGTTCGGGGTGCTGATTGGATGCGGTATATTCAGCCTGATATGCGCAAAGAAGTTATTTGCAAGGATTGCTATAGGCAGATAATGCGGCTGATTGATGGTGACGCATTGGTGCGTGGTGAGCAGATACCGCTAATGCCTGATCCCGACAATCCACTACGCGAACTTGGCGCTAAGGATGAGGATTGGTCTAGCGACGATGCTTATGGTTGGCATCAGGTTGAAATCGACATGAGGAAAAACGCTGAAATTACTGCTGGTATCATGAACGAGTACATGGTAGCTCACTTCAACAGCCTGAAAGGAAACTAACATGAGCGGAATAATGGTTATCGACAATTACGCTTTCCGTGTTGAAGGTAATCCGTCCGACAATGCCGATGAAAATGTCATGTTCGCCATGTTTACGTTCGACCGCCTTCGCAATGAACCTGTACCCCGCCAATTTCAATCGACAATTACCGACAAATCGGACTGGTGGTTGTTTCTGTTGGAGCATATCAGCGCTTACTTTGGGGTTGACCAAAAGGCAGTACTCAAGGATTGGGCGGATTACAACAGACCGCTACCTATACCTTGATTTTATGGTACACTGTGAACTGTTCTTGCTGAGACGGTTGGGGGCTGTGTCCCGTGGGTCACAGTCCCACCTAAAAAGGATATTTGTGATGCAAAGTGAAGTTGATTATCTGAGTGCTCGCGCCGACGCGATAGCCGCCATGAAACAGCTTGCGGCAAAGAAGTTCCTTATTTTGGATACCGAGACAACCGGTCTCGACGACAGCGCCGAAGTCGTGCAGATCGCCGTGATCGACAGTGACGGCAACGTGCTACTTGACACGCTGGTTAAGCCGAGCAAGCCGATTGACGAACGCGGGCGCGCGTTTGCGGTTCACGGCATAAGCAACGAGATGGTCAAGGACGCGCCGACGTTTGACCAGGTGTGGGATAGCCTTGTGCAGCTTTTAACAGACGGTTTGCATGTGGCTATTTACAATGCCGATTTCGACACACGGATTGTTGAGCAGTCGGCTAAGCATGTTGGCATCAAGTCGCACCACATGAAAAACGACGGAACGTGGGCCGATGTCTCATTAATTCAAGGCGGAGTGCGGACTATCGACATCATGAATCCGTATGCCGAGTTCGTTGGTGAGTACAACGAGTATCACGGCAATTTTAAATGGCAACGGTTGCCGGGCGGGGGACACACGGCCCTCAGCGATTGCATTGCGACCCTGGCGCTGATCAAGAAAATGGCGAGTGCTGAGGTATAATAAGCTGAATTGAAGTCCCCGCGTTGCTGAAAACAACCGGGGGTTGAGCGCCTGAACAGGAGGCACTATGGAAGAGTATAGACGTTGTTCGAAGTGCAAGCAAGAGTTTCCAGCAACAGCCGAATGGTTCTACCGGAACAAGTCAACCGGGCTTGATAAACAGTGCAAGGCTTGTCGAAAAGTCAACCAACATCGGTACACCGAAACTCACAAGGACCGTGTTAAGGCATCTAAGAAGGCGTGGTTTGATAAAAACCCTGAGTACAAGCATCATCATTACGAACAACACCGAGAGCAATATGGCGCTGCCAATAAAATGCGCTACCGAAGGCATAAGGCCGAAAGTGCGCTCTATCACAAGAAGCGTTATCAAGATAACCGGGATGTTTTTCGTGAGCGCTCGCGCGAGTCTTATATTCGGCGGAGAGATAAAGGAACAATACAACTTAACCAAAAGATCGCCGTTGAGCGACGGCGCGCAAAGAAACTGGAAACCGTTGTTGATTTCACCAAAGACGACTGGTTATTTGCTCTTGATTATTGGCGTAACCGCTGCGCTATTTGCGGGCGTACTATTGGCTTTTGGCACACATTGGCGCTTGACCACTGGATACCTGTTTGCGACGGGGGCAATACAGTCCCCGGCAATATTGTTCCCCTTTGTCACGGAATCGATGGATGCAACAATAGTAAAGGCAAAAAGAATGCTATGGGGTGGCTTGTTGAAGAATATGGAAAACGCGTGGCTCTCAAAAAACAGTCCAGCATTCTGGAGTTCTTTAGCCACGTTCGGAGCGTTGAAATAAATGGAGTGGCCCCGCGTTGATATTATAGTCGTCACGTACGATCGTTTGAATGAGATAATCCTCACAATGGAGGCCCTCCATAAAAAAATTGATTATCCGAAGGATAAACTTCGATACTTGATTGCGGATGATGCTTCCCCAGGTGATTATCAATCTAAACTTGCAAAGTCATACATATTTAATTTCATAAACTATGAGTTTGTGCCACATCGAGGCGTTAACGGCGGGTGGGGGTTTAATGTAAATCGTGCACTTCGTTATAGTAGTGCACCTTTCGTAATTCAGGTCGAAGATGACCGAATTCTACAGAAGGAACTTGACCTTCAGGCGGCGATTGCGTGTATGGAGGTCAAGCCGGAAATCGGCATGATGCGGTTCGGCGGCACAAGTGGTACTCAGTGTATTCTCCATCAAATGGAGGCCGACATATCGCACTGGATACCCGATTACCGTGAGGGCATGGGGTTGTTCGGCAAGCTGTGTTACTTACTTTTGGATAGCGGTTCCCCGACACTTTGGATTTATAGCAACACGCCGCACCTCAAGCGCGCAACGTTTCACCCGCAATTCTACGGGTATTATCCCGAAGGGCTGAAGTTGGGCGCGACTGAGGAGGCGTACAGTCACATGGTACTTGATAAAATGCGGAGTGAGCCTCAGTCGCCAGTGATTACTGTGTTGCCAGAGTGGATAAACACGTACTTCGATCACATCGGCAAAAGTTACCAACACTCGACACTCGACACGGAAAAGACGACGATCAGTGTGTAATATACGTTGCCTTGAATTCGTGCGCGACAACCTTGCTAAAGACGAGGCATTCGGCAAGGACATTATCGAAAGCGGTTCGCAGGACGTGAACGGTTCGGCACGCTGGCATTTCGAGCGGCTGGGTTGTAATCGATACGTTGGCACGGACATCGTACCGGGTATCTGTGTTGATCGCATTTGCGCGGCTGAGGATCTTGTAAAAACGTTCGGCGCGCGCTCGTTTGACGTGCTGGTATCGACTGAGGTAATCGAGCATGTTAGCGACTGGCGCGCGGTGATCAGCAATTACAAACGCGTGTTGAAACCGGGCGGCGTGTTATTCATTACCACGCGGTCGGAAGGATTTCAATATCACGAATACCCGATAGACGCCTGGCGCTACAATTGTGATGACATGCGGGCGATCTTTGCCGACTTTGAGATACTCGCGCTGATGGATGATCCGTCTGAACCGGGTGTGTTCATCAAAGCACGTAGACCGAAGAAGTTCAAAGAGGCGAATTTGAGCAAGTTCGCATTATATTCAATGGCAGAGCAACGGAGAACAATCTAACATGCCAATGGAATATGTGGTTGTCACGCAAGATCCGCAAGTGCCCGGCGGATTTCTGTTCAAAACCGGAACCATTAACGGCAACGGCGATAACGTGGTTATTGCCCAGCCGAACGTACCGCAACGATTGGTAATCACCGCGCTCCAGGTGCAAAACGAAAGCGCGACGCCGGTTACGATTATCGTCAAGGCGGGCGGTTCCCCATTTTGGCGAACGTTGGCACAGAATCAAGGCGACGGCGTATGCTTGCCGCTCGTGCCGGGGCGCGGGATTAGTCTAGGTTTTGATCAGGCTCAGAATGGCAATGCGCTGATCATCAACCTGTCAACCGGCGTGCAAGTCGGCTACTCGCTGCAATACTACTGGACAAGCTGAGTTGAGTTTCCACCATCTTCTAGGCCAGTATCTTCTCAGGCGCGGAGGCACTGGCGTTCCGGCGTATCAGTCGGCGGTTCAGGGACTTGGCAACCTGATTGCCTACTACCCGCTGAACGAGAACGCCGGTACAACGATAGTTTGCCCGAACAACAGTGGACTCAACGGCACATACAACGGCGGCGTGGCACTGGCGAACCTTGCCGGGCCGGGCGCAAGCATGGGCAATGCGCCGTTGTTTGATGGCACGACCGGATTTGGGCAGTTGCCAGCGGTGGCGTTGAATAGCGTGTTTGATCCAACCAAGGGTACGATCTCAATCTGGATAAACACCAATGGAAGTTGGCCTACAACAGAGTATTTCTATTCGATAGGAGTTGACACCAATAATTTCGTTGTGGGCGGTAAGGAAACAGCAAGTACAGTCATTATCTATGACAAAAAAGGCGGGTCAATTTCATCGATAACCGTATCGCTTGCGGTGACTGCTGGTTGGCATAACATAATTGAGACATGGGATCAGGCAGGCAATGCGCTTAAATTGTACATAGACGGCGGTGCGCCTAGTTCGCACACTCTAGCCGGTGCGTGGACAGGTTCGCTGACTAACGCACTTTGCACACTGGCTCGCCTTAATGGCGGCACCTACTGGAAAGGCTGGCTCGCGGGCTTCAGCCTATTCAGCGACGTGAAGTCGGGCGCGGCGATCACGACGTTGAGTACGCCTCTATGATAGAATGAAACGGACAACTAACGAATAGGAGTATGAACGATGGCATCAGACGAGATAATCACTAACCGGAGCGCGAACTCGGACGCGCAAGCACTCGGTAACGCGCGCGATGCGATGCGTCAAGCCGTTTCGCAAGTGCTTTCAGTATACGGTTTACTGCAACACCAAACCGACGGCGCTACTTTCACAAACTTGGAAGCGCGATACGGCTGGGCTGCCGGGCAAGGGGCGGCGGTGTACGGCGCTTGGCAGTACGTGGCGTTGTTGTTTGGCGCACCGCAAGGGGCTAGCACCGCCATAGAAGGCCACTTCGACTTGCTTATCAATCGATTGCAGTGAAAGGGGGTACGATGATCGGTAATGCACCGTACAGCCCGTACACGGATGTACCCGGCTGGCTTGAAACGGATGAGGAAGATACGCTGATCGAGTACGCGAAAACCGTACCCGAAGGCGGCGTAATCGTTAATGTCGGCGTGGAATTCGGACGCTCAATGGCGGCGTTTGTGAAATACGCGCCCACCGCAACCGTATACGGCATTGAGATCAACCCACTTGACGCGTACTCGGCGAACCTGACCGAGGCCGGGTTAGTACCGCCGCCGCTAATTGTCGGCAATTCGAGCGACAAGGCGACGCTCGCTCAACTGAAGAAGAAACTGCGCAACAAAGCTATTGACGTTTTGTTCATTGACGGCGGGCATTCGTATACTGATGCACTTGCCGACTTATCGCTGTACACGCCGTTGGTTAAGGTTGGCGGCTTTGTGCTGGTACACGATAACGCCGTGACCGCTAGCGACGCACATCCAGGGCACGTTGCGCACCCGCTACACGTTGAAGTGAGCAAGGCCGTGGCAGATTGGAAGGCGGAGAATCCCGATAGCTGGAAGTCGGTCAAGGTGGTTCATACGATGCTGGTTTTGGAGCGAACGGCATGAAAGCCGAAAATCCCCACTTGGTTGTAGACCTTACGGTCCCGACTGTCTATCGTATCTACTACAATCCGTGGGGGATTGTTGATTTTGAATATTGCCAGAAATTCGACTATGCAACAAAAGAAGACGCCGTTCGCGAAGTCGAACTAATGCTAAATCGGGATGTTCCCGGAAAATGGCAACCCGTCAGTTTTTTAGGTTGGGAGCGCAAACCTGAGTATCGAAATTATGGCAGCGCGAACCTGTATGCCCGTATGAGATTTGTTCAGGAGCAAGAAGACATTGAACGAAGTGCACAACTTAACTGAATTTTGCCGTCAGAACGGACTAAGTACAACGAAAATGTGTGCAGTTGCCAACGGTAGGCGTAACCATCATCGTCACTGGATGTGCCGCCATGCGTAAATGCTACATGATGCCATTGCCATCTCATGCGAGAAACGATCTGACCAACAGCATAAACGCGATAACAATCCATCTCGAGAAGTCTTTACCCGAGTGGGGGTATCAACTCACCGAAAATATAAATGAAGCCGATTTAATTGCTGGACATGCAGGGCAACACAACGACAGACAGCCCGACGTGGCACATCTCCATGGTTTATACCCAAGCGCTTACCCGCACCTGATTGAACCGTGGATGGTCAGTGCCAATCAGGGAGTTGTGAATTCTTTTATGTCGGCGCGTGTCGTAACCGCTCCCAGCGAATGGGTTGCCGATCTGCTGAGGCGCGATTGCCACATCAATCCGACGGTGATCCCGTGGGCCATCGACTTTGACGAGTGGGAACCGGGCAACAATCAAGGGTATGTGTTGTGGAATAAGACCCGAAGCGATCCGGTGTGCGACCCGACGCCGATCACCGAACTGGCAAAGAAAGTGCCACAGATGCACTTCCTGAGCACGTTCGGGCAGGCGGCGACTCCGAACTTGCGCGTCATCGGGCGTCAAACTTTTGACGTGATGAAAGGTCTAATTCGAGGCGCGTCTATCGGATTGTGTACCACGAAGGAAACGTTTTGCATTGGGGCGCTAGAATTCATGGCTGCAGGAGTGCCAATACTTGGCTACGCACACGGCAACATGCCGAATCTTGTCAAACACGGCATTAACGGTTTTTTGTGCGAACCAGGCGACATTGACGGGCTAATTGAAGGGTTGGCGTACTGTCTCAAGCACCGCGAAACGTTGGGCGCGAACGCCCGCGAAGTCGCACGGCTGTTCACGTGGCAGGGCGTGGCGGCTTCGATTGCTGAAGTTTACGATAGCCTATTCGACACGCATTCACATCCAAAAATTAGCGTCATTATTCCGTGCCACAATTACGCGCAATATGTCGGTGAGGCGATAGCCAGCGTTTCTAAACAGTCGTTAAAAGCACCGACTACAGGATGGAATGTCGAATTAATTATAGTCAACGACGGATCAACCGACGGGTCGCATGACGCGATAATCGAAGCACTTAGCGTTTCCGGCTTCGATACAAACCAGGTTCTGTATGACGCGCGTGTTATCGATCAGCCAAACTCCGGCGTCGCCAACGCGCGCAATCGCGGCATCAAAGAGGCAAAGGGCGACTATATCTGTTGTCTGGATGCCGATGACAAGTTAGGTGATCCGCGCTTTCTGCAAACGTTAGCCGATGCTCTAGACGCTGATCGCGGGCTGGGCATTGCATTCACCGGATTGCAGACGATTGATGCTGACGGCAAGTTAGGCGCTGTCAGCGAGTGGCCTAAAGGATTTTCGTGGGAGAAACAAGTTGACCGCCATAACCAAGTGCCAACGTGCTGCATGTTTCGTCGTGATGCGTGGCGTCGAGCGGGAGGCTATCGCTCGCAGTATCAACCGGCTGAGGATGCAGAGTTATTCTTGCGCATTGTCTCGCTTGGCTTCCGTGCCAAACAGGTCACTGATGCCGGATGGTTTCATTATCGCCTTCACAGCGGGAGTTTATCTGAAGGTGTGCGAACTGGAAAACAAACCGAACCGGACTGGGTTGGAGACAAGCCATTTATAAATGACAAGCAATACCCGCTGGCCGCCGCTGGCATTGCGCGCCCGGTACGCAACTACGATCGGCCTAAGGTATCGGTTATTGTGCCAGTGGCCGGATACCACATTCCTTATCTAGCGCAAGCCCTTGACAGCATAGAACGCCAGACTGAGCGATACTGGGAAGCGATCATTGTCAACGATACCGGCGAACCGCTACCCGGACTTGCGCCGTTCCCGTGGGCGCGCGTAATCGATACGGCGGGGCACGTTGGTGCAGGGGCAGCCCGTAATCTGGGCGTCAAACACGCTACAGCGCCGTTCGTGACGTTTCTCGATGCCGATGACATCTTGATGCCGACGTTCCTCGAAAAGACGTTGCGCATGTACCAGCGAACCGGGCGGTACGTGTACACCGACTGGCTATCGGTGAACAAAGAGGGCATGCTCGAAGGGCACGAAACGCCGGAGTTTGTGACGGGGGATGTGTTCCAAAAGCCGGTAGGTCATGCCGTGAACATCCTACTTAAGAAGGCGTGGCACGAACAAATCGGCGGCTTCGATGAATCGATGGTATCCTGGGAGGACGTCCAATATTTCATGGATCTTGCGAAGGCCGATATTTGCGGCGCGCGCGTGGCTGAGCCATTATTCATATACCGATATTTGACCGGCCAGCGGCGTGAACGGGGCGAAACGATCAAGGCTGAAATTATCGCAGCGTTCAATCAGAAGTATGGCGAGTACATCTCAGGAGGCAAAATGTGCGGCTGCAAAAACAATGCGCCAACCAGCAAGCAGGTTATCCAGGGCGTCAACGGCCAACCGCCAACGCCCGATCAACTGGTGAGGATCGTGTACAACGGGCCGCCCGGACAAACGCAAGTGTACGGGCCAATAACAAAAACAAACTATGGATACCGAATGGGCGGTGCGACATTCTACGTAAAATTGGCAGATCTTCAAAACGATCAGCGCTTTACTCCCATAGCAGAAATAGCCGAGGAAAAGCAATCTACTCCTATCCCGCCGCCCCCACCAACAATTCAGCGTCAGCCTGTAGCTGCGCTTTAAAAGGGGTATAATATCAATCAACGATAATACCGTTCGCGCGGTCGCCACCGCCAACGGTTCTAATGCAGTAGAGGTGCATCAGCTATGGAAAGTATATCGTCAACTTCGGGAATTTACATGATCACGTGCATTGCAAATGGGAAAATTTATATAGGTAGCACGGCAAATCTGCGCACGCGTATGCAGCAGCATTGCTCTAACTTACGTCACAATAAACACGGTAATCGCCATTTGCAAAGCGCTTGGAACAAGTATGGCGAAGAAAGTTTCACGTTTAAGGTTCTAGAATACGTTTTTCCGTTTGCATTATTGGCTCGAGAGCAATATTGGCTCGACAAATTAAAACCATTCGAGCCACGTGGTTTTAATGTTTCACGTAATGCCGAATCTCCAATGCTTAACGCTCCTTTGGAAGTACGCCAAAGGATTAGCGCTTCGAATATTGGAAAACCGGCATGGAATAAAGGAAAGCATCATTCAGCCGAAACTCGAGAAAGACTGAGCGTATCTCACAAAGGACAATCACCAGCGAACAAGGGAAAGCATCCTACCGAAGAAACACGTGCGAAGCTTAGTGCCGCAAGCAAAAATCCTTCACTCGAGATACGCGAAAAGATGAGTGCCTCAAAATCGCTCGAGTGGGTTGTTATCGATCCTGATGGGCATGAGGCGAAAATTGTAAATTTACAGCGTTTTTGTCTCGAGCATAATCTTAATCGTAGCGCTATGGGACAAGTGGCATACGGTTATGCCAAACACCATAAAGGCTGGAAGTGTAGACGTGCTTGAGGTTTTATGTATGTTAGTTACGTTCAGAATTAGCTCACTCATCGTAACCGAAGCCGGGCCGGGTGACGTGTTTGCCAAGTTACGGCATGCCGTGGGGGTTAGACACGATGAGTATAGTCAGTGCGTTGGGCATGGATTGGCCGGTGCTTTTTGCTGCGTGTTTTGCATGTCGTTGTGGGTTAGTGCTGTTGTGGCACTGGCTGTGGCGCTGTACCGGGGCGATAGCTGGCTGATCGCCGCGCTCGATTGGTTTGGGTTCAGTGCCGGGGCGATTATCGTGGAAAGTGTGGTGCATCATGGGTAAATCGAAATTCGGTGTGCTTATGGATATAAACGACGCCGAAATAGAGGCGCGTGACGCTGGCAAGCGCAAGGTCGAAATCGCAAAGGCGTCACTTGACGCGGCGTGGGTCAAGTACCGTGCGGACATGGAGAAGGAATTGTTTGAGGCTTTGTTGCATGAGCCTAAGGAGTTCAATGGCAACATAAGTCCGCATATCATAGAGTTCCGGCATCCGTCGTGGATGGCACACTACATTGAATGGCTCAAGGCAAAGGTTGAATTAGCCGACAGCGTGATTAATCCGTTTGAGGCCGATAACCCTTAGATGAGTTATAATTAGCGGCAATGTAAACGCCGTCCACGCGGGGCAAACCGCCGACGGCACTATGCGAAAGGACCGCACAGCCAATGGCAAGTATACCAACAACATCCGGGATTTACATGATAACGTGTACGGCAAATGGAAAAATCTATATCGGTAGTGCCGTAAATTTGCAAGCACGTCGGCATACGCATTTTAGCAAGCTTAAGCTTGGTAAACACGGCAACGCACATCTCCAAAACGCTTATAACAAATACGGCATTGATGCTTTTAGGTTTGAAGTGCTTGAGTTGGTTATGCCCTGGAACGTTCTTGAGCGCGAGCAGTATTGGTTCAAAAAGCTTAAGCCTTTTGGGAATCGGGGCTTTAATATTTGCCCTAAAGCTAACGGTTGTGAGCATTCTCCCGAAACACGCAAGAAAATAAGTGACGCTGCAAAAGAAAGAATTAACTTGCCCGGGATGCGTCAGAAATTGAGCGATAGCCATAAAGGTAAAATCCCTTCACCCGAGGCACGAAAGCGCATGAGCGAAGCGCGCAAGGGCGTTAAGATGTCTGATGAATGTAGACTAAAACACAGTTTACATTGGATAGCTACCTCTCCCGATGGCGAAGAATTTGAATTTGTCAATCTAAAGGGGTTTAGCGAAAGTCGGGGTTTAACAGCAGGCAGCATGTGCCGCGTGGCTAGGGGCGAGTACTCTAATCATAAAGGTTGGAAGTGTCGTTATGCTGAATAATAGGGAACTATGATATGGCCCGAAGCGACGCGATCTCGGGGTTAGGAATCGATGAGTGGGGCGCTTTGATGGGAATCGAGCCTTATGAACTCAATCAGGTTAGCTATGGCTTCCCGGTTGGCAGTTCCAACACTGCTCTGGCCGCGTGCGAGCACGTGTTTTACCAGTATTCCTGGCAACAGGACTTCTTAAGCAGGAGTGAAGTCGGCAACGCAATACAGCGCAGCGAGGAGGCTGTACAAGAAGAACTCGGATTCTGGCCTTCCCCGCGCTATATCTCCTCAGAAGAGATCAAATACCCCCGTCCGGCTGAGCGCTACCTGTTCGGCGCTGGCACAAATAAACGAGGCCAAAATAAGTCTGTGCAACTGAAGTACGGCATGGTGCAGGGCGCTGGCTCCATCGTCGCCACAGACCTCGGCGCGCAAAACGTCGCCTACTCCTCAGCCAACAGCGTCAACGCGGCGAACGGTATACTGGACACGTTCACAATCACCTTTGCCACGACGATTACCGACCCGACACAGCTTGCTGTGTACTTTACGCTGTCCGACCGGGACAACGCGCCATTCGATGATACATGGCGCTTGCGGCCCGTGCGCGTTTCGATTGCAGGGGGTACGGCGACGATCACCGGACATCGGTCGCTGTGCGTTAAGCCCGAACTGCAATCAGCCTATGCCGCTGTGCCGCTTGACGTGACGGTTGCCGGGAACTTTGTCGCGCAACTCGAAGTCTACTCGCTTGTGCTGGATACGAGCACGACGACAAGCGACCCCGCGCAAGGGCAAGCGGAGTGGGAAGGAACCATGAGCGGCGGTATTCTGACGCCGTGTACGATTACGCCGTGCCAGGTCGAAGTGTGGCCGGTGTGCGTTGGGGATCGGAACTGGGAGATGGGGCAGGCCGCGATTGATTACCTGTTGGGCGGTCAGAACCAGCCGAGTCAGGGCCGGGAACCGGATCGAGTTGTGGTGAATTACGTAGCCGGTATGCCGCGTCAAGCGGACGGGCGCATGGATCGGACTATGGCTGACATCGTCGCACGGTTGGCGACTTCATTCTTACCTTCAGATAAATGTGGCTGTGAACGTTCTCAGCGCATTATCCGGGAGTGGAGGAGCTACCCAACCGACGGCTTAGGAACCGAAAGATCATTGTTGCCTGAGGAAGTTTCAGATTGTCCATTTGAGCCGCGCGCCGGGGCGTTGTGGGCATGGCAAAGGATTAAAAGACTTAGAATTTTTGAGGGAGTGTCAATAAACTAATGCCTGCTCCAGTGACGAAAGACGGCGCACCGCGTTTATATGAGATTCTATCTAAGCAAGCTGACGATGAGCGGATGTTTACCTTAGATAGCGACACGGACATCGAACACGATTGGCGCGAATACTTTGACGAACGCCAGCAAAAGGAAATTGAGTTTGCCGACTATTACGCCGCTAATTTTCACCACGGAACAACCGGACATAACCAGCTAATGATAATCGCGCAAATGGCGCAAGTTATCGACTTCATTTTCAACAACTTCGATCTTCGGGGCAGAGAATGACCGTCACCAAAGACTTCCGTGACGAGCGCGGTATTATGCGCCGTGTCCTCTTGCCACACGATGACGCCAATCCTGAGGAGGGCGTACCCTTGTCGCTCAACCTAGACCACCTGTACGAGCACGCCCCGCCTGATTTCGTGGCACAATTGAGCAGCGCGTTATTTTCGCGCGGACTCGTTGAGCCGCGAGATTTTCTACGTCCTGGTGGCCATGAATTGACGCGGGACGCTGTGCTTGATTGTGTGCGTGAGGACGCCTTGAGTATCATCAGTTTAGCCCGTTCAATGTTGGATTAAGGAGCGCTATTAATGGCAGTCGGTCAGATAAACGATCCAAGCCTATTACAGGCTGGCAAAAGCCGTGTTTGGCTTCAGGAAGGTTACGCCAATCCCGGCGTATCGTACAACTATCAAGGCTTGGTCGAATTGCAGAAAACCGATCAAGACCTGGGCAAGAAGACGCCGGTTTGGATACCGTCAAGCGACGTACGCAACCGCTGGGACATCGTGGACGCGATCATTGCATCCCCGGCGCTGATTACGTCCGGTTTCATTCAGCACGCTAACCGTTTTCTGTCTGATCGCTGGGAGAGTTTGCGGGCGCGCGGCTGCGATTTCAATCTCAAGGTAATCAACTCGAATTGCGCACGGCCCGATCAGCCAGATCAATGGGACAGCCAGATCATCTTGGGACGCACGCGGTTGGAGAAGTTCGGCTTTTCGCTGTTCAATCCGTTGGAAGCATCAAAGAACGCGATTGTCGATATTAACGGCGATTTCAGCGCCGAATCGATGACTGTCGTGTTGCCGATGGTTTTCGAGCAAGTTGGGTCGGTTATCACGCTGGCTGAAATCGTTGACGCGTTTTTCTACGATCAAATCCAGTGCGGCGATTGCGGACCTGCCTCAGACGGCTGTCAGAAAGCGTATGCGTTGCAAATAGCCAACGCCGGATCGCCGGGCTTGTCCAGTCAACTGCTGTACGCGTCAGACGGCGGGTACACGTGGGCCGGGATCGACATCCCGACACTCGGCGGGTTGAGCGCGTCGCGTATGGCCCCGATGGGCTTGTACTGCATCGTGGTAAGCAATCTCCAGGGCGCGTATCACTTTGCGAAGTTCACCGACATTCAAGTCGGAACCGTCAACTGGACACAGATCACAACCGGGTTCACCGTTGGCAAATCGCCGCGCTGCATCGTTACGCGTAATCCGAACTCGTGCTTTATCGGCGCACAAGGCGGCGTTATCTACAGCCTGACTTCGGTTGGCGCGGCAGTATCGGTGGTTCAGGATGGCTCACTCTCCGCTCAGGACATCAACGATATTCACTACTACGGGCGCACGATTGTGGCGGTTCAGAACAACAACGGCGTTTTGGTGAGCATCAACGAGGGCAATTCGTGGGCGCTGGTTACGGGACCGCTTGTTGGTCAGAACCTCAGCGCCGTGTGGTGTGTGAGCGCGATTACGTGGTTTGTCGCAACCGGCAACGGGCAGTTGTGGTACACGACCAACAGCGGGTCAAGCTGGACGCGGATCACACTGGACAGCGGGATCACGACCATCGACGATTTGCAGATGTTCGACGAGAACGTCGGCTATCTGGCAACCGAAGTCGCGGGCGCGGCGCGCGTATACCGCACGGTCGATGGCGGCAATTCGTGGCGTTACAGCCCGTCAAGCGAAATTGGCATTTTGCCGGGCGCTCCGGCGCGTGTTGACGTGTTAGCACCATGCGGGGCCAATACTTGTCTATCCGTTGGGCGTAAGACGGCGGGCGGTGTTGGGTACATGGCGTTGGCAAGGAATCCGAACTAACAGGAGGCTGAATGGCAGTACGGGCTAAATTCACGGTTGATCAGATTACGTATCGTAAGTGGTCAACCGGCAAGCAGATAGTGGCAATCGAAATGCACCCGGTTGTAAACGACAGTGCCGAAAACAAGGCTTTCTTCGGGACAACCCCGACCGGAAACATCAATATTCAGATTTTGAATCCTGACGCCTACACGCAGTTCGAACTGGACAAATCGTACTACGTGGACTTCACGCCCGCTGATGAGGCCACGAATGGTTGACGCGGTTAAAGTCGCTCCCATCCGCAAGCCCGGCGCAAACGGCAATAAGCCGGGCATCAACGCCGTACAACGCACCTGGACAAGTCAGGGCGGTTTTACGTTCACGCTCAAGCGCATATCAAGCGGCATGGTGCAGCGCATGTTGTCCGACAATCGCGGTAAGCCGATGATCCCGCAAACCGTCGTCAGCTACGGTGAAGGGCACATCGGCACTGAGGCCAATCCGAATGACCCGGCGTACATCGAACAAAAGACGGAATGGTTGCAATCTAACCAAATGCGCGCGACGGTGTACTGTCTGGGCAATGGCGTGGAACTCGAAGTGCCAGCCGAGTTTCAGGATCAGTATCGCAGCGAATATCCCGATGCTACGGAAAACGAATTGCGGTACTACTACCTGACTTCGCTCATTTCAGCCGATGAGATTGCGTCCCTTGTTGAGGCGATTAACTCGCAGAACACGCCAACGGAGGAAGCGATCTCGCAAGCGATGGGCGCGTTTCCAGATAACGGCGAACGGTGAAGACATCGATCTGTTTCGGTTGCCCGATCCGCCGATCAATATCATCCATCGGGGCGTGTTGGAGGAGTTAGAGGCCAGGTCAGAGTTACATATCAGCGTTGAGGAATGGGACAGAATGCCCGGCACATCGGACTGGATAACATCAGATACACTTCAATTAAGCAAAGCCGATGTGATCGCCGCTTTCCGTGCTAAGACGCTGATTTCAGCCGTGTACGCCGAGGCCTCCGCAAGGAAAGCCCAACATGCCCGGTAACTTTCCAAAAATCGGCGTGGCCGCTGTGGTGCAGGGCGCGGCGCAATACCAAACCGCGCTCCAGCAGATGGTCAGCCAGACTAACGCCGCTGGACAAGGCATCAAAGGCGCGGCAACCAACGTCGGCGCAATGGATCAGTCCCTCCAGGGTGCGGCGAATACCCTCAAGCAATTTGTTCCCCAAATTGGTCAAGCTCAATCCGCAATCACCAATCTCGGCCCGGCGTTTGGCATGACCGGCGCGCAGATAGCCGAGATTGCGATCCCTATCGGCGTGGCGATTGCAGCATTAGCGGCGTTCTTTGCGCTAGCTGAACGCGGCGCCGGTTTCTCAGATATTGAAAACGGGTTCGCTCACCTGACAGCAGCGGCGGGTGTTACGGCTGATACGTTGCTGAGCCAACTGCACACAGCCTCGCAAGGCACGATTGACGACATTCAACTGATGACCATCAGTAACAACGCGCTGCTGGGCGTGAACGCTGAACTGCAAAAGTCATTCGGGCAAGATTTACCCCAGATGATGCAGATCGCCAGAACGATTGCGCTGGCAACCGGACAGGATACGGTTAGCGTATTCGACCGGATCACCGAAGCGATTAAACGCGGGCAAACACGCGGGCTGGCCGCCATTGGCATTATCGTTGATCAGAAAAAGGCATACGACGATTACGCGAAGTCGATGGACATCAGCGTAAAGTCAATGACCAAAGCCGATCAGGAACAGGCGCTACTCAATGCGACGTTGGCGGCGGGTAAGCAGGTGACTGACGAACTTGGCAACGCGCAAGAGTCGAACGCAACGAAAATGCAGCAGATTGGCACAACCATAACCAATATATTTGACGATTTATCAAAAGCGATACAGCCGATTTTTGGGGCTATCCTAGACCAGATAAATACCATTGTGACCGTTATCGGGGATGCGATAAGCAGCATTTCTCCGTACATTGAGGCTATCGCCAATCTGATAACGGGCGGCATGTCGAATATGGTATCTGGAGGGCAAAAGGCAGCCGACACGATTAAAAACGTAAAAACAGCTATGGAGATAGTAGCACAAGACATCAGCACGCTGGCTAAAAACTTCTTTGAGGGCGGCGCTAGGGCACTTGGTGCATTGGCGGGCGGTATCACTTACGCGGCGAATACTTACATTTTCCCCGCAGTGATCGGTATAGCGAACTTCATTGCCGACTTCCTTAGCGGTCTATCACCGCCTCCATTAGGGCCACTTCACAACATCGATCAAGGCGGCGCGAACGTCATGCTGGCATGGATGGAAGGCTTTACCGGCGTCAGTCTTGAGCCAGTTAAGCAGGTTGCGGCTGATGTCAACGCGGCAATGGGCACGGTTGCCAGTATGAGTCTTGAGCAGGTCAAGTCAAAACTATTGGCGTTGGATGATGCGATTGCGCCGTTTCAGGAACAACTTGACCTCGTTAAAAATCACTTTGATGACATTACCGCCGTCACGAAACCGGCACTTGACGCCATTGATCGACAAATCGCGTTGGCACAATCGGCACTGGCAAGGGGAAGCACGACAGCCGCCGATCAGATAAAGGCGTTAGATGCTCAAAAACAAGCGCTTACCGACTATGCCGATCAACAGCAAATCGTCGTTGATAACGCTGAAATTCAATTGGGACTAGCGAAACTTCAGCAATCGGCGCAACGTGATGCACTGCTTACGCAACAGGCAATGCTACAGCAAGCCGCCTCATTGACCACTAAGCAGCCAGTCGCAAAAGCACCGCCGAAACCAAAAGGCGGCAAGGGGGCGGCTCCTGGTACGGATGGCGGCGGTGTGCCTGACCTGACGCCTACCCCTGATCAACAAACCGCTGCACAGCAAGCCGGGATCGATTTACAGCAGTCCTATCAGGAAGGGTTCACCGGCGCGGCAGGAGATACAGGATCGGCAATGTTTGCGGCCAACGAATCGCAATTAAAGGCGGCGGGTAATCGTATTAGCGGCGCAGTTGGAAACATTGGCGCGCAACTGGATAAAGCGTTGGTTCAGCCTTTCAAAGATAAGGTAGCTGACATTGGTAAAGCGCTGAACGGTCTATTCGATGGCGGTCCCAACAGTATACAGGTGTTTCTTGGCAAGTTGCCGGGGGCGTTTGCCGATTTCGGGGCAAATCTTGAAACCAATTTGGTCGGGCCGTTCGGAGATAAGGTGCAGGAGGTTGTACAGTTTCTTCTTCCTGGTAACCCGAAATCAATCTGGACAAAGCTCGCCAACTTCGCATCAACCGACCTACCGGCGGCACTGGCGACGTTGGGCGCGAATATTGACGCTTCTCTAGTGCAGCCGTTCATTACCAAAATTCAGAACCTGATCGGTAGTGTATGGGATTTTCTTAACGGGGACGAATCGAACCCCAACACTTTACCCGGCGTTTTTCACCAAGTGATGACCTTCCTCGGCGGGTTGCCAGATAAGGCAGCGGGGGCGCTTAAGGCGCTGGGCACGTCGCTAATCAAGACGTTCGTCGATCCGATTATCGATGCACTAAACGGGGTATTGACCGGGATCAGTACGTTTATCAATCAGGTGATTTCGACGATTAACACCGCAATTGCCATTTACAACCAAGCCCGAACGATCATACCTGGCGGCGGGCCAGCGGTTACGCCAATTTTCGCAGTATCGTCATTTACGCATATACCGTATCCGACGATTGCAGGCGCGGCGTCCGGCGGTATGTTCGGCGGCGGGTTGCTGCGTGTTGGCGAACGTGGGCCGGAGTTGATAGGTTCAGCGTCGCCGATAGGTGTGTTTCCTGCACAATTCGTTACTGCAATCGACCGTCTAACCAGCATACTCACCCGTCCGACCGGCGCGAACTACACCAACACGTATAACTCCTCACAGCAATCGATCACGTTTAATGGGGTCGAAGGGGCACAAGACGCCGTGCGCAAGTTTGCGTTTTTACAGGCGGTTTCAGGATATTAAATGCCTGTAGCGTTTACTCAACCCGCGTTTCAAGTCGTCGTGACCGATCCGGTCACCGGGTTGACGAGCGCTGTTTTCGATAGCGTGACATTCTTCGATCTCCGCTATTCACGCATTCTTAACGACGTGGGTGTAATTACGATAACGTTGCCGTATACGCCAGAAACCGCGTCAGCTTTCAAACTGGACAGCATCATACAGGTAATGCGCACAAGCCCGGTTACTGGATTGTTGGCAGTAGAGGATTACTATTTTGCGCGATACTTCAACGTTTACAGACAAACGAACATTGAAAACCTTGTCATCGGCGGGTTGCACCTGAACCACCTCGTAGCGCGGCGGGTGGTCAATCCATTCGATGATCCCAGCGCGGCGGGTGGATACAGCACGCAAGCCGGCCCGGCTGACATGGTGTTATGGCATTACGCCAATTACAATCTGGGGCCGGGTGCGTCAATCGCCCGTCAGTGTCCAGGGTTATCTATTCCAGTGCCGTTGGGCGTCGGACTGGGGGTCGGTTATCGGTTGCGGTTCGATGACCTGTACAAGACGTTTCAGGACGCGACGGCGCGCGGCGGCGTGGACTTCAACATCCAACGCACAACCGGCGCGGCAATGGAGCTTGACATCGCAACCATTGGCACGGACAGACGGCAAAGCACACATTACCCGTGGGGGCCGTTCGTGCTACTCAATCCGCAACGCGGCAATCTGAGCGACCCGAACTTGCTACAGGATCGCAAAGCTGAAAAAAACGTCGTGTACGCGCTTGGTCAGGGGCAGGACGTGAACCGCGAGTTTCTCATCTCGGCTGCTGACAGTGCATTAGACAGCCCATTCAATTACATCGAGTACACGGACACGAGCACAAACGTACAGAAGGGCGATGCAACGGGCTTGTTGACGGCGGCGCGCGCAAGCCTCAAGAAGAATGGGTATGCACCGAGTTTTACGTTTAAAGGATTAGGGACAGAACCCGGCAATTTGTACCAGCAAGATTATTTTCTCGGAGATCTAATCTCGGTCTCGTATGCGGGATACAGTGCCGATTTGAGAATCACTGGAATTGAGGCCTTTATCTCACAGCAGGGTGAGACCATACAAACCACGGTGTCAATAATCTAATGCCAGAAAACAGCAACTTGCCTTCACTCGAAGAATTAATGTGGCAAAAGCTCAAGTCTGAGATACGGGCACTCAAAGCAAATGTAACCCTCGTCAACACCGCGCGCGAACGGGCTGAAGTTGCGGGCGGCGTTCAAAACCTGTTGCTCGCCAACCTGCCCACGACAAACAACACGGGCGGTGATCTGTACTGGGTGATTGACGGGCGCAAGATCGGCGAATCGGCTGGACATGGAACCGGCGTGATTGCCTACTGGAACCCGGCAACATCTCATTGGCTTAGAATTACTGACGATGCTCAGGCGGTCAACTGATGACGCGCTCACAGATAGGCGACTTCTTTAGCCTCACCACAGCCGATGGACTTGTGTTGACCATGCCCAACCAGGATATATCGGTTGTGACATGGGGAGGGTTCGGCGCCCCGCCGGTAACGTGGACGACTAAGCAGGGCTACCGCCAACATGGCGAGACTGAAGTTGGTTGGACACTTCAAAAGCGCCCAATCACGCTACAGCTGCACTACAGCAAAGCGCAGAGCCGATCCCAGTACTGGCAAAACCGTGCCACACTGCATGAGTTCCTCCGCCACAACCGGCTGGGACCGCTGACGTTGACCGTTATTCGCGGCGGGTCGGATGACAGTCAACCGCTTGTCATTCAGAATTCTGGCGACTTTTGCCCGAACATCGGCGTTAGCCAAACGTCGTTCGTGGTAAACAATGCTAGCGGCGTTGATTACTGGGGCCGTACCCCGCGCTTTTTTGTCGGTCAACTTATTCAAATCAATTTTGAACAGATGCTTATTACGGGCATCAATTACACAACCAACACGCTCCTAGTTCAACGGTTCGTTAACAAAGTGGGACCCACGGGTCACAATATCGGAACAGCGATCTACTCTTCGCTGTATCCGTATTCCGGCAACGGCACGACTAACCAGCGCTCGATCATTGTGCGGGCCGATCCCGGTATGTCGCTGCCCAAAGATCCACAACGCGAGTCTGGGTGGTATGTGGATGAGGAAGTGAACTTCACTGCGTTCAATCCCATCTGGTTTGACCCGGCGACTCAAGTTACGTTGTTCCCGGTTGCTGCACAGCAAAATCTCGTGTTCCCGATCACGTTTCCGATTGTGTTCGGGACAAATGGCATATTGATGACCGGCACAATCACATACCCCGGCTCATGGTACGGCTACCCGATCATCACGCTGACCGGACGGTACACGTTTTGCACGATCCTGAACGTTTCAACCGGCGTGTATATCGTGATGTCCGTGCCATTGGCTGACGGTCAGACACGGATAATCAACACAACACCGGGCCAATTGTCGGTCACGGATGCGAACGGGAACGATTTCTTCAGCGAATTGGGACCGACCTCCGACCTCGTGGACTTCAATATTCGCGGCAACCCCGAAGTGCCGAACGGCGTGAACGTGTTCAACATCGTTATGCCCGGTTTTGGCGCGAATTCGTCGGCAAGTATCAGTTATCAAAATCAATGGTTTGCAATATGAAAGCTAAACAATGGCCCCTTTGAATTCGTTCCCGTGGCAGGGCACAACACCCGGATCGGCAGGCCCGTACAGCGCGGCGCAATTCGCGGCGTTTTTCGATGGACTGTACCGTAATACTGGCGCTGAAAGTGGAATTATCCTCGGCTCCAATCGATCATCGGCCCCGCCGCTGCTGCTCGTTGGTTTCGGGCTAGACGTGTACCAGGCCATTGCACCGAACATGAGCGTAAACGTGGGAACTGGAATGGCAGTTGTCAATGGCACTTTTGTTGAGGCGACGGCGATCAACAACCTGGTTATCGGCGCGAACGTTTCCGGTTTGACCCGCATTGACACGGTGGTAATTCACCTTGATTACGTGGCACAAACCGCCGTCGTCCAGGTCAACCAGGGCACTCCCGCCGGCTCACCAGTGCCGCCGACACTCATCCAATCAGCAGGCGTAACGTGGGAGATTCCGCTTGCCGATGTCACCGTAGCCAATGGCGCGGCGACGATTACCACTGCGAATATCACCCCGCGCGCAACGCCTGCCTCCATGCCGCAAGGGTTGTACATGACTGTTCTCAACAACAGCGGGCAAACGCTAGTTACTGGCGACGTGGTGGTATGGGACACAACCGCACAGCAGGCTGTAACGACAAGCACAACGGTAGCCGATCAGAACGTGGCCGGGGTTGTGGTGGGACGTATCGGATCGGCGCGTAACGGGCTGATACTTGTCAAAGGCATCGGGTGGGTAAATACCAACAACGCCATAACAAACGGTAATGCTCTGGTTCAATCCGGCACAGCAAAACAAGCAAGTTTCACCGGGCCGATTGGATCGATTGGCGCATTTGCCTACGCCATGTCTACCACATCGGGCAGCGGTCTAATTCCCGCGTTTGTCGATGCTTCGCGCGTCAACGCTGACAATCTGGGCTATATCTTCCAAAAAGGGTTGACCAACGCCGAGGCCAAATTCAACAACGGTGCGGATTATACGACTGCCTCCACATCGTTTACAGACATGGATACCACCAACCTGGCTGTGACGATTGTTCCGGTTGGTACAAAGGCGCTGGTAACTGTTCAAATTCCATCCATCACGACCACCGGCGCTACGGTCAATGTAGACGTTGCGGTAAACGGCGTGCGGTGGGGCGGAACTAACGGATTGGCGCGTTACGATCAGACAAGCACGGCGCATATTCCAATCTCAATCAGCGTGATCGTCACCGGGTTATCGGCGGGCGTGTCAACGACTTTCAAGATACAATGGAAGACGAACGCGGGTACAGCTACCGCGCAGTGCAATGGCGATTTTATCAGCCTGTCAGCAATGAGCCTCATGGGGGCGTAGGAGTATCGGGTATGTTCAAACGACTGCTAATTACCGCGTTAATCGCGTTGTCCGTGATCGTTCCGATTCGACCACATAACATTGTTGCCAGCGGTTGGACGGAAATTTACCAGTGCGCCGGTCCACAACTCGGCGGCGGCGAACTTGCCAAATTGATCATCAAAGGTGGCCCGTTGTCCGGTTCACCAGTTGGGCTGCATCTGTCTATCATCGACAACGCCAATGGCGCCTGGTTGTATTCTCAAGACGAGGCGCTGAACTTCTATCAGGGCGGTTGGGCGACCGGCGTTGTCAGCCAGAACGGTAACGTGCAGATATACTTATATGCCTGGCAAACGTCAGATACCACGCCGTTGTACTATCTGATCTACGATCCTAATCGGACCTGCTAAAGGGTTAATCATGCCGCCTGAAATCTCCAGCGCAATCTATACCGCTATCGCAATGTTAATTGCTGCCGGTAGCGTCTGGGTTGGTTCTCGTATTCATTACCGTCGAAAATTGGACGCGGCAAACGCTGAACTCAAAATCGCTAAGCAGAAAACGGCAGCGGCAAGCATTGAATTAGATGAGGCCGTGCGCGCATCCGACCTCAAGAACCTTCAAATCGTACAGAGCCAGTATGAAGAACAACAAAAGCAAATAGCGCGATTGCAGGCGCGCGAGGCGGCACGAGATACAACCGATCAAATCTTGAAGGAGTTGGTCGCACACATCGGAGATTTGAAAACGCGTACCGCCGATGACACATCACTTCGGGCGCGTCAGTTTGCCAGTCTCGGTGAACAAACGCAAGCGCAAACCGATAAAAGTACCGATAAGGTGGTTGACCAACTTGGATTGGCGGTTAATATGGTTAATGACAACACTAAATCCCTTTTTGAGCTTCTCGTCGAAGAGATCAAGGCGATGGGTGCTAGATTGGAAGCCGCAATCAACACCAACAAAACCGACCCCGACATCATCATCACAGCGCTGTCGGCGGATATGAAAGCGCTCACGGCCAAAGTCGAAACCATGCGCATTGAGCAGGCGGAAACGGTACGCGTGGCCGTGGCCGATGCACTTGGCAAAGCTATAAATCGACCGCCTGACGCTGTGCAGACGGTAAATGTAAATGGGCCGCCGATTGTCCCGGCGGATACTCCTAAACAGGAAGGAACGTAATCTTGCGCTTGAAACTGTTAATTGCGGTGTTTTTGTTGCTCGTGCTGAATATCACGCCGGCACACGCCGACCAGCGAGCTGTCAACATCTTCGCCGGGCTGGACACGAACCGCGTGGTGTTTGTCTACGATTGGCATACGCGAAACTGGCTTGATAACGTCGATCCCTGGTCAGTGTTAGCTATTCGCGGCGTGCCAGTTGGTTTCGATGGTTATAGCACGCCGAACCACTACTTCGGTGATTTCACATACCCGGCGAACGGCGACTGGTATGCCGAAGTCCAGTTGGCTGCAACCGGCGCACCTGACGAGGAGGTGTGGTTCTGGAAACAGGCGAACAACGATAACACGCTCTTGGTGTTTGCCTTTATGAATTTGACCTACAGCGGCACGCCATACGGACAACACCATTTCCTTGCGTATTCGGTATCGAAATCAGAATTTGACCGGGCAACCGGAATGAAAGGTTGAATATGGACGTTTCCACCCTGTTGACGATTGCGGTTGCGCTGCTCGTCGGCGCATTAGCCGCGTTACTGCTCACGCTTGGCTACCGTGAACTGCTTCGCCTGAGCAAGAATCCAACGATCACGCCCACCGAACAACTCGTACTCCAGGCGCTCGAAAAATGGGCGCTTATGGCAGTTGTAGCCGGTGAACGAACGGCGCGCGGCGCAATTATGGATTTCGACACAGAACTGTCAAGCGTCGATCAGGTTGCCCTTGCGACAAAAATCTATGCGCTCATTCCTGACAGTCTGACCATCGGGGCGATCACAATACCAGTCGGTGTGATTAAATCGCTTGTACCCCTCTCTACGTTCGTCGCACGGGCACAGGATTTATTCTCTGAGGCTCATGCGTTCTTGCTTAAGAACGAAACGTATCTAACCACCGCGATCAACACCACACCAACGGCTGCAATACGAGCCGCGATTGTCGCACCAGTGCCGCCCAAAAGTGGCAATGCCTCAACCTCGTTTACCAATATCAATGACCAAAGTGCAGTCCTGCCGCCAAAGCCCGACACGGCAAACGCGCCTGGCGGTTGATCGAAGTCGTTACGCGCCAACACCAAGAGGACATCTAAAATGGGTGTAGTTATCTCCAATCCCGGTGGCGTGAACCTCAGAACGCGCCCGGCCGGCCCGTTTATCGGTGTTATCAATAACGGCGTGCAGATCACGCTTATCAATGTGCCGACGATTAACGCTGCACTGAACGGCGTCGCCTACAAATGGCAAGCGATAGCACTTGCGGATAACACGATTGGATGGGTTGCCGCCAATTTCCTGGTGAACACCGTGCCCCCCTCAGTGCCACGTCGAATCGTTGGCGCGCACTTCCTCCAGGACGCGATACCCGCCGCCACTCAGTTAATGGCGGGACTTGGCACAGTTTCATTGCCAGCCGCGACGATCCTCAATGAGCCGAAACTGTTGGGCGTTGTGCGTGCAAATTATGTAGTGTTTCGCAACACCGCATCCGAAACGATAACCTCGATCCCCGACGATCCCGCCGCCGCGTTTGCTCTTGGTCAACAGTGCGTGCATGAGCGGTTAGGCTGGATTAACGCGTTGCCTCATGGCGTTGCGGTTCAGTTGGTCAACGAGATCAAGTGGTCGCCAGGTCACGGCCAATTCTGGCTGGGAATGTTACAGGCACTCGAAGCGCAAAATCGGCAGGGCGTGATTGGTTCGTACTCAGTTGGTGGCCCTGAGCCTGACCAATGGGCAACCATGACGCCAGCGCTTGAATACGCAATGGAGAACGGACATCTGGCAACGCTCCATATCTACTGTCAGCAGGGGACGCCGGTTGGACAACTGAGCGCTGATCAAGCCGACTTTGAGGGGCGTCCAATGCGGCTGTATGCCGCCGTGCCAGGCAACGCGCGGCCTGACCTCGTGATCAGTGAGTGTGGGCACGAGTACGCACACGGCGAATTTGAGGGCGCTAACGCGCTGATTCACTTTGCCGGTCAGATGCAAAACCTCTATCAGGTTGCGCCATACGTGGTGGGGGTGAATCTCTATACGTTCGGCAGTTTGGGTGGCTGGGAAAAGTCGTCTATCGACAGCGCGGCAGGGGCACTAGCAACTGCTATAGTCAATCAGAGGTTTCTTTGATTTGCTGAACGTACCATACCGATCTCAGGAAGACCCCGACGCCCGGCGTTTCCGTAACGATTGCGGTCCGGCGTGTGTCGCCATGTACATCGACTTCCAAGCACAACAAGCCGGTCAACCGCTGCCCAATATTCCTATTGACACTCTCGCATCAGAAACAACACTGGCAACGAACGACGACGGATTGACAACAACCGCGCTTATTCCGCTGGCTGCAAGACATGGCGTAACGTTGAAACTTGTTGAACTAGGGTTAGATTACATTCAGTCCGAAATCGATGCAGGACGACCCTGCTTAGCGTTGATAAGTTACAAGCCGTTATTGGGCCGGGAAAATATAAGCGACACGTCTGGGCATTTTGTCGTGATTGTAGGCATAGACGATCAATTCGTTTATGTAAACGATCCCGACTGGTGGAATCAGGGAACCAACACCCGTGAAGATGGTCACAATTGGCAAATATCAAACGCTCAGTTTCTTGACGCGATGCGATTATCGCCTGTTCCGTGGCAGGGGTTGGTGTACAACCGAGCAGTCGTCGCGGCCGCCATAATCAACACGATCATTGACCTGAATGGCGCGCGTGCAATGGTAGAGGATATGGCAACCGTCAAGTCCGCCGGCGTGACCGCCATCATACACAAAGCGACACAGGGCTTGACCTTTGTAGACGGCGGGTACGCTATCAGGCGTACAGACGCGGCGGCGCAAGGACTGCTGTGGGGCGCGTATCATTATGCAGACGGATCAGACGGCATAGCGCAAGCCAACCATTTCCTTAACACGGCGAAGCCCGACAACAAAACACTGATTGCGTTAGACCTTGAAACCAACCCCGATGGTTCGAGTATGACGCTCGTGCAAGCGGAGATGTTTGTCAAACAAGTGCATGATCGTACTGGGCGCTGGCCGGTGTTGTACACGGGTTTCTACGTACTTCAGGGGTTAGGGTGGAATGGAAACAGCGCCCTTGTGAATTGCGCATTGTGGCTGGCCGCGTATGGCGATAATCCGCGCGTTCCGGCTGGCTGGGCTAATTGGACATTGCACCAATATACAGACGGTTCGCTTGGCCCTGAGCCGCGCCGGTTCGCCGGACTACAAAATTCGTATGACCGCAGCCAATTCAATGGTACACTGGAAGAATTGACTAAATGGTGGGGATCATAAGGAGTTCAAACGATGGGTAACGTAATCCGTGTTATTTCACTGATCATGTGGGTGGTTGGTATCGTGGTGATGGTCCTGTTCGCCCTGCACGTTGGCGGCCTTGACGTGGCGTTGGTTGCGGTGCTGTTTCTCGGCGCAATCGCGGGGATGGCAGTCGCACCCGTTGGCGGGTGAAATACGCTATAATGTTCATCGGGAAGCGCCGATTTGTTGGAGTGTGACAGCCTCCGATAAAAACACTGTCTGTCAACGGTGATTAAAATAGGTAGGCGTTTCCCAACAAAAAGCCCGGATAATCACCGGGCTTCGTTCTTTTCAGTACCTCAGCGCCTTCACCCTGGCGCGTTCCTCCGCCTCGTGCTTATCCAACTCATCGCGGCTCACCTGGTACGCCGCCACCTTGTCGCAGGTCGCTTTCGCCTCCACGATGGCAACGCGGGCGGTTTCGAGCGTGTCTTCGAGCGACTTCAGGGCTGCCAGGCATTCGTCGCGGGTCGCAAATTGCTTGTTCATGGGTTTGATCCTTCTTACTTTCGGTTTCGACTGATGCGCTCAGTATACCGCGAAACACGGACGGCGGCGTTACAATGCGATCACAATTGGAAAAAGCGAGGTATAATAAAAAGCATCGTAAATAAAGAACCCGCCGGACAAGACTAAACCGGCGGGCTTGACAAAGGAGTAGACCCGATGTCAGTTAAGAATTCTACCACACAACTAAGCCTTTTTGGTGACCAGCCAAACAGTGAAGACTGCTTTTCAAAAGTACCCTTACCGATTCAAGTTGCCAAGAAGTTTGGGTTTCCGCTTTCGTATATCACGCATAGAAAACGCGAATACTACAATGTGCGCCAGTGGGTTGACGGATGCATTGGCGGCGCAACCGATTTAACCATCCGACAGTTGAGAAACAAAGGTGTTATTTCAAATAACGCCTTGATGATTGACGAAAAATCGGACAGCGGGCAAACCGTGAAAACTGAATACGTGCTTGATGTAGTACTGTATCGGATTACACAAGAATTCCGCTCCACTGAAAAGCGCCCCTTGGTGAAAGCGATCAAAGAATTCCTAGCACAAGCCGGGGCGTTTGTAGACGCAGCGCGTTTGGAGGCCGCGCGACTCGGCACAACCCCACGTCAATACATTAAGGACAAATTGAAACAGGGTTACAGCCAAGATGACATCATGCTACAGATTGCAGATCGGGTTGACGCCGCTGTAAGTCGTACTGACTTAACCGATGTACTGAGAAACGTCGTAAGCGGTGCAATTATCTATGGCGATTTCACCAACATCGAATATCAGGGGTTGTTCAGCCGAACAGCCAAACAGATTAAAGCGGAGACTGGTGCAAGTAGTGCACGAAACGGGTTAACACCTGCTGGCTTAGGGCTTGTCCGAACGGCAGAAATTGCATGTACTGAGATGTTGCGCGGGCGCGATAGCGTATCATTCGAGGAGGCTTGTCGCATCATGGGCATGATTACAAACGATTTGCGACCAAGCGTACTGGCGTTGAATAGACGGTTAGGACTGGATATTGCGACGGGTATACCGCTGTTGACAGGAGGTACACGATGACTGACACGCAAACCGTCAACTGGGGAACAATGGAAGCTGGGCGCGAATTGGACAAGCTGATAGCGGAGAAACTCGGCTATACAGATTTACAGGTCAGCGATTGGACACAGATACTATACGGAACACGCCCGACACGTCCTGACGACGATCCGTACCGCGTCCAAGGCGGCATGATACAGGAACCAATTTGCGAATACAGCACGGACACTGACGCCGCGTTGACGCTGATTGACAGTGTAAAGGGCGATTTCCATTTACAGTCGCCAGCGCCTAACATCTGGCAATGTTGGTTTAAAGTGCCTCCTGTTCCGCAAGGACTAGCCGAAACTCCAGCATTTGCCGTGTGCCGTGCGTGGTTAGCCTGGAAAGAGTCGCAACCGTGACCAACCCCAGCACCCTGCACGAGGAGGTTATCAGCGCTCCCACCGAACAGGACGCGGTTGCGGTGTGTATTCGGTATATCGAATGGTGGGAGGCAACCAACGGCCCAGTTACCGAGTTAGAGCGCTTAGAAAGCATCGAAAACATCCGACAAGCCTGGCGCATTGTGCAAGCGTTCATAGACCGTCCGCCGATGCCAGAACCGTATGAGCCGCGCCGTGCATCCGAATATCTCGAAGCTGTAGCGAAACACGACGCGCTGCTAATCAAAATCAGGGCACGCCCGAAGCGCTGGCTTGCCGACAACGGGAAACGGTAATCGTGACACAAAAAACCGAAGATGAAGCCACACAAAAGGCACAAATGCTATACGGCATTTACCGCAAAGCTATCCGTTCACATCTGCTCAGGACGATGCCCTATTACATCAGGTTGCCGAACGTTGATCGATGGTTCGATTTACCTGAGGAGGTGCGCGAAGACCTCGTAAAGGCGGTATCTGGAATACTGGGGAAGAACATAGAACGTTAATAAGTAGAACGGCGCGATTGAGAAAGCGAAACCGGAGCGATGAACTCCGGTTTTTGTTTTGGCTATTCGTCCACTATGCCAGCGGCAACGAGTGCCCTGTACAGCGTCGAATCGATGGGTACACGGTATTTGGCTGACTTGTGCGCCTGATTGGTCAGGTTCAGCGTGCTCGTGGCACAGGTGCGCGTCACAGGCTTGCCGCCACGCTCTAGCAACGCTGATCGTATAGCACTAACGCATACAGCGGCAACGTCAACCAGTTCTGCTATATACCCGTTGCCGTCGTGCTCTAATACAGCCTTGCACACTTCGCCGTATTCCTCACCCAGAACGACAGCCCAGAGCGCCGGTTCGTGTACGCGGTCAGTGCCGAACTTGCTTTCTTGGTAAACAAGTTCCTTTTGGATGTCCTCGAATATCGCAGTCAAGATTGGGTCGGTGCTCACGGTTCCCCCTCCACTTCCAGTTCGGCGTTCTGTTCAGCCCACGCGAACAGGTCATGTGACCCGGCGAGGTGTTCGGCGTTGCGCAAGTTAATCAGCGCCACGTTGTAGTATTCCGGCTTCAATTCAATCCCCACGAACTGACGGCCCAACCGGATAGACTCGTGCCCTTCACTGCCGATCCCAGCGAACGGAGATAACACCGTTTCGCCTTTGTTTGACCACAACCGGATACAGCGCTCCAGTACCGGTAGTTGCGTTGGGCACATGTGCTTTTCGTCATCTGACGCCTTGGCTTGCCGAACGGGTAACACGGCGGTTTCTTTGATACCGTTCCAAACCGGACGCGCCCAATTGATCCATTCCTGCTCTGACACATCAGGCACAACCGGAACCTGATTATCGCCCGGTTTTTTGAAGATCAGCACGTAGTCGGCGTACCCACCGGCCAGCCGCGTGCTATCCTTGCGCAGTGTCACAAACAGCAACCGGCTATCCTTCAGGCGAACGGCCTGCACTTGCGGATCTTTGTCGATTGTGATCCGATGCCAGAATTCCCAGCCGTTATCACGGTAGGCCTGGATAACGTCGCCAGTGAAATCCTTCATGCCAATGTAGTTATCCTGGTTCTGGTAGGCGCGTAAATCCTGACAGTGAACACAGCACAGGCGGCCCGGTTTCGTCACGCGCAAGTTTTCACGGATGATATACCCGTAATGCTCAAAGAATTCGTTTTGAGACTTCGAGTTGCCGATGTCACGCACGCTGGCACTGTATACAAACAGGTCGCTGAACGGCGGCGAATATACAGATAAGTCAATCGACTCGTCTGGTATTTCGCTCAGCCGTTCGGTGCTGTCACCAAGCATCAGTGTCCAGCCGTTGCCGGTTTGCTTGTCGGTTTTGTAAGCCGCCGATTTGTGCGCTAACGGGTTCAATTCCGAATTGGGCGCAACGGATTGCACCAGTTTATCGATCATGGCGGTTGCCTCTTTTTCCTTTTGCATGAGAGTGTTATATACGTCAATCTCCTGACTGGAGGTGACGATCTGAACATTGACCGGGAATTGTTGCCCAAACCGATAGCAGCGCCGAACGGCCTGGTAATATGATTCCCACGAATAGTCGATCCCGAAAAACACCATGTTATGGCAGTTTTGGAGGTTTAATCCAAATCCGGCGATCTTGCATTTTGTGATCATGACACGGTGTTTACCGTCCTGGAATGCTTCGATGAGTTCTGATTTCTGTTCAGGCGTTTGACTGCCATATACCTGCACGCTGTCGCCGATCAGCTTTTCGAGCAAGTCGCCCTCATCATTCAAGCCGACCCACACGATCCACTGCTCTGCACTGGCGTTTATCGTTGTGGCAACCAGCGCGGCGCGGTCGGCAATCGTTTGATGGCGTAACCGTTTCGCCTCAATCGCGCTGACCGCCTTGATCAGCATACCCGGCAACAAGCCGTCCGGCGTGTAATCGGTTTCAGCGGTCACGAGGTCAACGGTCAGTTTTGGTAATATGTACCCGTTATCCGAGTAACCCAGATCGGACGGCTTGACGATAGCGATAGACCATGAAGCCAGCCACTCGTAAAACGTTTGTACGGCGTGCCCCTTCAGTTGCCACGCGTCGGCGCGTTCGGTGCTGCTCGATTGCGTGTACCGGAAAAAGCAACTGAGCATTTCGCGGCGGTTCATAATGCCGAGAAATTCGGAGTGGTTCGCCAATTCCTTGATGTCGTTTGGTGCAGGGGTAGCCGTGGCACACAACCGATAAGGCGTATCGGCGAACATTTCAATTAGACGATCTTTGGTTGCACCATCAATTGATTTGAGGATTGAGGACTCGTCCAGTACAACCGCACCAAACAACGCCGGATCGAAGTGCTCGATCATCTCGTAGTTCGTGATGTATAACTTGTGGCTGTCGTCAATCTCCGAGTCGCCCCGCACGTACTTTATCGTCACACCCAACAAGGACAGCGATTCACGTACCGTCTGACGCGCTACAGACAGGGGCGCTACGATGATTGTTCGCTCACCGACCAACCGTGCCCATTCGACCTGCATAGCGGTTTTTCCTAGCCCTGTAGACGCGAAAATAGCCGCCCGCCCTTTGCGTACTGCCCATACGACAATATCGCGCTGGAATGGAAACAGTACAGGATTTACTAACGCGGGGTCGATTGCCTTGCCCGATGGCTGAACAATCAGCGTTTTCGATTCTAGAAATTCGGCGTATGATTTGATGTTTGACATGGTTTTGATCCTTTTTACACTTTCTATCATTCGGCTGAGTATAGATGATTTGCCCGGTGTTTGAACTGCGTCGGCTTCCGATCCTTGTGCTGCATCACGTACACCTGAGCGCGGCTAATGAATAACTGCTCAGCGAGCGATTCGCGTTCTGTTTCGAGGCGGTAGATAGCGACGATCATCCGGTCAAGGTCATCGGTGGTGATACCGTTCACCAGCGCCAGGAGAAGCGCCTTTACGAGTTGTTTGGCGGTCATTGGTTAATCCTTTTTGGTATTCCATACGATTGACGCGATAAACTGCTCTTGTTCGGCGTCACGCGCCATGTCGTAACCTTTGCCGGTTAAGCACAGCATCCTTGAATTGATTGTCATCAGTTTAGCGCGTATCGCCTCATCGACCAGGGGCGTCAGGTCAGTATACCGAAACCCGCCGGCCCATTCGTCAATGATGACAAATCGTCCAGCTATACGCCGAATATCCACGCGGTCAAGATCGTGGGTCAACAGCACAAGCAAATCCTCAACAGTCCAATCGGCTATCGCGCTCATCAGAACGGTATTGCCTCCGTTTCCGGTTCAATATACCGCCCGTTGGTGTACGGTTCCGGTTGCCATACGCCGGAGTGCCACGCGGCGGTAACGGGATGCTGGTATATCTCGCACTTGCCCAGCCTGCCGCGCGAATTCTTGACAATGTGCAGTTTGGCATTCGGCTTGTAACTGTCGTCAGTGTCCCGTTCGCGGATAATGAACGCGGCAAAATTGAAAGCGTCCGACCGAGCACCCATCATGCCGGTATGCGACGGCCTGCCTTTGGCTTGCCCGGCCTCTTTGGTGATCTGACTGCCTACCAACCCAACCATATCGTGCGCGATACAAAAGCGTTTGAACTGATACAGCGCCCGGTTCATCTGCTCAAGTTCAGTTTTTCCGGTTCGGGATAGGAACATCTGAGCGTAATCGACAGCGGCAAACGACAGCAGCTTACCTTTAGCCTCACTGTCGATATACGCCGCGCTCATTCCGGCAAGGATGTCCTCAGCGCACGGCGATTCGGCTTGTTCGACAAATCGAATGTCACCAGGCCACGCGTCAATCCGGTCAAGTACGGCGTTCACTGTAGCGATGTATTCGGCCTCGTGCTCAGTATCGTTTGAAGATTGGCGTGAGTCATGTTCGACTTGAGCCATATACGACGGGCCGCCAGCCCGCTGAATGGTTCCCATAACCCATTCGTCGCCGTCCCACTCTGGACTGTACACCACACCGGAAAACCCGTTCTGCAAGTAGAAATCAATCAACGTTTCGAGCATCGATGTTTTACCGGCTCCGCTATCAGCGATAAACGCGTACACCTTTTTACGCTTGAAAGCCGATGCGAAGCCGCGTTTCTGGGCTACCGTCTGAAAAGGCATTGGGAGTGTGTTGGTTGCTTGCCGGGCGGCCATTTCGGCACGGCGCTGCTTAATCAGGGCTGACTTGGTGGTTATGTTGGTCACGGCTTGCGCGCTATCCGGTTCGGCGTTTTCAGTCGATAGACCATCGGTTGACGCGTCGATTATCCGAACGCGAGTAGTTGTTTGTCGGTCACGCGGTTTCAATTGCGATAGGTCAGCCGGACTTTTAACCCCTGCCGTCAACCCGGATAGAACCGTTGCGGCGCTGGCATTGTGGCCCAGCCCGATGCTGACTCCAGCCTGGATCAACTCATTCTCAACGTGATTGTTGTCCAGCGCCCCGGACCCGACGAACGTGCCTGTTTTGAACGCGGCATTATTCAGCGCGATGTTACGAGCGCTAGTCACGGTCAGTAAATCGGACAGGATGTGATTAAACGCGGCGTTGGCGTAGGCCTGTAGCCGGTTCAATGGAATGTCGGTGGGTACGGTGGGTACTGGTTTCCATTGAGGAATTGGACGCGGCTTGAATTCACGTTCGGGCAACTTTTGTAGCGCCGTGCGAAACACCGCATTGTCAAACCCGGCGCGTACCCAGAAGTCATTGAGATCGAATTTCTTGCCGTCGATTTCGGGCAGTACGAGAAAATGGATATCCAGATGATCATCCAGCGCATCGGCGATCTTTTGCGCCGATTTCAACCCGGCCTCGTCGGGGTGTACGAACACGCGCAGCAGGTCAACGCCCCATTGCCGGAATTGGGTAAGTAGATCGCCAGGCACGAAACTGGCGCCGAATATGCCGATGCAGTTCCCGATTTTGGCGCTCCACATCGACAGCGTATCGGCCTTTCCCTCAACCATGTTCAGTGTGCCGTTGGCGCGTTTTACGCTATCCTGAATGCCGCGCTTGGGCAACATCAGCGGTTTATACCCCTGGATGTAGTTGATCCACGTATCATGGGGATCGGCGCTGCTATCAGCGTTTTTCCAGGTGAGAACCGGCTTACCCTTTTCGTGGTTTACCAGGCGCTTACCCATACTGTCAAACAGCGGTGCGTACCAGCCATCAAACGTAGTCGTTGAACCATCGTCGTTATGCCGCGTCCACGGCCCCGGTCGCCATTCGTTGTCCAGCGCTACGCTGTCAATGCCGCGTGCTTTGAGCTTGTCCATATTCACCATACCCCCATGTCGTCATCGTCAGCGGGCGGTTCGTGATGGATAGGCGCGGGCGCGGCCTTGTACGTTGATAGCCAACCATATGCAGTTTCATCTGGCTGGGGCGTGACTTCGATCACGGCACTCACATCAGGTACGTGATCCTTGCGCCATATTCCAAACTGCTTCGGCAGCGTATCGGTGCCGCTGGGCTTTTCGAGTCCTCTGTCGCTCCAATAGCTAATGAAACGCTTGAATTCGAGCGCTGTAGCATCTGGGCATTCTTTAAGCAACGCCTTAGTCAGCTTTCCAGTATACGCTTCTCCAGTCCCTAGCCAGTCACGGATTGAAACGAACAGATCGCCATAGGTCGGTGGTTGTTTGACCGGTCCCCTCTTTGTCTTGAATGTCAATGGAGCATCAAGATCCGGCTCCGCGCCGTTAGGCGCATAGTTATCTTTAGGTTCTGGAATACCTTGATCCAATGGAATACCTTTAGGTTCGCTGGGCGAACTTTCGCCTACCGAACTTTCGCCTACCGTACTATTGGGCAACGGTGCGGTTTCTTTAGGATTCAGGTATAGATAAGGGTGTTGAACGCCATTGACTGTAATTACGCCGGTCAACTGGTAAATATGTTGTCGTGGCGGCAATTCAAGTTCGTCCCCCACGCGCTTGTCATGTGGAACAAGTTCAATCGCACCGTGATCGATTAACCATTGTTTGGCGTCAACGACTGAGGCGCGACCCCAACCCGTCTCGTATTCCAATAAATCAACGCTCGGCCAGCAGCGCAATCGAACGTTGGAATGAAGTATCAACACCACAAGAACCGCTAACCGTCCGTCCGGTCGCAGGTCGTGGGCGTATTTACGTACTTCCCAGTGTAAACTTGTCATCGTGGTTTGCTTTCTCTATGGGGGTTGTAACTGCGAACCATGTGGGTTATACTAACCTTAGTGGTTTGCAGAAACCGCTTGTTCCCAGCAGGCGGTTTTTCTATTTAGATGCTTACGAGTATACCCCGGCCTGCTATGGCGCGCAAGCGGTTAGCGGTATCAACTGCTTGCCGATGAACTCGGTGTAAGCAGGCGGAATGGCCTCTGACAACTCGGCTTGCGTCATCCAATCGATACCCATGGCTTGGTTGCGTTCGCTTGCTGTGAATTGAACTATCCTATCTCGCGTAGACGACCCGCCACTGTGCCCCCATACGCCAACAGTGGCGGGTCGTCTACGCTGCGGGTTTTGTCCACCACCATAGACGCCAATCGCTGACCCGTCATTGTGCTGGCAGTTCGGAACCAGACACCAAAATCCGCCACATTCAAACAGCCGATGTCGTCGTAGTTGATTGCCGCTTCTTGTGGAAAGCCCGAACATCGTACCGCACAGTACAATCGGGCAAATCAATTCGCCTGACGCGCCGCTGACATTTTCTATGACGTATGGCACACCGAACAAAGCGATTACCGCGCGCGACTTTGCAATTAAATCGGGATGTTCGCGGTCTGCCCATCTGCCTTTTGTCATAACTGAGTAGCGTTGGCACGGCGGGCTGGCGTGTATCACGTCAAATTCGTGGCCGTGTGCTGCTGCATATTTCAGCGCGTCGGCCTGATGAAACTCGAAAGGGTAATGTTTCTGGTGTGCGATGTCCACACCGACCACCTCGAAGCCAGCCCGGCTGTAACCCACTCCAGCCCCGCCAGCGCCGCAAAACAGATCGAGCAATCGCGGCTTAGTCATCGTTGGTCCTCGTGCAGCGCCAATAACCTATCGCGCTTCCGGCAACCTAAACAGTACCAGTTGCCGTACTCGTCCTTAAAGAGGTACCTGTAGTCCCGGTTAAGCTCACGGCATACTGGGCACGTTTTTCGCGGCTCTTTGGCGCGGGCGGTGTACGGTTGTTTGATTTTGGTCATGGTTGATCCTTTACTTCCGAGATCGTCGTTTATCGGGAGTAATCAACATAGGCGCGACCCTTCTCAGTAAGGGCGAAAGTCCAACTTCCATACACGCCTTTACCATCAATAAGCCCGCGATCAGCCAATGCAATGAACCGACGATCCCAACAGGTATATGTTTGTGGAGCTTTGCGCAACTCACGGAGCAGGGCTATTTCGCGTTTTCCTAGACCCTTTGTATTCACTGCGCCTCCTGTTCTTCATCGGGGTGGGGGTGTCGCGTTATCCAATCTTCAGCCTGGGCAATTGCATCGTAGACAGTGGCGATTCCTGGGCGCTGGTACATAAGTAGCCCCTTGTTGAATACGCGCATGAACCAGGTCGTGTCATTTGCTAAATGACTGTCCATTCGTTCGATGACTATCGTGCGATGGCGTCCATAATTGCGACGCATGGCGGTGACGACCCATGCGCTATCAGAATGTTCTATCGCTCTCAAAAATCCGATTGGTTCAACGTCCATGCTGGTTCCTTCCGATAAGCTCAATTATGAGGATTAATCCTCGGTTGACAGTTTCACGATTTACGTGTATTCTAAACGTGGTTCGTATGTTTGGGTGAAGTCGGAAGCGCTACCGGAGTTTTGATCCTTCTACCGGCGGCGTTTTCGTTTCTAGCGATTGCCATAAGCAAGCGCTTTACTCACCACCTGGATACACGTTTCAGGATTGGATTGCAGCATGTCGGTGCTGAAACGTAACACGCGATAGCCGAGGATGGCGGCAAAGTTCAGTTTCACCCGGTCAGCGTCCCCGCCATGCCGTCCGCCGCCCTGCTTGTGTGTACCGCCGTCACATTCGACAAGCAGCCACGCTTCCATCCACGCGAAATCGGCGCGGTGCTTTGCCGGTCGATTGAATCGAAACTCGCATACCGGCGTTGGCAAGTCTTTTCCAAAGTATGACAGCGCGTTGATGAACAGTTGTTCGCTCATGCTGATTTTGAGAAAGTTCCCCAGGTCGGGATTGGTTCGGTCGCTGAGCGTTATGTACACTGGCTCTAGCGCTTTGATAGTTGCGTGTTTTCCCATTGCAATCCTTTTCGTTTAGCGTTACGCTTTTCGTTGCCAGATAACTGGCCCTCAGGAATTCAGGGAGGTTACTTATTGAGTAGACATCCCAGTTGATCAGAAGTCGGCGGGCGCTCGGCATTCACCGGGCGCTCACTGTTTTCCTGCTGTTTGCGCTTCTCAATTCGCGCTTTGACTTCCAGCCCCGCCGCAATCGCAATCTGGTACGCCGCGTATTCGCGCGGTCGCATCGTGCCGACGAAGGTGTTGCTGAGCTTTTCAGACATAGCTCACCTCGACCTGATACGACGGCGATCCGATGTGATGATCAGCGGGGAATATGTCAGACAGCCTTCCCGGTCCATATACTGGGTCACCCGGAATGTAAACGTCGTGCGTGTTGATGAAGGCGCGTAACCAGACGTAAGCGGTTTGTTGCACTTCATCTGTACTGCGAACGCCCTCAAACAACACGATACGCCGCCAGCCGAGAAACGCCGGGCCGGGTACGATCTTCACCAAACGGACGTGTACTTTCAACGGTTTGTCAGCCATTGAGCCACGCTCCCATCGGAAACGACCACGCCCGCGCGCCACATTGCACGCTCGTTTGCGCGATCCCGTGTGCATTCTTCGCCGTCAGCCCGTTGGCGTACGCCGTGCGCTGTGCATCCGTGCGCGCGCCCCACCAGGCCGCGCTAACCGTACACCAGTAGTGTACAGTTGACAGGCGGATTATCTTGCCGCCGGGTAACAGTGTGATCGCGTAATCCATACGTTGATCCTTTTTAGAGTGACATACGATACGCACAATCATATATCATATTGCGCGGCGTGTCAACAACCAATTTGTCAGATGGTTGTATCTTCCTCCTCATCCTCCTCGTATATTGTTATTTTTACGTAGTGCCCGAACGGGACAGGTTGATCGTCATCCATAGGCCGGATAAGCCCGTCATCGCGTACAAATCCGCGCCCGCTATAGATTTTAATCTTCTTTCTCGTGCTCTCGGCAATATGCTGTTTCTGGCGGAGCATTGTTTCATGTGCTTCTTGAGCGACAGCAGCTTCTAATGCTGTACTCTCTCCGTTGCCGATGTCCACATAGCCGCCCGTCAGCTTAGCTTGCTCGTAAACAACCCTGGTCGCCTTTGCCCACCGTGCCGTCACATTGCCTTCAGGCGCAGTCGCAACGGCAAACTCGTAAACGGCTTTCTGATCGGCGGGTTCAAGCGTTTTCAGTTCTTTTGCTACCACGTCAGGTATTACCGGGTGTATGTTTGCAGACTCTGCAAAATTCTCCGAGTCCGGAAAAACATTGCGCTCAACAATTCCCGAAGTAAGCATGTTGTAAATGGTTCGCATTGACTTTCCAAACTCAGCTTCAGCGCATTCACGAAACGAAGTATAGCCAAGCGCTTTCCAACCTTTGCGCTCGTTCAGTTCAACAACTAAGCGCCGTATTTGACTTAGATGCCCTTCAATGGCTGTCAGTTTGTTGTTGATTTGATTTATAGATGTCAACGCCTCTGGTTTGGACATGTCGCCAGATGGCTTTAACCCGGCAAACATCGATTGTCCGGGTTGACGAACAGGCAGGTTTGAATTAGACTCTGTCATATGCCCTCCAATTCAGGGCTTAAAGTCCCGACGTTAACCGCGTCGGGCTTTTCTATTTCGATAGATAGTAATTATACTCCGCTAGACCAGTTTTAAAAACTGCTTATTGACAAACGCTCGTTTATGATATATGATAGTGAAATCAACCAAGAAGGATCAACCAGATGTCGAAGCAAATGTTAATCAGCAAAGCGAACCAGGACACGATTACCGCCATGTTAATCCGGTCGCTGGGAGGCGGTTCGGGCGTGTGGTCGGTGAACGAGGCGACGCGGTTGGAGCGGCGCGCCGAATTCAACGTGCGCAAGATACAGAGTCGGCAGGTAACACGCGGGATCAGCCGCGTAGCGATGGAATAGGAGATTAAAATGTCACGGATTACACGTAAACAGCTTGTAGGGATGGTGGCGGAGTATAGCGCACTGCATAGGCAGTCGTATCGCGTTTGGCGCGGTTATCGGCAAGAGGATGGGCGGCGCGGTTGGATTATGCAGCAATTTGGCCGCTCAGATGAAGTATTCTTAGGATCAAATCTGCCCGACGCGCTGGAAAATGTCGTTGCACGCATTGATGAATATACCGGCAGCATCCAGCCGCCGCGTAATTAAGGAGTAATCATGGCAAAGTGGGAAACAGGCAAAGACGGCATCGGCAAGGAACTGGTTCAGTTTATCGTTCCTGAGCCGGTCGAGGTGCTGCTGAAATCGGCGGCCATCGAATACGGGATGACGTGGGAGCGCGGCTCATTCGGCGCGATTGTGCGCCGGTTACTCGCGGATAACCCGTCAGTGGTCAGGGCGGCAGCGCGGCAGGGGATAACTCGGAAGGCGCTGGTCGAATTGTTCACAGTGAAAAACGGCGGTAGCCGGGCTAAAAAGGATTAATCGAGATGACTTCACAAAATCAAGCGAACACCGAGTTAGATACGTACTTCCCGCGCAACGACACCGGCAAAGTTGACATCGACGCGGCGTATGCCGATTTCGAGATGCAAATCAGTGCGACTTTAGACGAACTGGCACCGGGCGCGAACGCTGGCAAACGGAAGGCGATCCTGCAAGCGGCGTGCGGCACGGCTGAACTGAGGCCGCTGTTCGACAAGAATCCCGCCGATTTTTGGGCAAAGAAGATCGCGGCGTTCATTGTCAAAATTGACAAGAATCCAAAGACGGCACAACCAACGAAAGAAGCTGAGGAGGAAGTTGGCGACGAAACCGATTACGTCAGTCCAGAGGAGTCGACCGTGAAAACCGAACCGCAACCAACACCCGCGCAACAGGTAAACGCCAACCTAGACAACCTTGCCGAAGCGCCGTTCTCGGCAACCGTCAAAGTGTGGCACAAGCAGTACAACGTAGAGGTGTTGCTGACCGTGCGTTCCTCGATGGTCAGTGACGGCGTGAAACGATTGGAGACGGTACTGGATACCCTGTTGGGCGACGGCGGGCGGTACGCATCGAGCCGTACACCGAATGAGGCACCGTCAACCGCTGACCGGCGGGTTGGGCCAACGAATGCGCCGCCGACTGTCCCTCCAGGGTCAGCGTTGCCGCAAAACACCCCGGCCCCGGCTCCATCCCCGGTCAAGTCATTCGATCCAGATGTTCAGCAAACCGGCGGTATTCAGCATGCCGAAATCAACCAGATCGAGAAGGTTACAGCGAAAGACGGCAAAGTGGAAATCGACCTGTACCCGGTGCTGGAAGATGGCAAACAGGCACAATATGCCATGTTCTATCTAAAAAGCGACGCCGACAAGGAACTGGTGTACGCGCTGGTGAACGTGGACGCGATGCAACTGGCTACGCGGTACGACTTCCCGGCTACGGTGGATTACGAGTTGTCCAAGAAGCTGAACAGCAAAGGGAATCCGTACCGCAATATCCGGGCGATCCATCCGAAAGCAAAGTAGCGTTTAACCGTAAATCAAATGCCCGGACCACTTTCGATCCGGGCACTGTCAACAGGGAGAAAACTGTATGTCAACAACTATAACACAACAAGCAATTGAACGCATCAAAAGCATGCTCGCCGTGGCCGCAGAGCACCAGCGCGGCACGACGGCGCTGTTCGTCGAGGACGTGCGCGCGGTGTTGATACGGAATGCGGAGTTAGAGCGCGAACTGGAAACCAAAGACGAGGCGATCCGGTTGCTGATGCGACCGGCTGAACTGATTACGATCTTGGCGACTAACGCGGGCGTGCCATATGACGAGGAGCAGTCGATATGACCACCTTCTTGTCACGTATGCCATTTATCAGGCTGATGTTGGCACAACCGCTCGTCACGGCAACCGGCGCGGCGGCATTTATCCACTCAAGTTGGACACTTGCCACTCTATTCGGCGGTATTGAGCCAATCCAGTTCACCTGGCAGTGGTTGGCATGGCTAGTGCCAGGTGCGCTGATCGCGTTTGCCGTGGACCTCGGTCAGATTGTGACAAGTTCCGAACTGCGATCTGGCGAACGCAGTCGTGCCAAATATGCCACGTTTGCCACGTTTGCCGGATTCACCTATCTGCTACAGATGATCTACATGATTGAGCACGTGCCAGCGTTGGCAGTGTCGGCGGGCGTGCGTGCTGAGTGGATACCGCTTGTGACACTCATCCGTGACAGCGCGATATTCTTTATCCCGGCACTCCTGCCACTTTCGACACTGCTGTACACATTCAGTTATGGCAAGCCAAAGAAACCGACAACTGCCAAACTTGTCACAACTGCCAACAAGGAGGAAACGGCACTGGTAGCGTTTGCCAAATCGAATGGCACGGAATTAACGGTTGGCGTCACGAACAAACCGTCACAACTTGCCAGGGCGCGTGCCAAACTTGACAGCGACGTGGCATTACGTGACAGGCCGACTCGCTGGCTGGAGGGCAATGTCACAGATGAGTGGGGCAAGATCGGGCGTAATGTATGGGGTGAGGCGAAACGATCATGACATATGCTAAGGGAACCACGGTGAGCACTGAGCGCACGTTCACCGAAATCAGGACTACCTTAAAGCGCTACAAGGCCGAAGCTATTGGCACGCTCGAAACGGACGATGCTATTCAACTGGGCTTTCGCGTTGGCAACCGTAATATTCGGTTCACGGTCCCACTGCCCGACCTCGCTGATATGAAATTCAAGGGCGTTAATCAACACGCACGAACTAAACGCTCACCTGACGAGATGGATCGCGCGTACAAGCAGGCGGTCCAGGAGCGTTGGCGGTCGCTGCTGCTGGTAATCAAGGCTAAGCTGGAGTCGGTTCAGAGTGGCATCGAGACGCTCGATCAGGCGTTTCTGGCGCAACTGGAAGCGCCCGGCGATCCGCAACGTCGCACGGTTGGCGAAGTGCTGATCCCGCAAATCGAACGCGGCTATGCTGGTGATCCTATGCCGCTGCTGCTCAGTGGGGGATAATCGCCCGCCATTTGACAACCGTCCTCCACTGCGGTATTCTATCGCTCGTGTGTCGTTGCCTCCGTTTGGTTGACCCGCCTACTCCCGTGGACGGGTTAACTGTTTTGTGGTAGAATGATTGCAATGTAACGCTGATTACTACGGCGCGGCCCGGACCACCGGAAATGAAGCGTTATCCTTATCCGTTCTTCATTCGCCCGTAAAGCAGTGAGGCCATGATAAGGCGGTTCAGGAGGGCAACCGAGCGCTGAACTCATAGGCCGAGTGGTACTGATGGCCGCAGAGTGTACATGCAAGCGCTCAATCGAAAGGTTGGGCGTTTGCGTTTTTGGGTTATAATGAGCTTATGGACACCAAGGGCAGACAACTGATACAGGACTTGCTTGACAAGCTTGACCAACAATCTAATCCAGTAGTTGGTATCGTGGTGCATTATGATGACAGCACAACACGCGAACTTGACCCTGATGATTTAATTGCCTCCTTGAGAGCACTGCAATTATTGGATACGCAAGCTAATTTAACTCGCTATTTCTTAGACAGGCATTTATCGACGCCATGAACACTCCGACTTGGTATTTTCCGGCACTGGCCGATGTGGCGCTGAACTGCCTTGAGCGCGAGGCGCAATCGGTAATCGAGCGGGCCAAGACTCTACAAAAGGTCAGCCGCGACATTTTGCCGCCGCCGCTTCTGGAGGAGTATCACGACGCGGTGGGCCTCGTTGAATTGATCGCGCGTGAAAAGGAGTACCGGCAAACGGTGAGGCTGCACGAGGCGGCACAGGTTAATCAGGATGCAACGTAAAAGAACGCGGGCGCTCACTGGCAAGCAGCGGTTATTCATTGCGGCCTATTTAGAGAACGGCATGAACGGCGTTCGGGCCGCGCAAGCAGCCGGGTACAAAGGCGAATATTTAACGCTCAGTGCGGTGGCACGAGAGAACCTACAAAAACCTCTAATTAAAAAGGCGATTGAAGCTAAACTTCGCCAGCGAACAATGGGCGCCGATGAGGTGCTGGCTCGGCTGTCTGACATTGCCGGTGGCACAATGGACGATTTCATTGATCCCGATTCATTATCGGTTGACCTGCGTCAGGCCGCCTCCAACGGCAAATTGCACCTTGTTAAAAAGATAAAATATGTGACCGTGACCAAAGACGACTCGCAAGTCGAAACCACGGAATTCGAGTTGTACAGCGCACACGAGGCGCTGCGTGACCTGGCGAAGTATCACAAACTGCTGACCACACAGATTGAGATTGCTGATTGGCGCAAGGAAGCCCAGACGCTCAATATCCCGGCTGACAGTTTGCTTGGTAAAGCGATTGCCGATGTCGAGTCCGCGTTATCCGACAAGGACGAATCCCACGGGGGCTTGTGACACTTTCCCGTCAGGCGGTTGACGCGCTGTACGCTGAGGCATGGCAAGAGGTCAAACGGCGGCGTGCTGCGAAGTCGGCACAATCCGCTAAGCGTCCGATTGTCGACTGGATACAGTCGGAATTCTACATTCCCGAACTCAACGGCCCGATGGTTCTGTATCCCCATCAGATCGCGGCTCTCAAAGAAGCGCTGGCAACTGATACAGACGGCAATTTCAAGTACGACTTAGTGCTGTGGTCGGACATCGCAAAGTCAGCCAAATCAACGATTGCGGGCGCAGTGGTGTTGTGGCGGGCGCTGAACACGGAACGCGGCAAGTTTCGGATTGTGGCGAACGACTTGAAGCAGGCGGCCAGCCGTGTATTCGATTCGATTACCACCTGTTTGCAGATGAATCAGAAGTTGGGCGCTCAGTTCAATGTCAACAAGTACCTGATCACTCACCTTAGCAATGGCGCAAATATTGAGGCCGTGCCGGTTGACCCTGGAGGGGAGGCCGGAGGGTCGGATCACATGGTGGAATACACCGAACTGCATGCTGCCAAACACGCGGCAAGCCAATTGATGTGGACCGAAACAAAGCTGTCCCCCTTGCTCACTGGCAAAGCGCAACGGTGGATTGATTCTTACGCAGGCTACTCAGGCGAAAGCCCGATCCTCGAACCGCTGTTCCAGCGACTGGTTAAAGACGAGAACCGCATCAGCAGTGAGTATCCGTTCTATGCGAATGGGCGTTCGTTCGCCATGTGGAATACAACGCCGCGCTTGCCGTGGCAAACTACGAGTTACTATGAATCGGAAGCCCAGCAGCTGTTACCCAACGAATTCGAGCGCATACACCATAACCAATGGGTAAGCAGTACGCAGTCGTTTATCCAGATCGAATGGTGGGACGCGTGCAAGGTTGC
>Ga0307470_10000125_pt1 | contig 52787 bp, 41 predicted proteins | sample atmos_gasesAM3C__FD_204565 | JGI IMG/M metagenome (GOLD analysis project Ga0307470, IMG submission 204565) | Hardwood forest soil microbial communities from Morgan-Monroe State Forest, Indiana, United States - atmos_gasesAM3C_05 | ecosystem: Environmental > Terrestrial > Soil > Temperate forest... | reverse complement strand
AAAGTCGCACACTCGCGGCGTGCTCTCGATGGCGCGCTCGCAGGATCCGAACTCAGCGGGCAGCCAGTTTTTTATCTGCCACGGCAACCCGACGTTTCTCGACGGCCAGTACACGGCGTTCGGCAAATTGATCAAAGGCGACGACGTCCTGGAAAAAATCGCAACCACGAAAACGTTGCCGGGCGATCGGCCGGAGAAACGGGTGAACGTCGAGAGCATAAAGATCGTTCCGGCGGATTCGGTGAAGTAGTTCGCGCTTTCGCGCAGCAGTTCGGATGACAAAGATCGCACTGATCCAGATGCAGTGCGGGACGGACCCCGCTGCCAATTTGGCCAAAGCGATTGAGCGGATTCGCGAGGCCGCGAAACAAGGAGCGCAAATCGTCTGCCTGCCAGAGCTGTTCCGGTCGCAATACTTTTGCCAGAGCGAAGACCACGCGAACTTCGCGCTCGCGGAAGAAATCCCCGGACCGACAACCTCGGAGCTGGAGAAGATCGCGCGCGAAAATGGCGTCGTCATTGTCGCGTCTCTCTTCGAGAAACGCGCGGCCGGCGTTTACCACAACACCGCCGCCATCATCGACGCCGACGGTCAGTATCTCGGGAAGTATCGCAAGATGCATATCCCGGACGATCCGTCGTACTACGAAAAGTTTTACTTCGCGCCGGGCGATCTCGGTTTTCAGGCGTGGCCGACGCCGCACGGAAAAATCGGCGTCTGCATTTGCTGGGACCAGTGGTATCCGGAATCGGCGCGGCTCACCGCGCTGCGAGGGGCCCAGATTTTGTTTTATCCCACCGCGATCGGCTGGCATCCGCGCGAAAAAGAAAAGTATGGCGCGGCCCAGTATTCTGCGTGGGAAACAATGCAGCGCAGCCACGCGATCGCGAACGGTTGCTACGTCGCGGCGATCAATCGCGTCGGTCACGAAGCGCCCGCCGGCGGCGACGGGATCCAGTTTTGGGGACAAAGTTTCATCGTCGCGCCGAGCGGCGAGATCATCGTGAAAGGCAGCGCCGATCGCGAAGAGATCGTCATGGCCGAGATCGACTGGAGCCGCGTCGACGTCACCCGCACACATTGGCCCTTCCTGCGCGATCGCCGGATCGATGCGTATTCCGGCATCGAGCAGCGGCTGATCGATTAATTATTTCCAATCCGGCGCGGCAGCGGTACGTTTACCGCCATGAAAACATTAATCATTTCACTCGGGATGATGTGCGCGCTGGCGCTAGCAGCGCACGGGCAGGACGTGACGAACGCAACCTGCAAACTGGAATCGAAGTCCGGCAGCCAGGTCACTGGAACAGTGACGTTCATGAAAATGGGCGATGAGGTGCACGTCACTGCGGACATCACTGGATTAAAACCCGGTAAACATGGCTTCCACATTCATGAAAAAGGCGATTGTTCCGCGCCCGATGCCGCATCCGCCGGCCCGCATTTCAATCCGACCCAGCATAAGCATGGCGGTCCGATGACCACCGAGCATCACGAAGGTGACCTCGGAAATATCGAGACCGACGCTTCCGGCAAAACGCATCTCGATTGGAAAGGGAAATTGAGTTTGAGCGGTGCCAATTCGATCATCGGCAAATCCGTCGTCGTTCATGAAAAAGAGGACGACCTGAAAACGGATCCATCGGGCAATTCCGGAGCGCGCGTAGCGTGCGGCGCAATCGAAGCAGCTAAATAATTCCGGCGTGAGAAAAATTCCCCGCCAGGATCGGCGGTCATCCGCCTTCGCCCGGCTACGGCGCGACAAGTAGACCGCCGCCACAGGAAATGCAGCTTCTCTCACTCACGGAAATCCGGCGTCACGCCCAGAACGGGGCCGCGGTCGAAGCGCGCGCGCATGTTCAGATCGAAGGAGTGGCGGCGAAAGTCACGCGCGAACAAAAACCGTACTGCGAACTGAGTCTCGCGGACGCGTGCGACCGAATGACGTTGCGGGTCTGGAGCGATCATCCGGAGTACAAGCCGTGCAGCAGTCTGAAACCGTCGGATTTCATCGAGCTGAGCGGCGAGTTCGTGCAGCACCAGCAATTCGGTCTCGATGCGCGGAACTGGAAGGTGCGGCATCTCAACGGACAGGAGCGTTCCGAATTATTGCAGGGTCCGGCGGAGTTGCGCGCGAAACAGGCGACGGATTGGGAATACATCAATGAGAGAACGAAGGCGCTGGAGGACCCGCGGCTGCGCGCGCTGGGCGAAGCGTTTCTCGCCGAGCATGGCGAACGATTCCGGCGCACGGCCGGCGCGCGTTCGTATCATCACGCGCGTCGCGGCGGCCTGGTCGAACACGTCGCCCAGATGATGCGGATGGGGATGGCAATCCAGCCGCTCTATCCGCAGCTCAATCTCGATCTGCTCATCGCCGGCGTTCTGTTTCATGACGCCGGGAAGCTTTGGGAAAATCATTTGCCCGAGACTGGATTCACGATGGGATACGACGAACGCGGCGAATTGATGGGCCACATCTCGATCGGCCTCGAGTTGGTCAATTCGATCTGGCGAAAATTGCAGACGGAAGAAAATCTCCGCGCCTGGAACTCGCTTGTTCCTTCCTCCGAAGATGTGCGCATGCATTTGCTGCACTTGATCGGCGCGCATCACGGTGAGCCGCAGTTCGGCTCGCCCGTCAGTCCCAAGACGCCGGAAGCGATGGCCCTCAATTACATCGATAACCTCGATGCCCGGATGGAAATGTTCGCCGCCGGTTATCTCGTGGCGAAACCGATCGCCGATCGGATATTCGACCGCGTTCGTCCGTTGCCGGGAAATCTGGTGAAGCCGCTCGAGAAATATCAGCCCTCGGATTCGACCGTCCCACCGCCGTTGCCGAAAACGAACGAGACCGGAACGCTGCTGTAGCCGCTCGGCGGCCGGGGTCTGGGTAGCGCGCGCGTCCCGCGCGTTGGTTTCGGCGTCTCGCCGAAACAATCTTTCGTCACGCGGCGAGGTCCCAGGACACAAGCAAAGTTCGCGATGGCGAGACGTCATCGCCCACACGCGAGACGCATGCCCTACCCAATCCTCCGCCGCGTCTCGACGAGATATTGCTCATCGATCTCGAAGCCGATGAAGTTTTTCACGCCACAACGTTTCGCGGCGACGGCTGAATTTCCAATTCCGAGAAACGGATCGAGCATCGTTTCGACGCGCGAAGATCCGTGGAGCGCGAGGCACCACTCGGCGAGCTGCACTGGAAATGTCGCCGGATGCGGTCGCTCTTTCGCGCGACGCTGAATCGTTTCGTACGGAACGAACCAGGTGTTGCTGCGACAACGCCGGTCTCTCCCTTTCGTGTGGCTCCAACGCGCGATGTTGCTCTTGTCCGCATACGGAACGCCGAGCGCGAGACGATCGACGGGCGTCCGGCCTTCGGGCGTGAGATGAAAGATGTATTCGTGGCAATCGTTGAGATAACGCGGCGAGCTGATCGGTTTGAAATGGCCGCGCGAAGTCGTTAGGCCATTCTCGTCCTCGATCGAGATCGCCTTGATCCAGTGGATCGTATTTTGGAGGACAAACAGATCGCGCAACCGAAGAACCAGTTCGTGCGGCAGAAGGGGATTCGATGGCGAGGCGCCAACGTTAAGAAAGAGCGATCCGTCGCGTTTCAAGACGCGCCGGAGTTCAACGGCCCACGCGTGGCACCAATCGAGATAATCACCGCGCTCCTGTCGATCCGAGTAGCGATGATAGGCGATGCCGAGATTGTAAGGAGGCGAGGTGACCACGAGATCGATGGTCGCATCGGCGAGCGTCTGCATTCCTTTGAGGCAATCGCCCTCTCGAAGATCGAACGAGGTCACGTTCGTAAACTGCGGCATCGCCGCGTCTCGTACAAGGCGGAAAATTCCGGCGCTTGTGTTAGCGTGACGTGATGTCCGACAAGCCGTCTAAATTGAAAATCGCCGACCGCGAGTTCAACTCGCGGCTGCTTGTCGGCACTGGCAAGTTCGGGTCTAACGAATTAATGCGCGACGCCCTTGTCGCGAGCGGGACGGAAATCGTGACCGTAGCGCTGCGTCGCGCCGATCTTTCCGGCAAACACGACGCGTTCGCGAACATTCTCGATTTCATCGATCCGAAACGGTTCCTCATTTTGCCGAACACGAGCGGCGCGAGGAACGCCGCGGAAGCGGTGCGGCTGGCGCGGCTCGCGGTGGCGGCGGGTTTGCCGAACTGGGTGAAGCTCGAGATCCATCCTGACGCCCGCTATTTGTTGCCCGATCCGATCGAGACTTTGGCCGCCGCCGAAATTTTGGTGAAAGAAGGATTCGTCGTCCTGCCTTACATCAACGCCGATCCGGTCCTGGCGAAACGATTGCAGGACGTAGGCACGGCCACGGTCATGCCGCTCGGTTCGCCGATCGGGAGCAACCGCGGAATCGAAACTCGCGCGCAAATCGAAATCATCATCGAACAGGCGACAGTGCCCGTGGTCGTCGATGCCGGTCTTGGCGTGCCGAGTCAGGCGGCGGAAGCGATGGAAATGGGCGCTGACGCCGTGTTGGTGAACACTGCGATCGCGATTGCCTCGGACCCAAGCCGAATGGCGCACGCGTTTCGCAAAGCCGTCGAAGCCGGCCGCGAAGCGCGCGAGATCGGTTTGGCTGAAGCGCGAACGAGCGCGTCAGCCACCAGTCCGTTGACGGGATTTTTTTCGGAAACGTGATTCTTCTGTAGCCGTCGCCCTGTGGGCGACGCGAGAGATAGGTCATCGTCGCGCTCACGCTTCGCACAGCGAAGCGGCTACAGAATTACAACGGCCGAAAATTGACAGCGGCGTCGTCGTAGAATTCGATCTGTCGCCCACCGACGCGGCGGACGACGCGCCAGCCGTTTTGTCGCGCGATCTCCTGGAGCCGTTCATTCGACAGCGCAGCCACGGCGCGCAGTTCCGATGGCTGCGCGACCAGATATTCCGGCTTCTTCGCGAGCATCCGCTCGATTTTCGCAATCACGGCCGGCAATTGATCGTCCATCGGATCACTGTCCCACAACATCCGTAAAGGTCACAGAGTTTGGCTGGCAAGGAGGGCTGAGGTAAGTTTCCGGCCCGATGTTTTCGGAGACAATTATTTTGCGCGGCCACATCATCGACTCGCTGATTTTGCCGAAGGTGCTCGATCAAATTTTGACGCAGGGTGGCGAATTCAAGATCGGCGAGATCAAGATTGGGCAGAACCGGGTCGATCAAAGTTTCGCGCGCATCGAAGTCTCGGCACCGAAACACGAACTACTGGACGACATCGTTCTGCGCTTGCGCCAGCACGGCGCTGAGGTCGTGGAAAAGAAGGATGTGCAACTCGCGCCCGCTCCGGCCGATGGCGTGTTCCCGAAGGATTTTTACGTGACTACGAATCAGCAGACGCACGTCACGCTCGACGGGACCGAGACCGAAGTGCATCCCGCCTTGATGGATTGCGCGATCGTCGTGGATCGGGAAGCGCGCCGGGCGACCGCGAAGAAATTTCACGAGGTCCGGCGCGGAATGGAAATCGTCGTCGGTCATCAGGGGATCAGGGTCGTGCCGGTGCAGCGGTCCACGGCGCGGACGGACGTTTTCGAATTCATGTCGACCAGCATCTCGCTCGAGAAACCGAAGAGCGGGATTATTCGCGAAATGGCGACGGAGTTGCAACGAGCCCGATCCGAAGGCGGCAAGATCCTGGTCGTCGCCGGCCCGGCGCTCGTGCACAGCGGCGCGGTGCCGCACCTGGAGAAACTGATCGAGCTTGGATTTGTCGATCTGCTCTTTGGCGGGAACGCCCTGGCACTTCACGATATCGAGAACGCACTTTTCGGCACGTCGCTCGGCATCAATCTGGAACAAGGTTCGCTGGCCGAGCGGGGCCACGAAAATCAAATGCGCGCTCTAAATATTATCCGGGAAGCGGGCGGCATTTCGCGCGCGGTCGAAGATGGAACGCTCAAGAGTGGAATCATGGCGGCCTGTGTGCGCCACGGCATCGAATTGGTTTTGGCGGGTTCGATTCGCGACGACGGCCCGTTGCCGGAAGTCATCACCGACACGCTCCAAGCCCAGGACGCGATGCGCGAAAAAATTACCGGCGTAGCGACCGCGCTGATGATGGGAACGATGTTGCATTCGATGGCGGTCGCGAACCTTTTGCCGGCAACGGTGAAAACACTCTGCGTTGATGTGAATCCGGCGGCCGTCAGCAAGCTCACCGAGCGCGGCTCCTTCCAATCGCTCGGGCTCGTCTCGGACCTCGAGCCATTCCTCCGCGAACTAACCGTCACCCTGGCTCGCTGATTTTTTGGTATGCGCCAGTTGCTCCTTTGCCCGCCCGATTATTACGGCATCGAATACGAGATCAATCCGTGGATGAGCCGGGCCCGCGGCGCCGAGGTGCCGGTCGCCCAGGCGCAGTGGAAATGGCTCTTCGAAAAACTTTCGAGCCTCGATTGCAAGATCGAGCTGATCCCGCCGCGGCCGAAATTGCCGGATATGGTTTTCACAGCCAATGCCGGCCTAACGATCGGTCGCCGATTCATCCCCAGTAATTTTCGTCACGAAGAGCGCGCCGGCGAAGCGCCGCATTTCGCGAGGTGGATGGAGGAGCACGGTTACGAAGTCGTCTGGCTGTCGAAGGATCTTTACTTCGAGGGCGAAGGCGACGCGCTCTTCGGCGGCGACGTTTTGTTCTGCGGTTACAAATTCCGGTCCGACATCAACTCGCATCGCGCCGTCGCCGATCTGTTCGGCTGCCTGGTCATTTCCGTCGAGCTGGTCGATCCGCGCTTTTATCACATCGACACTTGCTTCTGTCCGTTGCCGGATGCTGGCGCGTTCTGGTTTCCGAACGCCTTCGATGAATATGGCCAGCGCGCAATCCGCGAGCATCTGCGTGATTTGATCGATGTCGCCGAAGAAGAAGCGGTTCATTTTTCCTGCAACGCCGTCGTGCTCGATCGCGATATCGTTTTGCCCGAGGGCGCGCCGAAACTGGTCGCGACGTTGAAGGACCGTGGATACACCTGTCATCCGCTCCCGATGAGCGAATTCCTCAAAGCCGGCGGCGCGTGCAAATGTCTGACGATGTTTATGCCGCAGCGCGACGAGCCTTGAGCGCGGTTTCGATTTTTCCCAGCGGCAGACAATTCATCACGTCGTCGCGCGTCAGCCACCCTTTGCGCGCGACGCCGATGCCGAACCAAAGTTCCTGAAGTCGCTCGATGCCGTGCGCGTCGGGATTGATGACGCACTTCACGCCTTTTTCCTTCGCGAGCGGCCACCAACGCCAGTCGAGGTCGAGCCGTTTCGGCGCCGCGTTGATTTCGATCCACGTTCCGGTCTCGGCCGCCGCGTCGATGATTGCCGGAATGTCGACGGCGTACGGATCGCGCCGCAAGAGCAGCCGGCCGGTCGGATGCGCCAGCATAGTGACATGCGGATTTTCCATGGCGCGAATGATCCGTTTCGTCATGTCCGCTTCCGAAAGTGTGAACGCCGAATGGATTGAGGCGACGACGTAATCGAGCTCGGCAAGCAGTTCGTTAGGAAAATCGAGCGAGCCGTCGCGGAGAATGTCGCATTCGACCCCGGCGAAAAGCCGGAAGTTTTCGAACTCACGATTCAACTTTTTGATGCTGGCGATCTGAAAGCGGAGCCGCGCTTCATCCAATCCACGGGCTTGAATCGAGCTGCGGCTGTGATCGGCGATCCCAAGATATTGCAATCCCAATTCCTGCGCCGCCACTGCCATTTCCTCGAGCGAATTGCGTCCATCACTCGCTGTCGTGTGGCAATGAAACGTGCCGCGAAGGTTCTCCGCTTCGAGCAGCTTCGGAATTTTCCCGGCAGCCGCGGCCTCAAATTCGCCGCAGTTCTCGCGCAACTCCGGCGGGATGTAATCGAGATCGAGGGCGCGATAAAGGTCCGCCTCTTCGCGAATGGTAGGGGCGATTGCCCCCAATCGCCCGCGAGTCTTTCCGGCCGGCGGCGTTTTCCCCGCGGGCGATTCGGGTGAATCGCCCCTACCTTCGGCGATGCCGAGCCGATATTCGTTCAACGTCCAGCCGCGCTGGAGGGCGCGGCTCCGGACCTCGATGTTGTGCTCTTTGCTTCCGGTAAAATAGTTCAGCGCGAACGGATACTCGGCCGCGGTCACCACCCGCAGATCGCATTGGATTCCCGAGCGGAGTCGCACACTCGATTTCGTCGGTCCATGCGCGATAACCGATTCCGCCAGCGGATGCTGAACAAACAATGCAGAAATTTCCGCGGGCGCGTTGGTCGCGACGATGAAATCGAGGTCGCGCACGATTTCCTTCCGACGCCGATAACTGCCGGCAATGCAAACGTGGAGCGCGTCCGGGTGCGAACGAAGATTGTTCTGCAACTGTTCCGCTTCCGCCGCGATCTTTCCGAGCGTGAACGAGCCAGCATATTTCTGCCGCTCATCGATCGCGCGGCAAAGTTTCTCCTGCGTTGTCTTGCCGAACCCTGGCAGCTCCGCCACGCGTCCGGCGACACATGCGTCGTGTAGTTGTGCGATCGAGCTGATCTGCAATTTCTCGTGGAGCGCCTTGATCTTTTTCGCGCCAAGACCGGGCAACGAAAAAAGTTCGAGAATGTCGGCAGGAAATTCCGCGCGCAGTTCGTCGAAAAACTTCAGCGAACCGGTTTCGACCAGTTCTTTGATCTTGGCCGCGATCGCTTTTCCGATGCCCGGGATTTTTTCGAGCACCTCTTCATTGCCGAGATCGGCGATGTTGCCGCCCCAGGTTTCGAGCGAGCGCGCCGCATTGACGTAAGCGCGAATCTTGAACGGGTTTTCGTCCTTCAGCTCGAGGAGCGTCGCGATCTTTTCGAGCACGTCCGCGATCGTGGCCTTGTCCATTGAAGCAAACTCTTAGCTCGAAATGGAGCGCCGTCGATTTCGGAGGACTCACACAAAGGCCGCAAAGGACACAAGGGACTTTGTGACCATGTGTGAGGGTTCCTCTACATTCGCCCGCGGCGTTTGTAGAAGTTGTAGCGCGCGATAATTGAATCGACGTACTTGCGGGTCCCGGGGAAATCGATGTTATCGAGAAACGTTTTCGCGGCGACGGCTTTCGTATCGTCTCCGCCCGCCCAGCGCAGGGCGCGGCTCGGGCCGGCGTTGTATTCCGCGAGCGCGAACGGCATCGGGTCCGCCTGGTTTTGCCAATGCTCGATCGCCCGGTGCAGATACCAGGTGCCGGCTTCGAGGTTCGTTTTCGGATCGAAGAGTTCCTCGCTCCGGAAATTCTCGATCTTGGTTTCGCGTGCCCATTCCGCGGCGGCTTTCTCGCTCACCTGCATGAGTCCGCGCTCGCCGGCAGTGCCGAACTTCTGGGCGTCGAACCGGCTCTCGCGCCAGACGACTGCTTTCACTAGCATCGGATCGACTTGATGCTCCGCGGCGACGCTGCGAATGAGCGCGTCATGTTGTTGGAATCGGGCGGGGTTGATGAATTCGTAGATCGTATAAAGCGGATCGCCCGATCGCATCGAGAGATAGACCAGGCCTGCCGCTCCGGCGAGCAGCAAGCAGATGATCAGTTTGAAAAAGAATCGGGCCATGCGCGCCATGCTCGTCCTGGAAAAAGTTTCGTGGGAAAGTAGTCGATCACGAGCAGGAGCACGAGCACGATTACGAATCCGAACCGATGAGCAATCCCTCCTACGCCCGCGTCATTATCGATCGTTCGATCCATCGCGAGCTGGATTATTCCGTGCCCGAAACGCTGGCGGGAAAGATCGAGATCGGCTCGCGAGTTCGGGTTCCGTTTCGGGAACGCTCGGCGCTGGCGACGGTGGTTTCGTTGGCGGATGAAACGGACGCGCCGGGTATTCGGCCGATCGAAGCGCTCGTCGGCGATAAACCCGTCCTGAGTTCGAAACTGATCGAGCTGGCGCGGTGGATGGGCGCTTATTATTGCTGCCCGATCGAAACCGTCATGCGGAGTTTGCTGCCGCAGGTCATCCGGCGGGCGGAGGTCGGCTGGAAAACGCAATTGTTCGTCAGCAAAGCGAAAGAAATTACCGAGGAGGAAATCGAGAAACTTCGGCGGCGCGCGCCGAAGCAGGCGGAATTGCTCGAAGCGGTTTCTAAATTGAGCAAGCCCATCGCGGCCGCGGAATTATTGCGGCAAACTGCGCTCGACAATCAAACGCTGCGCGCGCTGGAGAAACGCGGGTTCATTGTCTTGCGCGAAGAAGCGGTCGCGCGCGATCCGCATGCCGACGAGGAATTCATTGCATCGAGCGATCTGACGTTGAACGAAGAGCAAGCGGTCGCGCTGGGTGCGATCGAAGAAGCCCTGGCAACGCCGGAGAAAGCCAAGCCGTTGCTGCTTCACGGCGTGACCGGCAGCGGCAAGACGGAAATTTATTTGCAGGCGATCCATTCGACGCTTGCCCGCGGTAAGACTGCGATCGTGCTCGTTCCCGAAATTTCGCTAACGCCGCAGACTGTCGAACGTTTCAAGAGCCGTTTCGCCGAGACGCAGGAAACGGTCGCCGTTTTGCACAGCCATTTGTCCGAAGGCGAGCGGCACGATGAATGGCACAAGATCAATGCCGGCCGCGCGCGGATCGTTGTCGGCGCCCGCAGCGCCGTTTTCGCGCCGCTGGAAAATCTCGGCCTCATCGTTGTCGATGAAGAACACGAGACTTCCTACAAACAGGAAGAAGCGCCACGCTATCACGCGCGCGACGTCGCGGTGGTGCGCGCGAAACTGGAAGGCTGCGTCGTTTTGCTCGGCACCGCCACGCCGTCACTCGAGAGTTATCACAACGCGATGCAGACAAAATATCGCCTGCTCAAGCTGACCCAGCGCGTCGATGACTGCCAGATGCCGCTCATGCGGATCGTCGATTTGCGGTTGGAACGGCGGAAAGAAAAAGTCGCCGCGATTCTGTCGGAGAAATTGCGAGCGGCGATCACGGCGCGTCTCGAGAAACACGAACAGACGATCCTGTTCCTGAACCGTCGCGGGTTTTCGACCTCGCTCTTATGCAGCAACTGCGGCGAAGCGCGCGATTGTCCAAATTGCAGCGTCGCGCTCACCTTTCATCGCGGGGCGGCGCGGCTTACCTGTCATTTGTGCGGGCACACGGCGGCGGTGCCGAAAAAATGTCCGGCCTGTTCGCAGGACGCGTTGATCTATTCCGGATTCGGCACCGAGAAAGTCGAGGCGAACGTCGCCCATCTTTTTCCGGACGCGACTGTCCGGCGGATGGATGCCGATTCGATGACGCGCAAAGACGCCTATCGCGAAACGCTCCACGCCTTTCGCTCCGGAAAGATCGATATTCTGGTCGGTACCCAAATGATCGCGAAGGGGCTCCATTTTCCAAACGTCACGTTGGTCGGTATCATCAACGCCGATCTCGCGCTGCACATGCCGGATTTCCGCGCGGGTGAACGGACGTTTCAATTGCTGACGCAGGTCGCAGGTCGCGCCGGCCGCGGCGAAACGCCCGGAGAGGTTTTCGTCCAGACCTACACGCCGTTTAGTCCGTCAATTCAGTTCGCGCGCCATCACGATTTCGCAGGTTATTTCGAACAAGAGCTGGAATTTCGTGAGCGCTGCGATTTCCCGCCATTCAAGCATGTCATCCTGATCACCGTGCGATCCACTCACGAAGGCCGCGCGAAGTTATCCGCCGAAACCATCGCGCGCCGATTGAAAGAAGCGCTTCCGCCCGAATTTATTCTCAATGCGCCCGCACCCGCGCCGCTGGAAAAATTACAAGGCCAATTCCGATTCCATATTCTGATGCGCGGCGAAGCGATCATGCGCCTGAGCCGCCTCGTCCGCGAAACGCTCGATAAGCTTCCGCTGCCCGAAGACGTAGTCGCCGCGGTCGACGTCGATCCGTATCAGTTGCTGTAGCGACGCCGGTCTCACGCTTCGCACAGCGAAGCGGCTACAGAAGATTAGATGCGGTCGATTGTGATGATTTCGCCGGCGTAGGGCCAATCGTCGGCGTTGGCGACCAAGCCAGCGCGAATCGGATTTTCGCGAACGTATTCCCATTTTTGTGCGTAGCTTTCCTCGTTTCGCAGGACGTGATCGAAGAACCGCCGGTGCCAAATGGTCTTCTGTAGCCGTCGCCCTGTGGGCGACGCCGTGATGGCCGCAACCTTCTCCAGACATTGCTTCAACATTCCCATCCACCGGCCTAATTCGAAATCGTTCGGCCCACAGACAAACAAATGGATGTGATCGGGCATGATTGCGTATCGGCCGACCGCAATGCCGTGTTCGTCGTACGCGCGTTGAGAGAAACGCACGAAAGCATAGTGAATCGCATCTGTCGCGAGCAACGGCCTTCGTCGGTACGTGCAGGCCGTTACGAAGAAAACCGGATTGCTTGGAAAGAGACGATCGAGTCGGGGAGGGACGCGAGGGTGTTTGGTCATGTGGAGGGAGCGAAGAGCATGACGAATGGCGGTTCCTGAAGCAACGTCGCTCTCGCACTTCGCACAGCGAAGCGGCTACAGAAGAAGCGCAGTTGTTCGCGCTGGAGTATTCCGGCATTTGATCTAACTCTATTGCCTCATGCGATGTCCGAGGTTCATCATGCTCGTGGCGACTGCGGCGCTCGTTCTGGCCGGGTGTCGAAAAAATGCGAGTGGCGGCGCCTCGAACAAGATCCGGGTCGGCTATATCGGGCTCACGTGCGAGGCGCCGATCTTCAGCGCGGTCGAGAACGGGTTCTTCAAGGAGGAAGGACTCGAAGTCGAGATGGTGAAATGCGAATGGGCGAATTACAAGGACGTGCTCGCGCTCGGCGGTTTCGACATCACCCATCATCTCGTGATGTATTTTCTTAAGCCGATCGAGCAGGGACTCGATGTCCGGTTTACGGCCGGAATTCATAAGGGCTGCCTTCGGGTCCAGGCATCGACAAAAGGAAATATTCACACCGTCGTGGATCTGCGCGGGAAACGAATTGGCGTGCCTGGGATGGGAACGCCGCCGTTCATTTTTGCGAATCGTGTTTTGGGCGCGAACGGGATCGACTCAAGCAAAGATGTGACCTGGCGCGTTTTTCCCGCCGGTGAACTCGGTCTCGCGCTCGACAAGGGCGAAGTCGATGCGGTCGCTGATTCGGAACCGATCGGAAGTCTGCTGATCGCGGACGGAAAAGTCCGCAATGTCGCCGATCAGGCTGCGGACATGCCTTACAAAGATGAATACTGTTGCGCGGTGATCGTGAATGGAAAATATCTCGCGGCCCATCCAAAGGAGTCGGCCGCGGCGACGCGCGCGTTGTTGAAAGGCGCAAAGTGGGTTGAAACAAATCCTGCCGCCGCCGCGCGTTTGTCGGTCGAGAAAAAATATCTCGCGTCGAATCCGGAGCTGAACACCGTCGCGATTTCGCATCTTCGTTATGTGCCGAGCGTTTCCGGCGCGGACGACGCCGTGAAATCGGCCGCGGCGGAAATGAAAGTTGCCGGGATGCTCGCCCCGAGCACCGATGTTGCCGCCCTGGCGCAAAAGGCGTTCGTCCATCTCGATGGCGTCTCGGATCAATGGCTCGAAAGTCTGCAGGTGGAAAAAGTCGCGGGAGGGCAGGTGCCGCCGGACCAGGACATCCGGCTTTACGCGGAGATGATCCTGTCTGATACGCAGGAGTCATGTTGCAAGAAGCCAGTCGTCGCCGCCCAGAAATAGTGCAGTCGAGAACGGACGCGACGCTCGGCGACGTCGCCGCAGAACGGGCAACGAAACGGTGGCGAACCTGGCTGCCCGTTCCCGTGGCTAATGTGATTTGTCTCGCGGCGCATTGGTTCGTTTCAAAAGGCGAGCCGCCCGCGGAAACGCGTTCGTATTTCGTGTTTCTCTGGAACTTCCTGGCGGTAGCGCTTCTTCTCGCAGTCGCGCAATTGTGGTTGCCGCGCTTGAGACGGCGCATGCGGCAAGCGGGACCGATCTTCGCCGCAGCACTCCTGACTTTGTGCGCCTGGGAAGTGGTCACGTCGGGATTCCGTTTGCTGCCGATGCCGTACTTCCCGGGCCCGGCGGGGGTTTTCCAAAGCCTGATCAACGATCGCGCATTGCTCTTCGATAGCACGTGGCACTCGCTGGTTTTGTTGCTCGGCGGTTACGCGCTCGGCGTGGTCGCAGGTTTGATCAGCGGCATCTGTATCGGCTGGTCGAATCCGGTCCGCTATTGGGGAATGCCGATCCTGAAAGTGGTCGGGCCGATTCCGGCAACGGCGTGGATTCCGCTGGCGATGGTCGTTTCGCCCTCCGCGGTTTTTTCCGCAGCCGCGCTCATCGCGCTCGCGGTCTGGTTTCCAGTTACGATGCTGACGGCTTCCGGAATTTCGAACACGCGCGCATCGTACCTCGACGTCGCGCGCACGCTCGGCGCGAGTCGGCGCTATCTGATTTTTCGCGTCGCGATTCCCGCGGCGTTGCCGAGCATTTTCATTGGGCTGTTCATGGGATTGGGCGCATCGTTTCTCACTCTCGTCGTCGCGGAAACGGTGGGCGTGAAATCCGGACTCGGCTGGTACGTGAGTTGGGCCCAGGGCTGGGCGGAGTACGGAAAAGTTTTCGCGGCTCTTGTCATCATGGCCGCGTTTTTTTCCACGATCATGACGCTGCTCTTCAAAGTGCGCGACCGAATGCTGGTCTGGCAAAAGGGAGTCATCAAATGGTAGCCGACGCCGCACTCGAGGCGTCGTCGCTTCGCGTCACCGATGTCAGCAAAAGTTTTCCGTTACCGGAAGATCCTACGGCGCGACTTCTCGCGCTCGACACCGTTTCGCTCTCGACGGCCGCGGGCGAGCTGGCGTCGCTGGTGGGCCCGAGCGGTTGCGGAAAATCGACTTTGTTGCGGTTGATCGCCGGGCTTGATGTGCCGGATTCCGGCGAGCTCGTTGTGGGCGCCGAATCGATCACCGCGCCGAACGCGGAACGCGGTTTGGTTTTCCAGGACCCGAATCTCTTCCCGTGGCTCACCGTGCGGCGAAACATCGAAGCCGGTCTGGTCGCGCGCCGTGTTCTCCACGAGAAACGCCACGAGGTGGCGGAATTCGTGCGGCTCGTCGGCCTCGAAAGTTTTGCCGACGCCTATCCGCATCATCTTTCCGGCGGAATGGCGCAACGGGTTGCGCTCGCCCGCGCTCTCATCAATCATCCCAAAGTGTTGTTGCTCGACGAGCCACTCGGCGCGCTCGACGCGTTCACGCGGATGCGGATGCAGGACGAAGTGCTCCGGCTTTGGCAGGCGCGCCGGACGACGATGTTGCTCGTCACTCACGACATCGATGAAGCGATTTACATGAGCGACCGCATCGTGATCATGACGCAACGGCCGGGCCGGATCGAACGGATCATCCCGGTGAATCTGAATCGGCCGCGCGATCGGAGCAGCGGGGAATTTCTCCAATTGCGCGGCGAGATTTTGGAGCTTTTGCATTTCGCCGGAGCGGCGGTGAATTCTTAGCGCTTAAAACAAACTTCCACCCGCCCCGCGCCGCTGCGTATCATCGCGCCCTGCGCCATGGACGAGACGGAGGGAAAACTAACGTCGGGTGAATCGCTGACTGTCGAGCAATTGGTGGAGTATTTGCCGGCGCTGAAAGAAGTCCCCGGGGCGCAGCTGGAAAAATACGCGAAAGGCGCGGCAGCCCTCCATCGTTATCGCAAGGGCCAGACGGTCTGCGTCGAAGGCGAGTTCGGATCGACGGCGTATTACATCGTTTCGGGCACGGTCGATATTTCGATTCAGAATCCGCTGGCTCATCTGCGGACTCGTCCGGCCTTCGGGTTGTTCGGGCGGAGCATGGCGAGGATGAAAAGTATTCTGCTGAACGACGGGCAGGATAAGCGCGCCGAAGCGCACGAGCGCAAATTCATTGGGATCGATGCGAACGTCGATTTGCCGATGAACAAACCGATCGCCGAGCTCGGGCCTGGCGAACTGTTTGGCGAAATGACCTGCCGCACGTTTCAGCCGCGGTCCGCGACGGTGATCGCGCGCGAGGAGTGCATGATGGTCGAAATGCTTCGCGTGATCCTCGACATGCTCGTCGGGACGCGCCAGATCTCGGAAGCGTCGAAGTCGATGTCGAAAGCACTCAAGGCGCCGACGTTCAAAGGCACTTCGTTCAAGGTGCAAATGGACGAAAAATATCGGCAGCGCTCGCTCGAAACGCATCTCCGCAGCGTCCCGCTTTTCGCGAGCGTCGGCGACGAGTTCCTGAAATATCTGAAGGAGAAAGTCGAACTCGTTTCCTACAATCAGAACGACGTCATCTGCAAGGAAGGCGAGGAAGCCGACGCGTTTTATCTCATTCGTTCCGGCATGGTGCGCGTGTCGCAAGCCATGCCCGGCGGCGAAATGGTTCGGACGTATTTGAGCCGTGGCGAATATTTCGGCGAGGTCGGATTGCTCCGCTCGATCAAACGGATCGCGACCTGCGCCGCGCTCGATGCGGTCGACGTCGTCAAGGTTCCCGGCGCCGAATTCAATTTGATGCTGGAAAGATTTCCGGGGGTTCGCGCCCAGCTCGAGCCGGTGGCTGACGCGCGAATGGCGGCAAAGCAGAGCCGGATCGCGCCGCCCGGTCTGCGGCTCGACGATTATCTAAACCAGGGATTATTCGAAGCGCAGAACCTGTTGCTCATCGATCTCGACAATTGCACGCGCTGCGACGCGTGCGTCCAAGCCTGCGCCAAAGCGCACGACGGCGTCTCGCGTTTGCTCCGCGACGGTTTGCGCTACGACCATTTTTTGGTGGCGACGGCGTGTCGTTCCTGCCGCGATCCGCTTTGCATGACGCAATGCCCGGTCGGTTCGATCCGGCGAAAGGAAAACCTCGAGATCATCATCGAGGATTGGTGCATCGGCTGCGGGAAATGCGCGGAGCTTTGTCCCTACGGCAACATCAACATGCATCCGCTCGAAGTGACGAAGGAAGTCCGGACGGAAGTAAAATCGCCGAACCCGAACATTCCCCCGACCGTCAAGATCGAGAAAAAGAAATCGACAACTTACAAGGCGAACACGTGCGATCTCTGCACGCAGTTATCGGTGCCAAGCTGCGTCTATGCGTGTCCGCACGACGCTGCAAAGCGGGTCGATCCGCAGCGCTTCTTCGGCGACGCCCTCGAAATGCAGAACCGGCTCTTCGATGACGATTGGACGCCCGCGCGCCGCTACGAAACGCATCACACGCACTGACCGATGCGCATTAACAATTGGCGGCACGTTCCGTGGATCATCTTCGTTGTCGTCGCGACAATCGCGGCGTGCGTCCTTTACGAAGGTAATTTTCATCCGAACACGCTGCCATCGTCGCTTCGTCTGCCGCCGTCGCTGATCCAAAAGCCGACCGAGCATCACACCGTTGGCGGCACGCCGCTCGGGCTTTGGTTCGGATCAATCTCGCTCGCGATCTTTATTTTCGCGGTGCTTCTCAGTCTGCGAAAAAAAATTCCGCTCTGGCGAGTGGGCACGGTGCAACGCTGGTTGCGCGCTCACATCTGGCTTACGATTCTCACCATCCCGCTCGTGATTCTCCACAGCGGGTTCCGGCTCGGCGGGCCGATGACGACTTTCCTCATGGTCCTCTACGCCATCGTAATGGTGAGCGGATTTTACGGACTCTTCCTTCAACACGTGGTGCCGCGATTGATGAAGGAACGGTTGCCAGCCGAAACGGTTTTCGAACAAATCCCGCACATTCGTTCGCAGCTCGCCGTTGCCGCGGAGAAAATGCGCGATTCCTTTAAGTCCGCCAATAGGACGGACTCGTCCCGTGGCGAGCCTGCTCCGCCGAAAAAAGCGGACGCCGCTGGGCCGGTCGCGAGCGCGGCAAAGACCGCGACCGCAACCGCGGCAGTGATGGCTTCGACGAAAGGCGAACTCAGCACGCCGGTGGCCCGCGCGAAATCGGCGACGGGTTCCGCGCCGACGGCAGCGCCCGTTGTGACCGCGCCGCCAGCCGACGCGCCCGCGCCACCGCCATCCGTTCCGAATGCAGCAGTCAAACCCGTTGTGCCGAAGCCGGAAACAATCGGGACGCCGACGGCGCGGGTTCAGAGCGATCCACCGGGCGCTCCAGTTCCGCGCAGCGAAGTGCCGCCCGGAGATCAACCCGCGCCATCGCCACCGGTCGCTCCACCCGCTCCGCCAAAACCGGCGGCCCCTCCCGCGGCAAAGCCGGTCGCTCCGGCTGCTGCGAAACCGGCGGCTCCCGCTGCGCCAAAACCGGCCGCAAAACCTGCGCCGCCACCTGATCCCGCATCGGAAGCTGTGCTCGTTGAATTCATCGAGCGGCAAATTCTTCCGTACCTCCAGGCGCGTCGCGGCGATCGGATGCGCCTGAACAATCCGCGTTTTTCCGACGACACATTTCGCTTCGTGAAACTACGCGTCGCCGAAGGTTACCGCGCTCGCGTCGAAGAAATTCAAGCGTGGTGCGATGAGCGGCGCATGCTCGATGTCCAGGTACGTTTGCACCACTGGTTGCACGGCTGGCTGTTCGTCCACGTGCCCTTTTCCTTTTTGCTCGTGATGCTCACCATCTGGCACGCCTGCGTGACGTTGTTCTACTACTGAAATCGCCATGCCGACGCCCGGACGAACGCAAAAGCAGATCGCGGAGCGCTACAAAGGCAATCTCGGCTATTACAAAAAGAAGCATGCGTGGCGAGTGGCGCGTTTCTGCGTGAGCTTTATTGCGATCGTGGGCGGGCTCGCGGCAATTTTCGTTTGTCAGAAACGAATTTTTAGCCGGCAGGCGGACGAGGAATTTTTCAGCTCAGGAAAACTTTCCAGTCATCACGCGAAGTACGAGCAGGATTGCACTCAATGCCACGACAAGAACGCGGCGATGGGCAACGATCTGACGTTCGCGAAATTCAAGAGCGTCATCAAGGACCGGTTCCATCACGGGCTCGATTTCAAATCGATCGATCTGAGGTGCCAGGATTGTCACGAGAAGAACCCGCCGTTCGGCACCGCCAAAAAATACGATCTGCACGAGCCGAACGTGGTCGAGAACCGATCGTGCTCGATCTGCCACCAGGAACATCTCGGGCCCGGCCCGATGAAACGCGTGGCCGATCTGCAATGCGCATCGTGCCACAACGACAGCGCGATCATGGACGCGTCTGCGAAGAAAGGAGCGACGTTGCCGGCCGATGTTTTCCATCTGCGCCCGCATCCGCCCCAGCAGATTGTCTTCGAGATGCCGCGGCCGGGGCGCGGTTACACGCAAGTGTTTGCGTCGTTCGCGGACGCGCATCCGGAATTCCAACTCATCCGCGACAAAGCGCGCGATCCCGATGTGTTGCGGTTCAATCACCAGCGTCACTTCAGCAACGACATTCCGCCGGTAAACGGCCAGAAGCTCGATTGCAATTATTGCCACAAGCCGGAGCCGGGCGGCCGATTTTATGAGCGGATCAGTTTCGCGGCGAACTGTCAGGCATGCCACGCATTGCTCTTCGATAAGAACAATCCGCAGCTCCGTTTGCCGCACGGCGACGTGAATCTGGTCCGGACATTTTTGCGAACGTTGCCGGCGCAATATGCCGGTTTCGCGCGCAGCCAGCAATCAGGCACCGGACGTTATGGCGACGTGAAAACGTATGTCGCGCAGCAGATGAACCAATTGCGCGCCCAGTTCGGGAGCGACGCCGAATTCGAGCGCGCGGTCTTTTTCGAAATCGATCCTTACAAACCGCAGCGGCAAACAGCCGCGCCAACCCGTGGAAATTTTGCCGGCTGCGCTTTCTGTCATGAAGTAAAGACCGCGGCTGGCGGCGCGCCTGTCGTGACGAAACCGATCCTGGTCGATCGCTGGATGCCGCAGACGCATTTCAATCACGCGAAACATGCGAGCGTGAAATGCGACGATTGCCATCACGCGATGCAGAGCCGCGACACGGCGGACGTGCTGATGCCGGCGAAAGCAAATTGCATCACCTGTCACAGCCCCAAGGGGAAGGTCGCGAGCGATTGTCTTACCTGCCACAACTATCACGCGCCGGGCCAGGTCGTGAAAGTGGAAGTGCGGGCCGACGCCTCCGCGCCCGACTTCAAACAAATGTTGCTCGGGAGTCGTTAGGCCGCGGAACGCGCGGCGGATTCTCTCGCGATCGCGAGCTTTTCGATCTCCGCCCGCAGCCGGTCCCAGTCGACGGGCTTGGTCAGGTGCGCGGAGAAACCTGCCGCCATGCTCGCGGCCACGTCGTCGTCGGTTCCAAATCCGCTCAAGGCGATGCCGCTGATGTTCTGCGCGTCGCGGAGCGCTTTCATCAAATCGAGCCCGCTTCCATCGGGCAGGCCGAGATCGCTGATCAACAAATCGAACCGTCGCGATGCGGCCAGAGTGCGCGCGCCAGCGACGCTTCCCGCATGGCTCACGTCGAATCCGGCATTGCGCAAAATCCTTCCGAGCACACGCGCCGTATCTTCGTGGTCCTCGACAAAAAGAATCTGGACGTGTTTCACGCTTGGCGGCTCGCTCTCGAGGAACAGGACCGGCCCTTCGAGCAACGACGTTTCCATCGCGCTCAGCGTGACAGTGAACTTCGCGCCGCGCCCTCTCCCTTCACTTTGGGCTTCGAGCGTACCGCGGTGGAGATCGACCACGCGTTTGCAGATGGCGAGGCCGAGCCCGAGTCCGCCATACTTGCTCGTCACCGTGCCGCCACCCTGCTCGAACGCGTCGAAGATTCGCGGCATCAGGTCTTGCTCGATCCCGATTCCGTTGTCGCGGATCTCGACGATGATCTGGTGCGCTTCGTCGTTTCGAGTCGCGATCTCGATTCGTCCGCCTTCGGGCGTGAACTTCGCGGAATTCTTCACCAGGTTCCAAAACACCTGCTGCAATCGCGCGGGGTCCGCCCAGCAATGATGTTCGCGCGCGTCGAAATGCCGGGTCACCTGGATCTTTTTCCCGATGAGATCGCCGGCGCAAATGCTGAGCGCGTGCTCGAGCGTGCTGTGAACGTCGACCGCGTCGTTGTGAAGCTCGAGTTTTCCGTGGGCGATCCGCGTCAGGTCGAGCAGATCGTCGATGAGCAGCGATTCCAATTCGACGTTGCGTTGCAGGATTTCGAGGTCGTGGCGAATATCGTCGTTCAAATCCGGCTCGCGCCGAAGCGAGGCGATCGTCATGAGCACGGGCGTGAGCGGCGTCCGCAATTCGTGGGAGAGCATGGCCAGGAACCGGTCCTTGGCGTGGTTCGCTTCCTCCGCTTCATTTTTCGCACGTTGCAACAGGATCTCGGCGTTCTTCCGGTCGGTGATCTCGAGCATGGTGCCGATGAAGCGCGTCACCTGTCCGGCAGCATCATGCAGGGCCTGGCCGCGTTCCGCCACCCAGCGTTCTTTCCCGTCCGCAATTCCGATCGTCCGATACTCAATATCGAAACGCCCGCTGCTTCCGGGCTGCCGCACCCGCGCCACCGTTTCATGAACGATATGCCGATCGTCCGGATGAACGCCGGCCAGATACGTCTCGTAAGTCACGTTCACGTCCGGCGGAATGCCGAACATTTGCCGGCTGCGCTCGGAGAATTGGAGTTCGCCGGTGCTCGGAAAAAAATCGAACGTTCCGATGTCGGCCGCTTCCGTCGCCAATTGCAAACGTTCCCGGCTTTCGCGCAAGGTCGCCTCGCGTTCGCGGGCCAGGGCTTCCTGCTTTTTGCGCTCGGTGATGTCGGTGCGGAAAATCACGATCCCGTCCTTGGTCGAATACATCCGCGTCTCGACCCAGCGCTTCCAGGGCGCGTAGTAGAATTCGCCCTCACTCGGTTCGCCGGTGCGCATCACCTTGTGCGCTTTCTCGTAAAATTCGGTCCCAACTGCGTCCGGAAAAATATCCCAGATCACCTGGCCGATCATTTTCTCCTTTGGCCATCCCGCCATTTCGGCGACGCGATCGTTCACGTGGGTATAACGCCAATTCCGGTCCAGGGCCGAAAACGCTTCGCTGATGCTGGAGAGAACAGTGTCCCGTTCTTCGGTGAGATCGCGGACTTCGAACTGGCTCCGCCGCGCCCGAAGGCTGACTCGCAGGGCGCTGATCAACGCGAACTCCCGCAACGGGCGGGGAAGAACCAGGACGTTGGCGCTGGCGCCGGCGAGATCGCGGAGCCGGCGCGGCATGGCGCGACCGTTCGTTACAACCAGCAACGGCAGATCGGACCATGGCGGCTGGTCGCGCAAGCGTTGCAACAATTCCGAGACAGCCGCGTCCGCGAACGCTTCTTCGCCGAGAAGGACCGCGCCAGTCTGCTCGCTGATCTGCGCCGCGAGATGTTTCATCCGCTCCAGGAATTCCGCGCGCACCCCGGCCTGCTTCAGTGCCCGTTCGACCGTCGCTTTGTCGCGACGCTTCGGCAGAAAAACCAGAACCGGTCTCCCCGATTTTTCGCGCAGCCCGGCTGCCCGGGTGCGATTGCCAGCGGCTTTCTGCGCACGTCCGGACGCTTTCCCGCGCGCGCGCAGACGAGGCGAAGTCGCTTTTCGTTTTGAGCGGCGCGCCCTTTTCTCCATTGGCGATAAGATAGCGGGAGCACTTTCGCGCGGCACGATTATTTTGCCGGATGCCGGCCGGCCTCGAAATAAATCTCGTCGTTCCCGATCTCTGGCAGCAGGAGGCGGTGCGCGCATTACGCGAAGGAAAAGATGTCGTCGTCCAGGCGCCAACCGGTTCGGGTAAGACCTACATTTTCGAGCTGCTTTATCCGTCGCTGAAAGGGCAGGCGATTTTCACCGTGCCGACGCGCGCGCTCGCGAACGACAAGCTCGCGGAATGGCGCGAACGCGGTTGGGATGTCGGCATCGCGACAGGCGACCTGGCCTTGAATCTCAACGCGCGCGTTCTCGTCGCGACGCTGGAAACCCAACGCGCCCGGTTCCTCCGACGCGACGGCCCGAAGCTGCTCGTGGTCGACGAATACCAGATGATTGCCGATCCGATCCGCGGCGTGCACTACGAGCTCGCGCTTGCTCTCGCTCCGCCGGAAACGCAATTGCTTCTGCTCAGCGGCAGCGTGCAAAATCCGCAGGACGTTGTCGCGTGGCTGAATCGGATCGGACGCGATCCGGTTTTGATTTCGCACGAAGAGCGGCCCGTTCCGCTGGAGGAAATCGATCTGCGCGCTCTCTCCGACTCCGCGTTCGTGCAGACGAAAAATTTCTGGCCGCGCATGATCGGCAAAGCGTTGCGCGCGGAATTGGCGCCGGTGCTTGTGTTCGCGCCGCGCCGCAACGCGAGCGAGGAAATGGCGCAATCGATTGCGTCTGCGTTGTCGATCCGCGATCCGTTGCCGCTCTCCGCCGAACAGGAAGCGCTCGCGGGGAAAAAGCTGGCGAAGTTGTTGCGCAGTCGCGTTGCCTATCATCACAGCGGATTGAGTTACGCGGTCCGCGCTGGTTTGATCGAGCCGCTCGCGAAAGCGGGCCAGCTCAATGTCGTCGTCGCGACGATGGGTCTGGCCGCGGGAATTAATTTTTCGATGCGCTCGGTGCTGGTCACCGATACACGATACAAAGCGGGCAACTTCGAGCGGCACGTCGAGCCCGACGAATTGCTCCAGATGTTTGGACGCGCCGGACGTCGTGGGCTGGACGACGTTGGCTACGTCCTCATGTTGCCGGACATCCCGCGGCTGGGCGATGCGCGTCCGCGAAAATTGAAGCGCGCCGCGCAGGTTGACTGGCCCAGCTTGATCAGCGTGATGCGCGGCGCCGCCGATCGGGACGAGCAGCCATTCGCGGCTGCGGTCGACCTGAGCCGGTCGCTTTTCAGCACGCAGAACGTCCCGATCGGCGCCGAGTATTCGCTCGCCACCGGTCAGAAGCCTTGCGGATTCTGGGTAGATGCCGAGCGGGCGCGGTTCGTCCGCCGGCCTATCACCGAGATTTTGAATTCAGCCGGTGAATGGGAACCGAAACCGGCCAATCCGCAGAACGTCTCGTTAGGCCAATTCTTCGTTCGAGAGAACGATCAATGGGTTCGCGCTTTGTCGGTTCCGCGAATGCTCGATGGCCGGGGTTTCGGCAATCTCTGCAAATTGCGCGATCGAGGAATTTACGGTCGCGAAATTCCGCTGGCGACCGTGACAGGCGATGACGCGATCGCACCCGTGAAGTGGCTGCGGAAAAAGCTTGAGCAAAAATCGCTGACGAAAACGCAGTTCGACGAAGCCATCCCCACATTGCTTCCTGAAGTGACTGGCGGCCGCGTTGCCGAACTCATCACACGCGCGAACACGATCTCCGCGCGAATCGATTTTTCCGAAGCGCCGATGACTGCGCTCATCGATTCACACGGCGTGGCGCTGCTCGATCCTCCGGAACGGAAAGCTTTGCCGCTGGTTTGCCGGAAATGTTCCGAACTCGAGCACGATCTCGCGACGGTTATCACGAATTCGCCCGCCTACGCCTGGCGTCAGCTCGGGCTCGTCGCCGAAGACGGCATACCGACGCGGCGCGGCGTTCTCTTTTCGTTCTTTCACGCGGGCGAAGGCCTCGCGATCGCCGCCGGTCTCGAAGACGAAACTTATCCGGTCGACGATCTCGTTTTCGACTTGGCGAACATTCGGGCCGGCCCGCGTTTCGCCGGTGAAGACGCGCCGCTCGGTGGCCGGCTCGGAATTCTTTGTCAGCAAATTTACGGGCGCGCGGATTATCCCGGCTATTTGGAGATGGGCGTGCCCGTGCAATATGGCTCAGGCGCGTCGGAAGTGATCCGCGAATTGGCTACGAATTCGGCCGCGCGTTACCGCTTCACCAACGAATCGCTTCGTCACGGCGACATCGAACGCGCGCTCATGGAATGGCGCAGCCTTTTACGGCACAGCGTCGGGGCGCCGGATTTGGAGTGGGAACGCTGGCGCGCGTTGCAAAAACTCGCCGCGCATTTTGTGGGGAACACGAGCTCGCCTGCGGCGGTCGAGTTTCCGCCGCTGCTCGCGTCGCAACGCATACGTCGTATAGGACCTATATGACCTATCCCGCCGCGCTTGGTTATCGAATGCCGGCGGAATGGGAACCGCACGCCGCCACGTGGCTTTCGTGGCCGCGACGGGAAGGGATTAGTTTTCCCGGCGCGTTCGATCGCGTCATGCCGACGTTTCGGCGAATGGTGGAAGCGCTCCTCGAATCAGAGCCGGTTTGCATCAACGTCTGCAATGGCGCTCACGAAGCGGAAGCGCGGAAAGTTCTGGAAAATTTGTCGGCGGAGCGCCTCACGTTTTATCGCATCCCGACGAACGAACCCTGGTGCCGCGATCACGGCCCGATTTTTTTGACGCGCAACGAAGAGCCGCGAGTCGCCGTGGTCGATTGGGGACACAACGCCTGGGGCGGCAAATATCCGCCATTCGATCTCGATGACGTCGTCCCGACGCGCATCGCCGAAATCCTCGACGTGCCGGTATTTTATCCGCGGATGATTCTCGAAGGCGGTTCGATCGACGTGAACGGCGCCGGCGCGCTGCTGACTTCCGAAGGCTGTCTGTTGAATCCGAATCGCAATCCAACGTTGTCGCGCGAACAGATCGAAGAGCGAGTGCGCGATTATTTCGGCGTGACCGACATTCTTTGGCTGGGCGAGGGGATTGAAGGCGATGACACCGATGGCCACGTCGATGATCTCGCGCGTTTCGTGAACGAGCGAACGATCGTCACCGTCATCGAAGAAAATCGCAACGATCCGAATTTCGAGCCGCTTCGCGAAAATCTCGCGCGGCTCCGCGAGATGAAATGGAAGGGCGCGCCGTTTGAGATCGTCACGCTTCCGATGCCGGCGCGCATAGACCGCGAAGATCTTCGCTTGCCCGCCAGCTACGCAAATTTCTACATCGCAAACGAATCGGTCCTGCTCCCGATCTTCAACGATCCAAACGACCCGATCGCTGAGGCAACGCTCGCAAAACTCTTTCCGCGTCGCCGCATTCTTCCCATCGATTGCACCGAATTGATCTGGGGCCTCGGCGCTTTCCACTGTCTGACGCAACAACAGCCGGCCGTCTGAATTCAACCCGCGCCCCAAGGAGCGGCGCTCTCCAGACCGCCGTCGTTATCGGTCGGCGGTTTGCAAACCGCCGCTCCTTGACGCTTAATGGACTCTCGCGTCCGTCTTTCGCAGCAACGGTTCCAGCACGCGCCAAACATTTCGCCGAACGCGCGGACCGAACCGTCGCTCGCAGCCAGCGGAAGCTGCATTCCGGCAACGATGCCCGAAGAAGCTACCCGATCGGGCGGGCGCCGTTCCACAAAATCGTAAGGGTTGCGGTTAGCGTGCCTTCTTCACACGACGTGGTTCGCTCGCCGTGACGCGCTCGCCGTTCCGGAAGAGGGCGACGTCGGTGACGCGGGCGTACTCTACGTAGTCGACGAACAACAGGTTGATCATCTGCTCGTACCGATTGCGGGGGGGCGTCTTAATGATGTACTCGCCGAGGCGGCGGTTTGCCGCCTGCGCCGCGAACCAGACGCCGGTGGCCGGCGTCAGCGTCCAGGAAAGGAGAAACAGGTCGCACGGCAGGCTCTGGTCATGCTTCATCTTCCCGTTGTATTTCTCGAATTCATCGAATTGGTGTTTCTGCATGTCTGTGAAACTCACCGTGTCCGAGTATTCGTCGAAGACGCGCAGATCGCCTTCGGCGGCGGCGAGAGCGCCCGAATCCCAGCGGCGGTAGACCCAGAAGCCGGGGTGTTTCGCGTTGACGGCGTACTCGCCATAGACGGCGATCAGGATCGCTGGCCCTTCGGCGACGTACTCATTGAGCGTCATGTCGGCCAGGCGCTTGCCGGGCGGCTTCGATTTCACAAGCCAGCGGCCGAGGGAGGCCGAGATCTGGGTGACGAGCAGCTCGTACTCGGCGGCGGTGCGTTGCGGGAAGTACAGCGTTAGGATGATGAGCTCCTTGCGCCCTTTCGGCTCTTCCGCCGCATAATTGCGGATGTCATCGAGGACCGTGGAGAGAAGGGGACCGATGATCGGACCGTGGTAGATCACGAACGGGCCCGATGGACCATTTCTCATGATCCGAAGGTCGAAATAGCGCACGCCGGCGTTCAACTGCCCGTAGAGCGACAGTTGCTGCGTTTTTCCGAGCACTGCAATCCCGGGGAGGTACATGCCCGAGTCGTGTGAGGCCGGGAGGACGAGGTCGCGGAGCTTCGTATTGCCGAGGGTGGAGAGCCGGTCCTGCATCCATGAAGCGCGGTTCGTGAAGAGCGACGTGGAGAACCACAGCCTCGCCAGAAGGTCCCCTTCATGGACCTCGACAGATATCTTCGTGGACGATGCCGCGACGGATGAGCGCTCGCCGTCATCGAATTTGAGCGGTTCGCCGGACCACGCGATCCGGTCGCCTTTGACGGTGCCCGTCCATCGGCAGAGGTTTGTTCTGGCGTGCTCGTAGGTGATGATCACGGTACCGTCGTCCGTGAGCGCCACCGAGGGATCGCGGCCGCTGGTGATCCGGAGATTCGGGCCCCAGACGATCTTCGTTCCGACGATGTGTCCGACGCGGTACGCGATCGCCGTCCGGCTCGACGCGTGCACCTCGACGACGACGCCGGCGTTGTTCATGGCCACGCCCGGTGAGACGCCGCGGCCGATCTTCGTCCCGCCGTCCCATATCACCTCGTTCCCCTGCACGCGTCCAAGCTTGTACCAGAGGTCGTCGTAGTACTGCGCTTCGTGTACCTCAACCACCACGCCTGCGTCGTTGAGCGCGACGGAGGGCCTGATCCCGGTGGCGTAATCGAACGTCCGCCGCGGCTCCCCCCAGTCGACCCGGTCGTCGGCCAGCCTGCCGACGGTGTAGAAGAGCGTCCGGCCGGTCGCCTCGTTCTTGTGGACCTCCACGACTACGTTGCGGTTGTTCACCGCAACGTGCGGTGTCATGCCGGTGCCGTACCGGATACTCTGCTTCCAGATGATCGTCGCTTCGTTCAGGTCGCCGACGCGGTGGTAGAGCCGGTAGCCCATCTCGTTGCGATGCACCTCGACCACCCGACCGAGCCGGGTGATGGCGACCGCCGGCGTTTCGCCGTGGTCGTACTGGAGCCCCAGCCCGTGGAAGACAGGATTGACGTTCGCGTGAATGCTCATGGTCGTAGGAGGGTGTGGGGGCGGTGGTCCGGGCAAAAGCGGAACATACCTGCTCCTCTATCAAAAGGCGTCGCCTGGCACAATCATGAATTGATGGACTGGGCCCCGCCTTGGGATGAAAGCGGCGCTGGATTAACCCGGTCTGGGCAAATTAGGCGCGGTGATCCTTTTTCGCAAGATCGGCTCGAGGACGCGCCAAACATTCTCGGCCAGAACGCGCTGGCCGGCGGCGTTGGGATGGACGCGGTCCCATTGATTGAGTTCGGGATTCCCGCCGACGCCTTCAAGGAAATACGGGATCAATGTCGCGCGATTCTTTTCTGCCACCGCGCGAAAGATTCCGCCGAACGCGCCGACATAATCGTCGCTGGAGACATTGGGCAGCTGCATGCCGGCGATGACGATCGACGCATCCGGCTGCCGGGCGCGAACCTGATCGATGATCGCCTGAAGATTCGAGCGAATCTGTTCGATCGGCACGCCGCGGAAAGCGTCGTTTATCCCGAGCTCGAGAACGAAAATATCGATCTTCTTGTGGGCGCGCAGAAGGGCCGGCAGCCGACGCAATCCGCCGGTCGTCGTATCGCCGCTCGAACCGGCATTCACGACTTCGAATTCATAACCAGCCGCCCGCATTTTCTCGGCGACCAGCGCTGGCCACGCCTGTTTGCGCGAAAGTCCGTAGCCGGCAGTCAGACTGTCCCCGAGCGCGACGATTGTGATCACGCCCGAAGGATCGGGCCTTGCGGCGTCCGCGGTTTGCATGAACAAAATCGCCAGCAGCAGCACGATTAATCCAGCCCGACTTCGCAATTGCTTCGCCCCACGACCCATCTTAATTTCCGGCCCCACTGTTGCTGAAACTTTGCTCAGCAATCGAAAATCGAAAATCGCAATTCGAAAATCTATCTATGGCTACTTACGGCATCAACGGCTTCGGCAGAATCGGTCGCAACGTCCTTCGCGCAATGGAACAGGGCGACGTGAAACGCATCGCGGCGATCAACGATCTCACCGATACGCACACCCTCGCGCATCTCCTGAAGTGGGATTCCGTCCACGGCAAATTCGACGGCGAGATCGGCTTCGATCCCGAGAACATCATCGTCCGCGGGCACAAGATTAAGGTGTTGAAGGAACGCGATCCCGGCAATTTGCCCTGGAAAGATCTGGGCGTGGATGTCGTCCTCGAATCGACCGGTTTTTTCACGAGCCGCGACAAAGCGGAGCTTCATCTCACGAAGGGCGGCGCCAAACGCGTCCTGATCAGCGCGCCGGCGAAAAGCCCGGACCTGACTCTCTGCATGGGGATCAACGACGAACTTTATGATGCGAGCAAACACTTCATCATTTCAAACGCGAGCTGCACCACGAACTGTCTCGCGTCGATGGCGAAAGTGTTGCACGACAATTTCGGGGTCGTGAACGGCTTCATGAGCACGATCCACAGCTACACGAACGACCAGCGCATCCTCGATCTGCCCCATGAAGATTTGCGGCGGGCGCGGGCCGGTGCGGTCAGCATTATCCCGTCGAGCACGGGCGCGGCGAAAGCGATCGGCGAAGTGATTCCGGCGTTGAACGGGAAACTGAACGGCGGCGCGTTCCGCGTTCCCACGCCGGACGGTTCCGTGACCGATTTCACCGCGATCGTTGAGAAGGAGGCGTCGGTCGACTCGATCAATAACGCGTTCAAGGAAGCTGCCGCGAGCAAGCGTTACAAAGGCATTCTTGAATACAGCGACGAACCGCTGGTCTCGATCGACATCGTCGGCAACCCGCACTCCTGCATCTTCGACAGCAAACTGACGATGACCCACGGCGGGAAGTTCGTGAAGATCGTCGGTTGGTACGACAACGAGTGGGGCTACAGCAATCGCTGCGTTCAGATGCTGGAGTTACTGGGGAAATAGGGTCGACAAATGGAGTGATGGAGTAGTGGAGTAATGATTTCCTTATTCCACCACTCCATTACTCCACCACTCCATTACTCCAATGAGTAAGCTTACCCTTCGTGATCTCGATGTGCACGGGAAGCGGGTGCTCGTCCGCGTGGACTTCAACGTGCCAACGGAAGACCGCGATGGAAAAATCGCGATCACGGACGACACCCGAATCCGGGAAAGCTTGCCGACGATCAAGTATCTTAGGGAGCAAGGCGCGAAGACGATCCTGATGGCGCATTTCGGGCGGCCGAAAGGAAAACCGGTCGAAAAATATTCGCTGCGGCCGGTGGGCGATTATTTGCACACGCTGATCGATCATCCGGTCGCGTTCAGTCACGAAACGATCGGTGAAATTCCCGAAGCGATCATTCGCGACATGAAAGAAGGCGATGTGACGTTGCTCGAGAACGTGCGCTTTCACGCAGGCGAAGAAGCGAACGATCCAAAATTCGCCGAAGCGCTGGCGCAGCTCGGTGATGTCTATGTGAACGACGCGTTCGGCGCCGCCCATCGCGCGCACGCCAGCACGGCGGGCATTACGAAGTTTGTGAAGCAATCGGCGATGGGATTTCTGATGGAAAAGGAAATCCAATATTTGTCCCACGAGCTGGCGAATCCGGCGAAGCCGTTCCTGGTCATCCTTGGCGGATCGAAAGTGTCGGACAAAATCGGCGTCATCAAAGCGCTGATGGAAAAGTCCGACACGATTTTGATTGGCGGGGCGATGGCGAACACGTTTTGGAAAGCGCAGGGCGTTCCGATCGGCGCGAGTCGCGTGGAAGCGGACAAGCTCGATCTGGCGCGGGAGATTTTGGATTTGGCGATGGAGAAAGGTGTCCGTTTCCTCTTGCCGGTCGATTCGATTGAGACCCAAAAAGTCGAACCCGGTTCGCCGGGTCGAAACACCAGCCGAGTCACGACCGATCACGGAATCACCGACGGCTGGCACGCGGTCGACATCGGCCACGCCACGATCAGTCTCTACGAGGACGAGATTGCGAAGGCGAAAACGATTTTGTGGAATGGACCGGTGGGCGTTTTTGAAATTCCGGCGTTCGCCACCGGCACCATTGCGATCGCGGAAGCATTGGCCCGTTCGAAGGCAACGACAATCATCGGCGGCGGCGATTCCGTGACGGCGGTGAAACAGGCTGGGCTCGGCGATAAGATGACGTTCATTTCCACGGGCGGCGGTGCGTCGCTGGAGCTGCTCGAGGGCAAGGAGCTGCCGGGTATCGCGGCGTTGAGCGAGAAGTCCTGAGCACGATTAAGAAGAACATCGTTTGCGTTTGCGTCTCGCTGGCGGCCTTCATCGCGACGAGTGCCATCATTCACGCGGTCCTGCCGCCGCTCATTCCCAAGGGCGTCGCCGCGAAACTCGAGTTTTTCGCTCAGCACAAGGACGAGTTCGATACGCTGCTCGTCGGGACCAGCAGCATTTATTACTCGGTCTCACCAGAGATTTTCGATCGAACCACGCGCGAGAACGGTCTTCCGACGCACACCTTCAATTTCGGCATCGACGCGATGCATCCGCCGGAAAATTTCTACGTGCTCGACCAAATTCTGAAAACGCAGCCGCGCCATTTGAAGTGGCTTTTTCTAGAGACGGCCAATGTGGAAACGAAATTGCACAAGGTAATGGGGACCGAGCGAGCCGTTTACTGGCACGATTGGCCGCGCACCGCTATGACGCTGCGAAAGGCCCTCAACCCTCGCGGCGACGACAGGTGGTACATTAAAGTTTCCCGCCTCTGGGTGGCGCGCCGCGATCTCGCCACGCATCTCACACTTTTCGCGCAGCGCTTTGCAAACGTCGGCCGCGGAGCCGACCTTCTATTTCCGCAGGATCGCAAAGCTGAGGCGGCTCTCGAGCTCGGGCCGAAGGGCGACGGGTATCGCCTGGCTGGATACGCCATGACGCCAGAGGACGCGGCCAGTTTTCAAAAAAGACTTTCCGATGAGATCGCGCACGCGCGACCGAATCCGTTGGATCCCTGTGCGGATGAAACGTATCGCCGTTACGCCACGCGTCTGCGCGAGATCGGCGTCGCCACGATTTTCGTAGTTCCACCGCTCATCTTTCAGTCACCAATCAGTTTTCGGCAGTCGCCAGCGGGACCGCTTCTTTTATTCAACGACGCGAAAACCTATCCGATGCTTTTCGACACGAAGGTGCGCATCGATGACGCCCATCTGACGAGAGAAGGCGCGGAAGAATTTACTCGCCTGCTCGCGAAGGAATTTGTGCGCCACGTGCGCCAACCATAACGGCGCATGCTTTTCGTTGAGTTCCGGTTCTTCTGGTTTTTTCTCGCGGTCTTCGCGGTCTACTGGTCGCTCCGCGAAAACCGGTCGCGCAAAATCTGGCTGCTGGTTTGCAGTTATTTCTTTTACGCCTGCTGGAACTGGAAATTTCTTTTCCTGATCATGGCGTCGAGTGCGCTCGACTATTTGGTCGGCTCGATGCTGGCGCGCACAGACGATCCGCGGAAGCGGCGTGGCTGGTTGATCCTGAGCCTGACGGCGAACCTCGGCACGATCGCGTTCTTCAAGTATTACAATTTCTTTATCACTTCGGCCGCGGCAACGCTCGCCTGGCTCGGTCTGCCGGCGAGCTTGCACACGTTGGACATCGTTATTCCGGTGGGCGTGAGCTTCTACACGTTTCACTCGATGAGTTACACGATCGACGTTTACCGGCGGAAACTGGAGCCGGTCCGCAGTCTGCTCGATCTCGCGTGCTTCATCGGGTTTTTTCCGCAGATGGTGGCAGGCCCGATCGTGCGCGCGTCGCAATTCCTCCCGCAACTGCGAAGCATTCGCCGGTTCGCCGAGGTCGATGCGCGCGGCGCTCTCGTTTTGTTCCTCACCGGTTTCATCAAGAAGGCGTGCATCGCGGATGCGGTCGCGCCCTTCGTGGATCGTTACTTCGATGCGCCCTGGAATTTTACAACGGCGAGCGCGTGGGTCGCGGTCCTGTTCTACGCGATCCAGATCTATTGCGATTTTTCCGGCTACACCGACATGGCGATCGCGACCGCCGGTTTGCTCGGTTACCAATTGCCGGTCAATTTTCGTTTTCCCTATTTCGCTGCGAACATTTCCGACTTCTGGCATCGCTGGCACATCAGTCTCTCGAGCTGGTTGCGCGATTATCTTTACATCCCGCTCGGGGGAAATCGCGGGCCGGCCTGGTTCGTTTATCGCAACATCATGATCACGATGTTGCTCGGTGGCCTCTGGCACGGCGGCGCCTGGACGTTCGTGATCTGGGGCGGGTTACACGGGCTGGCGCTGATCGTGCATCGCGCGTGGACGAAGCGCAAAGAGCCGCTGCCGGCCGTCCGGGAAACAGAAAAACATTCGCCGCCGAAAGGACCGCAATCGTTCGCCGCCTGGTTCGCCTGGGCGCTAACGATGTATTGGATCTGTGTCGCGTGGATATTTTTTCGGGCCGTCGATCTCGCGCATGCGCGTCCCGCGCTGCGCAGCTTTGTGTTTTTACCGGGCGGCGGCACTCAGGATCTCGGCACGTGGATGCTTTGGATCGTGGTCGCGCTTGGATTTGTGCACTGGCTGAATTCGCGCGGAATCTTTTCAACCTGGTGGCGCCGGCCTCCCACTCCGGCTTTCGCCGCCGGATACGGTTGCGCCTTCGCGCTCGTGCTCTTATTTATCCCGCCGCACTACGCGCCCTTCATTTATTTCCAATTCTAGAAGCCATTTCCCATGAGAAAGAAAATCGTCGCCGCGAATTGGAAGATGAACATGACCCAGGGCGAGGCCACCGCTTTTGTCTCCACGTTTCTTCTCGAAGTAAGCGAGTCCCGCGATGTCGAGATCGTGATCGTGCCGCCATTCACCGCGATCGCGGCCGTGAATGCGGCGCTTGAGAATGCGCAACACGTCAAGGTCGGCGCGCAGAATATGCACTGGGAACGCGCGGGCGCGTTCACCGGCGAGATTAGTCCCGCGATGTTGCGCGATCTTTTCGTGCGCTATGTCGTGCTCGGGCATAGCGAACGCCGGACCCTGTTTGGCGAGACCGATGAAATCGTGAATCGAAAAGTGCGCGCCGCGCACGAAGCGACGCTGCGTCCGATCCTTTGTGTGGGCGAAAGTCTGGCTCAACGGGAAGCCGGCGACGTGGAGAAAATCCTGAGTACGCAACTCAAAGGCAGTCTCGCCGGCGTCGGCGCGAAAGAATTGCAGGAAACCGTGATCGCTTACGAACCAGTCTGGGCGATCGGGACCGGCAAGACGGCCACCGCGGACCAGGCACAGGAAGCGCACGCGTTTATCCGCTCCGTCCTCGCCGAAATTTCCGACGAAACGACGTCCGAAAAAATCCGGATCCAGTACGGCGGCAGCGTAAAGCCGGACAACGCGCGCCAGCTGATGTCGCAGCCGGACATCGATGGCGCGCTCGTCGGTGGCGCGAGTCTCGATCCGCGAAGCTTCGCGCAAATCGTTCAAGGCGCGGCGGCGCAGTAGCCGGACACGCCCGTCGTTCCCCGCCGAAAACGTGCTTGATCTCGTTTGACGCGATCGCCCAAGATCGGCCGCGCGAGTCGCCAATTGCCAACCCCCTCATTTACCCCAAGCCGTGAATCATGTTTTCATCAGCTACCGCCATGAGAGCGATGCTCATGCGAAACTCGTCCGGACGTTCGCGGAATCATTCGCGACGAAGCTGCCGGTAGTCCTCGATCAACTCTACACCGCCGAGTATCCCGGCGGGCCGGATGGCGGTTGGGCGCCCTGGTGTATTCAACATGCCAAGACCTCGGCCTGCGTGCTCATCGTTTGCTCCAAGGGCTGGTTCGAATCGGCCGAGGGCCAAGGGCCTGTGGGCAGCGGACTCGGCGTGGCTGCAGAAGCGCGGATTTTTCAAAACCAAATCTGGCGCAACAAATCCGACAACGCGCGGATTCGTCTGGTGATTTTGGACGACTTCGACGAGGCGCAGATTCCCGACGAGTACTACGGATGGCAGGTCTTCAAGCCGCTCGCCGACCCGGCGCAGTCAGAGCAGATGCAAAGCTGGATCCGCCAGCGTTTAGCCATGACTTCTTCAAGCGGAAGCCAGGCCGCGAAAATCGTCTACGTGGCGGAATGCAAATACGATTTGAGAACCGAGCGCGCCAATCTCTGCGACGCACTCGTCACCGCTGGTTGGCAAGTGCGACCCGATCCCGCCATGCCGGCCGAAACCCCGGCCGATGATTTGCGGGAGTCGCTCGCGTTTGTCCAGCTCCTGGAATCATATCCGCGCGATGATGGCTCTCATCGCACGCTCCTCGAGCAAGCGCGGCCGCTCATCCCCTGTTTTCGATTTCGTCACGACAAGATTCGTCTCAACGAAGTGGAGGAAAGTCATCGCGCGTTCCTCACCGAACCGGACGTCATTCCGGGAGGCTTCGACGACTTCAAACTAAACCTGATCAAGGAGCTCGAGGCGATTTGGAATAAAAAGCTCGCGCCGTCGCCGTACGCGTCGCGGGACATTCTCGTGCGGGTCGCGATTCGCTCGTCGCAGCCAGAGCCGCTTTGGGACAAGGTTTTTTCGTGGATCGACGCGCAGCCGGGAATGCGCTCAGCGCTGCTCGAGGGGAACGAAAGTTTCAAAGACAAAGACGATCCGGCCGTGCCGTGCCACGGTTTTCTCATCGTTTGCGACAGCGCGGTCGAACAAGGCGTCTTCTCCACCAAGCCAGACCTCGAACAGTGCATGCAGCTTCAGCTCGGTGTGCGCAACGAACGCCGCCCGCCTGTGGGCATTTTGTTTTGCCCGCCGCCGGGCGATCCGAAGTGGCCGCGCCTCGTGCGCGTAACGCCTCCGAAATTGTTTCGCATGGTCGCGAACACGACCGATGAGCTGAAGGCGTTTTTCGAAGAGGTGCGAAAGGTGGCGGCATGACCCAACGGATGGCGCCATATCCGGGGTTGCGTCCGTTTGGGGAAAACGACCGCGCTATTTTCTTCGGTCGCGAGGCGCAAACGGTGTCCGTCCTCGCGTTGCTGGAAGAAAACCAGTTCGTCGCGGTTGTCGGGTCGAGCGGTTCGGGAAAATCGTCGCTCGTTTTGGCCGGCGTTCTCCCCGCGGTGCGGGAAGGATTTCTGCGCAGCACGTCGGATTGGAAAATTGTGGTGTTGAAACCGGGGAGCGACCCCTGTGGAAATCTGGCCCGAGCGCTCGAACGAGAAGGTGTGGAGAATAACGAAATCGTTTCGACGCCAGTCGTTTCGCCAGCGGGATTGGTCGCAAGAACTGAAGGATCGTTCGGCGAAGACCAGCCGCGGACGCTGATCGAGAAGCTGCATGTCGCGGATCGCGCGTTGATCGATTTGGTTACGCCGGCGCGCGGGGCGACGGCCCTGAAAGAAAACCGCGAATCAATCATTGCGCGGGCGACTGAAACGATTCCGTCGGAAGAATTATCCGGCCCGCGACTGCTTATTGTGGTCGATCAATTCGAAGAGATCTTCACTTTTCGCCGCGCGGAAAGCGAGACCGGCGCAAAGAGCACGCGGTTTGCTCCGCGCGATGAAGCGGCGACGTTCGTCCGCCTGCTCCTAACCGCGGCGGCGGATCAGGCTGGAAGGATTGCGGTCGTGATCACGATGCGGTCCGATTTCATCGGGGATTGCGATGCGTTTCTGGAGCTGCCGGAATTAGTGAGCCAATGCCAGTTCCTCGTGCCGCGCTTGAATCGCAGCCAGATGCGGGAAGCGATCGAACGCCCCGGCCAGATCGATGACCTGGGCTACGCGCCGTTTGGATTTGAAGCCGGTTTGGTCAATCGAATCATCGCCGAGGCCGGCGACCGGCTCGACCAGCTTCCTCTCATGCAACATGCGTTGATGCGGATCTGGAAGGAGGCCGGCGGACCGACTGCTGTGCCCGAACGCGGTCTCATCCTCTCTCACCGAGATTACGAGAAGGCGGGCATGATCGCACACGCGCTCTCGGACGATGCCGACCTGGCTTGGAAGAAAGTGAAAGACGACCCAGGCAAGGCCCGGCTCACTCGGCAGCTTTTTTTACTTTTGAGCGACGTGCACCCAGACGGCAAAATCGTTCGCCGCCGGCCGTTGGTCAGTGAAATCCAAACCGTCACCGGGGCGGACATTGCCGCGATCGAGGAAATCGTTCGGCTGTTTCAATCCGAGGATCGCAATTTTCTCGTCCCGCCACTCACAGAGGGCGCCCGCCTGGAACCAGATGATCATCTGGATATCTCTCATGAAGCGCTTCTCCGACAATGGACGGAGTTCGGCAAATGGCTCGCCCAGGAAACGGAATCGAAAACTTGGCTGCAGGATCTTTCCCGGGCGGCCACAGACTTGGACGAGGATCCCAAGACGGAACGGTGGCACGGCAACGATCTGCGCGGCGCCGAGGAATGGATGCGGGATGAGCGTCCGTCTGAAGCATGGGCGCGGCGCCATGGCGTCACGAATTGGGATAGGTGCCTCGCTTTTCTCGAACTAAGCCGCGCCGAGGCGAAAGAATTACAGGAAAAGCAACGAAGAGCAGCTGATCAGGCGCAGCGCGAAAAAGAGCAGCATCAAAAGTCCGTCCTCTTCCTGAGCCGGATCTTGGGCGCTACTTTTCTTCTTTTTTTGGTGGTCGCCATTCTCCTGTTGATTCGCGCGCGCCGGAGCGAGAACAGCGCGCGAGCCAGTGAGAGCCGCGCGAAAGAGGCCATCGATCTTTTCGCTACGACGGCAGACGATGTGGCGGCGCCGATAAAGTCCTATGCAGCTTCCGCCTTATCCCAGGCTGAGCAGCAGGTCGCCAAGTTGACCAAGGCTCTTTCCAGGGCCGGGACGGAGTCTCCGCCTGATAAAGCCGCGGTGGACGAACTGATCCGCGCCCGGACCGATGCGGAGAAAGCCGCGGACGCGATCGAAAAACTGGCGGGATCGCTCAAGAAAGCGGTTGAGATTCGGCAAGACGATAATCTCAAGCGCACGGCGGAGTCCTTGAGTGCCGAAGCCGAGAAGGTGAGAGCCCGTCGCAAGAGCTTGCAACGGAATTCCGAGGCGCTCGCTGCGCTAAAGGAGTCCATCGGAGCGCGCATCGAACATATGGAGGAGGAACTCGCCGGCATTCTGGGAGTTGAAAAGCCGGACCGCGCTCTGGTGCTCTCGAAGGACGAAAATATCGTCGAGGCTACAGCCGACCTTGACGCCATTCTTGCGATAGGCCTCGCAGGGGAGGCGCTTGGTTTCAAGGAGGCGGATTTTAGCGAATTCAAGGATCGAGCCGAAAAGATTTCAAGCACTCTTGATCGCGCCCACGAGATCAAAGAGGCGGCGTATACCACGTCGGACATTGCTGTTTGGAAAAAAGATATTGCTGTCGAAATCAAACATCAGGCGAAGATCAATCGCGTTCATTTCTCGCCGAAGTTTCTCTCGAACAATCCATGTCTCGTCTCGGCGGGAGAGGACAAGGCGGTGCGGTTTTGGGACAAGGATGGGACATCGCTGGCCGTGCGAGCGATCTCCAGCTCGATAAACGACATTGCCTTTAACCCGCAGGGAACGGCATTGGCAGCGGCGAGCAATGGCAGCACCGTCCGCGTGTTTAGCTGGGGACAGGGCCTGACCAGTTCTACCATCGCGGAGGTCTATTTCGAGAAGCACTCTGATTCCATCACCGATGTCGAGTACAGTCATGCCGGCGACCGAATCGTATCCGCGAGCGCAGACCGGACGGTGCGGGTATTCGATTCCCACACGCTCGCGCAGGCGTACTTTACCAGCCCCGCATTGCCCAGCATTGTCACCTCGGTCGCCTTTCATCCTCGCGATATGTTGGTCGTGAGCGGCTCTGATGATGGCCAGGTGCGCTTGCATTCAATCGATCCGCCCGTTGTTCTAAAATTAGGGGCATTCGGCGCACCGGCGCGCCGGCCGGAGTTTAGTATCGACGGTCAATTCGTGATCGCGGCGAGCGGCGATAAGACCGCTCGAGTGTGGACCCTTCCCACCGTGGTCAATTACGAAGGAATCATTTCGGTCACAGCTCCCGCGAAGGAGATCGTTAACATCGAACACCCAGCTCCCGTCACCCACGCCACCTTTCGTCCCGGCATAACGGCAAAGGGTTACTCCTTCGCGACGACCGCAACGAACGGCGAAGTCCGGCTCGTGCAATTCGCCAAAATCACCGGCTCGGCAGAGGCCGCACAGACACGCATTTTGGAACGACGCCATCCCGGCGCGGCGGTTTTCGCGACCTGGAGCAGTGATGGGCATTGGCTTGCGACCGTCGGTGGCGGCGAAATTATTCTGTGGGAATGGATCAATGAGTCTTGCGCCGCTCGGCTGCGGTTAGCCGAGCTGCCGGCCGGAACGTCCCGGGCCGAATTTTCGCCCGATGGCCATTTCCTCGTCGCCTACGGCGGGGATCAATCCGCCTATGTCTGGGACTTGACGAAGCCGATGATTCCCGGCCCGAAATGAGATTGTTCTAGGGCAACTGGTAAACTTCCACCGAGCCCACTCCAGTCCCACCATTCGCTCCGCGAACGATCGCGGTATAACCGCCGGGCGTCAGCAATTGCAGGATGGCGGACTCTTTCGCGTTATTCGGCGCGAGTCCGCTGTTTTGGATCTGCGTTTTCTGCGGGCTGTTCATCCAGTCGTCGTTCGAAGCCATCAGGTCGCCATTCCCGTTGTGCAGCTCGAGGGTCGGATCGCTGAGCGCATTCGGAACGCCGAATTGGGTCAGCGACGGCCCGATGGCGCGCACGAGAATATTCTTCGATTCGGTGCCGCCGAGAATGAACCCGCCGATCAAAGCATTCGGGTCGGTGCCCACCTGACCGCGCGTCGAAATGTTGAGCAAGGTCGAGTCTGGCCCGCTGTCGAGATCAAAAACCTCGACGACGCCGAGTCCGGTGGTGTTGTTCGCGCCGCGCATCACAGCGGTGTAAGCGACGCCGTTCGGGTCGGACGGCACGGTAGTGAGAATGACGGATTCGTTAGGCGAATTTGGAGCCAGGCCGATATCGATCACGTCTTGGTTGTTTGCGGCATCGCCCCAGTTATCGTTCGTCGCGATCGTTCCATTGGCGTCATGCAATTCGAGGGTTGGATTCGCCACCGCGCCGGGAAGACCACTCGAAGGTCCAATCGCGCGGACGGCTAACCGCTTCGAGGTCGAACCGCGCATAATGAAGCCCGCGATGAGCGCATTGTCGCCCGTGCCCACCTGCATTCGCGTGGAAAGATTTACGAGCCGGCCCGGCGCCGCGATCACGTTCACCGTGAACTGTTGCGAGACCGTCCCGCCATCGAAGTCGGTCGCCGTCACCGTGACGTGCGAAGTGCCAACGGTGTTTCCGACGACCAGAAGTTTCGTTCCGCTTATGGCGACACTCACATTTCCATTGTCGCTCATCGCCGAGAAAGTCAGCGGCGAAATGTGGGCGATGCCGGGGATGCTAACGAGATTCGCGACCTTGATTGGGTTCGGCGACGTGTAATTGCGCAGCGGTAAATTGTCGAAGGGCGCGCCGGCATTGAATCGCGGCAGCGCTGCGATCGCGTCTGCCGTGCTCATCGTGTTGTCAACGAGTTTGCCGAAGACGGTGTAAGGACCAGACGTGACGCCCATGTTCGTTGTCTGAATATCGAGATTGTTCGGCGGTCCACCATTGTCCGCCAGGTTTACGAACCATTCACTGGTAGCACTGTTGGGATTACCCGAGACCTGCGCCATCGCGATGGTACCGCGCTTGTTCGAAATGCCCGGCTCATTCTGGATCGCGCCGAAGGAAAGGACCTGCGTCGGTTTCACATTTTGTTTACTAGTGTCAGCCGGATCGACGGTGCCGATGTAACCGCCGCCCTGGATGACGAATCCAGGCACGGAGCGATGAACGAAGCTGGACGCCTGCTGATTCGCCGCGGAGTCGAAAATAAAATAGCGGCCCTGGTCTACATATTTCAGAAAATTAGTTACGGTGATCGGCTTCTGCTGGCCGAAGAGCGCGATGTCGATATTACCGAGGACAGTGGTAAAACGAACGGCATCGCTCACGTCCGGATCGGAAAAATCGGTCGACAAATCGATCGAACGCGCCGCTGCGCCGACATACTCGGTAAAGTTAGCAATCTGACTGGTCACCACCGGTGGAACGTTTTGGGCAAAGAGCGAAAAAGCCGACGCGTTGAGCATTGCGGCGAGCAGAAACGTTAGGCGATTCATCGGACAACGTTTTTACTCTATTTCGGAAAACCGCGCCACTGCGTTTCGGCTATGGTTTATTTTTAATGTCGAGATGCGTCATCGTCTTTCGCTTCCCCGTCGCCGGATCCATTTCTTCGATGCGCATCTCTTTCAAAAACCAGCGGCCTTCGATCTTTTGTCCCGATACAACCTCGAAGGTTTTCGAAAGTTTCGCGTTCCAATCGTACGCTTCCATTTTCATGAGCGCCCCGTTCTCTTTGCCCACCCAGAGCCAGACATTCGAGTATTGCGATTGCCGGGACGGCGCTTTCATTTCCAGCTTCCAGCACGCGACCGTGCGAATCTCGTTTTCCGCAGTGACACGGCCGGTCTGCCAATAGAGAAAACGGAGCGAGAGATCTTCGTAGGTAATGTTCGTCCCGCGGACCTTGTGGTCGAATTGCGCCGGCGCGATTTTCTCCACGCCTTCGCGCGTCACCATCTCGAGGCGCGAATCGTTTTCGCCCAGGTGCAATTGCAGCGCTTCGTCGGGATTGGAAAACGAATAGCGAACGATCGGCCCGGTCTGGGTAAGGCGGAACGGGACCACCGTCGCCCCCTCGCGCAACTCGCCCTGCAATTCCAATTCCTGTTGCGATTGGCGCAGCCGGACCGAGGCAAGGACGTCCTTCGCCTCCGGAAACGGCGCTGCGAATACAAGCGACACACTGTTGATTGCGCAGAGTAGAACGAAAGAAATCTTGTACATCCGAAACACCATTTAAGTGCTAACTGTTTGGGCCCCGCCTATGGATCAGGCCATTTTTCATCTTATCAACGAACGATGGACGCATCCCGCCCTCGACTTGTTCATGGCCGCCATCAGCGATATCGAGATTTGGAAGCCGTTCCTAATCGTCCTCGCGCTCTGTATCCTGATCTTCGGCGGTTTCAAGGGCCGCGCCTTCATCATCTGTTTGGCGCTCGCCCTGATGGTCGCGGATTATTTTTTGGTTAGCACACTGAAAACGGCGATTAATCGCCGGCGACCGAAACAAGTGCAAAAAGTACGAATGGTGCAATTGGAACGGGCGCATCCGCAATTCCTCACGATCTTCAAGAAACCAACCATCCGGTATTCGGACGAAACCGATCGCGACAAGTCCGGCCCGTCTTTCCCGTCGGGTCACGTAACCGACAACGTGATCATCGGGACAATCTGCGTTCTCTTTTTCCGGCGATGGGGCTGGCTTTATTTTATTTTGGCCGCGGCCATCGCCTGGTCGCGCATTTATCTGGGCGCGCATTGGCCGAGTGACGTCATCGGCACGGCGTTCATGGCGGCCGGCGAAGCGCTTCTCATCGTCGCGCTCGCGGAATTTCTCTGGAAGAAGTTCGCGGCGCAGCGGGCGCCGGAAATGTTCGCGCGGCATCCGCGCCTGATCGAATAAACGATGAGCCACGCGCGCGCGGTTTGGTTATTCCTTCTGGCCCTCACCGGCATCCGGCTCACGATGCTCGGCACGAGCGATCTTTCGTTCGACGAAGCCCATTACTGGATGTGGTCCGAGCGCCTCGCGCCGGCTTACTTCAGCAAAGGGCCAGGGATCGCGTTCTTCATTCGCGCCAGCGCCGCCATTTTCGGCGCCACCGAATTTGGGGTTCGATTCTGGAGTCCGATCCTCGGCGCGGCGACGAGTCTGCTCCTCTATTATTTCACAAGAAAATTGTTCAACGAGCGTGCGGGCTTTTGGACGGTGATCGCGCTCAACGCCATCCCGCTTTTCAACGTCGGCAATCTCGTCATGACGATCGATCCGCTTTCGATCTTTTTCTGGGTCGCGGCCATGTTCACGTTCTGGCTCGCGCTCGAGCGAACCCCGAAGGCGAACGCGCTCTGGTTCGCCACCGGATTGCTGATTGGCCTCGGTTTTCTCTGCAAATACACCAACGCTTTCGAATTTATTTCGGTCGTGCTCGTTCTGGCGCTCGCCCCGCGGCATCGTCGCGAATTCAAGCGGCTCGGATTCTATCTTGTTCTCTTCGCCTTTACGATTTGCCTTATCCCGCCGCTGCTCTGGAATTATCAGCACACCTGGATCACGCTTTCGCATTTGGAATCGCGCGGCGGGCTCGACCAGTCGTTAGGCATTCATCCGCTCGAGCTGCTCGGTTTTCTTTTCAGCCATTTCCTGAGCTTTTCGCCGTTGCTTTTTCTCGCGCTCGCCTGGGCGGTGATCGCGAATTGGCGCCGGGCCCGGCAACAATTCAAGGTCCTTTATCTTTTCTGGTTCGGCATTCCCGTCTTCGCTTTTTATTTCCTGCTTTCGATCAACGACCAGGCGGCGCCGAACTGGGACGTCCTCGCGTTCGTCAGTCTCGCGGTGCTGGCGGCCGCGTATTGGACGGAGCGTCTCGGTTCGCATCGCGCCGCGGCTCCGTTTCTGTCCGTTGCGATTCTGCTTGGAGTTTTCGGCAGCGTGTTCGTGATGGACACCGATGTGCTCCGCAGCCTGAACCTGCCGTTCCCGCATCATCGCGATCCGACCGATCGCGTCCGCGGCTGGAAATCGGCTTCCCGCGCCGTTGAGAAGATCCGTTCCGATTTTGAGATGAAGAACAAGGAGCAGCTCTTCATCATTGCCGATCAACGCGATCGCGCGTCAGAGATGTCGTTTTATTTCAACGACAAACGGGTTGAAGGCGCGGAGCATCCGCCGGTTTACATCGTGGAATCGCAGGACATCCAGAACCAGTTCTCGTTCTGGCCGCGTTACGATCAGTTTGTCGAAGCGCCGCCGAACACGAAACCGGCCGACAGCGAAGTTTATACCGAGGAGGAAGGCGTGAATCTTTTTACCGGCCGCAGCGCGCTCTATGTCCAGAGCGGGAAGGGGACGCTCGTGCCGCATAACATTCGCGCCGGATTTCAATCGGTCGAGCGGATCGCGACCATCGAAGTGGACCGGTTCGGAGCGACGATGCGCGAATGGCAGGTGTTTCTCTGCCGGAATTATCGGACACTGCCGCTATGAGCACCGGGTCGCCCGCGGTGTCGGTGGTGGTGCCGCTGTTTAACGAAGAAGAAAACGTCCCGATCCTCCAGGCGGAACTGACCAGTGCGCTGAGCGGACTGGATTACGAAATCATTTTTGTCGATGACGGTTCGCGCGATGGAACCGTTCGCCGGATCGCGCCCGATCCGCGCGTTCGCGTTCTTCGATTCGAACGGAACGCAGGCCAGAGCGCCGCGATGTATGCCGGGTTGCATGCCACGCGTGGCGCTGTCGCCGTGCTGATCGACGGCGATCTGCAAAACGATCCGGCCGATATTCCAAAATTGCTTGTCGAGATCGAGCGCGGCGCCGAGCTGGTTTGCGGTTATCGCGCGCAACGCAAGGACACGGTCGTGAAACGAATCACCAGCCGCGTCGCGAATTTCGTCCGAAGCCGTTTCACGAAAGACGGCGTCCGCGATACCGGCTGCACTTTGAAAGCCATGAAACGCGAATGCATCGGCGCGCTCGTTCCTTTCAAAGGCATGCACCGTTTCATTCCCGCGCTCGTCAAAGGCGCCGGTTATCGTCTCGTCGAAGTCCCCGTTAACCATCGCCCCCGCCAATTTGGCCAGAGCAAATACGGCCTCGGCAATCGCGCCCTCCGCGCCACCATGGACATGTTTGGCGTCCGCTGGCTGCTCTCGCGGCGACTTGATTACAAGGTGCGGGCGGCTGCGATTGACGGTGAGAGAAAATCGCCGAATCTCCAGTCGCCATGAACGAATCCGGTTCCCGCCCGACCGCTGCTTTTCTTCTTGGCGCTTGTGTCGCTATCGGTCTCAGCCTGGCCGGGTTTTTCATCGCGCGCGGCGTAGAATCGGCGAAACGATTCGAACGTTACGTGACCGTGAAAGGACTTTCCGAGCGCGAAGTCCCGGCTGATCTCGCGATTTGGCCGATTCGCTTCAACGTCGCCGCGAAGGATCTGAAAGCGTTGCAGGAACAGATCACAAACAGCCGCAATATCGTGCGCCAGTACCTGACCGCGGCCGGTTTCCAGGACCAGGAGATTTCGGTTTCTCCTCCCCAGATTGCGGACGCCGAGACCAGCGCGCGTTCCGATTCGGAGGACAGAAAACCGCCGGCCTTTCGTTATACGGCCACGGTCACGACGCTCTTGCGCAGCTCGCGCGTCGACGAGGTCCGCAAAGCGATGGAGGCCAGCGATCAACTCGTCCAGAGCGGGATCGCGCTGGCTGGCGGCGAGTACAATTCGCGGGCGGAATTCATTTTCACCGGCATCAACGCGATCAAGCCGGGAATGATCGAAGAGGCGACCATGAATGCGCGGAAGGCCGCAGAACAATTCGCCAAGGATTCCAAGAGCAACGTCGGCTCGATTCGCCGTGCCACTCAGGGCGGCGTCGAGATCAACGATCGCGATTCGAGTTCGCCTCACCGGAAAATTGTCCGGATCGTGACGACGGTAGATTACTTTCTCGAATAGCCCGGCAGCCCGCTGGATTTAGCTACTTTTCGTGCCCTGGCGCTACGGCCAAATGACGCTTGTCATCCGAAAGCCTGACGTTAAGCTTTCGGCCCCACTGGGAATCCTGCATGTCTTTGGCCAGCCTACTCACTGCAGAGCAAATCATTCCCGAGATGAAAGCGACGGAGCGTTGGAGCGCTATCGTCGAGCTGATCGATTTGCTGGTGGCGCAGGGAAAAATCAAACCGCCAGATCGCGACAGCATTCTGGCTTCGCTCAAACAGCGCGAAGAAACGATGAGCACCGGGATCGGGTTCGGCATCGCGATTCCTCATGCGTCATCGGATCGCATTGAGGAAGTAGTGGCGTCGTTCGGCCGATCGTCGAGCGGGATTGAGTTCGACGCGCTCGATAACGCGCCGGTGAAATTCGTAGTCTTGTTCATCGTGCCCAAGAACCAGTTTCAAACTCATCTCCGCACCTTGGCATCGATCGCGAAATTTTTGAACGATCGCAGTGTGCGCGAACATCTGGGCGCCGCGAAATCAGCCGACGAAATCCTCGCGATCTTCCGCGAAAGCGGCGGGCAAAAGTAAAAGCGGTGGAAACGTTTCAGGCCCTTCTCGAGCAGAAGGTCTCGGAGGCATTATCGGCCGCGGGTTTCCCGCATGCGGGCGCGGTCACGCCGGCGACAGATCCGCGTTTTGGCGATTACCAAAGCAACGCGGCGCTCATTCTCGGAAAGCAGCGCGGCGAAAATCCGCGCGCAGTCGCGCAACGCCTATGCGACCTATGGGTCCCATCGGACTTATGCGAGCGGCCCACGATTGCCGGACCCGGCTTTCTTAACTTTGCGCTCAACGCGGACGCGATTGCGCGCCGGGGAACGCAGCTTCTTAGTGACGAACGTCTCGGTGTTTCGCCGGCAGAAGCCTCGCGCAAGATCGTTATCGATTTTGGTTCGCCGAACGTCGCGAAGCCGATGCACGTCGGTCACATTCGAAGCACGGTGATCGGCGACGCGATTGCGCGGATCGCGTCGTTCCTGGGCCACGACGTCGTTCGCGACAATCACATCGGCGATTGGGGCACGCAGTTCGGGATGGTCATTTACGGCTGGAAAAAGCTGCTCGATCGCGCGGCGCTCGAGCGCGATCCGATTGCGGAGCTGGTCCGCATTTACAAAGCGGCCAACGAAGCGGCAACAGCCGATCCCGCCGTGCGCGAAGCGTGCCGCGAAGAGTTGGTGAAATTGCAGGCCGGCGATCCGGAAAATTTCGGGATCTGGAAGGAGTGCGTCACGCTTTCGCTCCGCGAGTTCGACGAAGCGTATCGCATTCTCGACATTCATTACGACGTCCAGCGTGGCGAAAGTTTTTATAACGACCGTCTCGCCGGCATCGTCGAGCGCTTGTTGAAATCGAAAATTGCCGAAGAGAGCGAAGGCGCGGTCGTCGTTTTTTTCCACAACATTCCGGAGCTGGCGGACAAGCCGTGCATCATTCGGAAAAGCGACGGCGGTTACAATTACGCCACGACCGACATCGCTACCGTCGATTATCGAGTCGGCGATCTAGAGCGCGACACCTGCTGGTACGTCGTCGGCGCGCCGCAGACGTTGCATTTCAAACAAATTTTCAAGATCGCGAGTCGCGAAGGTCGAACCGCGGATTTTCGCCACATCCCATTTGGCAGCATCCTCGGCGAAGACCGCAAGCTGATGAAAACGCGCTCCGGCGAGAACGTCGCCCTGCGCGACGTGCTCGATGAAGCGGTCGTGCGCGCGGGCAAGATCGTCGCCGAAAAAAATCCCGAGCTGCCGGCGGCCGAGCGCGATGAAGTCGCGCAAGTCATTGGTATCGGCGCGGTGAAGTACGCCGATCTCTCCCAGTACCGGATGACCGATTACGTTTTTTCCTGGGACCGAATGCTCTCATTCCAAGGGAACACCGCGCCGTATTTGCAGAACGCCTACGTCCGCATCCGCTCGATCTTCCGAAAAGCCGGCGAAGAATTCCGCGCGCCTGATGCGATCGCGATCGCTGCTCCGGAAGAACGCAACCTCGCCCTGAAGCTCTGTCAATTCGCTGAAGTCGTGCCGACGGTCCTAAACGATTTCCGTCCAAACATTCTCGCGAATTATCTCTACGAATTGGCAAACGCGTTCCATTCCTTCTACGAAGCCTGCCCCGTCCTGAAATCCGAAGAGCCAGCGCGCGGTTCACGTCTCGCTCTCTGCGAATTGACCGGACGCGTTCTCGCCAAGGGTCTCGACCTTCTCGGGATCAAGGCGCCAGAGCGGATGTAAACAGGATCAATCCTGTCCATCGCGGAAATCCTGTTTAAGTTTGCTCCCCTTTCGTGAGCACCGAGCAACATCCGCGGATCCCGAGTTCGACCTACCGGTTGCAATTCAACCGCCAGTTCACGTTCACCCACGCGCGGGAGATCGTGCCATATCTCGACGCGCTCGGGATCAGCGATTGTTATGCGTCGCCTTATTTTCAGGCGCGGGCCGAGAGCCTCCACGGTTACGACATCACGGATCACAACAAGCTGAATGCCGCGATCGGTTCGCGCGCCGAGTACGACGACTGGATCGCCGACCTGCACGCGCACGGCATGGGACAAATCGTCGATTTCGTCCCGAACCACATGGGGATCGGCGAGCCGCTCAATGTCTGGTGGATGGACGTTCTCGAGAACGGATCGAGCTCGACGTACGCGCCCTTTTTCGACATCGATTGGAAACCGCTCAAGGCCGATCTCGAAGACAAGGTCCTGCTGCCGATTCTAGGCGATCAATATGGGCGGGTCCTGGAGCGCGGCGAACTCCAGATCGGTTTCGAGGCGGGCGCATTTTATCTGCGCTACTACGATCACGAATTCCCGATCGCGCCCGGCACTTATCGCCACATCCTCGAGATCGCGCTGCAAAAACTCGCGCCGTTCAAAGACCAGGATTTCTACGCGGAATTCCAAAGCATCATCACGGCGCTGGAATATTTGCCGCGAAGAACAGAGATGAATCCGGAGAAGATCGCGGAACGGGCGCGCGAAAAGGAAATCATCAAGCGGCGGCTGGAGCGGCGTTGCCAGGAAGCGCCGCAGGTGCAGAGCGCGGTTACGCAAGCCGTCGCGCAAATCAATGGTGCGCGAGGCGAGCCGCGTAGTTTCGATGCGCTCGATTCGTTGCTGAACGATCAATCGTACCGCCTCGCCTTCTGGCGGGTCGCCGCAGAAGAGATCAATTACCGGCGGTTCTTCGACGTGAACGATCTGGCGGCAATTCGAATGGAATTGCCGGAAGTTTTCGATGCGACCCATCAACTGCTCCTCGAATTAATCGGCGACGGCGCGGTCACCGGGGTCCGCATCGATCACCCAGACGGCCTTTATTTGCCGAAAGAATATTTCGAGAAATTGCAGCGGCGCGCGGCGGCTGGGCTGGGAATCCCGCTGCCGAAGGATGGCCGCGCAATCTATCTCGTGGTCGAAAAAATCCTGACCGGTAACGAGACGTTGCGAGCCGATTGGCCGGTCCACGGGACGACCGGCTACGAATTTGCGAAGCTGGTCTCGAATGTTCTCGTCGACGCGTCCGCGGAACAGGCGATTACGAAAGCGTTCCAGCGTTTCATCGGACACTCGATGCCGTTCGGCCATCTCGTTTACGCAAAGAAGCGGCTGGTGATGCGGTTGTCGCTCGCGAACGACGTCAACGTTCTCGGCGACATGCTCGATCGGCTTTCAGAACAGAACCGATGGTTTCGCGATTTTACCCTCGAAGCTCTGGCGCGCGCGGTCCGTGAAACGATCGCCTGTTTTCCGGTTTACCGGACGTACGTCACGCCGGGCCAACCCATCAGCGACGAAGATCGTGCCATCATCGAACGCGCGGTCGGGACAGCGAAACGGCGGAACCCGGCGCTGGAAGAATCAGTTTTCAATTTCCTGCGCGATATTTTGTTGCTGCGGTTTCCGGAAAACCTCGATGACGAAGCGCGCAAAGCGCACGAGCATTTCGTGCTGAAATTCCAGCAAAGCACCGGCCCGATCATGGCGAAGGGGCTCGAGGACACGGCGTTCTACATTTATAACCGGCTGACCGCGCTGAACGAAGTGGGCGGCGAGCCGCAGCATTTTGGAACCAGCGTAGAGGATTTCCACGCGCGCAACGCGGAACGCCAACGCGACTGGCCGGCGACGTTGCTCGCGAGCTCCACCCACGACACGAAACGGAGCGAAGATGTTCGCGCTCGGATCCTCGCCATATCGGAGGTGCCGCAACTTTGGCGCAGCAGTCTCCAGCGCTGGCGCACGATCAACCGGCGTTGGAAACAAAAGCTGGACGACGTTTTCGCGCCGGATCCGAACGAAGAATATTTGTTTTACCAAACGCTCTTGGGCAGCTGGCCGCTCGGCGCTACCGAGGCGAGCCGGGAATATATCGAGCGCATCCAGGCCTATATGGCGAAGGCGCTGAAAGAGGCGAAGATGAACACGAGCTGGATCCAGCCTAACGAGCAGTGGGATTCGGCGATGAGCGATTTCGTGGCGCGCGTCCTCGATCCGTCGCCGAAGAACAAGTTTCTGCCGACGTTCCTTCCAGTAGCCGAGGAGATAGCGCGGCTCGGCGCGATCAATTCGCTCTCGCAGCTCGCGCTTAAACTAACCGTGCCGGGCGTGCCGGACATTTACCAGGGAAATGAGATTTGGAATTTCAGCCTGGTCGATCCGGATAACCGCCGACCGGTTGACTATCAACAACGACGCGAACTGCTGGCTTCATTGGAAACGACAACGCCGGAACAATTGCTGCAGCAATGGTCCGATGGGCGGATCAAATTGCTCCTCACGCAACGCTTGCTTCGATTTCGACGGGAACACGAGCAACTATTCAAGCGCGGCAGCTACCTTCCGCTCTCCGTTACCGGCGAGTTCGCGGATTGCTGCGTGGCTTTCGCGCGCGAGTGGGAAGGAAAATGGATCGCGGTCATGGTGCCGCGGCTCTCGTCCCGAATCGGGTTCCCGCCGATTGGAGAAAAGTGGAAAGACACAGCCGTCGAATTAGCAGCGGCGCTTACCGGGGAAAACAGAGTTGAGCTCTTTACCGGCCGCAGCCAGACCGGTGACGCCTCTTTGAAATTGCGCGACGTTTTTTCCGTACTGCCGTTCGCTGCCGTTACCAACGCTCGCTGATCCAGTTCATAAATTTCTCGGCGTTCGCGACGAACTCGCGGCCGAGGTCCGAAAAGGCGATCTGCGACGAAGCCAGCACAAGCATCACGCTGAGCAATGCGAGGTTCATCAGGTAGATCACGACCAGGGAAAAGAAGGTTCCGTGATCGGTCAGGTCCGTTTGTTTTTTCGGGATCATCCAGCAGGTGAACGTGAAATGAAACGCCCAGGTCACGCCGATAAGCGCGTAGAGAAGCCGGCCGTACGGTTGGACGTCGAAAAACAATCCCAGAATTCCGTAGGTCGCGATGACGATGAGGCTGTAGAGCGGAAAAAAATAGGGAGCGAGCGCGATCCAGAAATTGTTGCGATCGGTCACGATGTGGCCGCCGTCGCGGCCCACGCGAAAACGGCTGACGCGCCCACCCATGAGCAGGACCCAGAGCGCGTGGGTGAGTTCGTGACCGAAAACGTAAACAACCATCGGGCGCGGCAGACCGAAGAACGCGATGAGCCAGAGGATCGCGCCTAACGAGAAGAACCAGAATGCCGGGCCGGCCCACAGGTGATGTGTGACCGTTGCGCGCGCGAAGACGGTGAAGAAAGTCTGCGTAAGAATCGCGCAGATCGGCAGGAGAAAAATCGCGACGACGAATTTGACCCAGCGCGTCGGGATCATCCACGCGTCGGAGACCGGATGGCGACGAGCGACGGACGCGGCGACCTTGACGCGACGAGTGCGCCGGCGCGTTCCGTGATGAAGCGTTGTCTTCCGTTTCTTCTTCGCCGCCACGTTATCCGCAGATTACGCAGATTGGAGTGGGGGGAAATGGAGTATTGGAGTGGAGGAGTAATGGAGTGATGGGGATAGGGCAGACCCATTACTCCAACACTCCATCACTCCAGTGCCGCCGGCGCTACGCCCGCCCCATATACGCGCCGGTGCGCGTATCGATCTTTACGGTCTCGCCTTCCTGAATGAAGAGCGGAACGTTCACGGTTTTGCCGGTCTCGAGGATAGCGGGCTTGGTCACGTTCGACGCGGTATCGCCGCGCAAACCTTCGGGTGCTTCGATAATTTTGAGCTGAACCGATGACGGCAATTCCACCTGGACGGCTTTGCCTTCGGCGTAGAGCACTTGGACCGGCAAATTCTCAACGAGATAATCTTTCGCGTCGCCGAGGAGATCGTCGTTCAAAGTGACCGTGTCGTACGTCTCGGGATCCATGAAATGGTATCCGTTGTTGTCTTTGTAGCTGAACTCGAGCGTCGTGCGATTGATGTCGACCAGCTCGATTTTATCGGTCGAACCGAAACGCACGTCGGCGCTTTTCCCCGTGTTGATGTAGCGAATGATCGCCTGGACGAACGCGCGCAAGTTACCCGGAGTGCGATGGTGCACGTCGAGAACAATGGCGGTGTTGCCATTGTATTTTATTGCCTGCCCTTTGCGGAGATCGTTCGCGGCTGCCATAAAGAAGTTGAGGAATTTGAGTGTTTGAGAGGAGGGGACGATGGCGCGTAACGCGCAATTTTCAACCCCGCGCTGCCAATCCCAACCCGACTAATTATTCAGCTTGTACGCTTCCGAAACGGCAATGCCGGTGGTGTTATTCACGCCGCGGACAATGGTGGTGTAATTGCCGGCACCGAGCGGCATGAGGATGGCCGATTCGTTGTCGCTAGTCGGCGCGAGACCGGTGGCCTGGATCTCGGAAGCGTTTGGCGCGCTCTTCCAATTGTCGTTTGTCGCCATGGTTCCGCCATTGGCATCATGCAATTCCAAGAATGGATCCTGTAGCACCCCGTTGCCCAGCTGGCTTTGGAGCGACGGACCGATCGCGCGCAGCAACAC